>Ga0228672_1000234_pt1 | contig 32785 bp, 30 predicted proteins | sample 90DmetaG_FD_182788 | JGI IMG/M metagenome (GOLD analysis project Ga0228672, IMG submission 182788) | Seawater microbial communities from Monterey Bay, California, United States - 90D | ecosystem: Environmental > Aquatic > Marine > Coastal | place: USA: California | collected 2016-11-08 | reverse complement strand
TGAAAATAGCCTCTGCTACTGGGTTTGGAAAGACCTTGACTTGTAATTGCAGTTCAGGGGTTTCTGTATTTAAAGTCGATAAATCCAAAGACGGGTAATAACCGTTACCCAATTGATAGCTGCCGTCTTCATCGGTCATGGCACCGACCACCACTTCGCCTGCAGTATAGCTGAGTTTATTGTTCCCATTTTCAAAAGTAGCCCCACTTGGACCTATAACTTGTTTGGAAATGGTTGGCTGAGAATAGGATGAAAACCCTAATAGTAAAAAAGCTAATATGAAGTAACGCATAATTAAATTGGTTTATAACTCAAAGATAATAAAAAAGGAGATGATTTGTTATTAACATGAAGTTAATACCACAAGTATTATGTCAACGTGTTGCGTTTCTCTATAGGGGGGGGGTAGAGAATATATAATATATATTTTTTTTAAATCTTCATAATAGAGAGTAAAATCGACACTTCGACACAGACCCTTAATTATCAATTAGTTAGCCGTGTCGACCCGTGTCGCTTTTGGTGTTTTCGTGTCGATTTACCAAATAAATACCACCTCAACTAACAATAAATGCAGTGTAAACTCCGTAAAATCATGGTTTTCATCCGGGGGGTGCATACACTAAAACCAACTAAATAGCAACTCGACACGGAATTTATGCTGAAACTTGTAATAAATACTACTCATAACTAGGCTCTACGAAACAAAAGGTGGTGGTTATAATGCCCATAACTTTTTGTGGGTCAACTAAGTACATCATAATTTAATGTGTGTTTTCTGTGTGATTCAAAATATCACATACTTGACACTCGTTCAAAGCTACTTCAATCTACCATATATTTCAAAAAACTCTGGCTGTTTGAGTCTCTCCCTGAACTCTTCCATAGTTATTGGACCAAATTTTGGAGGTTTATTGCCTGCTGTCCAATATTGTAAATAATCTATATCGTATTGTTTTTTTAACAATAATAATTCTGCTTCATTATTCATAGTACTATAATTAATCCTCTTCCTCTAACCAAATTTGTTGTTGTAGCCATAATCGAGCATAATGGTCTTTCATGCGTACTTCGTAAAGGTGTTTGTGTTCCGCTTCTGATAAGGTAATTCTTTCTTCGTTTTTCATTGTATTACAATTTAAGTTAGACATAAATTGCAACAAGTAAGGATGTGGATGACTCGTTAATTTTTGGAGAGCTCCCGCATTCTAAACCACCGTGCTTCGAGTAAGTCGGTTGGTACGCTGTTAACGTTCCTGATGCTAGACAAAAGTATAAAATGTATTTAGTTATACCAAATCGTGGGGCTATATATACATTCCACAGCTAAACCTCAAAATAGAAACCGATTTTATAAGCAATAGTGGGGTCTGGTTTATTTAGTTTTAGCTGAGGTTTTTAGAGGTTTTTCTACTGGCAGACTCTAATTACTGCCAGTTTTACTGCCAGTAAATGGGCTTTTTCTGCCAAAATTGTTACTTTTGAGTTATTATTAACTATGGTAGTTGAGGGGTCAAAGTGAGTCTCCTAAGAAAGAGTTTTAACCATAAAAAAAGGCCTTCAAATGAAGACCTTCGTAGTAGCGGGAACTGGACTCGAACCAGTGACCTTCGGGTTATGAGCCCGACGAGCTACCTACTGCTCTATCCCGCGATATAGGACGACAAATATACAACCTTTTTGTAATTTTAAAAGAAAAATTAGAAATAAATCTTACTGTTCGATGCTATTTGCTTCGAATGAAGACAAGCAATGGTCTAAAATACTAATGTTGAACTGTATAGGGTTACAGCACACTTCACAATCCTCAATATAATTTTGAGACAGCTGAGAAAAATCAATTAAAATAGATACCTCTTCCCAACAATGTGGGCATTGAAAAAAGTGTTCTTCCATTATCCTAGGGTTTCAATAGACTCTGTTATCTTCTCCCAATCTGACATGAGTAGATCGAGTTGGTCTTTTTTAGCTTGGTAATTCTCAAAAAAACCAGGCTTAGCAACCGTTTCATCGTAATTAAGTTCCATTTCTAAATCAATGGCTTTGATGTCTTTCTCCAAAGTGGCAATAGAAGCTTCTGCCTTACTCAGTCGGTTATGAAGCGATTTGAGTTGCTTTTGCTCCTCATATGACTGCTTTGAGTTGGTCGCTTTTTGTGGGGTTTTAATATGAGTGTGAGTTCGTTTTTCGATTTCTCGAAGATTCTCCACCTGCCGCTGTTCTAAATAAAAATCAATATCTCCCAAATATTGTTTGAGTTTTTGGTCTTTAAATTCATAGACCGTTGTGGTCAATCCTTGTAAAAAATCTCTGTCGTGAGACACTAAAACTAGAGTGCCTTCAAATTGCTGAAGTGCAGTTTTTAGAACGTTTTTAGATTTAATATCAAGGTGGTTCGTTGGCTCATCCATGATAAGTACATTCAACGGTTGAAGCAATAATTTTGCCAGTGCCAAACGGTTACGTTCACCTCCGGAAAGAACTTTGACATATTTTTCTGCAGCATCACCTCTAAACAAAAAGGAGCCTAAAATATCACGAACTTTGGAACGATTGGTTTCATTGGCGGCATCAATCATGGTGTCTAAAACCGTTTTATTTCCATCTAAATATTCCGCTTGATTTTGAGCAAAATACCCGATCTGAACATTGTGACCTAGTTTTACTTCTCCTTTAGCTTCTAAATCTCCAACTATAATTTTGGCAAGTGTAGATTTTCCCTGACCATTTTGCCCTACAAAAGCGATTTTACTTCCACGATCTACCATTAAATCAATGTTCTGAAGGACTTTCAAATCGTCATATGCTTTGGAAATCTGAATGGCTTCTACCACTACTTTCCCAGGCGTCACAGATACTGGAAATTTGAGGGTCATTACACTATTATCATCTTCATCCACTTCTATACGTTCGATCTTATCAAGCTTTTTAATCAACGATTGCGCCATGGTAGCTTTAGAAGCTTTGGCTCTAAATTTTTCGATAAGCTTTTCCGTTTGTTCAATCTGTTTTTGTTGATTTTTTTGAGAGGCTAATTGCAGTGATTTTTGTTCTTCTCGAAGAATAAGATATTTGGTATATGCTTTTGGGTAATCATAGATTTTACCCAATACAATTTCAATGGTTCGATTGGTCACATTGTCCAAAAACATTTTATCGTGAGATACAATCACTACAGCTCCAGAATAATTATTTAAAAACTGTTCTAACCAAATAATAGATTCAATATCTAGGTGATTGGTTGGCTCATCCAATAACAGAATATCATTGGTTTGAAGCAAGAGTTTTGCCAACTCTATTCGCATACGCCACCCCCCTGAAAAGGTATCTGTTAGTTTATTAAAATCTTCGCGTTTAAATCCTAAACCGATTAATATTTTTTCGGTTTCACCTTGGTAATTATAACCTCCTAAAATTTCATACTGTTCCTGAACTTCATTCAACCCAACCATCAAATCGTGGTAGCCTTGACTTTCATAGTCCGTACGTTCTGCGAGTTGCGTACTGATGTCTTCGAGCTGAAGCTCTAGGGCTTTAATTTCAACGAAGGCTTGATAGGCTTCTTCTAATATGGTACGACCAACAACAAAATCGATATCTTGTTTTAAAAACCCAATTTTAAGGTCCTTTTTTTCTTGAGCAATTTGACCTTCCGTATATTCTAATTCCCCTGAAAGTAATTTTAAAAGCGTTGATTTTCCCGCCCCATTTTTTCCAATTAACCCCACACGATTACCTCCACGCAAGCGAAAAGAAATATTTTCAAACAAATAATCTCCTTGAAATGACACGGATAACTTATGGATGTTTAACATTTAAAAATTGTAAAAAGGAATAATTATAAATAGTTTAGCTCAATAGTAATAAGTTGCAAAAATAGGAAATTATGATATTAAAAAAAGGAAATAAACTGTATAGTATTTTAACAGGGAAATGTCCAAAATGTCATCACGAATTAATGTACAAAAATCGCAATGCCTATCAACTTTCACAAACCTTAGAAATGCACGAACGCTGTGCGCACTGTCAAACAAAATACAAAATTGAACCGTCCTTTTTTTATGGCTCAATGTATGTGAGTTACGGGGTTGGAATTGGGTTTTCAATGGCAGCCTTTATCCTAACATTCATTGTTTTTGAAAGTTCTTTGGTGTTTTCATTTATAGCCATCGTTTGTACGCTTATTGGTTTTATGCCAATTATTATGCGACTTTCCCGAAATATTTGGATCAATCTTTTTATGAGTTATGATGCTGAATTGGCTAAGAAAAATTAACTAAGCAAAACGTTGGATATCGATTTCCTTTGGAAGCGAACGGTTATTTTCTATAGCATTATAAAGGGCTTCTGCCATCGCTGGGGCTACTAAAACGCCACGAGTTCCCAAGCCATTCAAGATATACATATTTTTATGATTGGGGTGCTGTCCTACTAACGGACGACGATCAACCACAGTTGGACGAATTCCTGCACGCTGATCGATAACTTCAAATTCACAATCAATCAGACGTGCCAATTTTTCCAAAAGTTCAGTTTTAGCTTCTGAAGTGGGTGTGTTGGTTTTATCGGTCCATTCATATGTTGAACCTACAAGATATCGATTGTCTCCCATTGGAATCACAAAAATACTTGACTTCAAAATGGACTTTAATTTGAGAGAGGGTGCATGAATTGTAATTAATTCACCTTTAGTGCCTTCTAAAGGTAAATACTTAAAGTACGGATTTTTATGAACCCCAAAACCTTCCGTAAACACAATACGCTGAGATGTTAAGGTCTGATATTCTAAACCATCAGAATGTTCTATTAAGTCTTGATAATTGAATGTTTCTTCTATATACTGATTTGACTGGCTCAGAAAATTGCGATAGGCTTCTATAAGTACTTGGGTGTCAATACGTCCGGTACAATTGACTTCGCCAAAACCAAAAGGGGCGTTGATTGATGGGTTTGTATTGGTGAGTAATTCGGGATTTAAGAATTTTGTGAGTAAAGGTTTATCACAAGCTAAAAACCAATTGTTCTGTTCTTTGACCGAGTTAAATACGCGATGAATTGGAAGCACATAGTCGAGCTTAAGGCCCAAAAGCTGCTCTAAGGCAGCATATTTAGGAATTGCAGTGTCTAAGTGAGCTGCAGCGTTCCAAGTCGCTGTAAAGCGCTTTAAAACAACAGGATTGTACAAGCCACTGGCGACTACCGAGGCTTGTTGGGACTGGTTACTGATTACGATAAATGATTTATTGTGAAGCCTTAATTGTTCGGCAAACATAAGTCCTGCCAAGCCCGACCCAACAATAATGTAATCATAGTTCATTATACAAAGGTAATAAAATACAAAACGCTCATCTATAGGATAAGCGTTTTGTTATGGTGATAAGACTGTGAACTAATAACTCCACATGTCATGTTCTCTGTTTCTGATTTTTTCCTTGATGCGATCAGATTCCAAGAGTTGCATCAATGCATTTTTACTGATGTAATCTCTAATATCTCTATCTTGGTAAACATTAGCTTCTTTGAAGATAGTCCCAGAAAAACGTCTTGAATTGATTAGACGGTCAAAAGATAAGGGTTTTGACATGTTTTTTCGGTTAAAGGCATAAGCCTTGCTAAGAACCTCTCTAGTTTCTGGATAAAAAACCCAAAACATGGGCGTATATTCTTTTTCAGGATCTTCCGCTGATTCATTGTTCAGGGCAAAGCTATCTGCGTCGGAGTCGTCTTCTTCAACGGCTTCATCTGCAACGGCTTCGTCTTCAGGTTCGTCATCAAAGAATGCTCCAAAACCACCATCATCACCAGAATCGTCTGAAGATCCAGCATCATCATTGGTTTGTTCAAATTTGTCTTCAGCACTAAGTGCGACTGGTCCAATAGCAATAGGTCTGTATTTAAGTTCTGTTGAAATTCTATCAAAATACCAAATGCCTTTGATAATGTATTTTCGTACATCACTATTTTCAAATTCTGCTGAATTAAAATCGGTATCGGGCATAACAGAAGCTGCAGCAGCATTCCATTTTCTCTGAAAGATATCCACCTTAGTATTGTCTTCTAATTCTAAAAACTCTGCAGAGGATGGATCGTATGTTACCCATTCTTCCTCAGGAAATTCATAACCGAGCGATTCTAAATGTGCACGCCACGAACCTGCTATGTCAAAGTGTTCTTTACCTTCAGTAATCCCATCAGCATCAACACCCGGTTTTAGAACTTTATAAACTTGGATGTTTTCAAACTCTTCATCTGATATTTCTTCCGTAAAGGTGTCATTAAAATACGATGGGAATTCATAATTTCGGATGCCATTGATAAGGTAACGTATTAAGGGTTTTCGATCTTCAGTTACTAGACTCTCATCAGTCGGGAATAGAAACGGAAAGTTAACACGTTCGTTTAAATCAATCACTTCCCAAGTTGTAAAAGAAAATATAATATCTTCATCACTTACTTTTGCATATTCCAAAGGCTGAGATTCTACATCTTCTTCAAGTTTAGAAACCGTTTCGATATCATAAGATGATTTCGTATTTAAAAGGTTTGCTTGAGAAAACCCAATAGACAAATTCAAAAATAATACTAATAAAAAAACAGATTTTCTCATGTTTGATTTAATTTATGGTTATTGAGGGACCAGATTGTTTTTGACCCGCAGTAATTCCTGCATAATTAATTTTCTTAAAACTAACATCAAAACCTTTTGGTGCTTTTTTCAAGTACGCCTTTGCTTTTGAGCTTAGGGCATTTCCTGTACATTCAAAAGATTTTGGTCCAATTTTAACGGTGAACGATCTAACTCTGACTGTCGATTCTAGTCCATAAGCTGGGTCATAAATGGCACTCATAGATCCACTGACCATAGAGCTTCTTGACATTGCCCCACCTTCTTTTCCATTGAATAAAATATTTGGTACTGGTGCTCTCCTAATTTGAAATGTTTCAGAACCTGTAAACGTAGATTCATCTGGAAGTTCAGCCGTAATGTTCAATACAAGTTCTTGTCCTTTTTGAGGCTTAATTGTATATAGGCCATCTCCTTTACTGGTGACTCCAGGTCCAGTCGCAGTGACTAAATTTGCCGCAACACCCGGAACTGAAACTTTCACTAAGTTATCAAAGTTTCTGAATAATGTATTTCTGCCCAAAACTTGAACAGATGCTGTATTCGGTTTTGAAATCACCTCGTAATTCGATATCACAGGAATTTCAATTGGTTCATCATCCCCTTCTACGAAAGTGATCGTTCCTGTTATATCTCTTGTTCCAACTGATCCTACTGGAAAATCAAGAACAATTGCTCCTTCTGAATTTAAAGATTCTATTGGATCTATCTCAGTATCGTTGATTGTGATTGCTTTAGGCTGAAGATTTTCAGATTTTTTACCTAGAACTATTTTACCAGAAAATTTAGACCCTGGAAAATAAGCAGCTTTATCTGATACCACATAGGCATCAAAATTTGCAAGTGTAGCATTGATTTTATACTGACCTCCGATCATTGCAGATAAAAGTTCTGCTTGAAAACCAAGAACATTGGCTTTCATTACTGTAAGTTTTGTATTTGACGCAACTTCTGGAAAGCCAAAATAATTATACTCAATCCATGTTGTTTTGGCTCCTGATCTATTGATCACTTCAGATTCAACATCAAATAGTTCATTTACTTCTTTAATAATATTGACGTAATTTTCGTCACTTTTCCCAGCATTCAACGAATCTACAACTGCAATAAAATTAGTTTTAAATTGTTTGATTTTATCTAAGAATTCTTGACCTTCAGGTTTTAATACGCCTTGGCTTCCAATAAAAAATTTGTTATCGAAATAATCTGGCTTATCCATGACCTCATAATCGTTAATGGAATCTTTTAATCCTTTCACCTTTTTTTGAGGTGGGGTTTGTTGAAGTTCATCAAGGTAGTTTAGAAAATTGGTTGCAATTTCATGCACCTGATCTTTAGCGATCTTTTTTTCTTTCCAAATTTTACCTTCTTGTTGGTAATTACTTTCTATAGATGTTTCAAATGTAATGATACGTTCTTGTAAAGAAATATTATTTTCTGTTACTTGCTCTGATATCATTCCAAAGGCACTTAAGACTTCTTTTGACATGTTTAATGCTAGCATTGAAATAAATACTAAGTACATCAAATTAATCATTTTCTGCCTTGGACTTTCTTTTGCTCCTCCCATTGTTAATTAGTTTTTTAAATTAATAAATTAAATTTTGTAGTTAAAAAAACTAATTAATTTTTGTTCATTGCAGATAACATTCCACCATAAACTCCATTTAATGATGACAAGTTAGAAGCTAAGGATTCCATTTGTTCTTTGAGTTTTGTTGCATTCTCAATAGATTCCTGGTTTATTTCAGCCTGACGACCTGCACTTTCTAGTTGAGCTTTGTAAAGACTATTAATCGATTCCATTTGAGCGGCTGCTTTGGCCATTTCTTCACTGTATTTTTGAGAAGCACCCTGAGATCCACCCATTTCTGAAGCGGTAGAGTTTAGATTTCGAATACTATCTCCTAAACTTGCTACTAAGGCACCATCAATCTTGGCTTCTTTTAATAAACTATCTAACTTTTTTGTCAAAATACCCTCTGGGTTTTCTTGTTTTGCTCCTTTTGCTTTTGCTTTGCCTCCAGCCAATTCTGGGTAAGCTATAGTCCAATCAAGTTCATCTTCTGGAGTATCAAATGCAGAAAGTGCAAAGATTGCAGCTTCAGTTACAAGACCAATAGTAAGTAACATACTCCCTGTTAAAGGACCTAAATCCTTATGAATAATTTTCATTAATGCGCCGATAATTACTACTGCTGCACCAAGGCCATAAGCCATATTCATTACTTTTTTGTTTATTTTAAATGCCATAATTGTTATTATTTATAGGTTATTTTTATGATTGCTTTTAATTCGTTGCTTGATTTGCTGTTACATCTGCTCCCATATAGTCTTGTACCGTTCTAAATCCGATGTAACTTTTTTGAATTGTATCCACTTCATAATCTCTTGAGCTTACTTGTAAATAGTAAGCAACATCTTTCCAGGAACCTCCACGAACAACTTTACGGTTGTAGCCTTCGTTGTTTACATTTGGATTTATAGAAGATGAAAATTCGTAAGAAGATGAGTGGTAGGATGACATCGTCCATTCGGCGACGTTACCTGCCATATTGTATAGATTATAGTCATTGGGTTCATATGAGTCGGCTTCAACTGTATATAACGCTTGATCGGCCGCGTAATTACCTCTTAAAGGCTTGAAATTTGCCATAAAACAACCACGGTCATTTTTGGCATATGGACCTCCCCAAGGAAACGTAGCTCCTGCGAGTCCACCTCGTGCAGCATATTCCCATTCGGCTTCCGATGGTAAACGGAATAAATTTACAAGTTGTTGTCCTTTTTCTTTTTTGTAAATGTTTTTATTTAAAGTTCGCCATTGACAAAAGGCTTTGGCTTGTTCCCAGCTTACGCCAACAACAGGATAATCTCCATAGGCTTGGTGCCAAAAATAGTCATTGTGCATTGGTTCGTTGTAAGAATACTCAAAGTCTCTAATCCAAACCGTAGTATCTGGATATACTTTGACTGCTTCTTTTCTTATAACATCCGAACGTGAGAGGCTTCGGTCTTTTGCAGCTCTTTGAATATCCATATAAGAGTACTCAAATTCAAATTGACTTACATCCCAAGTTCGCTGACCATTATAAGATTCTTCTAATGGCAAGTACATATTATCCATAACCTCAGCATACAGCTCATCTGGATATTCGTCAGTTTCAAAAATAAGATCGATGTCTTTATTGATTTTACGTTGTTCATCACCGTAAGTATCCATCATGTACTTTTCATAGGGCGTCATATCTTCTTCTTCAGAAGATATGTAAGCGTATTCGCCTATACCTTCGTCGTCTGGAGTTTTACCTTCTAAATCTGCCATTTCAGCAAGATTATATCTCAAAATTGAATCACGTACCCAAAATACAAACTGTCGGTATTCACTGTTTGTGATTTCTGTTTCGTCCATGTAAAATGAGCGCACAGACACTGTTTTGGTAGGTGAGTCTTGAATTCCTACGAGGTCATCATCGGACTTACCCATTACAAAGGCACCACCAGGAATTAGGGTCATTCCATAAGGCTTTTCTGGATGCCATTTTTTACCTTTTACACCAACCAATTCTCCCTTATCTTTTGAACCACAACTGGCTATGAGAGCTAAAACTAGCGTAATAAATACAATTTTTTTCATAAATAAATAAATTCAAGGAATAAGTTCCTAAAAAATTCAGGCTGTAAACTTATCCATATATTTCTTAAAAAACAACTTTTTTAAATGAATAATATATCATAAACGCAAATAATTTAGCGCTGTAAAATTTAATTTTTTTTATACGCTTTATACCAACGCTCAGGGATTACACCCTTCGTAGCACTTACATAATCTTCATGTGTACAGGCTAATAACGGATGATGTTTCGATTTAGTATCTGAATATTCTAAAAAAGGAATTTCAATCCACCATCTCCCTGTTTTTTTGCTCTTAAAAAACACCAATTCTTCAGAATCTACAAGCACCGTAAATTTTAGGTAACTGCTAGAATCACTGAAATCATCGTCTTTAACTCTACAATTCACACCTTCAATAAAGTACCACATGACTTGAGCAACTAGCAACGCTGTTGCTTCATCATTTTGTGAAGGATTATACTCGTAAATACTAAAAGAACTCACTTTGTTACTAATTCCTGCATATCTTGATATGGCACAAATTTCACGACCATCAAAACCGTTTGGCGAGTATTTTTGCTTAAGACTCACCTCAGATGATTTAACAGAGTTAAGATCTAAAGTCACAATATCAGCATCTCTAAGCACAGGTTCTGCCTTGCTGATAGCTTCAGTAATTTCCCCCAATCGATACGATTCAAAATACAGTTTTTCCATTAAATCAATCTCCTCTTGAGAATTAAAGTAGGTTTGAAATCCCAGCGTTGTATAATTAAACAAATTATAGGGCTGCTCTAAAATGATTTTACCTACATAACTGCAGTTATTAATCGGCTTACTAGAATCTCCTAAATCGAAACATTTATCAATATTAACGATGTTAATCATTGAGCTGATTTTATCATACGCACGATAATTGGCATAGGTTAAATCTTGGCTTCCTCCAATGATAATGGGGATGATCTTTGCTTTGATTAAACTGGATATGACTTGGATCAGTGCAAAATAAGTGTCTTCGACCGTTTCACCTCTTTGAATATCACCGAGATCCGCAATCTCATGCAACCAGTTTCCTGGGAATAGCTTGTAAAATGCTTTTCGAATTTCTGTAAATTGGAATTCTTCGCCAATATAATCAACTGAATTTCTGGATTCCAAAACCCCAATAATAGCTATTTTGACCCCTTCTAGGTTTGGCTCAAATGTTGTGCTATGAATCCTTAGTTTTTTCCCTATGGTTTGACTGTGCAGTAAATCTAATTCATCTACAAGCCGATCTTGAACAGGTGAAAGAAAACTGTAATCCATTATTTATTCTTTTTGGCCCGTGATTTTTTCTTGGGAACGTTTTTAGCAATAATTCCCTTCACCTCTTCTAAAGTGAGCTTACTGGCATCTACCGTTTTTGGAAGTTCAATTTTAGTTTTTCCTTGAATGATGTTATGACGCCCCCATCGTGCTTTTTCAACACGAATACCATCTTCTTCCCAATCATGAATCAGTTTATCAATTTCCTTTTGGATTTTATCCTTAATTAAAGTCTCTACATCATCATTTGAAAGGTTGTCCCAATCGTATTTTTTATTGACATTAATAAACATATTGTTCCATTTGATAAACGGCCCAAATCGACCTTTACCTTTTTGAACTGGCAAACCATCATACTCATATATTGGAGCATCTGCAGCTTCTTTTTCTTTGATTAATTCAATTGCATCTTCCATTTCAACACGCATTGGATCTACTCCTTTGGGAATGGAAATGAATTTATTCCCAAATTTTACATAAGGCCCAAAACGACCATTATTAACAATGAGGTCTTCGCCTTTATAAGTTCCTAAGTCCTTTGGAAGTTTAAAAAGCTCTAACGCTTCATCAAACGTAATGGCTGCCAATTGTAGGTTTGGAGGTACGCTTGCAAACACTTGTTTTTCTTCCTCATCAGCTTTTCCAATTTGAACTATCGGCCCAAATTTTCCAAGACGCACGCTTAATTGACGTCCAGATTTTGGATCTGTTCCTAAAATTCGTTCTCCTGATTCTCGTTCCGCATTTTGACTTACGTCTTGAACTTTGGGATGAAACTCTTTATAAAATGATTTCATCATTTTTGTCCAGTCCTCTTTTCCGCTGGCAATTAAATCAAAATCAGCTTCAACTTTGGCAGTGAAATTATAATCTAAAATCGCTTCAAAATGATTTACTAAAAAATCAGTAACAATCACACCTATATCTGTTGGTACTAACTTTCCTTTATCAGAACCAAACTTTTCGGTAAGTTTTTTCCCTTTTAATTCTCCATCAGACAACGTCCATAAAGAATAGCTGCGTTCTGCACCATCTACAGAGCCTTTTTCAACATATTTCCTATTTTGAATTGTTGAAATTGTGGGCGCATAAGTGGAAGGTCGTCCAATCCCTAATTCTTCCAATTTTTTTACTAAAGACGCCTCAGTATATCTATATGGTGGTCGTGAAAATCGTTCGGTAGCAGTTATGTAATTGTTGCTTAAATATTCATTAAGTGCCATTGCTGGCAACATACCTTCTTGTTCTAAATTCTCTTCATCAGTACCTTCTAAATACACTTTCAAAAATCCATCAAATTTGATGACTTGCCCATTAGCTGTAAATGTTTCACTGTGACTAGATGCATTGATTTTTACATTAGTACGTTCCAATTGTGCGTCACTCATTTGAGAAGCAATGGCACGTTTCCAAATAAGATCATACAATCGGGCTTGATCTCTTTCTAAATTAACCGAATGGGTTGAAAAACTGGTAGGACGAATCGCCTCATGCGCTTCTTGAGCTCCTTTAGATTTTCCTTTAAAATTTCGAGGTTTGCTGTATGTATCTCCGTAGGAAGACAAAATTTCATTAGCCGCAGAATTTCGTGCTTCTTGTGAAAGATTTACACTATCGGTTCTCATATATGTTATTAAACCCGCTTCATAAAGTCGCTGGGCCATATTCATTGTTTTACTTACCGAAAAATACAATTTACGGGAAGCTTCTTGTTGAAGTGTAGACGTTGTAAATGGGGGTGCTGGTGATTTTTTTGCAGGCTTTTTCTCCAGGCTTGATACGGTAAAATTAGCAGATTTATTTTTATCTAAAAATGCTTTTGCTTCAGCTTCACTCTTAAATGATTTTGGAAGTTTTGCTTTAAATACTTGTCCTTTAGAGGTTGTAAATTCCGCATCGATTCTAAAACTAGCTTCCGATTGGAAATTTTGTATTTCACGCTCGCGTTCGACAATTAACCGAACAGAAACCGACTGAACACGTCCAGCCGAAAGACCTCCTTTTACTTTTCGCCATAAGACAGGAGACAATTCATAGCCCACAATTCGATCTAAAACACGGCGCGCTTGTTGGGCATCCACTAAATTATAATCAATCCCACGGGGAGTTTTTACCGCTTTTTCAATGGCTGATTTGGTGATCTCATGAAAAACAATTCGTTTAGTCTTCGCTTTATCTAGCTTTAAAGATTCTGCTAAATGCCATGCAATGGCTTCTCCTTCCCTATCCTCATCACTTGCCAACCAAACAATTTCTGCTTTTTTGGCCAAGGTTTTTAATTTACTTACGACTGTTTTTTTGTCGCTAGAAACTTCATATTTAGGTTTAAAATCACCCTCAACATTCACTCCCAATTCCTTGGAAGGTAAGTCTGCAATGTGCCCAAAACTAGACTCAACTTTAAAATCTTTCCCTAGAAATTTTTCTATAGTTTTTGCCTTAGCAGGGGACTCAACAATCACTAAATTTTTAGCCATATCATATTTTTTGAGAGGTACAAATGTAGAGGATTTTTTTTATTTCTTTCTTTTATTTTTTTTTCAAATCAAAAACCGACTACAATTTACAGTCGTTTTTTGTGATCGATTAGGTTAACTTAAAAACGTATTAGACAATTATTTGAGGGGTTGATTCTACTGTATCAAATCCTATTACTTTTTTATAAATAATATATTGAGGCAAGTATAGAAAACAGCTCACAAACAAGACTCCTATGCCACATGTTACTAACGAAATAACATAGAATAAAATGATATTTAATATTAGTAAAGTAAAGGTAATACCCCATTTTTTATTTCCTAATGCAAATGCTACTTTAATGGTTTCAGAGATCGACAAATGAGAATTATAAGCAAACACTGGCAGCAAAAACATAAGAGGAACTACTGCATAAATTAAAGGGAAAAAGCAAAGCAAGGCTGCTAAAACAGAAATCCCCGTATAAGCCAATATCAAGACGATAGACTTTATCAGGATTGAGCTTTTAAAAAAATAGAAAAAATCAGACATCACAAAAAGGTTTCCATGATCTATCTCTTTTACAACTCTATAAAACCCTAAGTAAAGCAGAGAGGATATGATACTCACTATAAACATCAATAAATAAATCCATAGTAACGAAGCACCAAAATCTTCTATGAGAGTTGTGCCTAAATCTGCTGAACTCATAGTTGGGTCTAGACCACCATCGAGTGCAAGTGTAAAATATGGCAAATAAAAACTGACAATTAAAGGCAACATAATAAAGGTTGAAAATAACTGAAGTAACAATCCTTGAACCCATACTTTTTTATATACTCCCAAAGATTCATTGAATAATTCCCCAAAATCTATTGATTTGGAAGTTTGAATTTTGTTTAATATCGTTTGAATTGCATACATAATTTTAAAGCTTATTGAGGTTATCAGCTCTCAAATAAAGTGGATTGTTTTATGAAATCAAAATAAAATATTAAAATCATGACACTTTGTCATAAAAACAAAATTATTGTATCTTTGCATGCTAACTGTCCTTAAATGGATATTGAAAATGTTATGGAGAAAATAATTGATGAAACGATTCAAGGCTCAAAACTAGCCATTACGCCAAAATTAGATAACACAAAAAAATTATTTATAGAAAGTTATGGGTGTGCTATGAATTTTAGCGATAGCGAAATTGTAGCATCTATCCTTTCAGAACAAGGATACAACACGACCCAAGTTTTGGAAGATGCCGATTTAGTACTGGTAAATACCTGCTCCATTAGAGATAAGGCAGAGCAAACAGTTCGCAAACGTCTGGAAAAATACAACGCAGTTAAACGCATCAATCCAAAAATGAAAGTTGGGGTTTTGGGGTGTATGGCAGAACGGCTTAAAAGCAAATTTTTAGAAGAAGAAAAAATTGTAGACCTCGTTGTCGGACCCGATGCATATAAAGACCTCCCTAATCTAATTTCTGAAGTCAATCAAGGACGAAGTGCCGTAAATGTGATTCTTTCAAAAGATGAAACTTATGGCGATATTTCCCCAGTAAGACTCAATACAAATGGGGTCACTGCTTTTGTATCTATTACAAGAGGCTGCGATAATATGTGCACGTTTTGTGTAGTCCCTTTTACAAGAGGTCGCGAACGCAGTAGAGCTCCTCAAAGCATCCTTGAAGAAATTAGTGATTTATGGAATAAAGGATTTAAAGAAGTGACTCTTTTGGGGCAAAATGTAGACAGCTATCTATGGTATGGTGGTGGACTTAAAAAAGATTTTTCAAAAGCTACAGAAATGCAAAAAGCTACCGCAGTTGATTTCGCAGGGCTTTTAGACCTCTGCGCTAAAGCGCACTCTAAGATGCGTTTTCGATTTTCGACTTCTAATCCACAAGATATGTCCTTGGATGTGATTCGATCGATGGCAAAACATCAAAATATTTGCAATCATATACACCTCCCAGTTCAAAGTGGGAGTAATCGAATTTTAAACGAAATGAACCGCCAACACACTCGAGAAGAATATATTGATTTAATTAAAAACATTAAAACCATCATCCCAGATTGTATGATATCTCAAGATATAATTTGTGGATTTCCGACCGAAACAGAAGAAGATCATCAAGATACCCTTAGTTTAATGTCCAATGTTAAATATAGTTTTGGGTATATGTACGCCTACTCTGAACGCCCAGGAACAATGGCGGAAAGAAAACTCGACGACGACGTGCCTTTTGAAACCAAAAAAAGACGTTTGGCTGAAGTTGTTGAATTACAACGTTCACATAGCCTATATAGAACTGAGCAATTTTTGAATCAAACAGTAGAAGTACTGATAGAAAAAGAGTCTAAGAAATCTACCTCTGAATGGTCGGGAAGAAGTGCACAAAACACCGTAGTTGTATTTCCCAAAGAACACTATAAAATCGGAGAGTTTGTAAACGTTAAAATAAACAATTGTACCAGTGCAACCCTAATTGGAAAAGCGGTTGGTTTATCTAAAAACAATTAATTATGGAAACAGTTCAATCTATAAAACAGCGGTTCAGTATCATTGGAAATGACACAGGTTTGAATCGTGCCATAGAAAAAGCTATTCAGGTGGCGCCAACAGATATTTCAGTTTTGGTCACTGGAGAAAGTGGCGTTGGAAAAGAAAGTATTCCTAAAATAATACATCAACTTTCGCATCGAAAACATGGAAAATATATAGCTGTCAATTGCGGTGCTATTCCAGAAGGTACTATCGACAGTGAGCTTTTTGGACATGAAAAAGGTGCCTTTACAGGGGCTACTCAAAGCCGTTCAGGCTACTTTGAAGTCGCTAACGGAGGAACTATATTTTTGGATGAAGTTGGAGAACTTCCACTCACCACTCAAGTTCGCTTGTTACGGGTGTTAGAAAACGGGGAATTTATAAAAGTAGGTTCTAGTACCGTTTTAAAAACAGATGTAAGAATTGTGGCTGCAACTAATGTGAATATGCATGAAGCCATTGAAAAAGAGAAGTTTCGTGAAGATCTCTATTACAGGTTGAGCACCATTGAAATACTACTACCTTCCCTCCGAGATCGGAAAGACGACATTCATTTGTTGTTTCGGAAATTTGCAAGTGACTTTGCATTAAAATACAAAATGCCTACCATCAGACTAGACGACCAAGCAATTGAAGCTTTAGTTAATTATCGATGGAGTGGAAATGTCAGGCAGCTCAGAAATGTTGCTGAACAAATTTCTGTTTTAGAATCATCAAGAATGATTGATGTATTGACCCTGAAAACCTATTTACCAAGTATGGGGGGCAATTTTCCTACGGTTCAAGAGAAAACTAAAAACCAAAGTGATTTTAGTACCGAAAGAGAAATTTTATACAAAGTTTTATTTGACATGAAGAGTGATTTGAATGATCTAAAAAAACTGACTATGGAATTGATGCAAAACGAAAATCACAGTGATGTTCAAAAAAATAACGAAGGTTTAATTCAAAAAATATATAATAAAAAGGACACTTTAGAACCTGAAGTAGAATCAGAATTTTTAGCACTTCCTGCAAAGCAACAAGAAGAGAATGTAGTCGAAATTGTAAAGGATAATGAAGAAAAATTCACTTATATTGATGCGGTTGAGGATCAGGAAGAAACCCTGTCACTGCACGACAAAGAATTAGAACTTATTAAAAAATCGCTTGAACGTCACAAGGGAAAGCGTAAATTAGCGGCAGATGAATTGGGAATTAGTGAACGTACACTCTATCGAAAAATAAAACAATATGACCTTTAACATTTTAAAATACAGCTTATTAATCAGTATTTCTAATCTTATTTTGGGCTGTGGAGCGTACTCCTTTACAGGGATTTCTTTAAGCTCAGACACAAAGACTTTTCAGGTCAATTATTTTCAAAATACGGCAGCCCTTATTGAGCCAGGAATTGATCGTGATTTTACGCTCGGACTGCAAGATTTGATAATAAACCAAACCAACTTGGACCTTGTGAAATCAAATGGGGATATTACCTATGAAGGTGAAATTGTTGAGTATAGAATTTCTCCGACAACAGCAACTTCCAGCAACACAGCCGCACAAAACAGATTGACAATTAGTGTGAATGTGATTTTTACAAACAAAAATGATGAGGATGCTGATTTTGAAAAACAGTTTTCCTTTTTTTATGACTTTGCAGGCAGTGCACAACTCGTCGGATCGCAAAAAACAACAGCCATAGAAGAGATTTTTGAACGCATCACACAAGATGTGGTAAATGCATCTTTAGCTAATTGGTAAACTTATGAACACATCTGATTTTACATACCTATTACATCATCCCTCAGCTTTAAATAAAGATCAAATTGGTAATGTATCTAGTATTATCGAGGAGTTTCCCTATTTCCAATCGGCCAGAGCCATCTACTTAAAAGGTCTTAAAGACCTAGGAAGTTTTAAGTACAATCAAGAACTAAAAACAACAGCTGCTTATACAACCAATCGCTCAGTGTTGTTTGATTTTATTACGTCTGAAGTGTTTTTACAGAACGATATCTCCACACATATCAAACAAAATTTTGATCAAATAAAAACAATTAAGGTTGAAGAATTTCAGGACATTTCAACACCTAGTTCTTCGGTTACAGAAGTTTCTGAATCAAAATTAGAACTTGGAAAACCTTTGCAGTTTGATAAAAATGAAACGTTTTCATTTTCTGAATGGCTTAGTCTCACACAAAAAAAACCAATTGACCGCTCCGAATGTTCTGACCCAGAGGAATATTCAAAACGCGATAAGAATTTTGAGCTCATCGATGCATTTATTGCAAACAAACCTAAACTAAAACCTCTTGACAAGCACGCCAAACTTATCAATATTGCTGAAGAATCTCCATTTGAATCAGAGGATTTAATGACTGAAACTTTAGCTCGAATTTACGTAGAGCAAAAAAACTACGACAAAGCAATACAGTCTTACAAAATTTTAAGTTTGAAATATCCAGAAAAAAGTAGTTTATTTGCAGACCAAATCCAAGAAATAAAAATCTTACAAGAAAAAAATAATTTATAATGAGTACATTTTCTATATTTCTAGTTCTTATCGTCATAGTAGCCTTCCTACTTGTCGTTGTTATTATGGTTCAAAATCCCAAAGGTGGAGGCTTATCGTCTTCTTTTGGAGGTGGAGGAACTCAACAAGTTGGTGGTGTTAAAAAGACATCGGACTTTTTAGACAAAAGCACATGGGCGCTTGCAACATTATTGTTAGCCCTCATCTTATTGTCGAATGTTGCTATTGTAAGTCCAAGTGATGCTCAGGAATCCAAAGCACTTGATTTAGATGTGGCACCAGCGACATCTCAACCTGTAGCAGCTCCTGTCCAAGATACAACTACCGAGGATAGTGCAACACCAGAAACTACAGACTCAGAATAAATAAATGCTTTATAAGAATTACATAATGTCAACGCTTACACGTTGACATTTTTTGGTTTCTGAAAGTTTGTCAGTTTATTAGGGTTGGCATAATTTTAGAAAAACAAATTATAAAAAATAACACTCAAAATAAATTAATATGGCTTTAAACATCAAACCATTAGCTGATAGAGTTCTTGTTGAACCTCAGCAGGCTGAAACCAAAACCGCTTCTGGAATTATCATCCCTGATAATGCAAAAGAAAAACCTCAAAAAGGCACTGTGGTTGCTGTGGGTAAAGGGACAAAAGATGAGCCTACAACTGTAAAAGTGGGCGATGCAGTACTGTACGGAAAGTATGCGGGTACTGAGCTTAAACTAGAGGGAACTGATTATTTAATCATGCGAGAAAGTGATATTCTTGCAATTGTTTAATTTTTAAAAACTAAATAAAATGGCAAAAGATATAAAATTTGATATAGACGCACGTGACGGATTAAAACGTGGCGTAGATGCGCTAGCAAATGCAGTAAAAGTAACCTTAGGACCTAAAGGTCGCAATGTGATTATTGGTAAAAGTTTTGGAGCACCACAAGTCACAAAAGATGGTGTTTCTGTTGCAAAAGAAGTCGAGTTGGAAGATGCCCTTGAAAATATGGGTGCTCAAATGGTTAAAGAAGTTGCTTCCAAAACCAATGATTTAGCAGGAGATGGCACCACAACAGCAACCGTTCTCGCTCAAGCAATAGTAAAAGAAGGCTTGAAAAATGTAGCTGCCGGTGCAAATCCAATGGATTTAAAGCGTGGAATAGATAAAGCCGTCACATCAATAATTTCTGATTTAGAAAAACAAGCAAAAAAAGTTGGAAATTCTTCAGAAAAAATCCAACAAATTGCATCTGTTTCTGCGAATAACGACAACACAATAGGAGAACTTATTGCCTCTGCATTTGGAAAAGTTGGAAAAGAAGGAGTCATTACTGTAGAAGAAGCCAAAGGAATGGACACTTATGTAGACGTCGTAGAAGGAATGCAATTTGACAGAGGCTACCTAAGCCCTTACTTTGTGACCGATGCCGATAAAATGATTGCCGATCTAGAAAATCCTTATATTTTATTGTTTGATAAAAAGATTTCAAACCTTCAGGAAGTACTACCAATTTTGGAACCTGTAGCACAATCTGGTCGTCCACTTTTAATTATTGCCGAAGATGTAGATGGTCAAGCCCTAGCAACTTTAGTGGTAAACAAATTAAGAGGTGGTCTTAAAATTGCTGCGGTAAAAGCTCCTGGGTTTGGAGACCGTCGTAAAGCAATGCTCGAAGATATTGCAATCCTTACCGGAGGTACTGTGATCTCAGAAGAACGTGGATTTTCTTTAGAAAATGCAGACTTAAGTATGCTAGGAACTGCCGAAACAGTGACTATTGATAAAGATAACTCAACGATTGTAAATGGAGCTGGAAAAGCCGATGAAATCAAAGCACGTGTAAATCAAATCAAAGCACAAATAGAAACTACAACAAGCGACTACGACAAAGAAAAACTGCAAGAACGCTTAGCTAAGTTGGCTGGAGGTGTTGCAGTTCTTTATGTAGGTGCCGCGAGTGAGATTGAAATGAAAGAAAAGAAAGACCGTGTAGATGATGCACTTCATGCCACAAGAGCTGCTGTAGAAGAAGGTATTGTTGCCGGTGGTGGAGTTGCACTTGTTAGAGCTCAAAAAACACTCGAAAAACTAACGACTGCTAATCTGGATGAAGTCACTGGAATTCAAATCGTATCTAAGGCGATTGAAGCCCCATTACGCACCATTGTAGAAAATGCAGGTGGCGAAGGAAGTGTAGTGATTAATAAGGTATTAGAAGGTAAGGGTAACTTTGGATATAATGCCAAAAACGACGCTTATGTGGATATGCTTAAAACTGGAATTATTGATCCTAAAAAAGTTACACGTGTTGCTTTGGAAAATGCCGCTTCAGTAGCGGGTATGATCCTTACAACGGAATGTGCTTTAATTGATATTAAAGAAGATACTCCTGCAATGCCTCCAATGGGAGGTGGTGGAATGCCAGGTATGATGTAAGCATTCTAAACTACATATAAAAAAAGCTCCTGAACATTAATTCAGGAGCTTTTTTGTATACACTAATTTTCTAATTTAGCTCTATCAAAATCCCATAACGTCCCAAAACTATTTATGCTCCTCAACAACCGCATCTTCTCTATACTTACAACACGGATGAACACTGTTATAAGCCTCGTCAGTTGCTTTTAGTGTTTTGGTGTCGTGACCAACAGCTACAATGTTGTTTTGAATGGTGGTGAGGTCTGTTTTATTTTCATCAAAAATCAGTTTTAATTCATGGCTTTCCACATTCCATACAGCAGATTTAACGCCCTTTGTTTTAAGACTTGCTTTTTCGATGCGGTTTTTACACATCATGCAAACGCCGTCCACTTCAAGCGATGCTTTTGCATTTTTGTTTTGAGCGAAGCTCACAGTACTAATGCATAATATAATAAGTGATATAAAAATTGTTTTCATAGGTCTGTAAAATTATTAATTAAGTTTATAACGTAAGCCAGTGTAATAAGTACTTCCAAATATAGGGCCGTACACAAATGTAGTATCAAAATTTGAACCAAAAGGGTTTTCAGGGCTTAGAATTGGATTGTTTTGAGTGGAATTGGTGATATTTTCCGCACCAATATAAAGTTCAAAACTTTTTGAAAACACCTTTGTAATTTGCGCATTTAACGTAGAAATTGATGGCGAATATGTTGGTAACTGATAGGCTTCTGGACTGGAAGTTGTTGATGAAAAACGCTGTTTTCCAAACCAATTAAACGTTGTGTCAAATTTCCATACCCCCCCTATTTCGGTTTTGGGGGTTTCAAACGATAGATTGCCAAATACACGCTGCTGAGAAGTCAAGGGCTTGTTGAGTTTTCCAGAGTTGTATTGGGTCTTAACATCGTAAAATTTATACGCTGTTTTAAAATCCATGCCTTCCAAAATATTCAAGCTAAATTCCGCTTGAAAACTGTTGGCAAAACTAGAACCTTCCAAGTTATAAAAGTTAACTTGATAAGGATTTTCATAATCTACAACCACCTGATTTTGAAAATCTGTTCGGTAAAAATCAAGAGCAATATCAGCTTTTCGACCAAACAAATTGAACCCTTGTAAAAAGGACACTCCGTAATTCCAGGCAATTTCAGGGTCTAAACCATAGATTGAACCGCCTGTATTTTGAATATTAATCGTTCTTGATGTTGCAAACAGTTTTTGATTTTCAGTAAAAATATTTGCTGCTCGTTTGCCACGACCAAACGATACTCTAAAGGCTGATTTTTCCCAAGGCGTATAGCGTGCATGTACTCTCGGGGTCGCAAAGGTTCCTAATAAATTGTGATGATCTACACGGAATCCTACAGTTAAATTAAGGGCCTCCAAATTATCATAACTATACTCAAAAAATCCACCTATGGACTGCTCATTTCTGCTATAAAATTTTGAATTGACCGTTTCTTTGTATGCGTCATAAGTGGCGTTTAAACCCGTTTTTATCTTGTGTCTAGAATCGCTAATGATTGAATTGTAAACGATGTTTGAATATGCGCTTTTGTGGCGTATATCATATTGATTTAATCCAAAATAAGACGTTTGATTGTGATCGCTGTACGAAAACTGAAGCCCTAAACTTTGATACGGAACTTCGGGATTGACATACCCTAATTTTGAAGAAACCTCAAAGCGTTTAGTTGTGATTTCACTTCCCCAAATGGTGTTTGAAAGTCGGTCTGTTTCAGGGTCAAAATCGAGTTGGCCAGATTGTTTTTCATCAGTTAAAAAACGAACATTCAAAAAGCTAATCAATCCTTTTTGTAGGTCTGAATATTGCCAGCGGTTCATGATATTTAACTGCTTAGATAATGGCATATCTAAAAACGAATCGTTGTTTCTGTCAAATTTTTGAGATCTGTTATCTGCGTGAACGTACAGCCCTGTACTCCACCGCTCAGAAAGGGTGGTATTGAAATGTGTATTGAGTTCCGTTCGACCATTTAACGATCCATAGGCATTGACGAAAATTCTATCGTCAAGAGTGGGTTTTACCAACTCAGCATTGATTTGTCCTGCGATACTTTCAAAACCATTAACAACACTCCCTGCTCCTTTGGTGATTTGGATGCTTTCGACCCAAGTTCCAGGGATAAAACTCAACCCATAAGCTTGTGAAGCTCCCCGAATGGATGGTATATTTTCTGTAGTAATTAAAATATAAGGACTAGTCAATCCCAGCATTTTAATTTGTTTTGTTCCAGAAACGGCATCCGTAAAATTCACATCTATTGAAGGATTGGTTTCAAAACTTTCGGATAAATTACAACAGGCCGCTTTCAAAAGTTCTTTACTACTTATGGTTGAAATATTTTGGGAAGAAAGGAAAGAAGTCGCTGAAGATTTTTTTCGTGCAGACACTGTTACTTCTCTTAAGTCATCAGAAGGTTTAAGCAAGTGCTGAATCCTTTCAGGACGATCTATTGTGAGGGTGTCTGTTTGATATCCTACATAACTAAATACTAGTTTTTTGTAAGCAGGTTCATAAGGCAAAGAGAATGTTCCATCTTCAGATGTGATGGTGCCAACGGATGTATTGAACCAAAACACATTGACGCCGAGTAGTGGAATCTTTTCACCTTGAGAGTTCAGTCCCATAACCGATCCTTTAATTTCACTTTGTGAAAACAAAAAATATGGAACCCATAAAATATATAATATTGAAGATTTCATTTTAATTAATTTAAATTAAATACTGTATTTGGAGCAATGAAGCAATTCAGAAGTTAAACTGAATCGTCAAACTATACGTATGAAATCAAATCAAAAACACTTGGTGTTGAACCTGTAAATTCAACACAAGATCAGGAGGGTTGTAGTTGTGAATAGCCACTACTTCTGAAAAACCAAAAAAGAGCGGGTCAAAATTGAAGATAGAAAGGGTTGCAAAACCCGTATTGGTTGAAAATTCTTTTAGAAACGGAACAATTTTAAATTGCTTCAAACCATCTATAGAAAGTACCTTGGTATTACAGCAGCTTGTTTTGGTGATCTGTAGCTTTGATGCGGTAGTTGTTTCGGAATTACAACAGGTCTTTACTTTTGAAAAAACAGCGACATCTACAAGCTTAGACCCACAAAAATGGGATTCCATTTTAAATGAAAACGTGGACAAAAGCACCAAAAGTGCCAGTAGCATTGAAAAAACTTTATGAGATACTGTTTTTAACATAGAGCAAATTTAGTGAAACACTCACAATCTAGACAATTAGTTATTGAAAAATTAACATAAAAAAAGTAAAATTTTAGCTCTTTTTATGTTGTAAATAATATTTTTACAAAAATATTATTTGGATGATTTTTAATACTTTAAAGCCTAAAATAGCAACTATAATTTTAGATTCAAATTCAAAAGAACAATGCTTACAATCGATATGTGAGTTATTAAAATCTCAAGTTCCCTATTATGATTGGGTGGGTTTTTATTTTAGAAATGGAACCAAAAAAGAATTAAAACTTGGTCCCTATGCAGGGGCACCAACCGATCACACCATCATACCCTTTGGAAAAGGCATTTGTGGACAGGTTGCCGTTAGCAATCAAAACTTTGTAGTGCCAGATGTAAAAGCCCAAGATAATTACATTGCATGTAGTATGTCCGTTAAATCTGAAATTGTTATCCCATTGTTTGTTGATGGTAAAAATATTGGACAAATTGATATTGACTCAAATACAGCGGATCCATTCACAGCTGCCGATGAGCGCTTCTTAGAATTCGTCTGTAATTCGGTTGCTAAGATTTTATAGTTGTTAATAACTCTCTGAATTGGTTGAAAAAACCTTTTTTTTAGAGAAATTTCAACAACATTGTTCATTGATAATTACCTATTTTTGTTTTTTAATTTTTAGACATCAAAATGAGCCAAAGCAAAACAATAAAATCCGCCTTAATATCAGTATTTAGCAAAGAGGGACTAGCGCCTATTGTTGAAAAATTGAACGCTCAAGGCGTTACGATATACTCTACGGGAGGTACTCAAAAATTTATTAATGACTTAGGAATTAAAGTTGTTCCCGCAGAGCAAATAACCGACTATCCTTCTATCCTTGGAGGTCGTGTAAAAACTTTACACCCAAAAATATTTGGTGGGATTTTAAATCGTCAAGACAATGCACAAGATGTGGAAGAAATGACTTCATTTTCAATCCCTCAAATTGATGCTGTTATTGTAGATCTTTACCCCTTCGAAAAAACGGTTGCTTCTGGCGCAAGTAATGAAGATATTATTGAAAAAATTGACATTGGTGGAATTTCATTGATTCGTGCCGCTGCAAAAAATTATAAGGATGTGATATGTATATCTTCCGTTGATGATTATGCCGAATTCTTAGAACTCATTTCAAAAGATGAAGGTCGCATTTCAATTGAAGACAGAAAATGCTTTGCAACCAAATCATTTAATGTGTCATCACATTACGACAGTGCTATTTTCAATTATTTTAATAGCGAAAATGAAGAGGTTGTACTTAAAATTAGTGAACCACAAGGCAATGTGCTTCGCTATGGAGAAAACCCTCACCAAAAAGGGTATTTCTTTGGAGATTTTGAAGCCATGTTTACAAAACTTCATGGGAAAGAATTGAGTTATAACAATCTTTTGGATGTAGATGCTGCTGTAAATCTTATGAACGAATTTCAAGATGAGTCGCCTACATTTGCCATTTTAAAACACAACAATGCCTGTGGAGTTGCACAACGAGATACGTTACACCAAGCGTATTTAGATGCTTTGGCAGGAGATCCTGTTTCTGCTTTTGGAGGTGTCTTGATTTCTAACAGTGAAATTGACTTGGCAACTGCCAAAGAAATTCATAGTTTGTTCTGTGAAGTGGTCATCGCCCCTTCTTTTAGCTCAGATGCCGAAGCCCTTTTGAAAGGAAAGAAAAATAGAATTTTATTAATTCAAAATACAGTTCATTTACCTGAAACTAGTGTTAGAAGCTGTTTGAACGGTGTCTTAGTTCAGGAAAAAGATATGATTACCGACACACGAAATATCTTAGAAAATGCGACGACGGCAAAGCCAATAGAGTCAGAGATTGAAGATTTACTATTTGCCTCTAAACTATGTAAACACACGAAGTCAAACACTATCGTTTTAGTAAAAAACAAACAATTATTTGCGAGTGGAACAGGACAAACAAGCCGTGTTGATGCCTTAAACCAAGCGATCCATAAAGCAAAATCTTTTAACTTTAAACTAAGTGGTGCTGTAATGGCTAGTGATGCGTTTTTTCCATTTCCTGACTGTGTAGAAATTGCAAAAAACGCAGGAATTACAGCGGTCATTCAACCAGGCGGAAGTATTAAAGATCAGTTAAGCATCGATTATTGTAATGCCAACAATGTGGCGATGGTGTTTACAAAAACACGTCATTTTAAACACTAACTTTTTTAAGTAAAAGGCTATTTTCAAACTAGAGTTTATTTTAGTACATTTACAAAGCAGCAAAATACTTTAATACTTTTTGATAAATTTTTTATAGCATATGGGATTTTTCGACTTCTTAACTGAAGAAATAGCCATTGATTTAGGCACCGCCAACACCTTAATAATTCACAATGACAAAGTTGTTATTGATAGCCCATCTATTGTTGCTAGAGATCGTGTATCAGGAAAAATTATTGCTGTAGGAAAAGAAGCAAACTTAATGCAAGGGAAGACGCATGAAAATATCAAAACCATTAGACCTCTAAAAGATGGTGTTATTGCTGATTTTGATGCTTCTGAGCAAATGATAAGTTTATTTATTAAAAGTATTCCTGCATTAAAAAATAAATTATTCACACCTTCCCTTAGAATGGTGATTTGTATTCCTTCAGGAATTACAGAAGTAGAAATGCGCGCGGTAAAAGAATCTGCAGAACGTGTTAATGGAAAAGAAGTCTATCTAATTCATGAGCCTATGGCAGCAGCTATTGGTATTGGCGTTGATATCATGCAACCAAAAGGAAATATGATTGTTGATATTGGTGGTGGAACCACCGAAATTGCTGTGATTGCTCTTGGTGGAATTGTCTGTGATAAATCAGTCAAAGTCGCAGGAGACGTATTTACGAATGACATTATATATTACATGCGAACACAGCACAACTTATATGTTGGAGATCGCACTGCAGAAAAAATAAAAATACAAATTGGGGCAGCTACTGAGGATTTAGAAGTTCCACCAGATGAAATGAATGTTCAAGGTCGAGATTTGTTGACAGGGAAGCCAAAACAGGTTCAAATTACACACCGAGAAATTTCGAAAGCCTTAGACAAATCCATTCTAAGAATTGAAGATTCAGTGATGGAAACACTTTCACAAACCCCTCCAGAACTTGCAGCTGACATCTACAATACTGGAATTTATCTTGCTGGTGGTGGATCAATGTTAAGAGGTTTAGATAAACGATTATCGCAAAAAACAGACTTACCAGTGTATATTGCAGAAGACCCGTTAAGAGCTGTTGTGAGAGGAACTGGAATTGTTCTTAAAAATATTACAAAATATAAAAGTGTCTTGATAAAATAGCTCTTAAGTAATGCAACAACTTTTTAATTTCTTCATTAAAAACAAAACATTTGTCTTGTTTTTGTTGTTGTTTTCTTATGCACTCTCGCTCACGATTCAATCCAATGGGTATCACCACAGTAAGTTTTTAAATTCTTCAAATCAAATAACGGGTAGTATTTACGGTGCGTTTCATGGCATTACTCAATATTTCAACCTCAAAAAAGAAAATCAAATCCTTTTAGAAGAAAACAGTCGCTTAAAAATGGTCATTTTTACCCAAGAAAAGAAAGTGCCTATTGACACACTTTTGGAATACAAATATGAATTATACCCTAGTTTGATTTACAAAAACAGCTACTCCTTTCCAAATAACTATCTCACTCTTAACAAAGGGCAAAACGATCAAATTGAAGAAGATTATGGTGTAATCACTTCTAAAGGTATTATTGGGGTTATTGATAAAACTTCCAAAAACTACTCTAGAGTATTATCTATTTTAAACACAAACAGTCGCATCAATGTAAAGTTAAAAAAAACGAATTATTTTGGAACCTTAGGCTGGGATGGCAAATCTCCTGAAATTACTCAATTAAGAGATATACAGGATCTTGTGAAATTGTCTGTAGGAGATACGATTGTTACAAGCGGGTACTCCTCTACCTTTCCTCCAGGCATCCCTGTTGGAAGTGTGGAATCTTTTCGCCTAAATGAAACGGAAGACCTTTATATTATTGATGTTAAATTATTCAACAATATGAGAAACCTAGAACATGTTTACATTATAAAAAATACAGATATTAACGAACTTAGAACCTTAAATAGTTCCAATGAATAATAGGGTATTAAAAATTATTATGAGTTTTATTGGACTCGCTTTACTTCAAGTTTTAGTTTGTAGTAGGATTAACTTTATGGGAGATATAAACCCCTATGTGTACGTTATTTTTATATTGTTATACCCAGTTATAAACAACCGATTGTTGTTTATTTTTTTAGGCTTTTTGTTAGGATACACTGTTGATGTATTTCTAGATTCTGGTGGAGTACATGCAGCAGCAAGTGTAGTCATTGCTTATGTCCGTCCACTTTTTCTTAAATTTTCATTTGGAGCAGCCTACGACTATCAAGCCATAAAATTTAGTGCTGTAGAATTCTCACGACGTTTTATTTACTTTTTGTTACTCATCGTCATTCATCACTTAATTTTATTTTCTCTTGTTGTTTTTGATGAAACTAAAACAGGGCTGATTCTACAACAAGCCTTATACTCAAGCATCTTTTCGCTTGTACTGTGTTTGCACCTTAGTTCATTATTTAGCCGAAAAGAGACATGAGAAAAATACTTCTTTTTGGATTGGTCGTTCTAACAGGGGTTTGCTTCACTGGACGTTTGTATTATTTACAAATTCACACTGCCAATGCTTTCGATATTGATAATGACAATGCCATTCGAAAAGTGTTTCACTACCCAAAACGCGGCTATATTTACGATCGAAATGATAGTCTTTTGGTGGCCAATCAACCAAGCTACGATGTGATGATAATTCCTAGAGAAGTTGAACCTCTAGACACCATACTATTTTGTAACTTATTAAAAATTGATAAGACTACGTTTTTAAAATCTTATAAGCGTGCTAAAAATTATTCCCCACGACTTCCATCACCATTTTTACGTCACCTTTCTAAGGAAGATTACGCCTTTCTTTCAGAAAAATTGAGAAAATTCAAAGGGTTTTATATTCAAAAACGAGCGTTGAGAGATTATCAAACTTCCATTGGTGCCAATGTGTTAGGGTACATTGCCGAAGTAAATAACAAAGAAATTGCTAAAGACTCTTACTACCGAATTGGAGATTTGATTGGAAAACAAGGGGTCGAAATATCGTATGAAAAAACACTACGAGGCATTAAAGGGGTGAAATACATCCAAAAAGATATTTACAACAGGGATATTGGAGCCTATAAACAAGGTGCTTTTGACACCCTTCCGGTTCCTGGAAAGGATATTAAAATCACCATTGACTCTGAGCTTCAAGCCTACGGAGAATTGCTAATGCAAAACAAAATTGGCGGCATTGTTGCTATTGAGCCAAGCACAGGCGAAATCTTAAGTCTTGTTTCAGCACCGTCTTACAATCCAAATATGTTAGTAGGCCGCGAACGTTCTAAAAACTACACCAAGTTGTATTTAGATACCATTCATAGACCATTAATAGACAAGGGACTCACCAGAATGCATGTTCCGGGATCTCCATTTAAATTATTAGTCGCATTGACTGCTTTACAAGAAAATGCAATCACTCCAAAAACAAATATCATTTGTTCAGAAAGATATATCTATGGAAAAAATAAACGCGTCATGCAGTGTCATTGTGGTGGGGGTTTTAGGAATCTAGATTCTGGAATTAGTTATTCGTGTAACTCTTATTTTGCTATGGCATTTAGGGCCACTATTGATAAATACAGTAATTCGTCTGAGTCTATGGATAACTGGAGTAATCATATAAAAAGTTTTGGCTTAGGTAACTTTTTAGGCAATGATTTGTCTGTTGGAAAAAAAGGAAACATCCCAGACGGTAGCTATTATGATAAATGGTATCCAGAATTTAAATGGGGTGCCACTACCATTATTTCTAATGCTATTGGTCAGGGAGAAATTTTAGTAACGCCCATCCAATTGGCTAATATGACGGCTGCAATTGCCAATAAAGGGTACTATTATACCCCTCATATTATTAAGTCAATTGAAGGAGAGAATATGAACCCTAACTTTACGACTCCTAAACAAACGTCCATAGACCCTAAATATTATGATCCCATTATTGAAGGCATGCATAATGTTTATAACAAAGGAACAGCCAATTTTCTTAAAGTTCCTGGAATAGAAATTTGTGGTAAAACAGGAACAGCCGAAAATTTTACTATAATTGATGGGGTAAGACAACAACTTACAGACCACTCCATATTTGTTGCATTTGCACCAAAAGACGACCCGAAGATTGCCATTGCCATACTCGTTGAAAATGGGTATTACGGATCACGATGGGCAGGACGAATGGCAAGTTTAATGATAGAGAAATATCTAAAAGGGGACGTTACTTTAAAACGAATGGAAAGATTGGTCATCGAAAAGAGTTTGGAAGAAGAATACCTCAAGCCCTACAGTGGTAAACCTTTTAAAATTAATGACAAATGAAACTGAACCGTACCACTAGTTTTCAATTAGATTGGTTCGCTGTGATTGTGTTTACAGCATTGGTTGTTTTTGGGTATTTTAATATTTTGTCGGCTTCGGTAGTAGGCGAATTTACATCGTACTTAGACATTTCTAAGCCCTACGGAAAACAGCTCTTTTTCATACTAAGTTCTGGGGTATTAATTATTCTGATATTGTCTGTTGACGCTAAGTTTTATGAACGCTTTGCAAGTATTATATACCTCGGTTCTATACTGTCATTAGTTGGGTTATTTATATTTGGAAAGAAAATAAATGGAGCGATCTCATGGTATGATTTTGGAGGAATGACAATTCAACCAAGTGAATTTGCTAAGTTCGCTACAGCCTTGGCACTCGCCAAATATATAAGTGATTTACAAACCAATATTAGAGAGCAAAAACACCAAATACGAGCAGCCATATTGGTAGGTATACCAGCAGGTTTAATCCTATTACAAAATGATGCAGGAAGCACGCTTGTATTTGTAAGTTTGTTTTTTGTATTCTACCGAGAAGGTATTCCACAATACTATCTTTTATTTTCTGTTTTTGTAGCATTTTTAGGAATTAGTACGTTAAAATTTTCTGCGCTATCCGTCTGTACGGTCTTGGCGGGTATCCTTTTCATTTATCAACTGTTTTTTAAACGAAAAAAGAAAAAAATTAGAGGCGTTTTGAGCGTGTTAATCTGTAGTATTGGTCTTAGTTTTGGTGTGCAATGGGCCTATAATAATGTCTTACAAAAACACCAACAAGATCGAATTGGACTTTGGCTTCGCTTAGAAAAAGACCCTGTTAAATTGGAATCCATGAAGCGTAACATTTCTTATAACCTCAATGAGTCTGAAAAAGCAATTCGATCCGGAGGAACTTTTGGAAAAGGATTTATGGATGGGACGCGTACCAAAGGAAACTTTGTACCCGAACAACATACAGACTATATTTTCAGCACTGTAGGTGAAGAATGGGGATTCTTGGGAAGCAGTACCGTTATCATCCTATTTGTAGTCTTGATTTTGAGAATTTTAGTTTTGGCAGAACAACAAAAATCACAGTTTAGCAGAGTCTATGGCTACGGCGTGGCAAGCATATTATTTGCTCACTTTTTAATTAATATTGGAATGGTGATGGGACTCATTCCAACCATTGGAATTCCTTTACCATTTTTTAGTTATGGCGGCTCAGGACTTTGGAGCTTTACGATCTTAGTTTTTATCTTTTTAAAGCTGGACTCCAACCGATTAAATGAATGGTAATTTACTTTTTAACAAGCTCTAGTTTCTCAGCAAAATAATCACAAAAATCTTTCATTGTTGCAGTCATTTTTTCGTCTTGGGTGGCACGCAAATAGGTATCACTCATGGTCACTAATGTTTGATGAAAAAATAATTTCATTTCATCTACAGGCATATCTTTAGTCCACAAATCTATACGAAGTGTTTCTTGCTTTTTTTGATCCCACACAGAAAGCATCATCGCTTTAGCTTCTTCATTTGCAATACCGCCATCTTGAGCCGTCCAGGA
>Ga0228672_1000224_pt1 | contig 33693 bp, 28 predicted proteins | sample 90DmetaG_FD_182788 | JGI IMG/M metagenome (GOLD analysis project Ga0228672, IMG submission 182788) | Seawater microbial communities from Monterey Bay, California, United States - 90D | ecosystem: Environmental > Aquatic > Marine > Coastal | place: USA: California | collected 2016-11-08 | reverse complement strand
ACAGAAAACAGTTTTTAGGGAAGATACCGTCAACGGCACACCACGAGTTTAAGACATCCAATCGCGTCCGACCGGGCACTCCGACTTCAAATGACCCTTCCCCTCCCTCCCCTCGCCCTTGCGCTTCCCCTCGCCCGAATACTGGTGCTCGGCCGACAAAGCGGTAAGTTAAGTGGTTTTGACTGTTATTCCGGCACGCTTTGCCCTAGTGGCCAACACACAAACCCTGGATTTCCATTTTTATCTGTGGTCGTTTTCAACGTCATGCCCCCGCACTTCACCTCGTGTGTTTCACTTCCATATGAGCAACCACCTGTCTTCTTCTTTTTATCATAGTAGAACTCGTCATACTCAGTACAGAAACACTCTTGGCAGTTCTGCAATCCTGTTTTGATGTCCCAACAAGTACCATCCGATGGAGACGGACTGAATTCACAAAACGTTGCCGCACAGAAGAGATTGCCGTCGTACCCTAGAAATGGTTTTGTGACGTTCCCGTCTGTCGTGTGGCACCCAGTGTCGTCCCACGCGCGGTCGATTTGCTCTTGCGTAGCACACACCTTGACGTGACTTTGGTGCAAGTTATCGGTCTCGTCGCTGCAAAGAGGATGAGTTGAGCCGAGCCCAAATCGAAGGCAAATGTCGACTGGCGCCATCCAAACCGGGAACCGGTCGTTCTGTGGGCAGCGGTTGCACTCCGGTGGTTCGGGATGAGTGAGCGTCCATCCCGACTCTTTGGCAAACTCCTGCAGTTTATGCTCCGTGATGTCGTTGCTGTTTCCTTCATAGCGTAGACGACAAGGGGAAGGCGCACCGACATTCATGTGCGTCGCAAACACCACTCCGGCGATACTCAGCAGGGTGCATACAATGAAGATCCGAATGCACAGAATTGGCCAAATGATACGCTCTAGCAGTCCCTGCTTTGGACCTGTGGTCTCGTCCGACCACAGAGGGACAAAGCTGACGGTGGCAGACCTGGGCATGTTGTATTTGGTACTCCTAGTACGTGTATAATAAATGCTTATTGTGTTGGACCCAAAGAACAGTCACACGTCTGCTTCAGAATCGTGTTCCAATGTATCCCGCTTCTCCAGAACGCGATCGGACGCGTGTTTGAAGAGTTCCATGCACGATGCCGCGGCTAATGCGACGACGGCAGCACCACCGGCCATCTCACAGGACCACCGAAGCGCCGGCTGCCCCATGAGCCTCCCCGCGATTGTCACATGCAAAAGGAACACAAGTGTGATGACTGTAGATGTCATTGCGGTCATGTAACACAGCACACTGCTGGTGTAGAGACAGGCCAAGAGGCATCTGGTTACGAAGCTGACAGTGTCACTTTCACGAGGCGAAAGCACGTTCTGTAGATCGGACTGGCTTGTTTTCGTCTGCATTGCTGTGATGTGCGAGAAATTTGCTGGCCCGACTGCTACTGGATGTGTGGGTTTGTGCAGGAGGTGCACCAATCCAGGATGGAGTTCGAGTTCTTGGGGTGCATCGGGTGTGTGTGTTTGCTTGGTGGTATTCACAGTCTGTGCATACGGTCGAGGTCGGTTTTTACGCGTGTTATGCATGAGCGTCCCCACTCTCTCAAAGCTCGCGGAGACCCGAACATCTAGCGATCATGAACAATAAAGCACACAATACACACATTCCTTATACTAGCGGAAACATGCTGCCCAATTTCTCTGCGCTGACGATCGACTTCGGCTACACATACCAGACAAAGGAAAAGTTAGAGGCACTTGGCATACTAGGGTGTTGCCAGTGCTCGGTTTGCTTTCACGATTTTGAAGATGTAGACAATAGGATGCTTGAAGTCTTCCTCTGCGACCACGTCTTGTGTAAATCGTGTTTTGCCAAACTACCAACGCCCAAAACGTGTCCCGTGTGCCGGCTGGACCTTAATGTGAGTCCCCTTCAGTACAGATCTGACCGCAGCGAAAAAATAACCGACATCGTGCAATCGCAGCGGGCATACTTACGTGAAAGCGTCAATATAAACGCCTCTGGGACAGCCCCATTGTTCGTTGCCGCGGCATCAGGAAATGTATTTGAAGTTGATAACTTACTCGCGACTGGTCTGGTGGAAATAGATCATAAGGACGACAAGGGCTGGACTGCACTGATGATAGCATGCTACAAAGGTCACGAGCAGGTTGCTGGCAAGCTGATCAAGGCTGGCGCCAACCTGGAGGCCAAGAACAATGTTGGTGGCACCGCACTCATGCTTTCCGCCGCAAATGGTCACGAGCAGGTCGCTCGCGACATGATCGAGGCTGGGGCCAGCCTGGAGTCCAAGAACAACGACGGGTTTACAGCGCTCATGCTCTCGGCCCAAAATGGTCACGATCTGTGCGCTCTCGCCATGATCAAGGCTGGCGCCAACCTGGAGGCCAAGACAGCCCAAGGGAACACAGCGCTGACCCTTGCTTGCCAAAACGGTCACGATCAGGTCGCTCTCGCCATGATCAAGGCTGGCGCCAATCTGGAGGCCACTCAGAACAAGGGCTTCACTGCTTTGATGCTCTCGTGCGAGCACGGTCACGATCTGTGCGCTCGCGCCCTACTCGAGAATGGGGCGGCTGTGGACACTGCTGGGCCGAAGGAATGGACGGCATTGATGTTTGCTGCATCTTGCGGTCACGATCTGTGCGCTCGCGAACTGATCAAGGCGGGGGCGGACATCGAGAAGCCAAACAACAACGGCTGGACTCCGTTGATGAAGGCCTGCTCGAACGGTCACGAGCAGGTCGCTCGCGTCATGATCGAGGCTGGCGCCAACTTGGAGGCCACCCAGAACGAGGGGTTCACGGCGCTGATGATCTCGGCCCAAAACGGTCATGATCTGTGCGCTCTCGCCATGATCAAGGCTGGCGCCAACGTCAACGCCGAAAATCACAATGGATCGACCGCTCTGACGCTCTGTTGCCAGAACGGTCACGAGCAGTGCGCTCGGGAACTACTCGTGAATGGGGCGACAGTTGACGCTCAGAACAACCAAGGATGGACTGCACTGATGCACGCATGTGATGTTGGTCACGAGCAGTGCGCTCGGGTCCTGCTCGAGGCGAAAGCTGATCCAAATAAGGCAAACAACGCTGGAGTGACTGCATTGATGCTCTCTGCATCAGACGGTCACAATCTGTGCGTTCGAGCACTGCTTGAGAATGGGGCCGCTGTGGACGCCACAGAAGAGGACGGTTGGACCGCACTGATGTTCGCCAAACAGAACAATCACGATCTGTGCGCTCGCCTCCTGATGGACTGGGTCAAAGAAACCAAAGCGAAAAGGCAAAGAGTGAAGTCGATCCCTAGCTCTGTACTTTTGGTATGTTAACAGCGCTAAAGGCGTTGGTGTACACAATAAAGTTTTTGGCTGTCCGTAATCCTCAATGGAATGGCCAGTGGAAATTCTGGATGAAATCTGGAACTGGGTCCGACTTGACATTCGGCCTAGGCTGAAGAAACGGCTGTGGGAATCTGTTCACTCTGACCTGGTGCCCGCAGCCAGATGGAATATCGCGAGGATTCATTCATGTGTGCTGCGAGAAGAGTACGAGAGCATACCGCTTCAGGTGGGTGACGACTATGTTATTACCGGGCCACATATCACCAACTTTGCCTGCGAGCGTTGGGTGTTGCATGTTCCGTACGCACTGGCGGAAGGGGCCGCATGGTGGCCACACACAACAGACGAAGATGACATGGAAGTCGTTCCGGAGACTGCCGACCAAAATGGACTACCTGGTCCCCAGCTGCCGACGGAGCGTCGTGAAGTTTTGTCAATACTGCAGTTGGCATGGAAGAGCGTCGAAGAACACTTTGAGGAGTACTTGTATGGCGAGGAAGGCGAGGAAGGCGAGGAAGGCGAGGACGCAGAGAGTGAAATTGAAACCTGAATCGTGTTACGTATTCGTTCTTTTGTCGCTAACTTCCCTATATTGTTATACCTTTAACATAGAACAGTGTAATAACATGTCAATCACAACACTCCGTACATTTCTGCGTCGCACTGCACCGTGTCGGCTTGTGGGTAGCGGTCGACTCAAGGGGTTCCAGAAGCAAGAGGCCGGTCGCCTTGTGGGGCACAAGCTCCGAGGGCTGACAAAGCTTCTTGAAAAGCTGCACAGTAAGGGCACACTACCTTCCATAACCAGATCCACCAACGGTAGGCGCCCCGGTGGCGCATGGAGAGGAAAGAACGGGGGGCGACGCAGAGGTGCGGCCGTGGATGCGCAGCTAACATCCATAGTTAATGGGGTGCGCAGCAAGAGTCGCACACAACTTCGTCTTACTAGGGCCACTCTGGCCGCACTGCAATTTGCAAAGTTGAAACCTGTAATCGCTCAGCGAAGCGTTCTCTACGAAAGGCATGGCGACATTGCGTCGGCCGCTGACGTGATTGCGATGCGCGGGGACGACGAACTGGTGATTGTAGAACTCAAAACGGGCCACGACAACGGGCGCTCTGCTGCAGCGACGCAGCGGGGGGTTTCGCAACACATGTGCAACCCGTTGCGTCGAGCGTCCGATTGTGTGCTGCACAGGCACATGGCACAGCTGGCCGCAACGCATCACATGTTTATATCCGAACGCGAGACAATGACGCGGCTGCGCGAACTAGGAATTACCCGGGTGTCCGGTGTACTTCTCTACGTAAACGATGAGGCAGTGGACTACATAGAGTTGACAGAGTGGTGGACCAAGAAGGCAGCATCCGTGTTGCGTGCGGTTGTGTAAACACGTGTCTCGTGTGTGTGTGCTCAGTATGCCACCGTTTCCGGGTAATACGAAGTAGACGAGTAGGGCATTGTCAACTCCTCTCCCTTCGAAATTGAACGCTTTGCCGTGAGGACTGGAACAAATCCCAGAATAAAGCTGTGTCGGGGTGTGGGTTTTTCCCACGAGATATAACAGTTGTTCTCTCCTTCCCCGTCATTTGCGAGAGATGCTCGTGCGCATGGCGCAAGTCTCTTTGCGTGTTCAGTGTCGACAACTAAGACTGCGTAGCCCGTTTTTCCAAGTTGGAGCACGTGTGATCCCGCTGTGGTAGGAATACAACTGTACGCGCACACGTCGCCCCCGTAAACCATTAGGCGTTCTCCCCTCACAATATCTGCATTGGCCATTAGCCCCACACCCTTGCCGGGAATGGTGCATTCGACAACCCGTTGCTCCTCTATACACTTTGCCACTTGCGTAGCCCACTCCTTCTCTGAAGGCAAGTTGCCATCCAATATGGGTTGCAGCCAACCCCATGCGTTCTCAGTAACACCATTTTGCTCGCCGCCCATGCTATTCATGTCAAACCACAAGCATTCGTCTTCCCTGTAGCACCACCGGAGCTCTTGTGCAGCGTCGATGTCGCGCAGCGCAATGACGCTCCCGGCGGGTGTCACGTGCATGTTACACTCGTCTGTGCCCTCGCTTGCGTGGTTTGCGTACTCGAACACACACCCTTCGACACAGAGTGCCACGTGTAGATCGCACTGTGAAACCACCACTACGCGATCACTCTGCAAGTCAGCCGCGGCCTGCTCACATGCTGGCTTGTTATTTGACTCGAACATGGAATGCCCCCATAGACGGCCCAGCTTGCGACCCGCGCGAATCGCCACCTTTGTGAATAATCCGCGCCCGTCGACGGATGCACTCGGCCGCACCTCCAATGAAAGCGTTGAACGCCCATCATCACGCTTCCACGAACGACCTGTGTGCGTCCACAGTTCACTCTCTTTGACGCCCACCAGGCGACATTTCATGCTGTTGTCGGCGCCCGCCCTTTCCTCGCTCTGTGCTTCCCACTGCTCCATCGTAGGCACGTCTGCCTGTGCAAGCCGACGCGACTCTACAATGATGCCCTTCTTCTTCTGAACAACGTCCAGCATCGGCTTAGGAGCCCTAGTATCAGCGTGGGTTTGGCGGGCAACCATTCAGGCCGCCTGGGCATTCTTTTCTCGCTGGATGGCCCCGGCAAGATCGTCCATTGCTTTTACCACCGCTTGGTATTTCTCTACCAGATTCATGAACGGCTTCTCCCTGATCGAAGCCAGCTCTTGCGTCGCCTGAAGCTTGCATCGCTTGACTACGGCGAGTATTTCCTCTTCCGCACACGAGAGCAATGTGTCGGCTTCAGCTTCAAGCTCCTTCTTTGCGATGCCCTTGCTTTTTGAATCAAACAGCTTGTGGGCTTCATTAGCCACCTCTTGCCAGTTGTAACGCAGCTCCAAGGCCTTGCGCTTCTTGCCCCCGCGTCTGGACTCCGACGCGGCATCTTCCGCTTCGACCGCTTCTTCCACTATCGATGGCGGAGTCGCTGCTGGTGTCGCTGCTGGTGTCGCTGCTCGGGCAGGGGCTCTTCTTAAAGGCTGGATTGGGCCAGTCCCCATTACAGCTGACCGGAGACGTCCTCCTTCACCACTCACCTCTGCGTCTGTCGTGGAACGATCGTCGCACGCCGCCTGAGGTAGAATGGCAGGTGCATCTAGCCCATTAGCACTTTCCCGAGGGGTAAGCGGGGTAAGCGAAAAGCGTATGTGTCTGTCATGGTCTGAATCTATGCCTTGTCCACCTGGCTGCGTCTGCTGACTGGTATCATCACTGTCCAGTGCTGGTGCATGTGCTGTTGGTGCTGATGTACTTTTTGATAAGCTCGCCTTCACCAAGGTCACTCGCGCACGGCCATCTTCCGTGAGCGAGTACACCCTGTCTTCCGAAATTGTCCACATCGTATCCTTCATTCTTTGTTGGAACGCGTCACCGGTGTATGATTTGAGGTTCTTGTTATGCGTGCACCCGTACTCGATAATGTCTTCATACGTCACAGAGCCGTCGTAGATCGCCATCGCAACCCAGTCACTGTTCGTGACCTTCAGTTGCGATACTGAACTCGTCGGCGCCATCTGCAGGGAAGGCACATGTGGAGCGATGCGCAGCGTTGGTCAACGTACTACGCATGTGTCATGGAATTGGGTCTCTGGACACGGAATAAGACAAGTGACCGTGTTGCCCAGGCCGGAAACGTCCCGACTGGTCCAGACGACCGCTCCGCACGTGAACGAGACACCCCCGCCCACCGCACATCTCACCATGAGTCCTTGGGGCTTGCCTGCGTAGTACCCCGTCAGCGTGCTGCGTCCAAGCAGCCGACGACCCCGGGCGTTCGGCATGCACGGACCCGACGTGGGTTGCATATGAAGTGCATTCCTTCCACCGACCCGCCCGCCGGGATCGTGGATGTCCCATTCAAACAGGGTGGGGTGGGCTCACCAGCGAGAAGCGAGAGGAGCCGTGTGTCGAGGAGGGGCTGTGCTGCTCGAATGAGGTGGAACTGCTCTTCGATGTAGAATTTTGCTATTTGTAAATATGATATTATACTACTACGTAAGACAACTAAGACAACTAAGACAACCAAGTAGGGTGTAGCTATTGTTCGACAGGTTCATGCATTGACATCGAGGAAGGGTGTGTCATTATGCCGGGTGGTCCCGAGCGGGAGCAAAGGTGCATCGCATGCCCCATGCCGCTTCTCGCATTTGACACCCTCGCGCTCCGACACCTCTCGGTGACATGCATCAACCATTCCGTATGCTAGGGTCGGTCGTCCGGTGCTGCATTCTGATTTGCGGCATACTGTGCACACCACTGCCTGCGTGCCATGGATGTCAACTCCACTGTGTTTCCCATGATCACGCACAACGCCGACCGAATGCACAGGACCGTGAATGGCATTCTCGTGGAAGCACCCGGACAGGACCTGTACCAATCATTATCACACCACTTCAACAAGGACACCCGCTGGCGTCAGTCCGTGCACACGGTCTTCTGTCAGGAGTACGCACCGCGTGACCCAGACCAAACTCGCGATCTGTTGAAGAGGTTTGCGAGCGAGCATGGGTTCGAACCCGAAGACAGAACCACCAAACTCAACAGTGTTCACACCGTATGCGACGTTCTCAAGTTGTACTCGGTGCTCGTCCGGATGGCAATCCTGCGTCCCAATGTGCTGTTCTTCGTGCTCCCTGATGTGCAAGTCCCTGCGAGCCTCAGCGTTGTCGAGGGTCTGTATGCGTTGCGAATGGCATTGGTGGTGGGAGACATCGACATATTCCTTCGCAAAGCACCCAAGACTCACGTTACACGCACACGCCGATATGATTTGTGTGCCTTCCAAGCTGATAATATTGTGTTGTCTTCAAATCAGACATGGGGCGAGCTCTTGCGCAGCCTCGAAGATCTCGTCGGAGAATGCCCTATGTGTCTGGATCAGCTAACAAATGTAACTTGCGGGCTCATCGTGTACCCTTTCAAGTGCCATCACGCATTTCACCACGACTGTATCAAGCAGGTGATGGGTGCAGACGGGGAAGCTGCGTGTCCCACGTGTCGCGAGGTGCACAAGGCCAAGGGTGTAGTAGGTGCTTATGTGCACTGCCCCTAAGCAGCCAGCATGCTACAGAATCACGAAAACAACAACGATTACGAATGTGTTATCTTAGTACTGCGTATGTTTTATGTATTCCTACTGCATGGTGGGGTCATGGACCGCAGTGCTCCACACGCCCAGTTAGTGGCAGCGGTCCATGGTCAACAGATTCGGGCACGTTCTTCGAATTTACACCACAGTATTTTATCACCGCAGAGTAGGGGGTGCAACTGGGCTCTGTCACCATCCAATTTTTTTGTACGGCTGGTCATCTAGCAGAGGTCCATATTCAGGATAATCAATGGCTTTCACCATGTCGAGTATGTGCTTTTTGCAGAACGACCAAAGAGATTCTGGATTCGCAAGTTCGCGTGCCGCAGTAACGCTAGAAATATTATGGTCGATATTGGGAGGCAGGTCAAAATCCGCCGCAATCATCATTGTCAGTACACTGAATCTGTGACGATTATCCAACCTCGTGTAACGCTTAATAAACTCGGTTATTTCAACAATGCCATCATAGAAATCCTTTTTTGTAGTTGCACCGCTTTCCTTAATCTTCGCGTGCTCTGCAAAGCTCTTGTTTAATTCGGTTGACACGAGTTGCAAACGCTGGTATGCATTTGTATCTTGCTTTAGCTCCTTGACTTGTTGTTTGAATTCTGTAACGAACGAAGATTCTTCTGAGAATAAAAGCATCTTACCACCCTTGTTGACATACAAATTGTAGAAGTAGCAACGAACCACTTCATCACGGAATTCATAAAATGGAAGTGCTGTGTTGTCGATGGTCAGATGTTCTGGAAGGATATCTACATGGGTAGCAATTCTTGCAACTATCGTGTTGTGAGTGTGAAAGTTCTCAGTTTCGAGGTCGACATCTTTGATATACCCAGCAGGATCTAGTCTTTGGGTATCCAGTGAAAGATTATCAACAATCATGGGAAGAGTCTTGTAGTCGGCACGCCATCTTAATTTTGATTCAAAATAGGTCTGCCACAAAAAACAAAACGTCAATCTACAACACACAGTGCATAGGGCGACACACGGATGTTTCGAATTGGGTGGACCCGACCTGGATTGATCGAGTGACATCTTTTATGTAAGTTATATCTGCTGATTCCCACATTGTGACGGCCTTCTTCAAAAGATCATATAATTGATGCGTTCCGTGTCCAGGCAGTAAATCTTCTACCTTGTTAAAAGGTTGTCTGCACGTAGGGCATGGTAAGTTGGCATTCCAAATATTATCCAATGTTACAAAATCACGGTATGGCATTTTCGATGTTGCATATTGTCTCATACAATCGACATGAAAACTGTGTGTGCATTTTCCACTGATCACAATTCCATCTGTGCTTTCAAAACAAATAGCACATGTTGTTACGCGTGTAGGTTGTATTCTTTTAGAAAGAAAAGGAGCTGGCCGCTCCCTTCCGGGTCGGACAACCTTGGGACCAATGGAAAGTTGGTGTAATGACGGTATCAGGCCAGACATTGCCATTGCTACTCTGTGCTCCTTACTTTTAGATTCAGGTGCAGTCTTATTGCAACGGTGTTCTGGTGTGCAATAAGTATACACTCGAAGCCAATGTGCAAGCATGTGCTCATGCTCCCTCCTCTCTACATGAAACAGTCCATAGATGTACCGTGTGACACCACGCCCCAAAAGCGAGCTAGGGTAGCCGAACCGAGCTTGGATCCATGTATCTGGGACTTGATCCATAACTATAACGCAGCGAACACTTCAAGCGAGCACGTCATTGCGATTACAAATTATCTAAAAAACAAAGCCGCGTCTTCATGGGTGGTTCTCGACATCGAAACCACGGAACTTATCCAAAAAGAGACTCCAATAGACAAGATGACACCGAGTGTGACATGTGCGTTACTGATCGACGCACATGTGCTGAATAAACCCGAGCTTTCCTTTTCGGAAATCATGAAATATTATGCAGCCAAACTCAATTTCTGGCCGGAGGAAACACTCCGGGGCACACCATATGAGTTCCTCATGTCTATACTCGACATGGCGGTCGGCATCGTGGCCTACAATGGCGCTCATTTCGATTTGCCAGTTCTTGCAGGCCACAACAAGATACGCCTACACATGTGGATGCAGAAGCTATGGGACCCTATGGTGCGGTTACGGCACGAGACTGGACATCGCTTCAGTTTGGCACAGCTTCTAAGTAAGAACGGAATTGACCCAAAGAGTGGGAAGGGCAGTGAAGCGCCGGCGCAATGGAAACGTGGCCTCGCAAACCGTAACGACCCTAGGCCGTGGGATGAACTTGAGGACTACTGTATGCGCGACGTGGTGGCGTTGGCAGAGGTCGTGTTGATGGATAAGATTGCCATGCCAAACTCGAAAGAACTTACCTTTAACGCATCGATTCGAATCGATACGCCGTTTCAGTTTCCCCCACGCAGTCTCTTCCCGACCTTTGGGCTGGACGCCCCTCAGAGCTTAGTACAGCTCTCAAGTGAATGGCACAGCTTCCGACGGGGGAAAGTTGGGGCAAGCCTTGCTGCTGGTCTGCTGGGAATCAGTCCGTACACGAACCCGAATGGTGCGTTTAGACAGCTTATGGGTGTCGAGCAAGTCAATGAGACTCAAGCAATGAGACGCGGTCGCGAAGAAGAGGTCCACATTGCACTATCGTACGCGGTTCGCTTTGGTGCAGCACTCTGTGAAACAGGTTCGTGGCCACACCCCGTCAAAGAATGGTTTTTATCTTCTCCCGATCGACTCGTGATTAACCCAGACGGTGGCTTCGGAATCCTGGAGTGTAAATCGACAAATAAATTACAGCAACGTGTGCCTTTACACTACCTGCTACAAGTCCTACTACAGTTGGCATGCGTACCGGATGCGCAATTTGCCGACCTTATTGAACAAGAGTATACCGATCCTAGTCAAGACAAAGAAAGAACATATGCTACAATGCGTTCAAAAAGACCTACAACGCGCGTCACTCGAGTGAGGAAAAGTGAAGAGCTGGCTCTCGTTTGCGAGTTTGCGCTGGGGCAAATTCACAATGTAACCCGCCATGGCCCGACTAATGAAGCGGAAGTTTTGCACGAGCTGAAAGAGAGAATTAATAATGTTCGTAGTTTTAGAGTGATTGCCTTATGGTAAATACACATGTGTGATCGTCTCAATCCACTCTACGAATGTTTTACAGTGTTCTCAAAACGTCAGATCAAGGTAACAAAATTCTTCTCCGCCCATTCCGCCGTCTCTCGCTCGATGCGCTCTCGCCTGGCTTTCGCCGCCGCCTCTCGCTCGATGCGCTCCTGCTCGGCCTTCGCCGCCTCCTGCTTTTGCACTATGTCGCGGAGGGTGTCCTCGCACACCCGGCCGTTCACCTCTCCGAGGCTGATAAATCTCTCGACAAGCTCCTGCATGGCCGGAGGTCCAACGGTCTTTTCCTGGCGCGAGTAGTCGTCGTCATCACTGTCCAAATCGATAACGAGTGGCTTCCCGGTCTCGCCTGTCGGGACAGCGTCTTCAATGGGCTGCTCCTCTGCGGAGTCGGCAAGCGCGAGGAGAGAACTCGTGTCCTCGACGTAATGCTGCATGCTTTTGCAGTTGAAGAACCCCTCCTTGGTAGGCGACTTGGGCTTCTTCTGGATGGGCGACTTGGGCTTCTTCTGGATGGGCGACTTGGGCGGCATGGGCTTGCGACAGGGAGACCACCGCGCTTTGCCGGTGAGATCGACCGAATCGCAGTGGTCTGCGTGACCGTACAGCTTGTAGCATCCATCGTAGATGCAAAGCTGCTTGGGCTTCTTGGCAGCTGCTTCAATGGTCATTGAATGCAGCGACGCGGCGCACGACTCAGGGTTGCCGACCAGCTTGAGATGGATCGCGCCGTAGTCTTTGGCTGCAAAGGAGTCGACCTCCTTTTGTGTCTGAGAGAGCGTTTGCGCGTCGGGGGATGCCATTTTGTGTGCGTTGGTTTGCTCGGGGCTTCGCTTTCCTGAGCTGGTCACAAAAGTGTCAATGGCTGCCTGCGTGGCACCAACGGTGGGGCGCAGGCAGCGCTATCCTAGACACTTCCAGGAAACATCAAATCGACCACTCCCCGACCCTAAACGCACACAAAATGGCAACCGGGCTGCGCGCCGCGTGGGCATTCAACACATCCACTTCGCCTTTGTTTGATGACCCAGAAGGCCGCTCAGGGCTCTTGGTGGACACGTCTGGCTCAACGCAATCCATTCGCGTCACGTTGCAGCGGGTGCTTGCAAGCTTTATCACTGGGTCAAATGCACAGGGAAAGATGGGGGTTCTGCCCAAGCCGGGTGGAATGACGGCAATTGTGGGATCGATTGAAAAGTTAAAGCAGGCGTTTCCAGAATGCGACACCATCTTTTGTATCACCGACGGTGAAGAAAACCAGTTCTCTGGCAACGTACAGACAGGCGAGCAGGATGAAGATGGAGACGAGATCACAGAGTTCATCACACCTTCCACCTTTGGATACCTAGGGAAGGTCGCATTCCATATCGAGAAGATGGGTGTGCGACTCTGTGTGATCGGAATCGGGGCACAGGCCGATACCATGGTCAGGGCCCTTCTGCACAAGAAGAACGTTTACGTGGCCAAAGTGGAAAAGGAGGAGCCGCTGCGTGCCATTCACTCCATCGTCAAGACTCTCTGCAAGATGCCAGATTCGCCCGCCAATTCCGTCACCAGGGGCGGCGTGCAACACTCATTGCTCATTCCTCTCTCCGAGGAAGTGCAAGCCGACATTGAGCGCATGGAAGACCTGAGCGAGGTGGAGGCGATGGCGCCCAAAATCCGATTCGAGGGCGACAAGATTGGGCCACCCCAATCAGCTTTGGACCTCAAAAAGACAATCGAGGATGTCGAGAAGGAGTTTGCATTTGCACAGCAAGAGCACAAGAAAGAGATGAATGCCGCACTCTTGTTGGCCATGGAAGCGATGTGTGACAACCCCGTCCCCGGTGCCCTTCTTGGGGGAAGATACCGAAATGTCGTGGAAATGAGATTCGATGGCTCCAAGAAGCTGGCGAACCAGCTCATGTCGCGCTTGATTCAGCCCCGCATTCTCCAGAAGGCGGGCAACGTGCCGGATGGTGGTGCTGAAATCGTCATTAATGGCACCACGTGCAAGTTTGCGGCCAAGTCGGTAATGTACAGATGCCTGGTTGAGAAGAACGTGGTGCAAGAACTTGCCACGGACGGCGACTTTTGCATTCCGCGCAACCAGCTCAAGAGTGCGGTGAAGGAAGTCTCTCCCGATTCGTCGCCCAAGTCCTCTCCCAAGAGGATGCGCGAAGACAAAGATGAGCAGGACGGTGCCAAGATCCAGCGTGCGTGAGTACCGTCACACGTCAAGACTCCGCCACGCATTGCTTAGTCAGTATTCTATTGCTAAAGAGTAGGGTGTAGATACGCAAAATAACACGCGGCTTTGAGAGTTTTGAATATTTTCTTTCTCCTCAAGCACTTGTCGCCCTTCAAGTTGTGCTACACCCTACTTTGTTGTCTTAGAATATCTAGTCATAGAATTTCAGCGCTGGAATTTTGTCAATATTCTTGTACAAAATTAGAATGTCGCTGGCTGGCCAGCGATCGCTAATTTCTAATAAAGCATTCCATCTTTACTACAAGCGTTGAAAGAATGCCACCCACTTCAGACGGTCGCACCTACACGGTGGGCTGTCGACTAAGTAGGTTGGTACCCGATGCAGCGCACGTAGAGGCAATAGAAAGGGGGGTTCAGCATGTCCATAAGGCCACCTTCTTGGCTTCAGAGCTCGCCAATTTGCACGTCCGGCGCTGCATACACGACAACCTACCCCTTGGCGACCTCTTCTCTGCCAACTGGCTCTACAATCTGTACAATGAAGTGACCAATGGAAAGGGGAAGCCAAAGGTGGTCGCGGAGCTCCGCAAAACCAGGGATGAGTGGATGCCGCCGTATGAAGCACCTGTCCGCACCGGCGTTCTCCAGTGTCTCCTGTACGAATGCAGAAACCTCGCGGCCGTCGCGGAAACCAACGTGTGGAAACACTTTGCGGCGAGAGTACACTCTCATGTGCGTTGTAAGTTTGCACTTTCTCGAGAAGCATACGACGCCCTCAGTGGCCAAGAGAAGAAGCAACGTTCCGTCCTACTCCTCAAGATCGCACACGACCTCATCAAGCCACCAGAAGAGGTAGCAAGGGCGCCCGATGAACACGCCCAATGGGTCAGTACTGAACGCGCACGACTTGGAATTGACGAGGCTGTGGGTGCATGGAACAAGAAGCCTTTGCTCTACCACTTGAAGGCGCAACCCCATCGCTTCGTCCGCGCCATGGCGCTCATGTCGCACGAAAGGGAATCGAGTGGCGGGAGCTCCTTTGCGCTCTTCCCACTTCGACACACCTATGTCCCCCGACATGTGCGATTCGATCAAAGAGCACTTCGAGAGTTGCTTAAGTTGGGAAGTAGTGAGCACACCAGGAAGAAGTCGAAATCCTCTCGAAGCAAGTCAGTTGCTACAGAGAACGACGAGATCGGATTTCCACCGCTTGGTCCCTGTGGCTACGACTCTGACGAACCACCTCCCTTACCGCCTTTACCACCTCCTGCTCCAACCAAAAAGCGTAATCGGAGAGCTGCCGACGAGTTGGTGGATGAAAAGGCAGAGCTCTTTGGCCAAGTTGTTGACTTGCGCGCGGCGGGAATCAAACGGTGCAATCACTTCGACTTTGCGTTCACCACCGATGGCGTGTGTGCCAGAGTGCAGATGAAAGCACCAAACAAACAAGGGGGTGGTAAGTTGACATCGATGCCGTCGCGTGGCCTTTGGGCCATCGACGAGCTCAAGCGCGTCAGTCGTCTCGACCAGCTGCACGTGGTGGGCGTTGATCCAGGCAAACGGGAGCTCGTGGTTGGGGTGGACATGGACGACCCCAAGGACAGCACGGCAGTGCGCTACACGCAAAAGCAGCGCCAGTTTGAGATGCGCACCAAGCAGTACAGACACGAGGGGAGATGCAACAAGCCGTGCTTGGTTGCGCAAGCGGAAGCTCAACTTAAGGGATTCAATTCGCGCTCTGCCGACTTGCCCACATTTTACGCGTACTGTGCAAAACGCCACGAGCGATTGGACTTGTGTTTGGCCTTCTACAGCGGCCTGGACCATCGAAGGCGGCGCTGGAAAGGTGTGATCAAGGAGCAACAGAGCGAGGAGAAACTCTTCAAGCGCCTGGAGGGCATCAAGAAGAAGGGCGACAACCGACCACTTGTGTTGGCCTACGGTTCGTGGGGCATGGTGGCTGGCCGTCCAGGAGCCGCATGCAACAAAGGCAATGCACCTTGCATCGGAGTTGGACTGATGCGCAAACTGGCAAAGCGATTTGTCGTGTCGCCGACACCGGAAGCTTACACGTCCAAGACGTGCTGCAAGTGTCTCGGTCCGTGTGGGCGATGGAAGGAAGTGGAGGAGGCCACGAATGGTGGCAAACAGATACGGGGGTTGCGGCTGTGCCAAACAGAGGACTGCAAGCTCCCGCTCAATCGCGACCGCAACGGCGCAACCAACATCGGAACAAACTTCAAGCGACTCTTTCAAGACCTTGGGCCAATCCGGTCGATGAGCGATGAGGATTTGCGCCTCCATAAGCTCAGATGTTGCTTGACGTGCGACTGATTTTGAAATGGGCCCTAGGGGCCAGCGGTGGTGAACACCACACGCACTCCTTACATTCAAACTTGCAGTCGCTGCAGAGTAGGGTGTATAAGGAATGTGTGTCCTAGGGGCCACTCCTTACACCCGAACTTGCAGTGTTTAGAATATGACGCTGGCTACCACTGGTGATTTCTGTCTTCAGATAGAATATTGCTAGCTGGACTCTCTAGTCAGTATTCTATCGCTGCAGAGTAGGGTGTAGTGATAAATTAGGTGAATGTCGTGTGTAAGACAACAAAGTAGGGTGTAAGTTCAAGTTTGGTCATAAAGGGTTTACAACCTTCACACGCACTGCCCCCTGTCCATTGGGGCGATCTGGGTATCTCCCCACACATAATCCGGGAACCCTCTACGGACCGACTCGTGAAGATAGAACACATCAACGCGCTTCGTCATTTTCGCCGATTGCTCGCTTCATTGCATCCGCAACCGCAAGTCAGTCGACCTGTTCAGCAGACTCGAAGGAAACATAAACGGCTTCATCCATCGCGGAGGTCGTCTGGAGAGCCTTTTGTTTGATTGTTTCGAGCTGCTCTTTGTACTCTCTTCCGATAGCGTACATCTTGAATTTCTCACGTTCAAATTCGGTCTTTGCATCATCCTGGATACGCTGCACCAACTCAATGAAGTTTGAGTCGGTAACACAAACCTTCCCACACGCATCTTGAATTTTTCGGGCGGCCTCTTCGTGTAACTCATTTCTGACCGACTCCAGCTTGCGAGACGCGGCTTTGAACTTCTCTTCCCATGCTTCGTACCAGGCATTGACCGTACTCACGTCGACCTCGACTGGAGCTTCTCCACCAGTACGTAACGATGCAATGCGTGCTGCGGAGTAGTCCACACTGAGGGGGTCCTCACGTGAGCGACCCTCACGCGGCGTGGGACGGGGAATTGGAGTTTCGGAGAGACGAGTCCGTTTGTTGCCTGTGCGCCCGCCCGTCCGTGTTCCCTTGGGGTCACCCAGGTGTTTCTTGCAGCACGCCACCAAGTGGCGCTTCCATGCACCTGCGTTCCCAAAGTCTCCCCGTGGCCTGGAACATACGAAGCAAGTTGTGTACAGATTGTGGTTGATATTCTCGTGAGTATCGGGAATCGCTACCAGAGTTACAACTTGTGCCTCTTCGTCCTCGACGTCCTGACACACCATTGGCACGCGGGATACATGCGGCTCACGTCACGCAGCAGCACACCACAGATCAACCCGGACTGGCCTCCGCAGTCGTGTCGCTCACAGAGGGCAAGCACACACCGCATCATTGTCCTCAACATACTCAATATCAACCGCAACCTCGCCGCCTTTCGACTGCCCCCGCGGAGGGTAGCGCCGAGGCATCGCAGCGACCCTTCCTCCTTCTGCCTGCCTGCGTACTCTCGGGGAAACCGACTCGTTTTTTGGGCAGAACTAAGTGACTAGTAACTTCTATCTTACATACCGGCTTTTACAAAACACCATATTATTCCCCAAGATGATGTCCACCCTCGAACTGAACTAACTCATCCCGAGTCAGGGTGAGGTCGTCGAACTCATTCGTGTATTTTGGTGGATTTAAAAGCACGTTCAGCCAAAGGTGCTCGCTTTTTGGGGGTCGGCCCCAGAGGGAGAAATTCTCAGTGCTCAAATGTCTGTCTATGGCGCACTTTTGGCGCAAAAATGCCCCCATGCGGAAACGGGAATTTGGTACATTTTACATTCCCCCATATGTGACCAAAAACGTGTTTCCGCCCGGGGGCATTTTTTGCGCCAAAAGTGCGCCATAGACAGACATTTGAGCACTGAGAATTTCTCCCTCTGGGGCCGACCCCCCAAAAGCGAGCACCTTTGGCTGAACGTGCTTTTAAATCCACCAAAATGCACGAGTGAGTTCGCATACCAGTGGGGCACACCCGTTACACGACATACTCACTTTCGTCCAGCCTATCGATACGATCCTCTGCTTCAGATAGTCTCTCTTTTATCATACACACCTCCTTCTCTAGTGCGGATACGCGCACAAGTAGCGATTTTTCTTTGAGCAACATATCGTCTAACTGGACTGATGTCCTTTTTCTTCGGGCGTGATCGTTTTGTGGCGAGGAGAGCGTTCCGGGCTTGATAATCTCTCTCACTGATTTGCTAATACGCTGCACTCTTGTGCTACTAGTATCCTCCGATTCAGAAGTCCTCCCACGAGACTTTCTTGACGCAATGCTGGAGACCGAACTCACAATCCCCAGAGATGTGGGAACATATTGCGCCAAGTTCCAGTAATTCTTTGGGTCAATTCGCGCAGGGGCGTCGTCATCGTCGTCGTCTGGTTGCGCCGAGTGGGGTGGCTTGTATACAAAGGCGAGTGCTCTTAATCGTTCCTTCGTCTCTGTGTCGCCCATTTCATGTTGCCGCAACACGTCTAATTGGGAGCAACGACTGTATGTCTAGCGGTGGCCATACAGAAGCATGAGACATCATTGCAGCACGCGCGCGTAGATGATCAGATGACTGGGTAAACACACTTCTCCATTGTACACAACAAACTCTTTAAAGCGTCTTCTGCACACCGAAAGCTGATTGTCATTCCCTTCAATTAGTACCACCGATCGAAAGGGTGGCACTAGTGCCGATCGAAAGGGTGGCACTAGTGTTGAGTTTCCTGGTCTGTAGAACGGCCCTTCATGCACGCGTGCACCGTGAATCGTTTCGTTCTTTTCATATGAACAGATATCTACAATTGCGGGACATCCAAGTAAAACTCGAGCAATAAGCATCGGGCATATTTGGATATTATTGAAGTTCGATCGAAGTGAAGGAATCCATTCTTGCATCGCTGCTTTAAACTCCGTGAGGGATGGAACAACTCCGGGCTTCATCAAGTCCTGTTCAAACTGGTCGATGTCGCATCCACGAGAGTATTGGTCGGCTTTCTCTGGCGATTCGGCAAAATAATTCCCTTTCCCAAGCATTGCTCCAGCTCCGATGAACGTTGGCTCATGCCCTTTGAACCCACCACCACCGATTATTCCAAGTGCACCTTCCCATGACGTGCCATGGCACAAGTATTGCTCATTGACACGAGGGTTTCGAAATGACCCTGTAGCATCTGGCGACATCGCTTCTAACAGGGCCCTTGTGGTCTCCGAGAAAGCACCCTGTAAATCTGCAATCCAACTGAGTTCAGGCGCTTCACACGGTTCCGCCGCATATTCAGCGGATTTTGCGGTGAATTTCGTCCATGCAGACGACCCTGTATTTTGAATATCAAATATTGCAATGGGTGAAATTGCGTTATAGCGCGAAACTCTCATAGCATCTCTGCCCACACCCAATTGCGTTGCGTCCACGTTTGACATCCACTTATAGATTAACTCCGCTTGCGCTGTGTCGGTTTTTGTAAGCTTTGTGTCACCAATCGTTATCTCATTCGCAAACCCTTTCCCGTACGGATATGTTTCGCGATAACATCGTTTTGCACGAACAAGTTATAGCGTGATTTATGGGATTCCGTTCGTAATGCAGTAGACAACTGGACAAGAGAAGGTAACGAATTGTGACGTATCGACGGGTCATTTAGAAAGTTCATACTGACATAGGTTTGCTACCGTTTAGATTATACTTGCCTCATATGTACGTGAGCTAGTTAAATGTAGAGCATTGCATTGAGCAGGTCCACTACGATGGCAGGGTGAGGATCGCTGTCCTCTATCTCCGAACTCAGCTCTTCAATCCATCGGACATCAGAATCCATAACGACTCCAAGAACCTCTCTCAGTGTTTCGATTGGCTTTAAAGTATGCATCGCGAGCACAGACGCGGCGCGTATTGCATTGTTTTCCCAAGAAGCTAAAACGGGGGGATGTCTCATTGTCGCGCGTAGCGTTAGTTGAATCTTCTGCACTAGTTCATTGAACGTTGGGGCGGTGAGTATGTTGGCGTGTTGGTTGCGCAACGTTCCCAAACGACTTGCAAACTCAACGGGATTCATTTCTATATTTTTTGCAACCTTTATAACCGCCCTTGAGATTGCGTCGTTGAACATCAAGGAAAGGCAGTGCTCCGGTGCGTGTGTAGCACATGCCCACGACATGGCTACGAGTTCCGTGTCGGAGAATTGTTGTGATGTCATTGTCTCAACGACAGCCCTGATGTCGGCAACCTTTCGCATACCTTATGGTTGCAACTGCGCGCGTATTTCAGATGATATGCAAACATACACAATAGCGACACTGTAGTGTCGCTATCGCTTACGAATGACGCATCGCCACGTGGACACACACGCGATGTAAGCAACACTATTTGGAGGCAAGTTGGTGGAACGCAGGCACGTCTAGATTCTGTTTGGTTTGGTGAAGGCCTGGCAGAGACACGCACAGGTACGAATTGTGTGTGCGCGACCTTCTCTCATTGTCGCGAATGCACAAGAGATGATCTTTGGATCGCACCGCTTTGGCTCTCGTCGAAAGGAAGGCACAGTGTATTCATCTGGCGTCAACGAGGTGCCTGTCCGTAGAGGCAGCGCAAGTTCCATACAACCAGTTGCACAGCAGACAAATGCAACCAGTCCAACAGTGGCGCGCAGCGCGGCGCACCGAAACAATGCAAGCCCGGCCCGGGCAGTCGCAATGCAACCACCAGCGCGTACAGACTTGCTCTCGGGTATTCTTTCCAGTATGACACACATGCATCATCGACAAATTACAAATCAATTCAACATGGGGGAGGTTGCGCACCAAAGGCGCATGGAAGAACTCTCCAGAGATGATCCTCTTCCTCAATGGGCCTTCAAAATGCCTACCCCCCCCAAGCGCATACAAAGTGCACCAGTGCGCCGCCCTTCGCCACTAACAGCCTCGCGTGTGGATACGCCCCCACCAACCGCCCCCGCCACAACGGATTCCAGCCCCCCTACGTTATCGACGATTCCCCCTCCCGAACCGGTGGACACTGGACAAGCGAGTGGAAGGAGCACTCAAAGCGACCGAAGCGCAAGTAGTGCAGACAGTGACACTGAGGACAGACGGTTGGTGGTCGGTCGCACATTGATGAATTCGCCAGGGCCCCGTAAGCAGATGCGATCGAGGGTGACGACCGCGATTCGCAAGACGTCATCTGAACACGACATTGCCGCGCTCGTAGTTACGACTGAGCAAGCCAATTCTGTGTCACAGAAATTTACGACCCGGCTGTGCCCCAATTGTCAAAAGGCACTTCCTAGGGAAGGAGACGAGACGTGCGATTGTGGAGTCTGCATCCCGTTTACCAAGTACGGAGAAACGAACGAGTATGAGATGAGTCAGTCTTGTCCAACCGCAAGCAATTCAGAGGACGTGCTGCAAGCCACCAGCATTAAGGACGCACGCACCATGATTCACTCAAAGGGCACCGCCAGGTCTCCAGGCAAAAGAGGTCGTGCGATGGCGGGCGCGGCACGTCTTGCCAGTAACGAGTCTGCGACGATGCTCATTGAACGGACGCGTGAAATGGCCGGGGGGAAGGGCCACTTTGAAAGGATGCTGAAGCTGAACAGTTCTATCGACAAGCACATCGGAGACAAATTTGGTGTCATATGCTCCAATGTGGATGTGGGGAAAGAAACGCGATGTGCAGCGCAGCAAATGTTAAGGGCAGTCAATGCGCACAACAAACACTGCACGCGCGGATGCGATTGTAGTGTGGAGACCATGATGATACATAGTAGCCCACAAATGCTCGCCTGGTTACTCGCGCAGCACACGCTCGAAGCGAAAATCCAGGACGCTCAAGCACAACAGACGGATCTATCACTCTGTGTCGCACGCGAACTGCAGCACGCGCAGACGGAGATCAACGATTCTCTTGCAGCGGCGCGCAAAAAGTGGTTTAGGCAAGTCACGCATGCATCGACTGTGCTTAACGAGCTACTTACCAGTCCCAGTGGCCAAGTCGACTCATGCCCAGCAATGACATCCATCGACTCTGTCATGCTCGAGTCCTGCACGGCGTTCAGCTCGTCGTCATCTCCACCATTGATTGGAAAAATGGCCCTCCAAATCCGTCCGGGTTCGGCATCCTCTATTTCTGTTGCTTCCCCCATGGAAGCGCAGCCAAGCTTTATTAAGGCGGCACTCGCACGCTTTCCGGTGAGCCAGTCGCAGGTCCGGGTGGCGGCAATCCGGTTGATGAATAACGACGCATTTGTTGCGTCGTTGGCGTCCGATGCAGCAACGCGTAGCGAGTCAGCCGACGCCATTGCGGCGGCCGTTATCTACATCTGCAGCACAGACGCACGACTTGGAATAAGCAGTAGCCAAATGGAAGCACATGTGCTATGCAACAAGCTATGTGAGCAGGTGGAAAGCATTGATACCAAAGACTTGCTCCACCTTGTGGACGCAATTCGACGATACATCCGCCAGTCGCACAATGAACCAGATGTCACCACTCGGTTCAAATAAACTGGGCTTGCGATTTATTTATCACTGACCAGTCTCGCTAAACGCATACGAGTAGACAACTCGCCATATCTGATACATGTATCGATGCAAGACACAGACAGCGACAACGATAGTGTGTGTGGTGTAGCACTTGGCGTGCATTCTACAGGCAAACCAGCGACAGAACCAGCGCCTAAAACGCCTAGCAGTCATGAACAAGCATGCGCAGCCGTTCTCGGTCATATTGAGGGTATCCATCGTAACCTGAAAAACGGAGCACTTTCATTTGAAGAGCTTGACTCTGCACTCGAAGCCTCAATAGATGCGGCAAAGAGGGTATGTCGCAGCGCGACACTTGAAGACGAGGCGAACAAGTCTCGACATGCCATGCTTATCCAAGAGACACAGGAAGAGCTCTCTGCCCGCGACGTGTTTATTGCACGTGTAGTCGAGCGAATGAGAGCATCTGATAGCTGCGACGTTGACATTTCAGACAGGGATAAGAGTGCATTTTTGAAAGCGGTTTCAGATGCGAACAGTATTCAAAAAATGATGGACGCATTGCTCCCATCACACACCCCACTTAACCAGTCGAATAATAAGCCCCGTGTTACCAGCATACAACATACAAAGTAGGGGTCAACAGCAATGGGTGTAACGATCCAGTAGCGTTGCGTTCGCTAGGTACAGCAACGGACAGAGAATATATCATGTGATTGGGACGGATGAGATAACATTTTTGGCCAATATGGCCGAACCTAAAATTACACCATCGGACATCAGGGCTCAGCAAGGACTCGATGCGTTCGTTCGTCCAACTGAACGGGCTATAGGCGAAAAGCAGCATGATGCTTCGTGGAAATTCCGTAAGCGCACTAGTGCATACAATAGTCCACGGAAAGGCTCGGCTCCTGGAACATCTGGCATATTTGAACGGCCAAAGCTAAGATCAGCAACGAGCACCACCGCGGGAGAAAGCAAAGCCGTCACGTTTGGGTCATCCACCGCCGTAGTAGACATTGACCGTCACGCTCCACCACTTGCGGATGTACAATCGGGCAAGTTGAATGCAACGCCCAGTGTTGAGTCTTCTAGCCCTCCCCGCGAGCCTCACAAGGCGGTGCATCCAGGATACAAACCCTTCAACGGCGCTGCTGCAGACAATGTAACAGAAGAAGAAGTTGGCGCTTCAGAACGTTGCGAAGACACCACGCCAGCCGCGTCTTCCAATAATGTGCGAAAGGTAGCACGCCCTGCCTATCGCCCTTTCAGTGCTGAGTTCGGAGACAAGAACGAGAGATCTTCAGCAACTACGCCGCAAGAGATCGGTGTGTCAAACGCAAACAATGATGCAAATTTGACAGGTGGTCCTTCCATTGCCCTGGAAGGGATCGCTACATTTTTAAAGCCACTCGACCGAAACGGGGATGGTCAAATTAGCCTAGCGGATCTGTGGTTTCAAGAAAAGAATACTGAATCAAAAGTGGACCCTGATCAAACCACAGAACAAGAACCTGAACCAGAGCTTGAGCGAACACCTCAACTAGAAGCAGAACCAGAACCAGAAGCAGAACCAGAAGCAGAACCAGAAGCAGAAGCAGAACCAGAAGCAGAACCAGAAGCTGAAACAGAAGCCGAAACAGAACCAGAACCAGAACCAAAAAAAGAAGATGATTCCAAAGAAGTAGCAAAGCCCCAGCAAAAAGCTGGACCAGAAGTTGAACAAGATGAAAAAGAACTCATTCCAGAACATGCACATGAACCCGAACCGGAGCCTGGACATGGATTAACACCGCATTCAGAGCAAGCTCCAGAATCAAACCGTGTTTTGGAGCCGGGTTCGACAGAAGGGTGTTCGCAAAACAGCCCCACGACCGCAAGTCTTCCAAAATTGGCATTTTCAGGAGACGCAATTGATGCACTCAGCCACTTTCGAGAGGCATTGCACTCATCTGCGCTTTCATCTCGACGAGAGGGTTCAACTCGAGTTACCACATCGTCCAAACCACACAACCCGTTAAAAAGCACTCCCAGGACAGAACTATCGGAAAATGTCTACTGGGGAAAGGCACGTACAAGCGTCATCGAGGGGAAGGGGATCTTTCGCAGGGATGGACGGGATCTTCCCAACGCCCCGAGACTACCTCTGCCTCAGAGAAGACGTGGAGGGATCCATACATTGCCGATGACGAACAAAGGTAAGCGACAGAGCGTGGCCGACGTGACAATTGCTGCATCTAAAATGGCGGTGGAAAGCAAGGAAACGCACGAGAAGCCAATTTCGAGTGCAAGAAGGGATCGTAAACCGTCGTCAATTCAAGCACGACCACTAGACGTGGTGAGCTCGATGTCGTGCACCGACAACGAGGGCGGTATGACCGAACGCACGCGCTTATCACTCGTCGAGCAACAGCCTCGCAACTCACAATGTGCTCCTTACTCCAAGTTTTCTGAATCTTCTGGATCGCCTCGTAGGCGTAAGGCATCCTCCATCAAAATGAAAGAGCCAAGAACAAGAGAGACACATCGGCCACACGTCGCTGGAAAACATGAAGAGGCAGAGCCAGAGCCAAAGCCAAAGCCACTCTTCAGGAATACGACAAGGTATCTTTCTCGAAGGTCTCACCTGTTTGACGAGCAAGAAGAGGAAGAACGTATGAGTGCGCTCAAAGATGAGTTCATCACTGAATTGCAGCAGCCCATACAAGACGACAACAGAGCGTGTCACGATACACATAGTATGCATGGCGAAGCTAGTGAGACTCAGAGCGACACAGATGGGAACAAAGAAGAAGAGGAAGAAGAAGAGGACGAGGAAGAAGAAGAAGAGGAAGAAGAAGAAGAAGAAGAAGAGGAAGAAGAAGAGGAGGAGCAAGAAGAAGAAGAGGAAGAAGAAGAGGAAGAAGAAGAGGATGGGTCTGCTCTTGATAATGAATGTGAATATGTCCAGAACAGCGAGCTTACGAGTCGCACTAACTCAACGGTCGACGAACGAATATGTACCACTGGTGGGACAGAGGGACCTAGCAGTGGAGAGGGAGCCAACAAGCCCAGACAAGACTTGTTCGAGAGAAACGATATTGTATCCACCTCTGGAACATCCCGCTGGTCGCATGTGAACGCTGGGAAAATCAAGGTTCCACGCCTCAAGCTAGATGGGAGTATGACGCCGACAGATTCGTCCAGAAGCAACTACTCGTTGGCCAACAGTTTATTCGACAAAATATACGGTGATCAGTTGCAGTATGCGTCGCAATTCGAGCAAGAGACGCCCCATTATAATCTGGCCGACGTGGTGCTGGAGTCCGAGCGTAATAACCGTCCACGGCAATACACCCGCCTCTCCACGTTTGTGCACACAATAGACACTGATGCGAGTGGAATCGTACGGTGGAACGAACGACCCAACGCAATTATACGCCTCACTCCCTCCGACCCGTACTTTCGTGCCACCACTGGATTCTACTCTGAATCAGATTTGCTGCGCAGTGGTCTCAAAACGCCGCTGTTCCCGGTTGTCAGTGTGCGGTTCTGTAGACTGGTAGAGGCACCTGGTGGAGGCACTGTGTCTATATTGCTTCGAATTGTGGGACTACAAAAGCTCAAGCTCGATTTGGTGCTGGTATGTCGCGCCGACGCGATATCAAAGTCTGTGGTAATGATTCTTGCAATCGAACTAAGGGAAAAGGATAATGACTCGCCGCTGGTGAAGCGCCGGATCCAAGAACAGCCACTGAACCTAAAGAAACGACGTACGGTTAAGATGCCAGACGTTATGTTCACCCCATCGGTGTTTCGAATGGTAGCACATCCCACGTTTCCCAAGTGGGGGACTTATAAGTCGACAAAACAACGCGTCCTCCAGGCGTGGCGCCATTTCTCGCGGGTGAGTGACCGCGACTGGAGAGTGTACACTGAGATGCTCGATAAATTCAACGATGAATATAGCACATGTATGGCACTTAGTACCCGACGTTAATGTGTACACATTAGCTGTCTTGATGCATGAATAAATGTACATGTTCGACAAACCATGCACAACTGTGACCGTATTTTGTAGCATGCGCCGCTTCCGCCTCTAATTCTTCGTGATCGAGGCTCACAACAATGAGCTCGTTATTGGCTGCGCTCACCACCGCGCGCAGAAAGGGGGCTACGAATGGCATGTTATCTACACCGTTGTACTTTTCAGAGATGCACACCAAGCTCTTCAATGCAACACGCCTTTGCATTCTATTGTCTGCCGGGTGTTTCAATTCGTCGATTGCGCGTATGAGCAACTGGCTGATGATATGGATAAACCCACGAGTCATCTGTTTCCGTTCTCGCGGTTCGCTGCCCCAATAACACATCCCAGCCCAGTCTGCAATTTCCATTATAACACCTATTGCTCGATCTTCAAGAGCAGGATGGTCGGCTGCAACACGAAGTGACTCACCGACAAGGTAAACTGGCATAGACTCAACAGACGATTCTCGCTCTTCACTGAATCGCGGAAGGTCTGGCTGGGTGTACTCCATTCTCATTGCCGTCGACAGGCATGCGCGTCGCTGTGCCCGCTTCAAATTAAACGGGCCATCGTTCACAAGATCAGCATTGTCTGCTTTGTGTGACGGATACAACCTTGGGTTGCATATGTTCGAACGAACCCATCTGATGACGTCTATGCTTAACGTTGACACCGCTGCCATCAACAGCTTCTTGATGTGTCTAAGCGACGTAAACACGAGTTCGCTGCCATACTCGTCTGTCATCTTCCCACATCTAAACATTCTCACACAATGCCGACCGCGTTGCCCACGACTGGCAACATCAAGCCATTCGGTCCTAGACATTCTTTCGTGTATTCCACAACGTCGTGCGAATGGCTCATCAACAATCGAAGTGATGGAGGTGCCCCACGACGGAGGCACCCCACAAACGCGCAACGCGGTGGTCAGACAGTCGTTTTGACTGGCGATGAATGCGAGTAAGTCGACTCTGCGTCCAACACATAGCGAGCTGTACAAATCCGATCCCTTTTTTAGCAACAGGTCGGGTGATATGCACGGAGCGCAGTAACGATGGGAACGAAACAGCGAAACCGGTGCACATTCGACGACTCTGTACGTTAATGGGCCTCCAACCTCGTGCTGTGTAAACCCGTTCTTGCCGACGTACTCGTGGGACAACGAAATCGCCCGCGCAAATTCGGGTACGTGTTGCTTGCCATAGTTAAAGCGAGCTGTCGATTCCACAAGCGACGCTACATCGCATGGTAAAGCGCCCTTCGGCTTGCATATACTGACCACGTCGCGGAAGCGTCTGCATGTCTGGCGAATTGCCCAGAAGTCTTTCTTAGGCCGACATAATTGGATAATGTGTTGCATCACGTCATCGGGAAGACATTCAAGCAGCTTAGAGAAACTTTGGCACTTGCGCTTTACATTGCGCTTTCTACCCGCTGCGGAGTGACAATGGGGGTCTGAACTACACCTTTTCATTTTGTGTGCGTACAAAGGCCAGTCGTTGCTGATGCTTCTGCCTGTTACAAAATAATGGATAGCGATGTCATACCTGCGTTCCACCACAGCCCAGTCTTGCAGATCGCTAGACCGCAGGCATTTGTTTTTCTTTACAGGGACAATTTCTGCTGGATGCATCTCGGGGTCATGAACGCAGCAGAACACTTCCTGCAGAAGCGCCATTGCACATCGGGTGCTCGATGTGTCAAACAGCACCTGTGTGTGTGCACTTCAGATCTATGCAGGTTCACAGAGTTTCCGACTGTGAGTATGGTCGCGGTCCGTCAATCTGCAAGCGATGTCTGGTGGGCGCGTGTCGCCATTGTCATTCCTTTCCATCAAGACCCACACCCCGTCGTTGGTATACTGATGCACGAGCTACAGTCCTTGCACCCGGAGATTGTCTTGGACGTCCTCCGTCCACTCTTTGAGTCTCGAAATGACTCGGAAGAGTACGTTACACTCGCAGCGCACGGAATGGTAAAAGACAGATTGCCCAATGCACTCGGCGTCATACGCGTGTCACTTGCGTTAGACAAGCTGGCGAATATCGACGCCATAATGGAAGGCGTGGGCATGCAGAAGTGGATTCACGACGGAGGTGGGTTGGTCGCGTGCACGCTCTACTACAACGCAAAAGAGGCAAAGTATGACAGTGAGTGTGCTACTCTTTCTAACCTGCCTTTCAGTCTCGTCCGGCGGGAGGAGAAGAAAGAGAGATTCACACACGAGACGGGGTTGTGCAAAATCGGCCTGGCGGGTTCAAATTCTACCTCACGCGCCGTCCTTATTCGAGGGGTGAGAGCTCTGGAGGCGGTAGGTTTGCTTGTTGATGACGTGCTCTGCACCATTGAGGTGGCTATTAGGAGCATACCCGACGGCACCTCAATCAATGTGATTCAACTAAACATGCGCTGTGCATCCGACCCGACTTGTGCAGTGGCTGTTTTCATGTTCCGTCTCTTAGATTGCGATGACCAGGCTTACATTGACAGCACTACCAAGTGCAGAGTGTACGTAATCCCTGGGCCAGAGCCATCCCCATGGATAGTACCGATCAACCCTAATGTCCTTGCACTGCCCGGTGGCATCAATAACTGTGGAATGGTTGTGACATCGTCGGCTAGGATACACTCGCTGTTATGATACGAGTTTGTTACAAGTTCAGTAAATGGCGAACCGCCTTGCAAATCGTATCACTAAACCCATGGAATGCGTCTTGGTACAAGTCGGATACCCATGGAATTCGTTGACATATCAGAGTGCTCAGACGATCTACGTCTGACACGAAGTAATACCGCCCTTCATATCGAGTCCCTCGATGGTTTCCGAACAGCACAATCCTAACTTTTCTTCCGCATCGCTCGAGTTTGACATGGGGTACTAGGGCTGTTCCAGGGGAAGGAGTGGACGGACTGAGAACAACTCTGGAGGACCGCAGATCAAATGCCATGAATTGGTTGCTCCGACGCTTCCCTTTACCAGCAGGGGGTGGAAGTGGAATGCGGAATGATGAGAAACGACACTCCTTCCATGGCATGCTCTGTAACTTGAAATGAAGCTCGTGATTTTGAACACACAGCGACATTCTGAATTGAACTCGATCGCTTAATCGAATGCAACCGCTGCATATATCCCGCACACCAACACAGTTGAATGCAATGGTTTTTGTCATTTTGATGTACTGCTGCACAAACATGCGCCATTGCTTGCACACATGCCAAGGCCGGAGCTCCGCTGCCTCTGCGTACGCGAGTCCGACGATAATCATTTGTAAATCCTCAATGACGTAGTGCCAATGCATGAAGAACCGAGATGTGTGCGTTTCTTGGCACGTTACCTGCACTGGGTATCGCCGATAGCGACTATGTGGTGTGGCGTGCCTGCGTGTCACCCTGGTTGCCACGAGCGAACACACTCGTGCATTTTGGTGGATTTAAAAGCACGTTCAGCCAAAGGTGCTCGCTTTCTGGGGGTCGACCCCGGAGGGAGAAATTCTCAGTGCTCAAATGTCTGTCTATGGCGCACTTTTGCAAAAATTGCCCCCGCGCGGAAACGTGTTTTGGGCCACTTTTGAGACGACATAAAATTGCACTAAATTCCCATTTCCGCTCGGGGGAATTTTTTGCAAAAGTGCGCCATAGACAGACATTTGAGCACTGAGAATTTCTCCCTCTGGGACCGACCCCCAGAAAGCGAGCACCTTTGGCTGAACGTGCTTTTAAATCCACCAAAATACACGAATGGGTTCGACCGGACGTCGCACCACACCGGTGGAACGCAGGCATAGTACTGTGCTGGTGCCACGCAGGCATTGAGCTCGCTAAACGCCCAGACCCGACCACTGTTCCTTGAACTGGCACACACAGACGCACACAAAACAACACGCGCAGCAATGGCACACGTCGCAAAAGGAGTTGAGGTGATTGAGGCAGACATCGTTGGGGTGGGCGAACCAGAGCCCAAACATCCGGCTGCACTGGTGGAAGGAGAGGCGCAGAAACTGAACGCAGTGTACTGTCTAGATACAACGGGGTCTATGCAAGAGTACATTAACGGCGCCAAGGCCGTGATACAGGATGCTACGGCCAAACTCAATTCTGCGAACGTGAAACAAAGCGTGGTCTTCTTCAAAGACCATCCTCCACAAGACACAACGTACGTGACCAAGATTGAGGGACCTACAACTGATGTCCAGTCCATTGTCACTGCAATGGGCAACGAAGTTGCATCAGGAGGCGGTGATGCACCAGAAGCGATCGACGCAGCGTTGCACGAGGCACGTGTTCTTTTGAATGACGCCGATTCCGACGCGACTAAAATTGTTGTCATCATAACAGACGCACCACCGCATGGCATCGGCGTGCTTGGAGATGGATTCTCGCAAGGAACAGAAGCTAAAGGTGGGTGGGACCCAGTGCGAGAGGCAAACGCGCTCACTGCGATTGGTGCTCGAATATACTGTGTTCTTGCACCCAGAGCACTACGAGACGGGCGAACGGCGGCCTTCTACAAGGGCATTGCAGACAAGTCGGGTGGCCGTGTGATTCCACTGGCGCCGCCATCAAGCCAGGAGGGCCGAAACGGCCTGCTGCAGGCTCTGTACGGGTTAGCCGACGAATCCATTGAAGAAGACGGGCGCATTCTTGCCGTGGGTCGTCTGATGACGGAACGACAAGAAGAGTACCCGGATGAGGATTTGGAGCAGTCTCAAGAGGCGGTCTATCGCGCACTCAGCCAATCAGGGACAACAACCTCGGAGCTGGTGGTAGCAGAGACGCCGATAGGAGCCGACCACTCGAACATCTTCAAAGACGCAGCCACACTGGCGGAAGCCATGTCTGGTGCCAAGAGTGCAGTTTTTGAAGAGAGCGACACGCCAGTGTACAGACATCTCTCGGCCCCCCCGTACAGAAACCTGTCGGCGACGGCGCCTCCTGCTAAGCGCAAAAGCGACGACGAGCTTGCCCTTCCACGAGCAACAAAGCGCGCGATTAGTCGCGATGACGTCTCTCGCGCATTCACGCGTTACACTTCGAAGTCTGCCACTGCATGAGCACTGAAGAGTGCACGTTGTTGCTTGGCTAGACACAAGACACATGTAGTGAGGGTGATGACGGACGGACTTGAGGATGTCTATACACCCTACTTTGTTGTCTTAGAATATTTAGCCATAGAATATCAGCGCTGGAATTCTGCCAACATTACTGTACGAGATTAGAATGTTGCTGGCTGCAATGTGTGCGCTAAAGTGTCAACTCTCATCTTGTTGACAGCGATGGCGGGTCAAAGCAGCATAAGTGGTAGGCATCAGAGTAGGATGTCACCGATGTCTGATGGAGAGACAAAAACGGATTGTCACCCGAACCGATTCCAGAACAAAGAATGTAAGCAAGGTGGTCGGAAACTCTTTAGGGTACCGACGTGCAAGAGAGAGGGCGAGGTGGCTGAGCCATTCACCTAACTGGTTGATCCCCCTCCACTGCCGCCCCCTTTGGGGGTGGGCAACACAAGGGCTGTGTGGAAGCAGTGAGCTTCAGTTCACTCAAGTACGACAGATGTGGGTGGAGGGGACGGCCTCGCTCTCCTTTTGACTCCTTGTATGCGCTCTTCAAAGGATTCCTAACGAGCGGGTGTTCCAAGGTTCAAGAGGATGTCGATGCGACTGAGACCACAGTTGTGCGCATTGACACCCGTGTGTGTGTTTTGAAATGGGCCCTAGGGGGCCAGCGGTGGTAAACACCACTCGCACTCCTTACATCCGAACTTGCAGTGTTTAGAATATGACGCTGGCTACCACTGGTGATTTCGGTCCTCATATAGAATATCGCTAGCTGGACTCTCTAGTCAGTATTCTATCGCTGTAGTGTAGGGTGTAATAAGAATGGTGTAGTAAAGTATAATGTATTTGTTGTTTGACATGTCAAACCAGTTCGAACGTGTTCAATTGCAACCGTTGATAAAGAAACAGAATGAGACACAGAGTAAAACTAAGAATTCGAGCAATTTCAAATATTATGCCATTGGGGCATTTGTACTGTCAGCACTCGTTGCGGCAATCGTCACAATTGCACTTGTTACAAAGGGACCGTCACCCGCAGTGGTTTACACAGTTGACCACTCCTATAATACAACCGGTAGCAAATTCTGGGAGCAAGTCTACCAAGGGATGTCTGTTACGTTGGAAACGATGAATGTCGACTTGCAACGACAGTCGTCACACTACAACGCTGATCTACACATTCAATACATCAAAAATGGGTGTGATAATGGCGATGCGCTGGCAGTCACAGTTCCGTGGCACAAAATGTCAAATGAGTATTCAATTGTAGATGCCGCGATTAACGAGTGTATGACTCGCCGACCGGACCTTCCTGTATTCACATTCAACACGGACACATACGAGAACTCGAAAGTGTGGGGTTACATTGGGTCTACGAACCGGATCATCGGAGAAAGGTGTGCTTATATTGCCATGGGAAATGGGCAGCATGATGTTATTTCTGGACGATCCAGTGCCGGTTTGTCTACATCTAACTTACCACCACACATCGTACTTTATGTGTCTGACGACGAACGTGCAAATTACGGCATTCAATCTCGGATTGGTGCGTTTGTCAACGTGCTCGGCTCTAGCCTTATTGGCAATGATGACCACCTTCTAAATGTTACGTACGACGTTGCCGACATTCCAGCATCTGCAGCAGTCGTCGCCTTTGGTTCAGGAGCCGCAAAACGAGTGCTTGACAACAATCTTGCCGTCTTCTTGAACTGTGGAGACGACGTACTGTCAGATGAAAATTTCTATGGACAGGCTACATATACACAAGGTGCTATGGTCGGGGGATCTGTTGGACTTGCAGCCAAAGGAAAATGGTTTGCAGCTACACGCGGAAATTCGGCAATGTCATCAGACGCATTAGCATTCCATATGGTAGTGCTGGCATTGGGAGAGTTCAATTACCATTTGTACGCACTAAACAAAGCAAAAGAGCCGATATGCTACATCTGTGTCTGGGGAATCCCGTACTGGACATGTGACGAGAGTGTACTCAACAACGATTTGTGTCATCCATCCTCGGAGTGCAATCAATATTCGCCGTTTATGAACAATCAGCTGTGCGGCTTTGCGATTACAATGCCGCCTACACCT
>Ga0228672_1000218_pt1 | contig 34024 bp, 53 predicted proteins | sample 90DmetaG_FD_182788 | JGI IMG/M metagenome (GOLD analysis project Ga0228672, IMG submission 182788) | Seawater microbial communities from Monterey Bay, California, United States - 90D | ecosystem: Environmental > Aquatic > Marine > Coastal | place: USA: California | collected 2016-11-08 | reverse complement strand
CCTCTTGCTAGTTAGCAAAATTCAATTATATTTGCAGCCTTAAAACCTTATGGCGAGGTAGCTCAGTTGGTTAGAGCGCAGGATTCATAACCCTGAGGTCGGCAGTTCAAATCTGCTCCTCGCTACTAGTTTAAAGTGTTGATATAGAGTGGTTTATACTCAAAACATAAACCACTCAATCATGCCAAAACCCAAGAAGTACACTCTAGACTACACTTTTTTAAAGACCCATATTATGTCAAAAAAATACTCAATCGGATTTTATACAGGAGGAGTGAAAATTGATCAATGGGATAAATTAACTAAAAAAGAAAAATCAATTGCTCTATCTAAATCTTGGTATCTTCGATGGTCTTATAGAAACCCCTTGACAGGAAAATTAGAAAGGAAAAACAATATCCATGGTGGTGTAAATTCATTTAAGACTAAAAATGAGCGATTAAAAGTCCTGAAGTATATCAAAAAAAAATTGATTAAAGTTTTAAAAAATGGTCATGTACCATATAATGATAAAGAAGTCATTAATATAGGTCAAAAAGAAAAAGAAACATCAACATCAGTAAAAGAAGCTATTGACCAAGCTTTAGAAATTGCAAAATCTACCGTTACTCCGAACACTTACGGTAACTATAAAAAAACATCAAATCATTTTCTAAAATTTTTAGGGAAGCACAACCAATTCAAGGACATTAAATTGGTCACTCGTAAAATTGTAATCACCTATTTAAATGGTGTCCTTAAAAAAACCTCTGCAAGAACTAGAAATAATTATAGAACAGATTTGTCTGCTGTTTTTACAATCTTAGAAAAGAAGCTATTATTGATTGATTACAACTTTATCAAAAATATTGAGAAAGAAAAAGTTAAGCATCGAAGAAATAGAACACTTACAAATAAACAGCTAATACAAATTACCGATTTTTTAAAAGTTAATGATCCGGTTGTCTTATTAGTAATTCGATTTGTGGCATATAATTTTTTAAGACCTGTGGAAGTGTGTCGTTTAAAAATAAAAGATTTAAACTTGGAGGAAGCCTTGCTTTATTATCAGGCAAAAAACAAACCATTAAAAACAAAAAGGATTCCTTCCTTATTATTAGATGGTCTTAAAAAAATGAACCTACATAATTATGACAAAGATTCATATTTAATTACTCCTTCTGGAGTACCGGGAGAATGGGAAGGATCTGATACACAAAGAAGAGGAGTTATTACTCGTAGGTTTACAAGATTAAAATCACAAATGGTTCAAGAAGGCATTGAATTAGAAAAGGGAGACAACATCTATTCTTTTAGACATTCTTATATAACCAATTTATTCAGACACTTACGAACCAAAGAGAATTTAAGCTTTTACCAAGCCATACAACAGTTGATGCCGATAACAGGGCATAGCTCTGAAAGTGGATTGATGAATTATATTCATGCTATCGATGCGGATATTCCAAAAGATTGGTCTGAGAAAATCGATGTCATTATATAAAGTGTGGTTTTACATAATTCTTCAAACCCTTAAAAGATTCATTCACAAAACCCCTCCTACCCAACTTAAAATTATTTTTCACCCAATTTGAGCTTGGAGAAAGAGCTGGGTAGTTAAAGTAAAAGAAATCATCACTAGAACACATATCAAATAAAGCTTGGTGCGAATCTCCTTTTTTAAAGATTACCAGATCCGCTTTTTTATAGATTTTATTTTGTTTGCAGTACTGATCTATTTTCTCAGCACCCTTTAGGTCCAGTTGAGGTTTGAAACCAAACTTTAAACTTTTATCGTCTTTACCATGTGAAATTACAAAGCAAATTTTACCTATATAATAATGATTGATGAATTTACGATGATTGGTAACACTTACTTTTTTATATTGAACTTCTGCAATCTGTTTAAAAGCTTCATTGATAAAATAGGTAAAGCTTCCACCATGGTTATCGTTGCAGATATTATTAAAATAAATTTTATCATAATGATCAACCAAGCCATATAAGATCTTCAATTTAAACTCCAACGCATTATTAAAACACTCTTCGTTGGTCATATTTTGTGGCAAAGCATGACCCCCTCTTGTGGTGTGTGCATTGTATCCATCCGGAAGGTCACCCAAGTCATCTATATATAAGGTAGCGCTTTCTTGCTCTTCCAAGGTTTTCTCAATAATAATGTCAGCAGTTTTAAACAGCTCTTTTTTATTCCAGGGATTTTGATACATGGTATTATTGTCTGCATCAGTATCCATCCCCACGTGAACATCGGTTATTGTTAAGGTGTCAAAATCTTTGGTAGTATTAAAAGGAGAACGTTTTTTTTGCTTAATCGGTTGAATGTATTTTTTGATGATACTATCGAAATCAAAATCATTTACAATTTCAGCAACATTTTCTTTAAAAGCGATATTATAATAAGGAGTTCCTGTATGAGAAACTAATTTATAAGAAGAAATGTCAGCTCTAGGTAACGCATAGTGAGAGCAATAGGTATCAATATCCATCATCTGCCCAGTCTGTTTGTTCCAAGCGGATAAAACAAACTTCTCTTTGTATTCGTTGGTTTTGGTATCGGTGGTTACAGGAGTTCCAAAGTTTTCTCTATATTCTTTTATTTTCTTCCACTCCCCTTCTTCAATATAATACTTTGCATTTTTCCTCCCTTTCTCATCAGGTTTTGGAGAAATCCCTAATTCAATAGCTTCTTCTTTAAAAAGTCTTTTTCTTAGTTTCAAATTTTATTTAATATACTTCCCAATCAATTTCCTAGCAAAGCTCCTGAAGCCTAATACATCAATGATAATAGCACCTAAAACGTACTTATACCACTTTGGCAAACAATCTAAATTCTCATAAGAAACACGAATATCTTGCGCCAAATTTGTAAAGTTTGCCTCCTCATAAGCAATAATAAACGGAGTAATGGTTGCAATCACCACCGGGATCAAAAACAAATAGGTAACCACATCATCTTTGAATGTGTGCCTTTTATCCTGCGCTGTAATTAAATCAATTTGATTGTCTGAATCCGTATTAGATAGTATTCTATCAACTTGCGCTTTTGTCTGCGCCTCTAGAATTGCGTGTTCCTGCACTGCTTTTAATCGTTTAAGTTCCGCTCTATTTTTTAAAGCATCTCTTCCGATCCCTAGTAAATTTCTAATTATTTGTAATATTTTCATTTTTCAACTGTATTTTTTATGAGTATTTACCCTTGTTCACTAAATAAGGGTAAACCTTACCATCGTGTTCACTTCTAGTTATAACTATTTGTTAGTGTAATCTTGATTTCTTATCATATTAAATCCCTTTTGTAAAGAGAATTGATTTTTTTATACATATACTTTCTTACTCTTTTTTTGCATCAATACAACCAAGTTACATTTTGAGATTTTTCAGTATCCATATCCACGTGAATAAAAGTCTTTGCTATTCCTATTCTATTAAATCCAACTGCTCTTAAAGCATCTAAAATTATTCCTCTTGTACTGCTATCTTTTGCGCTAATATCTACTGCCAATCCTTTTAGATGAGAAGAAGTAGGTTTACCTCCTACTCTAGCATTATGCTCTGGACTTCTATAAGCAGAATTGATCACAAATGGGATATTAGCATACTCTCTTGCCTCATCTAATTTGGCAAGAAAATCAGTATCCATATTGCCTTCTATTTCTTTAAAATACTTACTCATTTTTTTTAGTGTTATTATGATACATCAAGTACCATTTGTGAAGGGTATATCCGATAATAATAAATGTTAATATTGATTTTAAAGTTAGATCGATTGAGGAAAAGTTTACCATCAAACCGAAGCCATTAACACCATATACTTTTATGTCATTGAGTTTCATTCTTCATGATTTAGGGGTTATTAATTTATTTTAATTCATCTATTTTAATTCCATTTTTTTCTAAGACTTTTAGCCATTTTTCTTTATCTGTATAAAAATCTACTTTTTTCCATGGGGTAGTAAAATGATTTTTTGGCGAAACTGAGCCATACACTTTTATTTCTTTTTTATCCCATGCGATATAATAGGTTGTTTTTTTCGGATATTTTAATTCTTTTCCTTTCATACTTTTATGCTAAGCCACCATCGGTGATTGTTAAATTTCGCGGTGAAGCTGTCAATATATTTCTAGCTGTTTGCCCTGTCGTGTTGTATTGCGAGTTCCCACCATGGAAGCTAAAATTATTGTTGGTATTTAAATTCTCTAAATCAACTAATAACTGAGAGTACCTTGTGGTGTTTATGGTGTTTCCTGTCAGCATATTTGCACCATTATTTAAATTTGGTAATGTTACACCTGATGGGATATCAGTTACTGAATTTCCTTTGAGCATATAACTTGCATTTTCTACATTCAATAAGGTTAATGTTGATGGTAAATTTGGAAGTTGACATCCTTCAAACATATAGAATGCGTTTGTTACATTTTCTAATACCATTCCCTCAGGTAATCCAGAAGTTAAAGGGTTACCTCTAAACATTATACCTCCATTTTTTAAATTATGCAGTAGCATTCCTGAAGGTAATATAGGGATTGAATTATATCGAAGCATCTGAAAGCCTTCCTCTAATTTTTCTAAAGTCAAGGTTGATGGTAATCCTAGCAAGCCACATAAATCAAAGTATCCATTTAAATTAACCGCTTGGTTTAAAAAGTCTACATCGCTTCCAATAGAGGTCATGTTAGAGCATCCTGCAAAGGCACTGGTTGCGGTACATGAAAAAGCTCCCCAGTTAGAAATATCACCCATTTTTTTACAATCCCCGGTGTTACCAAAGCTCCATCCAGCCGAGATTACACCTGAAATTTTAATATCATAAGTTCCAGAAAAAGGAAATGTATGTGTTACTTCTGCTTGATTGTATGAACTAATATTATTTATTGTACCATCCCCCCAATCAACGTTAATATTGCCAGTAAAAGATGAATTTAACGGAAGCGTAAATTGATTGCTATTACTTGTTCCTGTATTGCTAGTATTTACTTGGAATTCAAATTTGTAATTTTTAAAAGTTCCGTATCCTTGTAAACTCGCGGAAAAACTTACAAACTCATCTGTACTAGATTCATTACTTAAAGAAGTAATTTGAGCTTTCCCTCCTTCGATACTTAATTGGTTGTCGGATACTTTCCAATCAATGATCTGCTTGTTTCTTTTTATGTTTTTTATTGTTTCGTAGTTAATTTTTGTAGTACTAATAGCGTTTGAAACCAAACCATTAAACTCTAAATTATAACTTTGATTGGTGAGTGTTTGTGTCTTCCAACCTGCGTTGTCTCTGGTTGTACTGTCAATTGTATCAATGCTTTCATTTAAGCTATTAGACACTAAATTTCCAACAGGAAAAAACCCATCTCCTGCATTAATATATAGTATATTATAAGTTCCATCTATCATTACTTAAGTAAAAATAGATAAAAACTATTGCAAAGTGTAAATAAATATTGCGAAATTAACCCTTGATTGTAGGCTCTACAACTTCACCATAATCAGGGGTGTTAAGATATTCAACATCACTTAAAATATCCGTATTTAAGACCTCTGTTAAAATTAAAGAAGTAGTGTTGTCAAAGGCATTGTATTGGTATCGTGTAGGCATAAACTTCCCTGTCAATCCATTGATAGTGACCAATGATAAATAATTAAAATAACCATAGACATCTCCGCTAAAAACTTGCAAAGGAGTAGCATACATCTTCATGCGCTCCTCTCCCATAATGCGAAGGATTGGTTTTGTTTCAGAAGCACCATATCTGGTCCAATTCTCTGTTGGAGTTGTTTGATCGGCTTTGTAAATTGTTCCAAAATAAATCTGCGAAGGATTGTCTCCGTTAAATACTTTTTTAATGTCTTTGATTTTAGAAGACGGTTTTAATGTTCTTTGGAAGGTATGGTTTTCCCCTTCCTTTCTTAAACGATCTCCTTCAGGAACTAATGATAACTGATTAATTGTTACAGTATTTTGAGTCGGTATTGATGAGACTGGTTGCGGTTTTTGGATGTACAAATATAAAAATCCATTTTGAGGAATCGGTGCTAAGTTAAACGTCTGAAGAATACTCGCTTTATTTTGGAAATTAAAAGTCATCCCGTTAGTAGTTGTACTCCAGGACAAGTCATTTTGTAGATGGTAAACTACTGCTGCTGCATTTGGAAGCTCCACATCTGAAACAACCATTTGAAATTTAAAAGTTCCAGCTAAAGAAGGAAGTTCTACCGTAAAATCAATATTTAAAGTGAGTACATCATCTAGGGCAACAATACAAGCATTCGAGGTCATATTCAAACCATTAGCTATAGTATTACTAAAAGGCATCCCCACACCAAAACCATTTGGAGAAGGCAATACCAAAGTAGCCAAGGAATCAATTGTAAAATTATCAACCACTCCGTTTTCACTGTACAAGTCAATATTTCTTAACAGCGATTTCACCAATCCATATTTATAATTAATACGAAAAGCACCAATCGAACTTTTAATAGATTTTTGCTGGTTTGCATTCACATGATGCGGATAGTAGTTGTCAATTTGACTTCCGATAGCAAAAGAAAAATCAATGGTTTTTGTCGTAGGACTTAGCGCAACCCCTAAATTACTATAGGAGAAAAACGTTTGTGATGAAGCATCTACCAATGAATTTGGTTTGTAAATCAACCACTCACCGTTGTAACTTGTAAGAACAGCGCCAAATGGTTCTAGCACAGATTTTAAAACCTCTTGACAGTTCATAATGGTTTTCTCATCATCTTTTATAAAACGATCTACATTATATGATACATTGACAAAAGGATCTACAGATTGAGACAAGCCTACATAATAGATATTAATAGAGGTCAATATGTTTTGAGGTGTTTTGGTTCTTTTCAAGCAATTCACAACAATTTCCAACAGCGTTTGTTTTCCTGAAAAAGTCAAACCAGTAGCATCCTCTACGTAAGAAAGATTATTCAAAAACCCTAAGCCATCAGTACAGTCTAAAGAGATGATCCAATGGTCCGCAACATAATCTTCATACAAACCCTCTGGAGACAACCAACCGTTAAATAAGATTTGGTTATTTCTTTTGTACACTACTGAAAAGGTCCGCTCCTCCTCGCTGTAGAGGTCGTAAAAAGTAAGGTTAGAATTGGCTTCTATTTCTATTTTTAAACCAGACCCTCTAATAGCATCTAGCGTGTCTTTTGTTTCAGACACTTCTAGAGAACAACGACCATAAATTTGTGTCGAAGCTCCTGTAAAAGCAGTATTAGAAATCTCTACTCGATGAATAATCTCTTTTATATCCGTAAACTCAAACCAATATTTTAACGCCATATTATGTAAGACTTAATGAACCACCTAAAGCTCTGTTTCTTGAAAGCGTATTTGACAAGACGCCTACTAATTTAGTTCCTTGTATTTCAAACACTACATTTTGCAAACCACCTGATGATCCACCTCCAGAGAAGCTACTTGAACTAGGAGAAAAAGTACTTGTATCAGTTGAAACAGAACCGCTATCTTGACTACCTGCACCTGCTCCAGAACCAGTAGCATTACCAACAAAAGCACTAATAGCAGCACCTGCAGCAACAGCTAATACTCCTATTTTAATAGCCGCAGCACCTGCTATTATAGCCGCTGGTCCACCAGCAAGCATAGCAACATCTAATGCTCCTTTTTTCTTTGCTAAAACACCATATAAAATTAACTTTGCACCAAGTTGAGATAAGAAGCTACCTAGTGTCTTTAATAACGACATTCCAACAGCACCAATAACACTTGTTCCGTTTGCCAATGCTTGACCTATACTTTGACCTATTGAAGTAATTCCACTAGCCAAAGTTTGTTCAGGTAAACTATTTATATCCTCTTTAAGCTTTTCTAATCTAGCTTTTAGTTCAAGTTCTTTCTCCTCAAATTGTTTAGAATTAAAATAAGCTTCCCAATCAATTGATTTCCATTCTGCATTGTCTGCTATAGTTATTGGATCTTCTTCAACCCAATCTTCAAAATAATCTTTTTCGTCTTTGTATGTTTCTTTAAAATCTACAAAAGCATTTTTTACTTTTTCTCTTATTTCCTCCCCTGTAGTTGTAACAGGTATTGTAATTCCACCAACATCTCCTATGGTTTGATTTAAATCAATATTGGCTAATTCTAAGGTTTGTTTTTTAGCAATTAATTTATTTTCTTCTTCTCTTAATTTATTTAGAGCATTTAAAGCTCCTGATTCTGCAAACGCACTATCTACTGCTGCACCTCTGTAATTATTAACGCTTTTTTTATTATTATCTAATACAGCATTATATTTTTTTTCTGCTTTAAGTCTTTCTTCTCTCTTTACTGCTAATTTACCTTCTATAGCTATAAGCTTTTCGCTGTTTTTAACGATCATATTTGTAGCAGCAGTCGCCTTGGCTCTATTTAAAATAGAAGTAGTTAAGGTATCATAAGTCGTTGCCAAGCCTCCATTTAGAATTTTTTCATTCGACATATCTTTAAAATATGAAGGATAAATTCTCCTAATTTCTCTAACAGCCTCTAATCTCTTTTCAGTAGATAACGTTGTGTTTTCTATTTGAGATTTTAAAAGTTTTAAAGTAGTTAACTCTTTTTGTGCATTTTGTTCTCCTTTTACATTGGCTTTTTCTACAGCAGATAACCCAAAAATATAGTCATCTAAAGACTTAGTAAGTCTCTCCTGTTCATCTCTTAATTCTTTTGTTTTGTCTTTTGTTTGAAATAATTTATCTCCAAAAAGTACTAGAGCAGAAGTTGCCAATGATATTGCCAATGTAACTCCTCCAAAACCTTTTAAATCTCTGAGCATTGCTTTTAAAGCACCTCCAGCAGATCCTGTTTTGTTCTTTAAATAACCAAATTGTTCCGTTAGGTTGGTAATGTTGTTGGAGACCCCCATGATACCAAAAGGTGCATCTTGTATGGTTCTACTGAAAGCAGTCATTGCAGCATTTCCGTTAATGGCCTGCCCTCTAAGTTTCCCCATTCCTTTGGCAGCTAAAACTGAGCTTGACCCTAGATTGCTATTTGTTTTAGAAATCTTGTTGGCTTTTTTATCAAATTGTTTTAAAGCTTTTTCAGAATCAGACAAGGCTTTATCAAGCTTGTCCATTTTACCGTTTATCTCAACACTTAATTCTGCCATTACTTTTTATTATTATTATATTCTTGTTGTGCTTTTAAAATTGCTTGTTTCATTGCTTCACTCATGCCTTTTGATGGAGTGGTGTTTAAATAAGCTTTTTGTATTTGGTTAATTCTTTTTTTCTTTTCTTTTCCATCGATAAACCCAGCAATAATAATATTGGTAGAGAGTTCAGCAATCTTTTCCCATTCTCTTTTTTGCATCCTATTAAAAGCAAAAAGACGAAGTTGAAACTCCGCCCATGTCATATTACAATATTCTTCATAAGAGCAGTTGAATTCTCCTAAACAAAGAGAAACCACATCAGCATTCCAGTTTATTTTTTTTTTGAGTTGCTTTTTTTTGTTTCTGGTTCTGGTTCTGGCAATCCATCTAAAATAGACTGCATAAAAACCTCTATAAACTTTAAACTTTCCGAACCTTCTTTAAAATGTCCTGAGCTTTCAATTAAATCAGCCATTTCAAAAGGTTTTAAATTAGGATCCTCTTTTTTACGCTTACAATTGTGTAAGTGACTACGGTACATTAAATCAGGAACATAACCATAAGGATTGCGCTTGATATTTGCATAAATTTCTTTAACATCAGTTTTTTCTTCTTCTAAAAACTCGCCTAAAAAAGACATGCCAAAAAAGAACTCTAGCTTTTTAGATCCAAAATCTAATTTTATACTATTTTGTATCATTCATCTATGCGTTTGGATCAACTGTAACAACTAACCCTGTGTTTTGAATTGTACCACTGTAAGTTGCAAACTCATCACCACTTGCAGAAGTAAGTTCTAAACTTGCAAAAATTCCAGTACCATAGTAATAAACCGGAGTTGTTTGATCTGAAGACATACGCCACGTTTGAGTAGTTCCTGAAACTGTATTGATAAATGCCAACATCGCATCAAAATCTGTTTTTGTCGAATCTGTTTTTATATAGTTTGCATCAAAAGAAATCTCAGAGCTTGTAGTACCCGCTTGTCTGAGTATTACTCCCGGATTGTCTTTAATTTGTGCTTCTATAATGTTTCTTGTAACACTTAAAGTATTTGAGGTTAGCCCCCCAACTGGCTTGTAAGCAGATCCATCCCATATATCAAGAACGACCAACTCTCCTTTAATTAATTGACTCATTTTTTTTGTAATTTAGTTCGTTTTACACAAATATAAATATTATTTATATCAATGTCGTTTTTAATAATTTTAATTTATAGTTAGTTCAATTCTCATTAATTTTCTGAAAATATTTTCATTTTGAGAAACCGTAATAATGTCATTTGGAAAGTCTTGAGTTTGTCTTTGAATAACCAAACCACAGCTAGCATCTAATACTAAATTATTAGTCGCATTTCTAACAGCATCTAAAATATTGTCTGCAAGAACTCTTGAACCCGGGTTTGAAGTGCCTTTGTAAGTTGTAATAATATCAATAAGAATAGAACTCTCCCATGATCTTTCAGATTTTATAATTTGATTGGTTTGGCTAGTTTGAGTCGTTAACAGTATAAAATGATCAGGAATAATATTTCCTACAACTCTCCCATCATAACAAGGAATGGTAAATGTATCAACTACAATATTATTAACCGCATCATAAACCGCCTTTCGGATCCATTTATCTGGCAAATTCTTATTCATATTTCTTAGTTAATATTTTTAATAATTTTTTTAAATCCTTCTTATATTCTTTTCTTCCTTTAACAAAAGCTGGGTATAAAAAAGGTTTAGGTTGCATTCCTTTATTTAAAATGCTTATGAAAATTGGATATGCAGCACTTTCATCAATTCCTTTATTTTTACACCAATCTTTTATCGATTGCAATCCTGTTTCAAAAGAACCCGATTTTTTATTTTTAAATTGTGATGCTATCTCTTGCATTTCAGCGGGAACTTGAACTTTTATCCCTGTTCCAAACTCTACATAAGCACCATAGGAAGCTCCTACTACTACTTTATAATCAGATTCTCCAAGTTCAACTTCATAAATGCTTTGAGCTAATTTACCTAAGTTTTTAGGTGCTAAAGTTTTAGCATCTTTTGCAATATCTAAAGCAGTTGCTTTTGTTATTATATCAATTTCAACGGCTGCCTCAGCTCCAAACTTTTTTAAATTGGATAATACCTTTTTTAACCCTTTGACCGCCATTAATTATCTTTGATCAATCTTACACCACAACCCGTTCCAAGGACTACACCGGGATACGTTATATTAGAACTTGTAATTTGAACAGCGACACGATCACTGCACCACAAATAAGCCTCGGCAGCAGTACTGATTGATCCGTTTATATATGACCTCGATTTATTGATTGGTAACTTTAAAAAGCTTGCAAAAGCTCCACTTGTATCACTTGATGAGAATCCTGCAATCTCATTGTAGAATTCTGTTTGTGTTGGTAAGCGAAACCCTTTAGGTGCAACGCTATTCAATTGTAGTCCCTCCCAATCCTCTAGCCAAACTTTATAATTGAAATTATTAGCCCAATCCGAACTGTTAATCACGAACAAATCGCTTGGAGAATAAACACTATTTAATTTTGTACTTACAGTACTTGAATTTCTCAGTTGATGACCATCGTCTTTTCGACCAAATTGGTATAAGAATCCGTAAGCGTTGCTATCATTAGAACTTCCAGCGACATTGTTCGCTCCTAAATTTCGATCGAGCCATACACGACCTGTTGTAGGAGAAGTAACTGTTTGATAGGTATAACCGTTCCAAATACCTCCTGTAAATGCACCTCCTATAGTTGCTATTGCAGCGGTATTTGTAGCAATATTTGTTACATTGGTTGCAACTCCAGAGGTATTGGTTGCTATGTTTGTTACATTGGTTGCTATGTTTGTTACATTGGTTGCAACTCCAGAAGTATTGGTTGCAATATTAGTTACATTAGTAGCAACTCCTGAGGTGTTGGTTGCTATGTTTGTTACATTAGTTGCGACTCCTGAAGTATTGGTTGCAATATTAGATACATTGGTTGCAATACCTGAAGTATTAGTTGCAACACCAGAAGTATTGGTTGCTATGTTAGATACATTGGTTGCAACACCTGAGGTATTGGTTGCAACTCCAGAAGTGTTGGTTGTTATGTTTGAGGTATTACCATCTACCAAGCCTTTTAAAACACGCCCTTGGTTTGCTGCCAAAGGAATTGTAGCACTTGTAGAGGTTAAATTGTTTATTGGAACAACACCCCCTGAATCAATTAATGCTTTTAAAGCAACACCTTGCTGTGCAGACAATGGCACCGCAGCTCCTCCTGTTGTCAAATCATTTACAATAGAAGAGGTATTTACTTTTGTACTCAGTGAATTGAGATTCGATGCTACCCCTGAAGTATTTGCAGCAATATTTGCCACATTTGCAGCGATGTCAACATCGTTAGATGATATATTAGTCGCATTATTTGCAATATTGGTTGCATTGGTTGCAATATTTGTTCCATTAGTTGTTACACTTGGTGCTGCTGCTACCAGAGCATCTGTATAACCAACCTTTGAAGAGTTTGCAGATATTAGTGCATTTTTATCTATTAAATCATTTGCGATTTCAACCAAGTTACTCCCTACTCTAGCGGCTGTATTTGCGCCTGTTGCTGTTTCATCTCTTATGACTTCAGCATTTCCCTTTATGCTCATATTAATTAAATGTGTTATCGAATGTTAAATCAAATAAATTCTCCCCAACCGGAACAATTTCAGTAACGCTTTTAACAGCGTTTTTAGTTGCCACTATCTCAATCAAAGAGTTATCAAAATCAACTTCATAGGGTTGGTTTGAAATGGTATATTTTTCTCCCCTATACACTATAAATTGATTGATGGAATTGTATGTTACATCTTTTCTTTTTCTAGTGGTTATTATAATTTGATTGGTATTACTTGTAATTCCGTTATCTGTATTTCTAAACCTACTAGTAGCATTGGCAGTTTTTATCTCAGCCCAACTTTTAGTTAATAAGACATCTTCACCGGGAGTCTTCCCACTGAATCCATCAAAAACAAAAGCTGTTTGCCACAACTCAACTATTTTTGAAAACCTTCTATTCGTTGTTCTTTTTGCCATTTAGATAAACCTTCTGTAAGCATCTAATGTAGCTTGTGATAAATTAGACAGCTTATTTTCTTTGTTATAATACATGATGTCAATCATCTCATAAGCCACCTCAATCAAATCTTTTGGCACATCTGAAACTTGTGTGTATCCTACGTTTAAGACTAATTTTAAATCCGTTTTTAATGCAGCGGTGTACACACTGTATTGTGTCTTTTCTACGACTGTTGCAGTTGTAGGACTTGTAAGACTATTGATTGGATAATCATAAACAGTAGCCTTTAAATCATCAAAAATATACTCCTTACTTTTTGCAATAAGATGAACGTTGGTCATTTGCTCAACCTTCGCCAAAGAAGCATTGATCATTCTAGTAATTGCTTCATTATCTTGAGTTAATGTGTCATCTATTCTTAGGTAAACTCTGGCATCTTGTAATGGAATGATATTGATATAGCTCATTATTTCTTTTTAATTGACAGCTTTTTCTCTTTTGTTTTCTTGTCAGTTATTTTCTTTGCGCATCCACTCTCTATATAAAGCTTCTCCAATTCTTTGGTGAATGAAACTTTTTCACCCTTTTTATAATTCTTCTGAAGTTTGATGCTAAAAAAATCTTTTGTTATTAAAACCATATTTAAAAAATTATATAAAGCCCATTACCTAAATAATGGGCTTATGTAAATAAATTCTAGGTTGCTGTAAAATCACCTAAAATTACTGCAGCTGGTTGCTCTACAACAATAGCAACTTGCGCTTCTACTCTTGCTGTGATGTTATTTTTAACAAAGTTATTTCCTTCCTCCTCAGAGAATTCTATAGAAACACCCTCAGTAATTATCTTATTCACTCGAGACCAGTCTCCTACATAGTATTTGTTAGCTGGTAACCATGATGAAGCTTTTAAAACTTGCACTCCTGCAACTCTTAAGACCCCTGCCTCATAAGTCACTGCACTTGCTAAGTCTTGTTTTGCTGTTTTCAAGATGCTTAGATAGTCTGTAGGCTTTACAACAATTAAGTTGTTCTCAGAATAATCAGCATCCTCTAACTTCCCAATCTCATTGATTAACATTTCTGCTTTTGTTTTTCCTGTAATTATCTCAGTAGAAGCAGTTGCTCCTGCTGCTAAAACAGTTTGGAAAGAGCTATTCTCAGCCTTGAAATAATCACGTCTTAACATTGTTGGAATGGAAGTGGTTATATAAGCAAGGTTGTTTCTCATTTTCTTAGAGTAACGCGCAAACCCAGCAATAAAGTCAGTAGATACATCTATTGAAGTGAAGTCATAATCTCTTTGATTTTTATCAGCTCCCTCAGTTTGTGAACCAATAGATCCTTCACCAGCTCCTTCAACAGTATAGGTATAAATACCATTTGGTGCAGATACACTTCCAACAAAGTCCTCAATGTTGACTTTTTGCGATGGAAACTTCACAATATCGAAATTGTACGTTCTCGGTGCTGTACCTGTTAAATTAGCTGTAGTCATATTTGCTACTGCTTTAATTTCAAAAGCTTTCCCTGTTCTCACCTCTTTTATTTTATCAATATTATCAGAAATTGATTTTACTAAAGGATCAGTATTCGCATTGCTCTCTTGTTTTTTCTTTTCTTGCAACTTCACATCTAGTGCGTCTGCATGATCTTGAATTGCTTTCATCTCTGCTGCTAATTCTTCTCTAACAGATTTGATTGATGTTTCAATTAATTCATTGTTCTTTTCTTCAAAAGCAGTAAGGTCCGCTTTTATTTGTTCTTTGGACTTCCCCTCTAATTTTAAAGATAAAGCCTCTAATTGTTCTTTTAATTCCATTTTATATGGTTTGTAAAAATTCGTTAATAATTTGTTTGTTTGTATCAATTATAATCGGCTTTTTAACTTCTATATCAGTGACATTGTCGGCTGTTGTAGTCTCAAGTGATTGTTTTCCTAATTCAAACATTTGCGCTTGTAATTGCTTTAAGGCAATATCTAACAAGCCAAACGTTTCGTCTGTAAACGTGCCATTTCTGTACGCTTTTAAAATTTGTTTGTATTGATCATTTACCTGCTTTAAAGTGTATGACTTGAAACCGGTAAAAGGGGTATTGCTGTTTGCTCCTAAGGTTACATTAGAACCCTCATAGAGCTTAATTTCTTTAATGATGTTGGCTTGGTCGTTTTTGCTATACTCTTCTTTCATAACCTGATAACCAACGGAATGTTCTTTCACAATCCCTGCTTGATACAATTTTAAAGCATCCATAGAATAGCTTGTATCTATCAGAGGAGTAGACTCAAAATAAAGTCCTTTCTCTCTTTCCTCCAATACATTAAACTTCCCATGCGGTTGCTTCCAATCGTGTTGGTTTAAGAAGTAAATATCGTTTTTGCGCTCGGTTATAGATTTCTTATAAGCACCTCGCATAATAATATCATCATCATAGTCTTTATTGCCAAAAGATGACAAGTATCCAGTGACTATTTTGTTCTTCATATCGATGTCCTCAATCGATCCAAAAATGCTTTTATATTTTAAAATAGTGTCCATATACACAAATATAAATATTAATTATACCAAAGTGGATTTTAATAAATAATATTTATACTCGTATGATATTGCCTTCTTTATCTCTTCTCACAATTCGTGCAACTGTGCATCTACAATTGATGACATTCTGCGCACTTGTCTCAGCGCCAGTGGGAGTTGTAGGCGCACCGGGAAACATAAGTTTTTCGCCACTTACATCAAATGGCTGTGCTAAAGGAACTATTTTTTGGTTCATGGAATAGTGGTCAAAAACAGACTCAGGTGGTCTTCTAGTACGAGCATCCAAAGCACTGATCCATACTTTATCAATAATTACACCACTCACATTGGATGCAACTGAGGCAGCATAATTAGCAGCAGTAGTTGTCTCTGTTCTTGCAATTCTGAGCGATTGCCATCGGTAGAAGTTTCTACTTTTTATAATCCGTTGCATTTCAGTGGCTATCTCAGAAATACTTTTTCCTTCTTCCAAGCCATTTGCAACAATTGTCCTAATAAAGACAATATACTTTTCACGCACACTCACAATTCTTTGACCTGTGTTTTTAGAAATCCACTGAAATAAGTTATTTAAGAATTCATTTGTAAACCCATCAATGGTATAATCCTTCTGCCCTATTTGTCTATTGATTTGCTTTCCTACCCTTTTACCATGTAGCATTCCTATTTCTTTGTACACTTTAAAATAGGCTTCTTTAATGACTTGTTCTGATACATGGAAAGAAATATAAATCGGATAGGTATCCTCGGTCATTCTCTCAAACGGAATGGACCTAGCTAATTCTTTAAAGGTCCGTTGGAAGATGATCCTAGCTTTCTTCTCGTAAGAACCATGCCATTTCAACCATTGCTTTCTAAATTGCCTGATCATTCGGAACTACATTTGGGAAATCATCTAAGCTTTGCTCTAAGGTCATAATATCTGCATTGACTGTAAATTCTTTCATGCTCTCATTCTCAGTCTTTGGTAGCTTCATAAATGTTCTTGACTCTTCTCTACTCATCAATCCTATCTCAATTGATGGTCTGATCCATGCAATCATCTGAGTCATGTCTTGCTGCATCTCTGGTAACTCTGAGTACTCAAACACAATACAGGTATTATCATAACCCTTAAAGCTTGGTAATATATCACTGTTAAATGCTTCTGTAAATAAATTTAAATCTGGGATGATATTATCTATTACAACTTGCTTACGGTAGGAGTTTACATTGTCATACTTTGCGCCTGCATCATTGTTTAGTAATTTATCAGACCAACCCAAGGCATTACAAATTTGCTTTTGATCAAAGTTTAAATAATCAAAGAGTTTCAACTCATCTGTGGTCATCCCTATTCTGGTGAAGCCAATCTCTGAAGAAACCCCCATGATTTGTGAGAGCTTGTCTTTATCATTAAACGCATCTTTTATCCTGCTTTTAATTCCTTTTGCCTGAGCATCTGTTAACGGTGTTGGACCTTTGGAGTGTACAAATCCAAATGCACCACCATTGTTCATTGTTTTGATGTTTAAATCTAATGCAGTATTAGAGGATTGAACATTTTTCAAAAGCGCTCTGATTGGACTGAAACCATACAGATGCGCTCCGTTGGTATCGTAATTTGGATTTGGGTATTTGATATGAGTAACCTCTTCATGAGTAAACTCTATCCCTGTTTCACCACTGATTAGTTTATAGCCACCTATTGGTGATTCGATGGTCATTAAATCCGCATTGGGTTTTAAAACGATGTTCATCAAATGTGAAGGAAGTAAATATATTCCTTTTATTTTACCAGCGTTTCTACCTTCAGCAACTCTCAACTTATAGATGTACGCATTCCCGGTTAGCTTCATGAAGGTTTTGTACAGCTCCAGGAACTCCGCCCATGTCTGTAATGGGTTTGGTCGTTCCAAAGGCATTGCGATGTCATCAGAACTGTACGCCTTTTTCTCTAACAGCATTTTCTTACCGTATTGTTGTGCGCTTAAATTATAACCGGTGGCTTTAAGTAAGTTGTCTATCTTAGCTTTTGTTTGTTTGCTTTCTATTTTTTTTATCTTGAAAGGAACTGAAGAAGTCTTAGTTGCCATCTGAGAAACAACAGCATATACAATCGGATTGATGTTATACCCTTCCTCAATATAGGTTGGTGCATTATTATCATAAGCAGTCCAGTTAATGCCTAATAATTTAAAGAATGATTGATTGTATTTATTGATGTTAGTATTCCGTTTGAATATGTCTAAAAACCCCATATAATAGTAAAAATTTATTGTATAACCAAAAATAATCAATAAAATTTATAATGTTAATTTAAAAAAAGAATACTTTGTGCTGGATTCCTAAGTCCATCATCTCATGGTAGCGGATCGCATCAATAGCATGGTTGAATTTATCAATGGGTTTATTGAGTGTATCTCCTCTTTTGTCTTTAGCCCATGTGTATTTTTGGAACTCATTGATAATATTTTTTGATCTGGAAGTAATTAAATACTCTTGTGTTTGCATGGTTTGTATTCCAAAAACAATACTATCTGCTCCTTTCTTAACAGGCAATATATTAACACCTGTTCTTCGGATTTCTTCAATAGATTTAGGTTCTGCACTATCAGCATAAACATAAGTATTTTTTGGAAGGACCTCAGCAATATCATTGTTTAGCATCCCTGTTCTATAGACAATTTCGTTTAAGATTCTTTTATCATTGTACTTATACACTTCTATTGCAGCGGTTTCATGGTTGGAGTAACCAAAGTCTAAGCCGATCCCAATCAAACGTGCGCCTTCAGGGATATTGCTTATAATACTCCAATTGTCAAAGACAATCCCATCTAGGTTTCCTGTTAAGCCTAAGCCATATACCCTCCACTTATTTGCCCAATACTTATTCTTTACATTACCATCAAAGAACAAAGACTCTGTGGGTAACTCAATATTGAAAAACCCTTTATGCTTATAATCTAATATTGATTTAACTTCACTTTTTGCAAGGAACTCATTGTCTTCATAGGTTAGCGTAATAAAGTTATTTTCATTGATGTAATCATCTCCCCAGAACAAACTGTCCGGGTTGTAATCTATAATGGTTAAGCCTGCCCTAGAGATAAACTGCACCGCAGTATCTACCTCCATTTTATCTGCTTCATTGATGTATAAAATATCTCTCCGGAATCCCTTTCCCACATCATTCACATCAGCACCTAAGAAATCTAAATAGCTTCCGTTTTGATACTCATGTTTGCTTTCCGATTTATTGTAATCTAATTCATTGGCTAAAACACCCCAATCTTTACATATCTTTTTATAATCTCTAATGACTGTTCGCTTCATCTTTGACAGCTCTGAAGAGAGTATCGTTGCTTCCTTTGGAGAAGAACATAGACTTTGGATGATTAGTTGAATTATACTAACTGTTTTACCTGCTCCTTGACCTCCTCTTATAACAAAGACATTTTCTTTTGGATTAGACTTTATTAAATCTAATATTTTAAAATAGGCTTTAGAGTAGTTGTACTTATTCTCTAGTTCCAATATCCGGGAGCTTTGGTATATTAATAGATGCTTTTATTTCTGTTTGTTGTTTCTCTGCCAAGCCATTCAAACGCTGTGTGATTGACGCATTGTAAAAGCCTAGCATCCCTCCTGTTATTTGATCTTCTCGGATTTCTTTTTTTATACGCGAACAGATAGTCACGAAGTCTGGATAATAATTTTCTTTATTGTCAAAATATTGATGCACACATCCATAATTTTTATAACAGAATATCTCAAATCCATCCATAGTTAATGGGAGTTTTTGCGCATCAGTCTTTCTTGCACCCTCTTTACCAACGTATTGGATCCTAAGCCATTTCTCTGCCTTTTTTATTTGATTAGCCTTATATTCTTCAAAAGCTTTTTCCAAAGCTTCTGGAGTCTTAAATATTCTACTTGGATGCGCCATCTTTTACTCTTAAACTATTTCTAAATAATACAAATTTTCGATTACTAACTTTTTCTAATATACTGCCCTTTGATTCAAACCATTCAAGAGCTTCTTCTTTAGTATCGTATTGAATGGAATAATCATGGTAAACTGTATTTCTTTTGATCCTATATATGTACATGCTACTTCTGAAATGAACGTATACAGGGATGCACCATTATTTTAATGGTGTTTTAAATTTACTGCAATACGTTAGTGTGTAGCACTTCCCTTTTAGGGGTTACCCAAAATTAATCATAAAAAATTAAAAAGGTTATTTTAATCTTGTAAAATTATTTGTAGATGGAAAGATCACAAATTAGTTGACCTAATTGAAAGTCATTGAACTCAAAATTATCTTCATTAATACAGATTGTTCTTTTGATTTGAAGGTAAGAATCTGCATGTCTAAAATCATGGTGTCTGACTACTTCAATAGCTAATTTATCATCACAACTAGCTTCATTTGTGGCAATTGAAATGACATTAAAGCAATGGTCGTATTTTCCGGGTGGAGTAATAATGATTTCTTCTTGTTTGTTCTCAGAACAACTTACTGCTATAGCTAGCAGCATTAGGGGTATAAACTTTTTCATACAATAAATGTACACAAAAAATTTAAATAATTGACCTTCAGGTCTTAAAATAGCTAAAATTAGCGATGCTATACTTTACGCAACGTAAAAGCTTCATCTTCTAGGCTAACCAAGTTTAGACATAAGATAGTCTGCTGGTCTGTTGATGTCATACCTTCCACCTGCACCCAGAAGGTTTTTTTTAAAATATTAAGTTGATCCTCTACTTCTTGCGTAGTTCCTTTAATCATTTTGAATTCCATAGTTTCAATTTTTTATGACCTAGGGAAATCAGTTTTTTTATAAAAGTAATGATTTTTAATTATACTTTAAAAAAGTAGAGGAGCTTGGCTTATTTTCATCATCTTTTTTAAATACTTGTTTTTTTATTATATTTGAATCAAAACCCTACCCCCTATGATAATATTCTTTCACAATTCAATTCTTTTAGACATTACTATTAATTTTATTACAGGAATTTTTTCTTCATTCTTTTTTATTTTAGTTATTTTAAGATTGTTAAAACCTAAAATTAAAATTTCTGATAAAATTTGCTATGAAAATGACGAAGACGGAAATAAATTTTATTTCTTCAAAATAGTTAATAAATCTATTTACGATGCGTATTCAATTGAATTTGAATTACGTAAAAAAAGACCTTATGTTGTAGATAAAACAAAAGTCAATCACAATAGTGATAAAATTAAACTAAGTACAAACAGTTTGTATTCCATTCCCAGATATAAAAAACAAAAGGGCTATGGAGATCATGCAATACAAATAAGAACATTTGAGGATCTCTCAAAAGAAATTAACACAAAAAATCTTGAATACGTTCTATATGTTAGTGCTAAACACGGATTATCTAATTTAACAAGTGTTACAACTATGAGTTTTGAAAACTCAAAAGCTTTACATAATGGTAATTTTAAGTTTGGTTCAAATACAGGTTATTGTTAAAAAAAATTAATATTTTTTATCGAAAGGTAATTTTAACATTTATATTAAAAAAAAAACACTATATTTATTCAATAAAACAACGACAATGAATTTACAAGATCAACTCCTATGGTAATCACACAAGCCTCTTTATAGAGGCTTTTTTATTTATAAACCTCTTTAAATAAAACTTTTTTTCTTTTTTAAAGCCAATAGTATTTAATTAATAATTAACTGTTGCGGTATATTTCTTTCCAATCCTCTATCTCTTGTTTTCCAATCATAATCTAGTAAGTAGTTTTTTGAGTTGCCCTTTAAATCATATTTATCAGAAGAAAAAGAAACCTTTACAAATGTTCTTAAAACCAACTCTTTATTTTCGTTTACTTTGTGTATGTTAAATTGATCTAATCTTAAAAGACTGTTTTCAGGATAAATCTTAATTGTTTTTTTATTTGCTTGTTTATCCATTTCGTAAAGAGAAATAGTGTCTTCTTGTGTTAATTTAAAAGAAGAGTAATTAAATACAGTTGGGTTTTTATCGCTCCAAATATAATTTATGTCATCAGTTAAAAATCCGTCAGAGTGATAGCCTTTTCTATTAAAAGAACAACCGTTTACTTGATACATTTTCTTTGCAGTTAAATAAATATAACTTGTAACAAATCGGTTTAATCCATATTCACCTACAAAATCACAACAAATATTACCAATTAATTTTTCAAAACATTTTAACCTTTCTTCAAATATTAGTTCTGTTTGATTTTTTAGCTTTATAGGTAAATATTGATAAAACAACATTTCCTCACATTGTATTTTGTGAGTACCTAAATATTTAGGGAGAGATCCGTATTTCATTTGGCTATGTTTTCAAAAACATATAACCCCAATTCTTGCATAATAAATAGTTTGCAAAAACCAATATATTTTAAGTTTTTAGTTGGCGTTAAGATTTCTTGTCCTGTTTTGTAAAACTCAAAGAATCTTACTTCCGTATCATTTTTTTGGTCTTCCTCAGGTGATTCGACAATAGCCCATAAAAAGAACTTACCATCCACATCGTCTACCCTTATAATTTTAGCATTTATAGGTAATTCAATTTCTTGCTTTTCCTTAATGCTCATTTCGTATTTAAATATTTTTTTCATGTTTTTTATTCAGCAGAAATATTATTTTTTATCGTTTTCGTCTACTAAATAAGATTTAAAAAAAGGTATTGATCTAAAGTCCTTAACAAATTCATATTGTTTTTCGGTTGGTATAGCATCTAATACATTTCTAATTTGCGGTGAATTATTTATTAAAAACCCTCCAGTCGCAAACTGCTCTCCATTTTTTTCAATAGCGCTAAACCCATTTTTCTTACTTATTTTGTTAGCTAACAAAGTAACTTTTTCATAACCATTTGTTGATGGCGTAATGTGTAATACTTCCATACTTAAAATGCACCCTAACAATTTGTTAGTTAATTCATTAATAGACCTGTTAGGGCGACTTTTTAGGGGCTATTATGATGGTTAGTTAAGCTTGGTTACACTTCAAGTGAGTTGATAAGTTTTTTGCTTATAAATCTCCAGAGTTTTTGAAAGATTTTTTTTCTCCAACTCCAATGACCATTTAGATCATCATCAGTCAAAAAAGTACCATATTTTTCTATACGTCTCTTTGCTGATTCGGACAGATTAATCTTAATATTTTTAGGGAGACTAACAAGTTTTGTATCGACCATTCCAAAATCTTTGATTTCCATACTTAAAATGCACCCTAACAATTTGTTAGTTAATTCATTAATAGTCCTGTTAGGGCGACTTTTTTAGGGGCTATTAAGATTGTAGGATAATTTACGTTTCAGCTGCACTTAATAAAACATTCTTATCTCTGGGTGAAAAGTTTGCAAACTATCTTTTTTTACTTCTTCCCAAATTATTTTATTATCAAATTCACATGGAACGTACACTTGTTTACAGTATAATTGAATTCCTGTTATTCTAAGTTCAGAAATTACATCTTCCATTTCTTCATCACTCATATTGTTTGCAGCTCTTATATTCTTGCTTATAAAGTTAGCGACTTGCAAATTGTCTGATTGTTCACAGACATAACAAAGTTTTTTTTTATCCGCGCAAGAAAAAAGTAGTAAGCACAGCAGAGTATAAAGTGTATAGCGAGTAAGTTTTTTAATTCTATTCATTTTCTTTTTATTTTAGCTGTTTACACTTCAAGTGTGTAGTTAAGTTTTTTAGCTTTTTTACGTTTTTTAGATTTTTTTAAAATTCTATCAACTTCTTGTTTTGTTATAAGTTTCCAAACTTCTACGCAATATCCAAACGTGCATTTAACGTTTTTGTTAATTACATAATTGCCTTTTTTAGTCAATCTAATTTCAGTAGGTTTTATATATGAAAATACCGATTCATTCTTTTCTGTATGAATCAGCTTAGTTTCGTCCATTTCAAACCAAATTCTGTCAACATTAAAAATTTCGTCACCGAAATATCTATACACATATACTTGCATAATAATTTTGCACCCTAACAATTTGTTAGTTAATTCATAAATAGTCCTGTTAGGGCGACTTTTTTAGGGGCTATTAAGAAGGTTTTATTTTTTTATAAGATGGACTGCAATTGCGTATCTTTTAAGTTCTCGTAGAATCTTTTTCATTATTTTTTTAATTGTTACCATCCTACAAGAGCTTTGTAAATTTTAGAATAGGTATCTTTTTGTGCTTCTATACAGGAGCCATAAATAATGCTTCCAGACTTTTTCAATTTTTGATCTTTGTAAATATCACAAGTGATTCCTTTTTTGGAGGAAATAAACTCCACCTCATAGCCTCTTTCTTCGCAGAAGTTTGTCATGGTAACAAAGTCAGGCAGTCCTACGTTACTCTCTATTAATTGTTGCATTGAATCCTAATTTTTTAAGTTCTTTTATTCTATATTTTTGCAGTTCACTCACTTTAGTAAGTCTGCCTTTTACCTCGATGAATTTAACATCGTTGGGCTTTAAAGCCACCAGATCAGGTATTCCGTTCTTATTTGTTTTGATGAGCTTCAGAACATAATATCCCTCAGCTTCCAATTCTTTTATTAATTTCTTTTGATAGGATGCTTCGCTCATTAAAAAAGACTATTCCATTTTGTTTGTTCTTCTATCCTTTTGGTTGCAGAATTAAAATAGTCTACATCCAATTCACAAGCTGTAAGAGTAAGATTCATTTTCTCAATCTTATTTACACTATCAACTGCTATTGCTATACTTCCACTTCCTAAATGAGTATCAAGTATTTTATCTCCTTCTTTGGCATAGTTTGTAAGAAGCCATTTATATAATGCTATTGGTTTCTGTGTTGGGTGGATTCTAATCTCTTTGTTTTTCATATCTCCCTGTAACATTCCTGACCACCTAAAAGCATATTTTCTTACTGCTGATTTAAAACTTGTATATGCTAATTCACAATCTGCAAAGTCGCTGTTTCCGTTTTGTTTATCCCAAACAACCCAACTACTACTATTAGAGTTAAATATGTTTTCAATAAAATGATTTGCTCCCCAAATAATAACATTTTTACTAACTCTTTTTAATTCTTTAAAGTATTCTTTTTTAGGTGCTAAATCCCACTCTCTATGATTTTTTATACTACAATCGAATCTAGCCTTTATATTTTTTCTTCCACTTCCATAAGTGTTTTTTTTCATTCCATAAGGCGGATCTACAATCGCCAAATCAAAATAATTGTCTGAATAACGCTTCATCAGCTCCATGTTATCCTCATTCGTAATTGTTAGATACTCTCTCATAATGCTTCGTTGTAAATGATTTCTTTTCCAATACTTTCTCATAAATCTTTTGCTCCAGACCACCCTTGGAGAAGATCCAATACACATCGTTCTGCTGTCTGTCTTTAGTTGTTAGCCGATCTCTACTTTGCCAATAGCTTGTAGCACTAAAATCTATATTGAAATACACTAAGAAGTCTGCCTTTGATAGACTAATCCCCTCACGACCACTTACAATTTGTAATGCTATGTTCTTAGATGTGCTATGAAATTCATCTAAGCAAATTGTAAGCTTGTCCTCAAAGACAGACTGTAATAGTTTTAATTCTTCTTTAAATTTGTAAAAAATCCCAATTTTCTTTCCTTTAAATTTTTGTTTGATATACACTGCTTTGCTATCATCAATAATAGCAGAAGTACCATCCTCTAGTTTGATCGTGCCTGAGTATAACTGATGGACCTTCTGCATCAATTTCACAGGAGTATCTGCTAAGATGACACTTCCTTTTGCACTCTGATATACTTTGTCTTTTTCTACCTTTCTAACCAGCGCATAGGTTGTTGGCTTCATTTCCACCTCCAAAATATGTTCGTTTACTTTTGAAGTAAAACCTGCTTCTTTTTGAGAGAAGGAAATAATATGTTTTGACACTTTTTGTCTAATTAAATTCTCTTTTGCCTTGGTGTAATCATTGACATCATATCCGTTTATCTTTCTTTTGGTAACATCTACATAACTCTTTGCCCAAGCGTAAAAAGATTTCTGAGGAAAGGGAGAATACTCACTAATCCAAAACTGATGAAAGATTTGAGACCAGCTTTCAGGAGTTGGAGTTCCTGATAAGAGAATACAATACTTACTTGCTATGATTTCTTTAATTCTTTTGGTCCTCACAGATGCTTTTGGAAATGCACCTAAACAGTGTGATTCATCTACAATTACCAAATCATAATCATTTGTTGTTAGCTTATGCACCGATTCATAGTTGATGACCTTAATAGAATAGCTTGGACCAAGTAATTGATAGTCTGCTTCAATAGAAGAAATAGCTTTCTTTTTAGTCACAAACAAAACAGAAGAAATATCCATATTATTTGCAATACCTAACGAGGTTAAAGTTTTACCTGTTCTTACCTCCATCGCCAATAGGATGATGCGAAGTCTTGACAGTCTCTTTGTGCCTTCTTCTATGATATTTCTTTGATAGGTTCTAAAATGGAACATTGTATTTGTGTTACTCTTTCAATTTCTTTACAGATTGCAATTCTATTTTTTATGCTCATGTCTTGAACATTTTGACCGTAGTACTTTTCTAAATTTCTTAGATACTTTTTATTAAAGATGAAATCACCAACGGTCATAACTTAAAATGTGTTTTTTTTAACTGCACCAGTATCTAATTTCTTCTAATTTATTTTTTACGGGATTTTTCATCCAGCTATTTCTAAACCATTCAATTTTACTTTTTTTTGCAATCTCTTTAATATGGTTTGTTCTTTGTTTAATTTCGATTTCAATTCTATCAATTTCAATTCCGAGTTTTCCAAGTCTATAATCATTTTTAAATGTTTCTTCTCGCAATCTTTGTACTTCTCGTTTACCTCTTTTAATTTGATCTTCAATTGCTCTAATCTGTTCATTGTCTGTCCCTATATCTCTTAATGCTTGAAATCTATCAATCATTATTTCATGGTTTTAATGTACTTGTAAATCGTCTGTAAACTCACTCCTAACTGTTCAGCAACTTCATTTTTATTTAATTTTGGATTCGATTTGTAAAGAATTGTAAACTTTTCTCGATTGCTTTTCGCATCGTTGTTTTTTAAAACTTTCTTTATCTCTAAATTTTCAATGCTATCAATTTTTATTTTTTTAGCCATTGCGATAAAATATTTACTTAATTTTTCAGCTTTTAAAACACTGTCTTTTGATACTTTATCAAAATTATATTGAGCTAATCCAATACCATTAAAAATGTGTATTAGCATGGAGAATCTAGGTATGTATGATTTTTGTTTTGGCAACATACTTTTCATGTATTCATTCTCAGAATCTGAATTTTGACACTTAGTAATATCATTAAAGATTCTAACCCATTCTTTTTTAGCTTCATTGTCAAAGGTTAAGGTTACAGGAACGATTTTACCAAATTCATCTTTTTGAATTATTTCATATTTAATCTTTTCAAAAAAGTATATGATCGTATCATTGTACCATTGGATCGTGTTGTAATCCATTTCATTATCGTTGTAGTCTTCAACTTTTAAATCCGGATAGGACAGCAACATCCTATCCATAAAACCATTGTCTTTGTTTTCGTTGGTATAAAATGAATTAAAAATACTTGGCTGAATACCTCCTAAAATTGGTATTAAAGGATTAGCAACAAAAGAACCAGCTCTTGTCATTCTGTTAAGATTTACACTTTTACCACTCCAACTTGACAGCCAAAATTCTAAATCAGAACCAGCTTTGTATTTATTCATGTCCTTAAACCATCCTGCTAATTCATCTTTAAATACTCCAACTGCATTATCGTTCTCTTGATGTAAATCAACCAAAGCTTCCAATGTAATGTCATTGGCAATAAATTGTTTTTTAATAGGCTTAACCATGTCCGGATATTCCTCTTTTTCCTTTTTCGTTAATTTATCGTAGGCTTCCCATTTCTGGAAATCTTTGATGTAATTTGAGATTTCTTTGTTGTTCAATTTCTCCAGAGGAAATATTGTTTTTGAGATACTAGGTGTTTTACCTATCCCTGCTTTTCCTACGACTACTATCCATAAAGTTGCTATTTCTACCCATCCTTTTTTTACTTCTATCTTCATAGAATTACCAATACTCAAAGACATCAACCACATTAAGCTGCATCCCATGTAGTCAATAGACATATTTAAAGTATTAGCGCAATCTATGATGTAACTTTGTATTGGTTTAGTGAAAATATCAATAGGAAATTGCAGATCATTTTCAACAAGCAATATCTTTTCAGTAGGCTCAGTTTCTTTAAGAACTCTTCTGGATCCAAAACCTTTATTATATAAATCTAAAGTTGAAGCTGCAAAATCTCCGTTGTGATTCTTGTAAGTATAACAAGCAAAAGCAGATAAGCCTTTTTCATGCGGATAAATAGTTCCGGTTGAGTATAACATCAAAATGTCATTATCTTTAAAGATATAGCCAGAATGTGCTGACTCTGAATGATGTCTTTTAATGATGTATTTTTTATTGTGATTCGCAATTATTTTAAAATCACTACTGATAACATCCCAGACATTATTCTTATTATTAAAATCATCCCATACTTTTACATCACTATCTTTATAGATACTCTGTACTTCTTTTGGTACTACTTTTATTTCCTTTTCTGGTTCGTGATAATTGTAAGATTTACTAAATGTGATAATAATTTCACGATCTTCATCAGATATAAACTTAACATCAAAATAACTGTTTTTAGATACTTTATTTTGTGGATAAACAATCACGTAACCAAACTGCCCACGAGTTTCAATAACAGCTTCTTTATGTCCTTTAAGTTTAGCTAATTTTAAATTTTTCTCTATTCTTTTAGACTTGTATAAAATATGATACCCCTCATTTTTAGTTTTATAGATTGAAAATTTATTATCAAAGTCTAAAATATTATCTTTTAAAAATCCAAGGTACTCATCCCAGAAATCCAATTTCTCTTTTGCAGTAGAGAACACTTTTAAATCAATATCAATAACTTCTAAAAAATCAAAACCAGTTATTATTCCAATATTTTTTGTTGCTGGTATCTCCTGACCATTCTTTTTAAATGATCCTCCTGCATAATTATATCTTTTTATAAAGTCATTTTTAGACAATTTTTTACTCTGTTGGGGTGTCCAAGTAAAGTTTGGAACCTTGTTTTTACCCACAGTCAATAGGCTGAAATAATCCAAAAATTTTAATGCCTTTGTCGCTTCTATCATATTTTAAACCTTTTTAAACTTTTTAAACCTTTTTAAACCCCCTATTTTACTGTAACTTATTGATAACTATACCTTTAAATCGATTTTAAACCCAAGGGTTTAAAAAAACTTTTATTTTTACTTTTTTTTTATTTTACTTTTTTTATTTAAGAACTAAAATTTTTAAACTTTTGGTTTAAAATGGGGTTAAATAACTAGTAATCAAATACATAAGGGTTTAAAAAAAATTTAAAAAGGTTTAAAATTTTTAAACCCCTTATTTAGCATTATTCAGGCTTATTTCGAACTTTCGTCCTTTGGTTTTTCTAGTACACCTTTTAATTTAGTTCCTTTAATTTTAAAAATTACCTGCTGCTTTTTCTCTGCTTTATCTTTCTCTGCTATTAATTTACAGAGTGCTTCCATTCCTTCATAAAAGCATAAAAGATCTCTTGTTGATTTTTCTTTTGTATTCCATTTGTCAATGATTCTGATTTGTTCTTCTGTTGTAATAATCATAATTTATTTATTTAGGGGTTAAAATTTAGGTTTTGGTAAAGTCCATGCTGGAGTTCCTTCTTTAAAGAAAAAATGTTTAGTAACATTACTCACATCCCATCTACTTAAATCTTGGTTAAAAGATGTGGCGAAACAAAACATCTGTTCCATATTAGTAACCTTAGAAACATCCCAAGAACTTATATTTTGGTTAAAAGATGAAGCTCTATAAAACATATATTGCATATTAGTAACTTGGCTTACATCCCACTTACTAATATTTCCATTGAAATCTGAGGCGTCTGCAAACATATCAATCATACACATAACATTGCTTACATCCCAATTGCTAATATTTCCATTGAAAGATGAGGCGCTACTAAACATAAAAGCCATATTAGTAACTTTACTTACATTCCAATTGCTAATATTTCCATTGAAAGAAAATGCTCCAGAAAACATACAAGACATATTAGTAACCTTACTCACATTCCAAGCACTTATATTTCCATTGAAAGACGAGGCGTTCTTAAACATATAATTCATATTAGTAACTTTACTCACATCCCATTTACTTAAATCTCCATTAAAATCTGAGTGATCCTCAAAAGCACAAGACATATCAGTCACTTGACTTACATCCCAATTACTTATATCTCCATTAAATTTTGAGTGATCCTCAAAAGCACAAGACATATTAGTTACTTGACTTACATCCCAATCTGGCATCATACCATAAGGTTCTACATTAAACAATCCATTTACAGGATCATTTTCCAAGCAAATTTTGACAGCTGCTTTAAATGTTCTGTCTGTTAGGGGTTTGTTTTTTACTACTTTTTTCATAATTATTTATTTAGGGGTTATTTATTTATCTTACAATTAATGAATCTTTAGAATAAGTAACTCTAGGTATATCCACTACCTCAGCATCCTCAGTTCCTACTAATAGATTTCGTTGGAGTGCTTGGTAGGCTAACTTGCATTTCTCTTCAATGTCTTTTTTTGCTTGATCAGCTTCTTGCCAAGCTTGAATGTGTTTGTAATCAAAGCGGATCCCTCCGGTTCTTTTCTCAAAAACAAAACCTGAGTCTTTGAATGTTTTCTCAGAATAGTTGTCTGCTTCTTCACGAGCAGTAGGTTCTATTTGCTTTATTGCTTCTGCAAACAAAGCATGACACTTTTTAAAGTTTCCATAAGTTTTAAGAGCAGAAACGTTGCCCTGTTCAACCTCTTGTAAAAGATGCGCTACTTCATTTTCACGCATCTTGAAAAACAACTGTTTGTTCATGGTTAAAAGTCTAAGTCTGATAAATCAACAACTCCATTCACATCAACATCAATTTCAGGTTTAACCTCTTCTTTAAAAAAGTATCTAGCCATCCACTCCTGCAATTCAGTAGCTTTTTCTGCCACCATATTAAATTCGGTTTCAGAAAGAGAAGTATTGAATTTAAAATTAGGAGTAGTATATTTCACTGTTCCTTTTTTATGCTCTTCAACATCTTCAATGGTCACCCATTCATCCTTCAGTCTCTTCCAGGCACCTTTTTCAATTAGATTACTCCATTTAGAAACTGCTGCACCTTTAAAAGATATATTGACTAGCTCACCATCTTTGGTTACTGCATAAATTGATTTGAAGTAATTTCCTCCAGCAGTTTTGACCATCCCTTTAATGTCTTTGTAAAGACCTTTGGCAATTAGCCTCCCTTTAAAAGTTTTTACTTCCATTTCCTCATTTCCAATTTGTAACACTTCATTGGAGTAGATCCCTGTTTGATCTTTATCGGAAAAACCTTTTACGGTATGATACTCCTCCAACACTAAAAAAGTCAGAGGCAACTTTACCGGAATGTTATCTTCTACCTTTTTGTCATAATAAGTAAAAGACTTGTGATTGCTTTTCCACTCCAAAAATTTGGAAGTTGGGTTTTGATTTGGTTTTTCTTCTCTTTGTAAAAATCCCATAGTAATTATTGTTTTAAATCACGATTGATTGGATGAGGCAATCGCTTCCTCGTCTAAATATTGTTGAGCTTTTTGTATTTGAATTTTTGTGTACTTCTCTTTGTTTTTTATGATGTGAAGTGCCTTCTGTTTTTTATAGTTAAAGTCATCAGCTTTGATTTCTTTTATAAAATCATTTAGATACATGATTCCATAAATAATTAAGGTGATGACAAAAAAGATTAATAAGAATATTTTCATTATTTAATATTTGAATTTACTCTATCAATGACCCACTGCTCCATGCGTTGGTCCTCGGTTAAATCAACTTTACTTTTAGTTTTCAATTTGTTGCGAAGCTCCTGCAATTTATTATAGGCAACCTCTACTCCAGACTCTGAGAGTTCGTTTAGATTTTTTATAATAAGTTGATCTACTGGAGTCATAATATGTTTGGTAAAAAATCAGAGTACAGATACAGACTCTGATTTTTTTTAGTGATACACGATTGTTGAACTTTATATCTGTTTTATAATACTTTTTCTAATTCCTCAATTTTTACTTTGCCAATTCGCCTATAAACATTGATTAGTTGCTGGATTAATTGTTGGTTCTTTTCAGTATTTATCTTAACATTATTCCCATTTCTAATTTGGCGAACGTATGAGACAGAGTTGTTGGTAGCCTCTGCAACTGCTTTATGCTCCCCCACTACATTAGCCACCAATACCAACTCTTCTCTTAATGCTTCTATTTCTAACATTTCTTATTTTTAAATTTTGATACTATTACTGTTTTTGATGTTCTTTTTCTTTTGTAATTGTCATCATAATTAACAATCATTGAAAATTGTATTGCCAAAAAGACCATACTTATATAATGTTTCGGATGTCCAAATTCTAGAGCAAACTCTCTGGCGATGTCAGCAGAATTCTTAAGTCCGTTTTTAACTTTTAGATTTCTCAGGTGCGTAATTACAGTATGATAGCTTCTAAATAAATTAGAGGCAATTTCTTTAGCAATCTTACCATTAGCTACATGAGCAGCTATGGTAAATTCAGTAGGGGTTAATTTCAGCATTTGTTAAATCATTTATCTCTTTTAAGCTCTTCAGCAAACTCATTCAAACCAAGGTGTTGAGCTGTTGATATAAGTTTATCCGATTCATTATATATATAGTCCATTGATCTATCAATCTTGTCAAAAGCGTTTCTAATAAGCCTTTTTACGATTTCTTTGGATTCATCAGTTGAAATTTTAACAGGCATGAGCAGTATGTATTAAAGATTCTGCATGAAATTGATCGTCGAAGCTAAACTCACTTACAAAAGGTTGAGTTTTAAAAAGATCAATAAAAAGAAGTCTTTCCTGCTCAGGAGTCAATTCAAATATCTCTCCATCTAATAATAATTTGTAGTCTAGTCTTTCGGTGGCAAATACTAGTTGAGCAGTTAATTTAATGTCTTCACCGTATGAGGTCATTATAACAAATTCAGAATCTGATTTATATTCTTTTTCTTGTAGTAGTTCTTGTAATTTTTGTGTGGTAAAAATCTTTTTCATAGCGTTTTTTAGGGGTTAAGTTTTTCTTAGTCATAGCAATTTATATGTATTAAATACAGACAATTTGCATACTACCACAGAGATTACTAACTTGCAGTGTGTCTGTGGCACATACAAATATATGTCTTTTTTACATATAAAAAAACATATTATATGAATTTTTTACATATTTATTAAAAATATTTACAATTAAAGTTGATATATGACAGAAATTGATCTAAAAGAATTTAGAGAAAAATATAAAGTTAGTAGGGAAAAACAGGCGTCAATGCTGGGAATAAGTCTTGACACTCTTAATAATTGGGAATATAGAGGTAATGGAATTCCTAAAATGAAGACAAAGCACGTAGAGTATGTTTTTAAGACATACACAAGTAGTGTTCAAGAACCTACTCCAGAAGAAGAATATAAAAAATCTTCTCTTGAAACAGAAATTGAAAAGATTGTTGAAGCTAAACTAAAAGAAAATAAAAAATTAGTTACAGATAAATTACAAGAAGAATTTTCAAAAGAAATTAATAATCTAAATACAAAACTTGATGAAGTATCAGGTGCTTTGTCTAAATTAATTATAGAAAAACAAGAAAAGAAAATACTTAAAGGAATAAAAAGAGCTTAAAGATCTAAGCTTTTTAAAAGATGTGAGTTTCTTTTCTTTTTTCTTTTTTTCAGCTCTAATTTATAACTTCTTAAAATTTGAAGTTGATCGGTGAGGTTATAGGTGTTTTTTTTTTGGGTAAAATTAATAATTTTACATAGCAGAAGATAACTCATAATTTTTTTCTTTTTTTACATGATTAGCTTTTTTCTTTAAATGTAATAAAAATAAATAATACTTGCAAAAAAACACTAATAAGACATTAATTACTTGCAAAAAAAGAGTTACACTTAATCTTGCACTTTTTTAGTGGCATAATAAAAATATAACTAATTGATTATTAAATAATTATAGTAAATAAATTACTAATATCTATCTTCATAACCCTGAGGTCGGCAGTTCAAATCTGCTCCTCGCTACAAAATCCCAAACAACTGTTTGGGATTTTTTATTTGATAAAAATTCTATAAATTGCCATGATTAATCCTCTAGCAAAACGTTAA
>Ga0228672_1000216_pt1 | contig 34238 bp, 32 predicted proteins | sample 90DmetaG_FD_182788 | JGI IMG/M metagenome (GOLD analysis project Ga0228672, IMG submission 182788) | Seawater microbial communities from Monterey Bay, California, United States - 90D | ecosystem: Environmental > Aquatic > Marine > Coastal | place: USA: California | collected 2016-11-08 | reverse complement strand
TTTGAATGTCTTGTTGGAGGTTGGCTTGAAATTCCTCAAAGGTAAGCACACCGTCTTTGTTTTCATCTGAAGCAGCAACCAAAGATTCTACCTCGGTTTTAGAAAAGCCCATTTGAGAGAGAAGCACATAAATTTCATCAACTGTTAAGGTACCGTCTTGATTTTGATCCATCTTTTGAAACTGATTCCACAAAAAGACATCGCTATCCTTGGCCTTTTCTATACCCTTTAGAAGAGCCTCAGTAATGGTTTTTAGCGAAAGTACCTCTCCAGATAATCTAAGGGTGTCTCCAGCTTTCACTTTTTGAAGAGCCTCCTCAATAGCTTTCAAAGAACTCCAATTGAGTTTTTCAAAAGGAAAGGCAAACATGCGCTCTGTTTTTATGGACTGTTCGTGAAAGGATAAAAACTCAATTAAGGGAGGATAATAAAGTTTGGCAACAGCCACGTCACTTTTTTCTAAAATGGTTTCAGCTTGAGAGATAGCTTCGTTATTTTGCAAAGCGGGGGCAATCCAAACTAAGAGTTCTAAATTATTGTTTTTACAGGCATTTACAAAGGTTTTTGCTTGCTCGGGTGCTTCTGATAGGTGTTTGATTTCCAAGAGATGCACCCCTTTTTTATCGTTGCCTTTGAGGTTCTCTGCCAATTGATTGAGTAATGAAGTTTCAGTTTGGTCTTGGAATGGGAAAAATGCCATTTTAGGGAAATTTAATTTTAATAATATAAGTGAATAATATGTTATTTAAATATAAAGAAAATAAATGATAATTGAGGCTGGTCAAACAAGCACCCTTTTTAAGGTATTTGGTTACTTAACGAAGTTGGTTTGTTTTGCTTTGAGTACCCCAAGTATGTTCCTAAGATCATCGCAATTCCTGAGTTCATTTTTCTTTTCTTTATGAAAGCTAATACCCACCACGTTACAAACTTTCCCTAAACAACACCCCCCTAAAACCACTACAAAGGAATTTCTGTTTATGGCAATTATATCAATGTATTAGGAGGGATTTGGATTGTATCCATTGGTGTAAAAGAAAAAACTCCTCACTGAAGTGAAGAGCTTTTATTATATAATTTTTTATGGTTAATAAGTCTTTAAGGATAAAACCATGTAGTCTCTAACATTTTCAACCTTTCCTCTTTCGCCTAAAAGTTTTATAAACTCACTTTGCTTTTGTAATTCGTCTAAAAGCATTACATGTTCGTGATCATCTTTGCCTGATACACCCACCCAGTGAGTTGCACCATTAGGGTGATTTATATCATAAGTCCCGAAAGCTGCCCAGCGACCTTCAAATTGTTTTTTAAATTTTTTCAGAATTTTATCATGAGCTATTTTAAATTGGTTGGGGTCACTTGCTTTTATGTCCCAAATATGATCCCATTTATAATCTTCATTAGTTCCTTTTTGTTCACTTAGAACTCTTCCCATGTATTGCTCACCGTATTCTTCTACATAATTTTCTGTTTGAGAAAACCAAAGAGGAGCTTTGTCCCATATATCAGTTCCTTCCCATAAATCTTCACCTATTTCCCAGTACCATAAAAATCTATGAGTCATGCCATCGTCAGCACCTTTCCCAAGTTTCTGAAGAGCAAACCCTCCTTTATTAGGATTTATTTTTGGTTTCGCTACATTGGTTATGGTACTTCAACAAAAAAAAATAATTCAAACTTTAAAAGAAGAAGTTGATGAATTAAAAAAAAGTAAAAAGTAAACCTTGATAGATATTAAACACGCTGAAGCATATCCTTGTAGGTGTGATGCTGAATATTGCACCTAGAAACAGCAATGGGAAGAAGCAGGTTCTCCATTTAGAGTGCCTATTGAGGTTGCTATGGGTAAAAAGTATATGCCTTTAATTTCTGAATGGATACAAACAAAGTATTGTAATCGTAAAGGAGAGCAAACCTTATTACAGCCCTAACTCCTTACCTCTTCGTTATATAGCTTGCATCAAATCATCGGCATATCCTCTTCATTAAGTTCAGGGAGTAATTTGTATATTAGTGTTGTTAACCAAAACCATAAAAATGAAGTATTCTCTTTCCTTATTATCCATTTGTGTATTATCATTTATACTAATTTATGGCTGTTCAACTGAAGAAGAAGAATCTGTTGCTCCAGTGGTTCAAACACCTCAACCAGAACCTGAGCCTGACCCAGTTGAATATTCCTTAACTGTATCAGCAACAAGTGGAGGAACAGTATCTTCAGAGGGAGGAACATATGAAGAAGGGACGGAAGTAACTATTACAGCTACCCCAGCAGAGGGTTATGAATTTGTTGGATGGGAAGGGAGTGATTCAACAAATGAAACTTTAACGATTACACTCAATTCAAATCAAACCATTCAAGCCCAATTTGAACTAAATTCTTCATCGACAATAAATGATTCTTTGGAATCTAATGTTTTTGCTTCTTCTGATGTAAATCAACAAGAAAAACAAGTTGTAATTAATGCTTTAGAGACCGTTATGGATATTTTTGAAGTTGATATTCCTGTAGAATACTATGTACTAGGTGAAGACATAGATGCAGCAAATGAATTAGCTTCTGTCTTTTGTAATAGAAGGCTAGAAAGTAACATAGATAACTGGAGCTCCCAAGAATTAAATGCAGACCCCTACAGTCAGTGTCTAGAATTTATGATGTATCCTAATCAGTCAGAGGCTAGCGTCGTTGGTGAGTTTTTTAATTGGGCTGATGACGATATAAAAGGAGAGTTTGAACAGGCAAGAGCTAATGAAGGTCCGGGTGCTGCTTGGGCTCAGTTGGTATCGGAGGGTACTTTAGGGCTAGTAATTTCCGGAAATTCTGCTACACAGGGAATCACAATTGGATTTGAAAGCGCAGCAGCTAATTTTGTTTTTCACGAATACTTTCACATATACCAATTGCATAAAAACACATTGGATATTTATGATTATGGTGAAGAGGAATTAAAATTCATTGATGCTAGTTGGTTTATTGAAGGAGGAGCATCCTTCTATGCGGATAAGCTAGTAAGAACAAAAATTAATTCCGGTTTCATAAATGAGTCAAGTGAATACGACGAAACTTTAAGAGAACAGTATTCAGGAACAATGGAATTTATCAAAAATGAAATTACCAATGGAAATTTAAGTCAAGAGGATTTAGATAATTTTAATTATTACAAAGACAAAGATTGGAATATCTATGGATATTCATTAGGAGCCTGGTCAGTAGCATATCTAAACTCTATTGCGGCTAATGAATACTCTTTAGTTGATTTTTATAACAAGTTTCCTGATTTAGGAAGTAAAGAAGCATTTCTCACGGTGTATGGAATATCAATAGAGGAATTCTATACGGGATTTAATTCCTTTTTAACAAAACCTATCAATGAACAAATGGAAATTATTCCTGATATTTAAATCATCGGCATATCCTCTTCATTAAGTTCAGGGAAAAATTATATATTGTAGATTGTTAATCATAAATCAATTTAAATGAAAAATTTTAAAACCATCTTGATAGTAACACTAATTCTTGATGTTATTCAATTTATTCCTCTAGTATTGGCGAAAATGGGAGGTGAAATGAAAAACCAAATGATAAGCGATTTTAATATCGAAGGATTAGCAAGTAGTCCTCCTGCTTTAGAAGTTTTGGATATTATGTTATATATATTTGGATTTATTTATTTAGGCACAGTGATTTCTGTTTTATATACTCTCAAATTGAAAACTCTTGAAGGATTAAAATCTTCAACTTTCATATTATTTATAGTTCACTTATTTTGGACTTTACCAGATTTTGTAACTTTGTTAAGCGGTGGTTCAGCACATCCTCCAATTGTTATAATGATATTAACGTTAATCCCAGTCGTTGGACTTTATTATGTTTCACAAAAGGGAGAGTTAAAATCATAATTATATCATCGGCATATCCTCTTCATTAAGTTCAGAGAGTAATTTGTATATTGTATAATTAAATAATAGGAATGTTTGGTTCAAATAAGTTTTTTCAAGTAGTAAGTGGTTTTGTTGCTTTTGGATTTACCCTTCTTCAAGGTCTAGACTGGTTATTTAAGAAATACAATTTAGAGAGTAAGTGGTTCAATTATATTCTGCTTGCTTTATTTTTAGCTTTTGTAACTTCAATTTTTTATTTGTACGTAAAATCTAAAAAAGTTGTTAGCAACAAGCCTAAGACGGATAACAAAAAGGCTAAATTTATACGGATAGGAAATGTAGTTGTAACAGGGCTTTTATTAATATTATTTCTGTATTTCTTTAAAAAATCACAGTCCAAAGATGACCTTTTAACCGAACAGCTTCCAGAAATCTCAAATGCTTTTGATAAAGGGGATATTCTTTTTGTTTTTAAAAAAACTAAAAGTCTTTTAGAAAATTATCCCGATAACGAAATATTGAAAAATTTCTTTGTAAAATCATCTTGGAATATTAATGTAGATTCAGATTTAAAAGAAACAGAGGTATATGTAAAATTTCCCAAAGACACCATTTGGAATTATATTGGATTTACTCCAATTGATAGCCTCAGAGTTCCAGGTTTAGGTGAAGATTTGATTGATTTTACTTTAAAATTAAAAAAGGGTGATGTTGAATATATTACTGAAGGAGAACAGTATGGATATTTTGAAATTAGTTTACTTAAAGATGTCCCTCCAGGGTTTATATACAAAAAAATCAAGGAAAACATAAATATGAATATGCCTGGGGTTTTTCTCGGTCCAGATAATTTAATCCCTTCCTTTGGTGTTTCAAAAACTGAGGTCACAAATTTACAATTCAAACAATTTATTGAGGATGGGGGATATAATAAGCCCAAATATTGGGATTTTCCATTTTACTTTGAGGGGGAAGAATTTACTTATGATAAAACTATTAAATTGTTTACAGATAAATTTGGCAAATTTGGACCTGCCAATTGGATTTACGGAGAATTCCCAGATGGAGAAGAGAATTTTCCAGTTCAAGGAATTTCATGGTTTGAAGCTAGAGCATATGCAAAATATAAAGAGTTAAGTCTACCAAATATTTTTCAATGGTTGGATGCGGCAAGTTTATCAGGGTTTAAATTTAAACTTCCTAACCTTAGTGGTTCGAATTTTAATTCAAATAAACCTAGAGATGTTAATGAATCGGATAATGAAATTGACTTATTACCAAACATAGCAGGGAATGTTAGAGAATGGACTAATACTTCCCATGGAAATAATAGAAAAGTAATTTTAGGTGGTTCTTATACTGAAGATGAATATACATTTAATAGTTTCTATAGTATTTCCCCTTTTGATAGGTCAATTGAAAATGGCATAAGGTTAGTTAAAAATCTTAAAGAAATTTACCAATTCAATGACAATTTCATTGCTAAATATTTTGAAAGAGATTTTTATAAGGAACAAGATGTTAGCGATGAAGTTTTCGAAGTATATAAATCACAATTTGATTACCCAAATAAACCCCTTGATGTAGTAGAGAAAATAATTGAGTCATCCAATAAAAATTACAGAATTGAAAAATTTGAAATGCCTACTCCTTACAAGAGTGAGGAAAAACTCTATGGATACATAATTAGTTCGAAAAAATTCAATGATAAAACCAAGCCAATTATAGAATTCCCTTCAGCTTGGGCTATTTTTAGTGATGATTTAAAAATTAGTGATGACCTAATAAAAGAAAAAAAATATCTTTTAGATGAAGGATATTCAATAATAATGCCTGTATATTATAATACATGGGAAAGAGAAAAACTCCTCAAGGATTGGTGGCCCAACGAAACTGAAGAATACAAAAGCACTATAGTTAAAATTGGTAAGGACTTTAAAAGAGTTATAGATTATTTAGAAACTAAAGAAAATCTTGATTTTGAGAAACTTTCATACATGGGATATAGTTGGGGTTCTGTGACTTCAAATATTCTCTTGGCAATTGACAATAGAATATCTTCTGCTTCAATTTTTGTAGGTGGGTTAATGCTACAAAAAAGCAGAAAAGAAATTGAATCTCATTTATACGTAAGAAGAATAAAAATTCCCATACTTCATATTGTTGGAAAACTTGACGGTTTTTTTGAATATGAAGAATCTTTTCTACCATGGAACAATCTTATAGGAACACCTGAAAAGGATAAGTCAATAATTGTGCTAGAAGACGTAGGTCACGGTTTGCCTAAGGATGTTGTGATTGAAAATCATTTAAATTTTCTCAAAAAGTATAACTAAATCATCGGCATATCCTCATCATTAAGTTCAGAGAATAATTTGTATATTGTAATTGCTAGCCATAATTCTAAATAATGAAATTTTCTCTTTCCTTATTATCAATTTGTATTTTATCATTTGTACTTATTTACAGCTGTTCAACAGAAGAAGACAACAATTCTATACCAGCTGCACCTGATTCTCTTACACCTTTAGAAATTAACACAACTGATGTAATTAATGACCCTGAAGTTTTTAATTATGATGTAAATAAAGACTATACTGAACAAATTGTTGATTTCTATCCAAATGCTTTTTTTGCATCAGATTTATCATTAAATGTAATTAACGGAATAAATCTTGCACTTAAAACCGCTGCTGATGCGTTTGGAAAATATGGTCCTGTAGAGTATTGGGTGTTTGGTGCGGATAAACAAGCGGCTCTAGACCTTGTAAATAAGTTTTGTGAAAGAAGGGTAGCTCTAAATCAATGGAGTCTAACCGACTGTTTAAATAGAGAAACAGATGAATCTTTGGATTATTCAATGATAGCTTACCAAAAAATTGGAGAAGAAGTTATTTCAACAAATCAACCTCGTGGTGGAGCAGGACATAATGGAGGGTTTCAGTGGGGTATTCATAAATTATCAAGTTCATATCCTTTTAGTTTTGATAATTTGTTCGAAGGAATTCCTCCTCAAGATGATTTTAAAACTGTTTTACACGAATACTTTCACGTTTTTCAACTTTCAAGTGTTTTTAATTTAGAAGATGAAGTGAGAAGAAATAGAGTTGCTCCAGATGAGGCTATATGGATTCAAGAGGGAGGAGCGGAATATATGGCTAATTACACTTTGTTTAAACTAATTAATAATGGAACTCTTGATTTTGAACAATCATATGGTTCATTAAGAGAAAAAATGCGAAATAAGATGAATAATGGTAAAACTGTGAAAGAGGAAAATTGTCCGAGTAGCAAATTAAATCAATTTACCTATCAAGAATGTAATCAAGCAGGATATGAATTGGGTTCTTGGGGAGTTGCCTTTTTAATTAATAAGGTAAATAATCCAAATATTCTCCTTGATACTTTTTATCCAAACTTAAAACAACTTGGTTTTGAAGATGCATTCAATTTATCCTTTGGATATTCTACAGAAGAATTTTATGAAGAATTTGAATCTTTTCTAGAACTCCCAATAGAAGAACAATTAGAAATCATTCCTGATATTTAAATCATAGGCATATCCTCTTCAGTAAGTTCAGGTATTTCTAATCCTCTTAAGTAGATTAAACTCAATACAATTTACCAAGAATGAAACAAGCTACTAATGAAGTAAGTGAAGATTTACCTTTGTTTATTAATTAAATTCAGGAAGAAAAACACGGAGAAGAGATATAGTAGATTTTAGGTATATTTAATAATAAAATAATATTCTGAAAAAGCTACTTCTTTTAATATTTATTGTTTCACTCTCAAGCTGCACTAAAGAGTTTGTGTTAGATACCAGTGTTAGTCCTGTTGGAGCAGGAACTGTAATCCCATCTGTAGGGACTTATAAGGAAGGTAGTTCCGTTACTCTAAACGCTGCTCCGAGTGGAGAATACTTATTTGATAGATGGTCTGGGGATGCTTCAGGGACATCTAGTTCCATTGATATTGAAGTAAACGGTAACAAAAACGTTATTGCTAATTTTGTTTTAAGGAAATATGAATTACTATTAAGTGTTGTAGGTGAGGGTGAGATAACAGAAACTATTGTTATTACCGGAAAGAGAACAGATTATGACTCTGGGACTTTGGTAAGATTGGAAGCAGTACCCGCATATGGTTATTATTTTAGCGGTTGGTCTTTTGATGCTTCAGGCGAAACAAATCCAATAGACATAAACATAGACAGACCTAAAAATGTAAGAGCAACCTTTAAGAAACTTTCTTATGAATTAAGAGTATTAAAACAAGGAGAAGGAACGGTTACTGAAGATATAATTAATACTTCAAAATCTACCGACTACGAGTATGAAACTACTGTCAGATTAACAGCAATACCAGAGGAAGGTTCTGACTTTATTGAGTGGGAAGATTCAGGCGCAACAACCGAATTAAATCCATTTGATATTATTGTTACTGAACCCAAAACAATAACAGCCGTTTTTGAATATGATTTATTTAACCTTGGTGTTGGTAAATGGAAAATTAAAAAACCTAAACAAAGTCAAAAAAGTTTATTCTATGATGTTTATAGCATAATATTTAATAGAAACCGCTCCTTTAGGCTTAACTATTCTTCAGGGCAAATTAGTGGAACCTATTCTGTAACGTCTAACTCCAACATCACCTTAAATAATTATGGTTCACTTTCTAATGTTCTGATAAACCAGGGACAGATAAGTTTCAACCTAAATATTACAGGCTTGTTCCAGTTTGATGTTGAAGGAGAGAGAGTTGAGAACTATCAACCAAATAAAACATTTATTCCAGACCAAAACTTTGAACAGGCTCTAATTGATGGCGGATATGACACAACTATTGATACTTATATTGATGATTCTAGTATGCTAGGAGTGACTCAATTAGATTTAAGTAATAGACAGATAACAGACTTTACAGGATTAGAAGAATTTGTAAACCTTACAGACTTAAATTTAAGTGGAAACGCAGTAACATCTGTTCCACTTGTTAATCTCAATAAGTTAACGACTCTTAATTTAAGCAACACAGGGTTAACCGAATTAGACCTTTCACAAAACAGTAATATTACCTCATTAGATTTATCAGTAAATAGTGCGTTGAGTTGTGTGAAAGTCAATCCACAAGTATATCAACAAGTACCTTCAGGATGGATATATGACAGCACCACTAGCTTTGAATTAGAATGTGATTGTCCAACACTATCGCTTACCTCTGGAGCGCCCATACAGGAGCTATGTGATGGTGATGCGATGCAGTCTTTGGTCTATGACTTTGGAGGAACAGGCACTACTATAAACGTTGGCACAATGCCATCTGGATTACAATCAAGTATTAGTAGTGGAACATTAACTATATCTGGGACACCCGTTTTTACAAACAATGATTATAGTTTTTCAGTATTCACAACAGATGGAAATGCAAATTGTAGTCAGGTGTCACAAACGATTACTTTAAGTAAAAAAGACTCTCCTTTACTAACCCTAATTTCAGGTTCTTATAATCAAACGATTACTTTGGGAGATTCTATGCAACCAATTGTTTTTTCATTTGGAGGTTCAACAACAAGTGTTACTATTACAGGTCCTGAACCACAAGATATTTCTCAATCTGGAAATACTATTACAATATCCGGAGATTTTGATGAAACAGGAACAAATACAGGTACAATAACAACAATTAGTAGCGGAGGTTGTACTGAAATAACACAAAGCATTGCAGTAACTGTTAATGCGCCTGTAGTTACTAATACTGGAGGAACTTCTACTGGTGGGACTACTTATGGTGGAACTACTACTGGAGGGACTACTACTACTAGCACTAATTCTGGAGGGACAACAGTTAGTTGTATTCAAGAGACATCAAACAATTTACAAACATTTAAATTTAGCATAGGAGATACTAATTTAAAAATTGATGATTTTACTCTACGTTTTGTTGCTAATTCTGGCTCAACATTAAGTGGAATTATGAAAGGCTCCCAATTAACATCAGAGCTATGTGGAAATAACAATGCGACTTTATATACTTTAGACGGACCCTTTATCTGGCAAAGTGGATGGGATGGGTCATTTAAAGTTGGACAAGCATACACAATCCAACAAGTTTCAACACAAATTGAATCAAACTATATATCATCTGGTTTTGGAGGGTGTGAAAATCCTGGCGTTTCCTGCAATACATTGGGAATTGGAAGAGTTGATATTTATATAAATAATAATACGGGTCTTACTTTCGCAGTTAGTTTAAACTAAACCACAGGCATATCATCTTCAGTAAGTTGAGGTATTTCTAATCCCCTTAAATAAGTTAAACTAACATTTATAGATGAGTGTCCCATAGCTTTCTGTAGCTTGGTTATACTACCCGTTCTTTTGAAGATTTCTATAGCTCCTGAGTGACGAAAAGAGTAGAGTGTTTGGTCTTGTTCTATAAGCTTAGAAACCCTCTTAAAGCGCCCCCAAAGTGTCTTAAAATAGTCCTCATTAAATTCAATAGGGGTATTGGTAAAGATGTTATTTTCCTTTTTGCCAATAGAGAGTTGTTCTCTTATAAATTCTGGCACAGGTACAATCCTATTTCGCTTAGATTTTACTCTATCACCTCCAATAGAAATATACTTTAAATCATCACTAAAGTCTCCCCATCTTAATTGCCTTACTTCTCTATGAGGTCTTAGTAAACATCCATAGGTCAATAAACAACATAAATATAGATTGCCATTAAAGCTTTTAACCTCATCTAACAATTCTCTGATGTTATCGATTGGTTTATGAAGTTTTTCTGTCTGTTTTCTGGGCTTCAGAGAGCTTATTTCTACTTCAAATCCTTTCTCCTTCAAATAGCTTAAAAGGGCGTTTAAATGGCGTCTAATGGTGTTAAAACTAGTTGGGTTTTTATACCTATTTAGATACTTGTTTGTGAATTCAATAGGTATAGTTTTATAGAGAATTACTTGCCCTCTTAGTTCTTTAGAAATAGATTCAATAGTCTTTTTATAATTGGCTGAAAGAGGTTCGCTCAGCTTCTGAGCAACTAAATAGTCATAAAGCTCTAATTCATTTTTGGGCACTTGATTGTCGAAAGAATAATTATTGTTTTCTAGATAGTCATAAACCTTTTTAGCTAAAAGTTCTGCTCTGACTTTTCTCTCTTTTAGAGGGAAGTCGTTAGGTCTAAGTTGACTCTTAATCTTTTGACCATTTAGTAATCGTATTCGTTTTGACTTAAGAGTAAATTCAATGAAGTATTCACCATTAGCTTTACGCTTAACTTTTGGATAAGACAATTCCATTTTGGCACGTATTTGGCATTTTACAATTAGACTTAATCGTAAAATATTCTAGATGCCCATTATTACTAGTCTTAAGAGAAGGTGAATTGAGTTTGATAATTTGACTGCCAGTCAAGCGCTCTAGCCAGCTGAGCTACATCCCCTGTTCTGGTTCACAAATTTAAGTAATTTAAGTTAGTAATTCGAGCAAAGGAACATCGGGAATTACGGCTCTTTTTCAAAATATCAACCTTTAAAAAGTATCCTTAAAAATAAGCCCTATAATTTTTCACTATCCAACTATTTGAAAACAATATCTAAATACTTGTATTTTAATTAATTAACTTACAATATTTGTATTTGATTAATAAACAGTTGTTTATTTTATTTAGTTTTATTTATGTCTGGTGGGGATGAAGTAATGTAGTAGGATTTTGATGATGGAAGTATCTTCATTATAAAGTCCCCACTTTTTTAAAACTCTAAACATAATCCCCCTCGATACGTTTACTCCTTTTTTTCTTTAGCCTGAAATTCTTCGTCGCTCATTTTATGGGATCCATCGCAAAGTATGGATTTGCTTCTTCCACATCCACAAATTGAAAATTTAGTTGCATGGTGTCTTACCTCAGAGCCATCTTCATTGACTAACTGAACATCCCCTTCAAGAACCTTTATTTGACCTCTTTCATTTCTAAATAATTTTACCATTGTTTTTTTGATTTCTAAATTAATACTTTGATCTCATCCTAGAAATAAATTTTCACATTCAATTTTTGATGATTTTTCATTTTGTGGTAAAATAGAAGTTTACTACCCTTGCTTTGTTTTACCCTTATGACCTAGGTGAAAATACATAAATAGTTTTTACTAAAGTGTAAAAACAGAGCTCCGCCAAGAATTGCAAAGACAGCGTACATACTTTAATAATCCTGTCGAGATATCCGCTACAGACTGAAATGTAAAACCTATTCCCCTTGGATAAATGATGTAGATCCTTCCTCTGTTGAGATGCTCCGTAAACTAGCAAAAAAAGACCGTAGCTTGGAGGTTTTATCAATCTTGCTGAATCATCCATTTTAAATTTTGACCCCAATACCCGTTCCCCCTTTTTTTGGGAAAAGTATGGCATCAATTTTGGATCATAACAACATAGAAAGCACATTAATCTTTTAAAGAAAATCTCTTTCTATCTTTATGAACTCATCTAAAAGCATGTAGGCTATGAATCGAAATTTCGGATTAGTCATTTTGTTTTCCTTTCTATTTTACTCCATAAATAGTTTGGCTCAAGGAGGTGAGCTTCTTATCCAACAATACAGCAAAGGCCCCCGTTTGGATCAAAATTTTTCCAAATGGTCCATTAGACTGGGCCCTCAACTTAATAGAATCAATACCAATCTTGGCACAACTTCACCAACACTTACCCTAGGTGGGCTTGTAGAATTAGAATACAGACTTTCAAAAACAGTCGGTCTTGTGAGTGGTGCACAATTTACCCCAATCCATTATTCCTATCCAAAGGGTGATTCCATTGCTACAGATCGTTTAAAATACATCACCTACCCTTTATTATTGCGCTTACAGCCTACTGACAATGTAAGCCTTGGGCTTGGGATAATCTATCAGGCTTTTATCAATGGTGAAAAAAGGGTGGAAATCGAAGATTATGCCGAAACAACGCCTTACGCTGAAGAAATTTTTAAAGACAGTTTTGGAGGAGTTGTTCAAGCTGTCTATCATCTAAATAGACGCATCAATATTTTTGCAAATTTTAGGTGGATTCGCAGAACAAGCCCTCCTACTCAGCCCCAAACCAATAATACTAATGGCTTTCAATTGGGTATTGTTTATCGTATTTGGAAAAGCAAGTTAAGCCCCTAATGGATCAGTCTTTCTTGGTCACAATTTCAATAACCCCATTGATCCCTTCTGCTCCGTATTTTTTTATTGCCGCTTCTCCCTTCAAGATTTTTATGGATTCTATTTCATCCGTATTAAAGTCAGCAATTGAATGGAGTGTTTTACTAGCAGTTCCGTCAACAATAAGCAAGGGAGGTTCTTCCTGCTCATCAATACTTTCTTCTTTGAAAAGAAATTTTTTAGGAGTCTCATCGTTACCAAAAAAAAGAATCTCTTGGGTTCCTTTATTTCCTAAGTCAATCACTTTTCCTGATCCAATCATATTTCTTTTAACTTCTTTAGGAGCCTCTGAGGGCTTCGAAGAAGTTTCAGGGTTTTCATAAATCTTTACAACCAAACAAGAGCTAAAAAGAAGGGAGAGCAAACACAAAAAAAGGGCAGTTTTCATGATTTGTTGTTTTTACTAAAATACTCTACTTAAACTAATATTCAAATAAGGATGGTACTTTATTCTTTGAGTTGTAATCAAAGCTGATGAGTAATTGTAAATAAGCTTGGTTCGCCAATTCGATCGGTAAAGCATAATTCCTCCTTGCAACACCCCATGAAAACGTTCTAATTCAAAATCAAAAGGAGAATTTGAACGGAAAAGACTGCCGCTCAATGAATAATCGCTAATGTTGAATGTCAATTGAGTTCCTAAAAAAAAAGCAACTCCATCCGTCAAATCCTCCAATCGCTGACCGAAAAAAGGAAGTCCTGGAAGGGTTCCCCACTGCAATCCAAAACGCGTACTCAGCTGAGTCCGAAAGGTTCCTAGAGCTGCTCTATTCTCCTGAACCCATTTTAATCTTCCTTTTACTTCTTTCCCCAAAAAAGAGGCAATCTCTACGTTAAAATGGACTGCTTGCGGAATTGAGTATGCCCAGGTTAGTGGTTCTAATTTAAGAACATAAATGTGATAGGTGTTTTGAAAAAATTTTGCTAGGCTCTCATTTGCACCGGTAGTCCCCAATTGAACCCCCCAGCCGTATCCAAAATCCAAATGCTTAAAATATTCTTTTTGAAAACCTAAAAAAAGCCATCCATTGTAGGGATAATCCATTCTACTTAAGTCAGAAGTGAATCGAAAAGAAGGCGTGTTTATTTCTTGACCTAGGGTCCAATGCTCTGAAACGTATTGCGAGGAGTCAAGTGAATCCTTTGGCTTTTTTTTCAGCTTGCCGTATTTTAAAAAAAGGCCACTGCTGTAATACCGATCGATTCCAAAATAAAGATCATTGTCTACACTCAATGTGGCATACTGTTGACTTTGGGCAGAAAAACTAAGTAACGCAATCCAGGCAAAATAAAGTGTTCTTGATGTCAATTGAATCCTCCCTAATTCTTGTTTTTCAGCACTAGCAAGGGCACAGTACAGTAGAAATCTTTTTTATAAATCAAATCGGGCTCCCAGAGCTTTTCAAAAAATCCTCTTTCACGTTTAAAAGCAACAAGTAAGTCGGGTTGATTCGCCTGAAAATGTTCCAAAACACCTTGGTAAACGGTTGCATTCTCAGAATAAAGTAGTTGTTCCGAACGCTGCATAAGTTCATCGTTAAGCTGATGATTCCGATTTGCAAATCCAGGGACTTTGACTAAAAGTAGTTTCAATTTTGAAGTAAACTCATCTTGTATCCTGATCAACGGCTTTAAAGTACTAGATGCTTTAACCTCTCCTGTTTTAAAGGCCAAAAGCATTCGCAAAGGTGGACTGAATGATTTTTCTAAGGGAGCAACCAAAACAGGAGTATCCGTTCGTTTGATTACACTCCCTGCAATCCTTCCAAGAAATACTTCGTCGTTAATTTCATTATTTACAGGCGCAGTAACAATTAAATCCAATCCAATTTTTTGATCTAAATTTTTTATTGTACCGATCAAATCACGCTCGCTACTGACAATCTTAATCTGATTTTCTTTTGAAGACACCCGGGACACTAAAGCTTTGATTCGTTTTATGTTATCTTCTTCCAAACGCGCATTAACATTTGTCAACGTGGCTTTGGTCGAATGCGCAGGATAGGCATCAATTACGTAAACGGTACTTTTAAAATGATTTGCAAATTCAAGTGCATAAGCCAAAGTGCTTTCTGCATGTTTTGAGGTACCCAGTGGGACTAGTATGTTTCGCATCGAATTATTTTTACAAAATTACTAACTCTAATATTACAACACTTATTTTTGATGAAAAAATTAAATGATCCGAAAAGCACTCAAAAATGATCTACTTCTGATAAAAAACATAACAGAAGCTTGTACACAACATCTTATCGAGCAAGAAATTTTTCAGTGGAACCAAGATTACCCAAGCCTTGCTGTCTTTAAAAAAGACATTGAAGAAGAGGCTTTGTACGTCTATGAAAAAAAGAATGAAATTTTAGGATGTATCATGTTTTCAAAAGAAAAAGACCCCTTGTACAATCAAATTGAGTGGCTGACTCTAGATGATCAAAATTTGTATGTTCATCGTTTGGCTGTACATCCTGAGAGTCAAAAACAAGGAATTGCACGTAAGCTTATGGATTTTGTCGAGCGCTTTGCTTTACAGAATGACATAGAATCCATTCGGCTTGATACCTTCAGCCAAAATCCTAGAAATATTCGCTTTTATGAGGCCAGAGGATACAAAAATCTGGGTGATGTTTATTTCGTCAATCAAAGTCAAGATCCCTTTCACTGCTTTGAAAAAGTACTAAAAAGGATTTAGTTCACTATTTTTACACCTTCTATGAATGCAACCGTCAATCATTTTGAAAAAGATTCTATTGGATATCTTGAATTTAGTCATCCAGCAGGCAATTCATTGCCTTCAGCCCTCTTAAAAGAATTAGATGTTCGCCTAGGGAAGTTGTCAAAAAACGATGCTGTAAAAACCATCGTTATTCAAAGTTCAGGAACTCGAGCTTTCAGTGGAGGAGCCTCGCTTTCTGAAATGAAAGAATTGAAACGTTTTGATCAGGCAAAAGAATTTTTCATGGGCTTCGCAAACCTCATCAACAGCATTCGTTTACTAAATAAATTCGTAGTTGTTAGGGTTCAGGGAAAGGTGGTTGGAGGTGCCGTGGGTCTTGTCGCCGCTTGTGATTATGCCATTGCGCTTGATCAAGCCCTAATCAAGCTTTCTGAATTGTCCATCGGTATCGGGCCTTATGTTATTGAACCCGCTGTATCACGTAAAATAGGGACAACTGCCTTCTCACAATTATCGCTCAATGCTCACGAATGGAAATCTGCCGAATGGGGAGAACAAAAAGGATTATTTACTACACTTTGTAAAACAGAGGAGGAACTCAACTTTAAAGTCAATGAAATCGCAAGCCGCCTCGCACAGTATCCCGAAAAAGCAAATGCTACACTGAGAAAACTCCATTGGAAAGAAACCGATCATTGGGTTGATTTACTTCCAAAAAATGCAGAAATCACAGCGAAACTGGCCCTAGAAAAAGCAACTCAAGACCTTCTTAATAAACTGTAATACTGATGGGAAAAACAATTCGCGTAACTAAAGAATTTAAATTTGAAACTGGTCATGCTCTTTACGGTTATGACGGTTTGTGTAAAAATGTTCATGGACATAGTTACAAGCTTTCCGTTACTGTAATTGGACATCCCATTCAAGATCAATCTCATGTAAAGTATGGAATGGTTATGGATTTCAGTGATTTGAAAAAAATTGTTAATACACTTGTTGTTAAACCTTTTGATCATGCAACGGTATTAAATGTAGATTCTCCCCACAAAGATTTAGCCGATAGCATGGAAAAGAGAGGACACAAAATTCTCCGCGTAAATTACCAACCGACAAGTGAAATGATGGTGATTGATTTTGCCGAAAAAATAAGTGCTGCCCTTCCTTCTCACTTACAGTTACACCACCTTATTCTTAGAGAAACGGAAACCTGCTATGCAGAATGGTACGCTTCTGATCAATAACTAAAACCCTAGTGCATCTAAATCCGCTTTGGGCTTGGATTTTTTTACCTCCCCTTCCTCATCCAACTCCTCACATTCGATTGCAATTGTAAGTGTTTCAGGGGCAGTGAAATCTTCCAATGAAATTCCCAAATTTGGATCTTCATACAATTGCTTCATGTAAACTGCCCATATCGGAAGTGCCATTGTAGCTCCTTGGCCAAAAGCAATATCTTTAAAATGAACGGCGCGATCTTCACCTCCAACCCAAACACCCGTAGCTAAATTAGGGACCATCCCCATAAACCATCCATCACTTTGGTTTTGCGTTGTTCCTGTCTTTCCAGCAATCGGATTTTCAAAAACATAAGGGTATCCCGTTATGACTTTTTCATAGACATAGCTGGTTTTTTCAAGACCTGCGTGGCGTAACCGAGCTCCTGAACCTGCCTTAGTAACACCCTGTAAAAGATTTACCGTAACATAGGCCGCTTCTTCACTCAATACATCTTGTGTTTCAGGAACTACTTCAAAAAGAGCCCTCCCATTCTTGTCCTCAATACGGGTAATCACTACTGGCTTTACATAAATTCCTTGATTAGCAAACGTACTGTATGCCCCTACCATTTCGAATAAACTAATATCTGGAGTCCCAAGAGCAATGGATGGAACGGCCGGCAGATTGGAAGTAATTCCCATTTTTCGGGCAAGATTGATCACTGGACGGGGGCCTACCAAATCCATGATCCGTGCACTGACTGTATTTACAGAATTGGCCAGTGCATTTTTTAAGGTTCGCGTACGTCCGTATTTGTCTCCCGAGTTTTTTGGACACCATGCATCCATATTTCCATGCTTCATGGGTTCGATACAATAAAGTGCATCTGGAAGTGAATCGCAAGGAGATAATTTAAGTTGGTCGATTGCAGTAGCATACAAAAAAGGTTTAAATGTAGACCCAATTTGTCGTCTTCCTTGTTTTACCTGATCGTATTGAAAATGTTTGTAATTGAACCCGCCAACCCATGTTTTTACGTGTCCAGATTGAGGCTCCATAGACATTAATGAAGCTCTAAGAAAGTGTTTGTAATACCGAATAGAGTCCATTGGAGTCATAATAGTGTCTCGTTCTCCTTGCCAACTAAAAACTCGCATCGGCACCTTTTCGTAAAATGAAGCCAAAATTTCTGATTCTTCTATCCCTGCTAGTTTCATTTTTCTCCAACGTTCGGTTCGGTAAGCCGTCCGCTCCATAAGTGTATCAATTTCACCCGAACGCAAATCTAAAAAAGGTGCTGTAGGATTTGCTCTTTTGCTGTTTTGTCTGAAAAACTCTTTTTGAAGATTTTTCATATGCGCCTCAACGGCTGATTCTCCCATGGCTTGCATTCGAGAATCTATTGTCGTAAAAATTCGAAGCCCATCTCGGTAAAGAGAATGCTTGGTTCCATCAGGTTTTGGATTTTTTGCAATCCAGTTGTCCATAAACGCTTTGAGATACGCCCTAAAATACGTTGCTAATCCTTCTCTGTGAGACTCTGGAGTGTAGGTAATGCGTATTGGAAGTTGTGAAAGGGAGTCTTTTTCTTTTTCAGTAATTAATTCATTACGAACCATTTGTTGAAACACAATATTTCGCCTTTCCTTGACCCTTTCAGGCCTGCGAATGGGATTGTAAAGTGATGAGTTTTTCAGCATTCCAACTAAGGTTGCAGATTCCTCTATGCTCAAGCGCTGAGGCGTTTTATTAAAAAAGATTTTCGCCGCTGATCGGACCCCGTCAGCCTGATAGCCAAAATCATACTTGTTTAAATACAAAGACAGGATTTCATTTTTGGTGTAGCGTTGCTCTAACTGGACAGCAATAACCCATTCTTGAGCTTTCTGAAGCACGGCCTTAAGTTTATTACGAGAACGTACCCCAACAAAAATTTGACGAGCCAATTGTTGCGTAATCGTACTGGCACCTCCGCGTTTTCCCAAATAAGCAAACGCTCTAAGCGTTCCCTTCCAATCTATTCCTGCATGATCATAAAAACGCTCGTCCTCCGTAGCAATTAAAGCCTGAACCATGTTTTGGGGAAGTTCATCATAAGTAATTGGAGTTCTATTGTCATCCAAATAATACTTCCCAAGGATTACCCCATCGGATGAAATAATTTGGGTTGCTAAATTTGTTCTCGGGTTTTCGAGTTGTTGAAGATCCGGCATGGGTCCATACCATTCCAATGCTGCTCCCCCAAAAAGAATCCCTATTCCTAAAATTCCCAAGAAAAATAAGCGCCACATCCACTGGATGTATTTTTTAAAAGGCTCTTTTTTTGTTTTTTTGTTTTTTACCATAAACCCTACTGTTGAGCTTCAATACTAACCCCTATGGATACAATTCCCTTGAGCAAAGATACTCCTAAAGCTTCTCCATTGTTCCTCATGGCTTGAGAAATCTCAACGGTCAACTGCGGATCGCTAGGCAAAACCACTGCTTCTTTCCACCAAAGTTTACTTTCCTTAGCTTCAGTAAAACCGGATCCCAACCAGCTACCGTCTGGTGTAGCCATAGCATATTCTAAGGTATCCTGAAGTACGATCTGATCTCCCGATTTTAACGTACAAATCAAAAAAATATTTGAAAACGCATAAGAATTATCATTTCGTAAACGAACAAAAAGGTTTTGAGGAATACTATCGGTGGATAGATCTTTCAGTTCAAATACATACGGCTTTGAATGCATCCCTTCTTTTGCTACTGTTTGGTATTTTACATATTCCTGATCCTGGTTGCATGAATTGAACCCAATGAAAAGCAAAGCCAGAAGAAGAATACTACACTTTTTTCTTTGGACCATTACGATTGTTTTTTTTCTTTCTTCGCCTAAACGAATTCTTTTTATTAGGTTGATCAAAACGAGACAAACTATCTTGCCCAACACCCCTGTCAAGCAGAATGGGCTCATTGCTTGTTGAAAGCTCAACAAAATCTTCCAATGAAGCTACCGGTTTATTTTCCTTATTCTTTTTGATGATCTCATGAACAGCTGCTACGCTTAGCTTGTGCCATGTAATCCATTCATTTTTGTATGCATACCACAGGACTCCCTTAAAAATATCCATTTTCTGAAAAATCCCAACTCCTTTTTCTGTATGTAATTTTACCTCAGGTCTTGGAAATTTTTTGATTTCAGAACGATAGGCCTCAAGCTCATAATTTAAGCAGCACTTAAGCCGCCCACATTGCCCTGACAATTTCTGGGGGTTTAAAGATAACTGCTGGTAACGTGCAGCTCCAGATGAGACCGATCTAAAATCAGTTAGCCAAGTGGAACAACACAGTTCGCGTCCGCATGATCCTATCCCTCCCAAACGAGAGGCCTCTAGTCGAAGCCCAATTTGTCGCATTTCAATCCGAATAGAAAACGCCTGCGCCATATCTTTAATCAGTTGACGAAAATCAACGCGTTGCTCTGCAGTGTAATAGAACGTTGCCTTTTTTCCATCAGCTTGATACTCCACATCCGAGATTTTCATATTTAAATGCAAGGCTATCGCCAACTTTCTTGCTTCTTTTTGAACCTCGGCTTCTTTGTTTCTGAGTTCATGCCACCGATCAATTTCTTGAGTGTTTGCAATACGAAGTAGGACTCCTATTTTTTCACTTTTACGGTCTATTTTTTTTCGTTTCATTTGGATCCCTACCAAAGGCCCTGCTAATGTAATCCTACCCAAATCATAGCCTGAGTCTGCTTTGGTAATTACCAAATTTCCTGATTGTAATTTTAAATCTTTTGGAATACGAAAAAATTCTTTTCGGCTGTTTTTAAATCGCACCTCAACAAAAGGACACTCCTCTTGATCCTCTGCAAGTTGCATGTTTTCCAGCCAATCGAAAACCGTAAGTTTGTTGCAGCTATCACTTCCGCAAGTTCCATTGCTTTTGCACCCCCTTGGGGTACCCTTACTTCCGTTAGCGCAATTGGAACAACTCATCAAATTAATTTGACCTTAAAGATACAGTGATTTGGATGAATCCCTGAATAATAAAATCTTAAATTAGTGTTTAAATTTTAAGACTTCTGAGCGCCCTTTTTTAAAGATTTTATTGCTGTTATGCGTTCCTTTTCTGAGTTCTCGCTGCATTTCCTCTGGTAATCCTATGACTTCCTGACAGTCCGCTGAACAACATTGATCCATTTTTTCTTGACAAGACTCACATTGAATGAACAACAAATGACACGCCTCATTAATACAATTTACATGAGTATCACAAGGAGCGCCACATTGATGACATTGAGCTATGATTTCATCTGAAATACGTTCTCCACGACGTTCGTCAAAGACAAAATTCTTTCCTACGAACTTGTTTTCAATCCCTAGAGTTTTTACCTGACGGGCGTATTCTATGATACCGCCTTCTAGCTGGTACACCTTTTGGAATCCTTTGTGTTTAAAATAGGCGCTTGCTTTTTCGCAACGTATCCCTCCGGTACAATACATCAAAAGATTTTTATCTTCTTTGTGTGCCCCTAGGTCTTTTTCAATAATGGGTAAAGACTCTCTAAAAGTATCTACATCTGGGGTAACTGCTTTTTGAAAATGTCCAATCTCACTTTCGTAATGATTGCGCATGTCTACACAAATCGTGTTTTCATCATCAAGTAAGCTGTTAAATTCAACAGCATTGACATGTTTGCCTTTTTGGGTTACATCAAAAGATTGATCCTCCAGGCCATCGGCTACAATTTTATCCCGAACTTTAATTGTAAGTTTTAAAAAGGATTTATTGTCTTGTTCTACAGCAATATTCAGACGAACATTTTCTAAAAAGGAAATGCTGTCAATTTGTGCTTTAAACAAACCAAAATTTTTGGCGGGAACAGACAATTGAGCGTTGATTCCTTCTTGGGCTACATAAATCCTTCCGAGTACTTCCAAAGGATTCCAGTGAATGAATAAATAGTCACGAAAAAATTGAGGGTTTCCGATTTGGGCATATTGATAAAAGGAGAGCGTAAGCCGGTCTTCACCAGCCTCTTCGATAAGCTGTGCGCGCTCTTTCGCACTTAATTTGTTGTACAGTTGCATGCCATAAACGTTTAAGCGGTTTACAAAGGTAGGAAATTAGACTCCAAACTGTTTTAAATGATGATCAAGATGCTTGTAAAACATTCTATTCCATTCTTCTTTTGTCAACCTCCCAAATGAATGATTCTCTTTATTGTTAAAATAATTTTCTCCAAGTTCTTGGGTTTTGATAAGGTAGCTTATTAATTGTTTCTTTTCCTTTTCAAAGTCTCTGTCATCGGTAATGATAAATTGTGGAGCGGTCCTCCCGTTTTTAGGGTATGGTTTTTCTCCCACCACCGCTTTTTTTACAAAAATCTTTAGTAGAAATCTTTTAAATAAATTTGGCTTCGGATAGTTGTCGGTGTAAATCATTTCATAAGGCACATTACAATGTGCTAGCATCTGAGAAACGTTCATTTCCCCCCAAAACGGTCTTGAAGATTGAGTTAAATTATTAATCCGACTAAGGAGTTTGTCGGTCTCTTCTTTGGAAAAAACACTTTTCATTTGGGCCTTAGATTGTTTTTAAATTAATTTCTACTGTACTCCGAATTTTTAAGGTTAAACATTATTCTGTAAATCTTCCATTCCGTTCCTTCCTTTTTTAAAATCGTGGTAAACTCAGACACCGATAAAACCGTATCTCTAGCCACATCCTTTTCAAGCGTACACCAGGTTAACTTTGATACGCCTTGATAATAAGCCAAATTTCCGGAGCTTTCTATTTCTTCATTTTCTATTTCATACTTGATAATGGGATACGATAGGTCAGACTTTGGAAACCAAAACTTGCTTACACTATTTTTGGATACGATTGGTTTGCTGTTCTTTCCGGCCTGAAATAGAATGATCTTGGAGCTTAATTTATCCAACACCCCAATTGAGTCGCCCTCTTTCCATGCTTGTCTGTATTCTTGCATTACTTTCTCAATCTCACTGATGTCGTTTTTTTGTTCCGGCATAGTATCCGTACATGATGAAAAAACACTTAGGCCTAACAAAATAAAGGTTTGAAATAGATTCTTTAAAAGTCCTCTGTTTTTACTTCCAAACGGATTCCAAAATGCGTTTTCGTTTGCTTTGATGCTTTTCATTGGGGTTGTATTTTAAATTAGTATTGTCTGTATTGCCTTCTCGTGATTTCCTATCCATTAGGTGTTTCGCTATTACCCTTTCTCAATTTCATCAATTATCTCTAGCAAATCATCTGCAGCCGGGATTCCTTTGTACTTTAATAATATCTCTTTTGACCTTATCAAATCATTATGGTCTTTGTTAAAAAAACAAACTCCCATTAATAATGATCTAGCATAATTAATTTCATAGGTTCTTGGATTTTCTTTGGCTAGTTCCCTTCTTATTTTCAAGGCTTCTTCATGTTTTTCCAATGCCTGTGGAAATTCGTTTTTAGCCGAATGTAAAACGGCCAAATTGTTTAAAGTAGTAGCCACATATGGCAAATAGGTTCTTGAATTTTCTTTGGCTCGTTCTCTGTAAATTTTCAAGGCTTCTTCATATTTTTCCAATGCCTGTGGAAATTCATTTTTAGCCTTTTGTAAAAGGGCCAAATTGTTTAAAGTAGTAGCCACATATGGCAAATAGGTTCTTGAATTTTCTTTGGCTCCTTCTCTGTAAATTTTCAAGGCTTCTTCATATTTTTCCAATGCCTGTGGAAATTCATTTTTATCCGAATGTAAATTTGCCAAATTGTTTAAAGTAGCAGCCACATCAGCCAAATAAGTTCTTGGATTTTCTTTGGCTAGTTCTCTGTAAATTTTCAAGGCTTCTTCATATTTTTCCAATGCCTGTGGAAATTCATTTTTAGCCTTTTGTAAATTTGCCAAATTGTTTAAAGTAGCAGCCACATCAGCCAAATAAGTTCTTGGATTTTCTTTGGCTCGTTCTCTGTAAATTTTCAAGGCTTCTTCATAGCTGGATTTAGATAAGTCTAAATAATTTAATTCTTGTAAAAATTTTGCAAATTCAAAAAGATTCTCTGGTGAACTGTCAATCTTTATTGCCTTTTCAAAATTAAAAATCGCTTTCTTAAAGTTAAATTTTATTGCATACAGCCTTGCTTTAAATATTCTCCTTTTTGCAAGCTTTTTGCTTTCTTCTTGCAATTCTTTATTTCTGTTTCTGTTTCGTTCTTCTTCTTCAATTAAAATCTTTTCCTCTAATTTTTCTAAAGATTGATCTATCTTGTCTTGTAAAAATAATTCTAATGCTTCCTTATGTAACTTTTCATCAATATTTAAATTAGACTTTCTTATTGAATCTAATTGTTCAAGATGATTTTTCTTTTCCTTTTCAAGTTGTTCAATTTTATTTGCTAACGCACCAATTTTATTTTTGTCATAATCTCTTAATTCATTTAAGTTGGAAATTGTATTTTCTAGATTTGTTACTTTTGTATCATATTTCTGTTCAATTTTTTCTTTAAGTATTTCAAAACGTTTCTGATTATTTTGCTCTGAAATGAAATTAAATGCCTTCTGATCTGTTATCTCTGTATGATATTTCTGTTCAGTTTTTTCTTCAAGTATTTCAAATTTTTCTTCAAGTATTTCAAATTTTTCTTTAAGTATTTCAAAACGTTTCTGATCATTTTGTTCTGAAATGAAATTAGATGCCATCTGATAGCAAGGAAGTATTTCATAAAATTTTTTAAGAAATTTTCCATACTCACCCTTTTCAACATCGCCAAATCCGTCAGGGTTTTCTGAGTAGTTAATTAAGAACTCTTTAACCTTTTTCTCTTCCTTTTCTCGTATTCCTTTATTTTTGATTAGTGACTTAATAACCTTGCTGACGACTTCATTAATTTCAGACCTAGCATCTTTATTAATAAGTTTCTTAAATTCTCCAAGAGAGATACTTGCGACAATATTAATTATGTAAGCTTCAAACATTTTTATCTTCGTTTTTGAATGGGTAAAACGTTTCGTTCCATTATCTCTCTGTTATTCGTAAAACAATAACCTCCTATTTAACTAAAAACGTGGCTGAACCTAAATTGAAAATAAAGACGTAGGTATTTCATAAAGAGAGGTAATTTGGGTTATTCTTAAAGCAAGTTACAAAAAAATGGGGCGGCTTATTCGTCCAATTGAAGGGTAAGATACACAGTCCCGTCTTTTTCAAGGGTTAGGGTTTTTCGAAGAATCGTAAAACTGTTGATTTGATTCAATGCTTGAGTAAATTCTTCTTCGCGAGTCATGCGCTCTTGCTCACAGCCCATTTCGGTAAAAGCAAGACTGTTTAGGGTCACGGTTTGGTCTTTTGTACTGTAGGTTCCACCCCCACTGTTGCATGCAGTTTGTACACTTATTGTTTCATCAGCTGAAAACGTAATTCCTGTGTCTGTGTCTAAAATGGAGGAACTAATCGCATTTTCGGTTCGAATGGAGATCAGTTCCCAATTATTAACCAAATCTACATTAACGGGTCGGACCAAAGTGAGAACAAGTACTTCTTCTAAATTAAATAAACGGGCTTTGTTTTCCTCTAATTCATAGGTAAATATTGCTGAGTCCAAAAGAGCCGCCAACTCTTGTTCTCTATTACCCTCTTCTTCCGGACAGCCAATCAATGTAGAAGCAAACATTGAAAAACTCAAGGTGTTTTCATCCACCGTTACTGAAGTAAAAAGGGTATTACATCCCGCCGAGGCAGAAACACTTTCACCTTCAAAAAAGATTGTTCCTCCTCCTTCAATATCCCAATGTCCCATGAGGGTATCGGGATAAACATCCTCCGTTGGAAGAGTGTCTTTTGCACACCCAAAAGCTAGAAGTCCAATAAAAATAATTCCGTTTAAAAAAGTAAGGCTTCGCATGGCTTTGTTTTGAGTAATCACGGATGGTCAAAAACAATGCCATAGCAATCCTTAGCCCCGTTAAATTTTCAAACGAGCCTTACTCTAAGTGGGGTGTTTTATCCCCTATCAGCATCAGTTGGGTTTGACGGCCATTTACGTATCTAAATCCATTTGGTCCGAAATACCCTGCTTCCTCCAACATCACTCGAATGTCTTTGTCCCATTCGGGTAAAAATACTTTGGCATTGAGTTCAATGGCATAAACTGTATTTTCATACAAGGGGTGCTCTCCTGAACCAGGAACTCCTTCTTGGGCGTCCCACATCCCAAAGGTTGTCCCTGCCGAATGTCCGTACAAGCCCAGAGGATGGGTGTAAATTTGGGGGCGTAGTCCCGCTGCTTTACTTTCGGCAATTGCCATACCTAAGGTTTCATTTCCAGTTCTCCCCGTTTTAAAATGATCCGTCAAATGATCCTGAACGGCATTTCCTTGTTGTAAAGCTTCCTTTAAAAAATCGGGAGCTTCCGTCTCCTCGGGTTTTAAAACATAGGCGAGCTCTTGGCAATCCGTATTCAAAGTAAGGTAGGTAATCCCAAAATCACAATGCACAAGATCGCCTGGAAGAATGACGTCAAACTTTGATTTTCCATCAAAAGCGTACAAATCACTATTGCCCGTTCGCTGAACATCTACCGTTGGGTGAAACCAGGTCTCTAGTCCCAAGGAAAGTACTTTTTCTCTCATCCACCATACCACATCCTCTGTTGTGGTTACCCCAGGCGTAATGACTTTAGTAGAAAAGGCTTCCGATATGATGTCATGTGTAATTTCAACTAATTGGCTGAAAAGTGTCATTTCTCGTGGTGTTCGAGTTTCGATCCATCTTACCGCCAAGGTTTCTGCAGAAACAACCCGTTTTTGAAAACGGGCAGGGAGTGCTTGCATCATCCCATCATGATCTGTTTTAGCCAACCCATCTGCCAATCCGTAATGTTCTGAAATATTAACTCCAATGCGTTTTGGATTCTGGTCTTGAATGTAGTCCGCCAGAGCTTTCCACTGATCGGGTTGTTCTTCTTTATTCCAGATGGAGCGAATGTTTTTACCAAAATTGTATCGCGTAATCGCAACTGCATCTACCCCCTCTTTGGTTTTTGAAAAAACTAAGATCGTTCTTCTTCTTGCATTGAGCCAAGTAGGAGGCAGTAAGGTTTTTACCACAGGATCTTCGTTGTACTCTCGCGTAATGAGAACCCACATGTCCAAATTTTGTTCTTGCATCAAATCTGGAAGTAATTTTTCTATGCGTTCTTTTTGAATTTCATCGATCAGGGCTGCGCGCTCACGAAGCGGTAAAATATGTTGACCAAAAAGGGAAATTGAAAAAAAGCAAAGAAGTAAAAAATAGTTTTTCATAACAGTCTTTAATATCTTTTTAAACTTACAAAAAATTGTTAATAATGCGGTGATTTCTGACTTGTAAGCGAAAAGAAGAAACAGTAAATTAGCCAAAAAGAGCGATATGGCAGATCAGAAAAACGCAAAATTAAAAGCACTACAACTTACACTAGACAAACTAGATAAGACCTACGGAAAAGGGTCTGTGATGAAACTTGGTGATGAAGCCGTGGAAGAAGTAGAGGCTATTCCCTCAGGTTCCATTGGTTTGGATATTGCCTTAGGGGTTGGAGGTTATCCTAGAGGTCGGGTAATCGAGATCTACGGTCCTGAATCTTCGGGTAAAACAACCTTAACCCTTCACGCAATTGCTGAATGTCAAAAACAAGGAGGCATTGCTGCATTTATTGATGCAGAACATGCTTTTGATCGATTTTACGCAGAAAAATTAGGCGTCGATGTTGGTGAATTAATAATTTCGCAACCCGACCATGGAGAACAGGCTCTCGAAATTGCGGACAACCTCATCCGCTCAGGTGCAATTGATATTGTTGTAATAGACTCTGTTGCTGCGCTTACCCCAAAGAGTGAAATTGAAGGCGAAATGGGAGATTCCAAAATGGGTCTTCATGCTCGTTTAATGTCGCAAGCATTACGAAAACTGACCGCGTCAATTAGTAAAACCAACTGTACGGTATTCTTCATTAACCAACTCCGTGAAAAAATTGGGGTCATGTTTGGAAATCCAGAAACAACTACGGGAGGGAATGCGTTAAAATTTTATGCTTCGGTTCGGTTGGATATTCGCCGATCTACTCAAATTAAAAGTACTGAGTCGGAAGTATTGGGAAATAAAACACGTGTCAAAGTAGTCAAGAATAAAGTAGCTCCTCCTTTCCGAACTACTGAGTTTGATATCATGTATGGAGTTGGAATTTCCAAAATAGGTGAAATCATTGATTTAGGTGTCAATTACGAAATTATCAAAAAGAGTGGATCCTGGTTTAGTTACGGAGAAACTAAAATTGGACAAGGACGTGATGCGGTCAAAAACTTGCTTTTAGACAATCCTGAATTAATGGAAGAATTGGAACAAAAAATCATGGAAACACTCAAAGCGGTAAATCACTAAGTTAAGCCGTTATCTTCTTCCAGAGTTCAGTTGCTTCAAGAGCTTTCCCTTCGGGATCGTTTTCTAAGGATGACTTAATCTCTTGATACGCATACTCTTGAAGTGACTCCATTGTCTTTGAATTGATGTCCGCTTGGGGAATAACCTCCAAAGCCTTTGCTCTGAGAGATCCCGGATAACCGTAGGTTGTGTACCATGGAAATTTTCTTTTACAGTCCAAAAATACAATAGGCAATATGGGAAGCTGGTGTTCAGAAGCAAGTTTAAAGGCTCCTTTTTTAAAAGGGTTTAGTAAAATGGTTTCGTCCAAATATTCTTTTTCTGGAAAAATACAAACACTGTACCCTTTTCGGATCACTTCTTGTGCCCTTTGATAAACCTGATAACGACTTTTGGATGAAGAGCGATCGACCATAATGGCAGCGCGTTTGTACAAATAGCCAAAAAACGGAATTTTAACTAATTCCTTTTTTCCTACAAAAACAAACGGTGTTTTTCGCATTCGAAACATCAACATAATGTCCATGTAACTGCTATGGTTTGCTATGATCATAAAACTTTTCCCTTCCGGTGGAAGATTATTAATTTTTTTAATCCAAAAGCCTGAACCAAATAATACAATCGGAGCCCAAATATTTCTTGCTATCCAAAAAACATAGCGATAACCGTTAGGTAATAGCAGCAGAAATGCCAACGGGAAAAAAAGAAAAATTACAGGAAAAGCAGCTAAAACATAAAACCAAATTCGCCACAAAACAAGTATTGCCTTTCTCACGCCTTAAAGATAGCTATTTCCGTTTTTACGCTTTTGAGAACCGATTTACCGCACTTGTTTTCTCAATAAAAGGCGATAAAAAACTAAGGAGAAGAAGGGCTAAAAAAGTGGCAAAAAGCATCGGAATACTTGTGGGGGAAATCCAGTTTTCAGAAGATAACCCTTCAAAAGTTCCCCAATTCATAAAACAAATTCCCAGCCAAATAAGACTGTAAATAATCATCAACAATCCCGAGCTGAAAGAACGAGAAAATTGCTTCGCCCTCTGCTCTTGATATTGAGCTTGAATAATTTTTTGTAGAATGCGCTCTTTTAATCCTTTGGGGAATTTGTGCTTACTCTGAAATCGAATCAGAATTGATTTTAACATTTTATCTTTCATAAAAAAAGTTTTGATAAGGGATCAATTGCTCTTTTAACTTCTTTTTCCCTCTATGGATTTTAATCTTTACATTCGAAAGGGTCAAACCTGTTCGTTCTTTAATTTCTTGATAGCTCAATTCTTCATAATAAAATAAACCGATCACCCACTTTTCATCGGGTTGAAGTTGATCCAAGGCTTTGTTAAGCCATTCTTTTTTGTTTTTCTCATCATACAACTGCTCTACTTTGGGATTGCACGGAACGCTTTTTCTTGCTTGTTCTTCCAATCTCAACCATTTTTTGTTCTGTCGCAAAAAAAGCAAGGCTTCGTTAAATGCAATTCGGTAAAGCCATACAGATAGTTTTGAATCTCCTCTAAATTTTTTGCGTTCTGTGTAACACTTAACAAAAACAATTTGTGTGATCTCCTCTGCATCTGCTTCGTTTCGGACAAGTCGGATCACATTTCCGAAAATTTTGTCTTTGTGTTCTTCTATGATTTTTTCAAAAATCGGTATCTCTCCTCTTTTAAATCGATTCAGTTCCTGTTCATTAAATGCCATTCGATTTGGGGATCATTTCTGGTAGTTAAGATTCGCTTTACTAAAAAAAGTTACAAAAAAACTCTCTTTTGTAACTTTTACATCCTGTCGGGACTCTAAAGTAAATTAACAATAAAAACCCCTGTCAATTATGAATCCTGAAATTGTTGCAATTTACATTCCTGTAATTGGAATCTTAGTAGGAGGCGCGATAGCCATTATTGCTATCGTCTCTGATCATAAACAAAAACAAGAAATGATAAAAAATGGAATTCCCATCCCTGAGAAGAGAAGGCGGAATGTCGGTGGTTATTCTAGTTTAAAGTTCGGTGCTCTTGCCATTGGTGTAGCTCTTGGAATGATCGTAGGAGGATTCATTGAAAATGCTGAAATTTTTAACGATGAGGAAACTGGATTTTTTGCCTCAGTATTTTTATTCGGAGGAATCGCTCTGGTTTTAGTTAGTTTGTACATAAATAAACAGATGAATAATAAAAATAGCTAGTCCAATCTTGCGCTCCTATTTGAGGAAACGTACCTTTGTGGAAAATGGTTTTGAATGGCTAGAATTTTAACTGGAGTACAATCCACTGGTACACCCCACTTAGGCAATTTATTGGGTGCAGTACTCCCCGCGATTGAAATGTCAAAGGTAAGTAAAGAAGATTCCTTTCTTTTTATCGCTGACTTACATTCGTTAACACAAATCAAAAACGGTGAACTTCTTCGAGAAAACACCTTTGCCACAGCAGCTACTTGGTTGGCTTGTGGATTAGATATCGAAAAAACACATTTTTACCGCCAAAGCGATGTAAGTGAAGTAACCGAGCTTGCTTGGTACCTCAATTGCTTTTTCCCTTATCAAAGATTGACCTTAGCCCATTCTTTTAAAGACAAGTCTGAACAATTATCTGATATCAATGCAGGTCTGTTTTCTTATCCCATGCTTATGGCTGCTGATATTTTGCTTTATGATGCTGAAATTGTTCCGGTAGGAAAAGATCAGTTGCAGCATTTAGAAATTACTCGCGATGTTGCCTCACGTTTCAATCATCAGATGGGTGAAACTTTTGTGATTCCTCAGGCCAAAATTCAAGAACATACTCAATACATCCCAGGTACTGATGGTCAAAAAATGAGTAAGTCTAGAAACAATACCATCAATGTGTTTTTGCCAGAAAAAAAACTGCGAAAGCAAATCATGGGAATTCAAACAGACAGTACTCCCGTTGAAGCGCCTAAGGATCCTGAAAAATGTAATGTTTTTGCGCTGTATTCTCTTATTGCTCCCTCTTCCTCAGTACAAGCACTTCGCGAAAAATATTTAGCTGGTGGAATGGGTTATGGGTATGCAAAACAGCTTTTGTTTGAGTTACTGCTGGAACGATTTGAAAAGGAACGCAGTCAATTCGATTATTATTACCAACATCCTGAAGAGGTCCATATTGCTCTAGCCAAAGGAGCTGAAAAAGCAAGAATGGTGGCTCGTGAGGTATTGCTTAGAGTACGCGATAAGGTGGGGTATTAAATCCATTCAAAATGCTTGCCAGGCAAAGCACGAACCATTCCTTTCATTTCCATCTGCATCAATTCTGATGCCGCAACACTTATGGGCCAGCCCAGTTCGAGTGCAATCTCATCTAAAGCTGCTTTTTCTTTTTTTGATAAGACCGAAAATACCTTCTGCTCTTGTTCGTTTAACGATTGGAAAAGGACTTTTTGAACACCTGCTTTTAAGGGTGTCTTTTCCCATCCTAACGCCTCAATTAATTGATGAGGATCTGAAAGCAATTGAGCTTTCTGTTGCACAATCAGTTGATGACATCCTCCGCTCTTCTTGTCTGTTGGTCGTCCTGGAACGGCGAAAAGTTCTCGCCCATATCGGTGCGCTAAGTCGGCAGTATTCATACTTCCTCCTGCAACTCCAGATTCAACTACTACAATGGCATGAGCCATCCCCGCAATTAATCGATTTCGTCTAGGAAAGTTTTCTCTTCGAAAAGGGGCATTTGGGAGAAAATCCGATACCAAACCTCCTTTAGTACATATCAATTTAGCTGTCTGCATATGGTTCGTAGGATAAATTCGTTCCATCCCATGTGCCAAGCACGCAACTGTTTCCAATCCGTTTTCGAGAGCTGTACGGTGTGCAATAATGTCAATCCCTTTTGCCAAGCCAGAGCATACTATGGGGTTAAAAGGTTTTAATGCTTTTACGAGGCGTTTACAAAAATCTTTTCCTTGGGGGGTGTTTCTTCTTGTACCGACGATGCTAATTAGCTTTCTTTTTTTAAATGTTACGTTTCCTCGATAAAAGAGAACCAAAGGGGCATCTGAACAAAAAGAAAGTGGTTTGGGGTAGTCCGTTGTTCCAAAAAAGAGCGTTTGAACTTTATGCTTTTGAAGCAATTCGATTTGGGATTCTATTTTAGAGCGATGCAATTGCCATTTTTTCAGCGAATTACAAAGCTGTTGCCCCAAACCTTCGACCGCCTCCCAGTCTTTGTGGGACGCCTCAAAAACAGCTTTGGCTGAACCAAAATGAGAAACTAACTTGACACAGCGGTGCATTCCCATACCGGGAATGGATTGAAGAATTAGACAAGCTTCAAGGCGATTCATGACTCAGGGTTCACTCACGAAGATACAAATCCTAAATTTGTTTCTTCAGACTAAATATTTTACTACTTTTATGGAAATGCAAATTAACCGCTACATACAAGAGCTTTTGTACCAGCACGAATGTGTTACGATCCCTCATTTTGGTGCATTTTTGACTCGATCTTTCCAAGCAAAAGTCAGTGCTCAAGGTCAATTTTCACCCCCTCGAAAAGAAGTTAATTTCAACCAATTATTAACTGCTAACGACGGGGTTTTAGCTCATTATTATGCCCAAAAAGAATCGGTATCCTACGAACAAGCACTTCGTGTTATTGAAAAAGAAGTGAGCAGCTGGAAACGACGTCTTCAAACCCAAACCTTACGATTCCCTGGGGTGGGAGAAATACGATTGAATTCAACTCGAAAAATCGAATTTATCCCTTGGGGAAAAGTTAATTACGATCTCAAAGCATTTGGTTTGCATCCATTTAAGAGAGATCCTTTAATGACAAACACAACACTAAAACTTATGGAAAATTCAAACAAAGAAGATTTAATGTTTACTCCAGAAAAGAAAGAATCTTCTTCAAAAAAATCTCCAGTACTTCGATATGCAGCCATTGGTATTATCGGCATTGCATTATTGTCTGCCTCTTATTATTTTGGTGATCAATATGTTACTAAAGAACGTGTTTTAGCTCAAGAACAAGCACAAAAACAAATTGAAAAAAATGTACAGCAAGCCAGTTTTGATCTTGGTATTCTTGATCCAATTAAAGTAAATTTAACTGCAGCACCGAAAAATATTCCTATAGATCAGGTTTATTACAGTGTTATTGCGGGTTCTTTTCGCTCAATTGAAAATGCTGAGAAAAAAGTGAGTCAACTTGTTGGTGAAGGATACCCTGCAGCACTTGCAGAAGCTAATCCTGATGGATTGTACCGAGTGGCCTATGGGAGGTACAATTCCAAAAAAGAAGCGATCAATATGCTCTATTTTTTGAAATACACTCTTCAAGAAGAAGCGTGGTACCTCGAAGAAAAATAAGCTACATCTGATAAATCCAGCCTTTAGGGTTGAGTACTTTTACATTGTTAAAAAGGCTGAATTGGATTTCGGTTTTTCCTGTCTTTTTATTTGTAAAAACCTCTCCTATGGATTGTTTTGCCTTTACCTTATCTCCTTTTTTTACATAGAGTTTTCCAAGGTTTTTGTACACAGTAATGTAGTTTCCATGACGAATTAAAACGGAAGGATTGCTCCCTTTAAAAGTAACGACAGACATCACTACCCCTTCAAAAACAGCACGAACTTGTGCTGATGGAGCGGTAGCTATGGTAACTCCATTGCTTTGTATGGTTGTTGTTTTGACAACTGGGTGTTGCTGTCGGCCAAATCCTTGAACAACAACTCCTTTTTCTAGGGGCCAGGGCAAACGCCCTCGATTGGCTTCAAAATTTGCTGCAATTAATTTTGCCTCAGGGGTAAGTTCAAAACTCTTTTTTCCAGATTTCCCTGCTGCTTTGTTAGAGGCTGCAATTGCCTCCTTAATCAAGCGATCAATTT
>Ga0228672_1000201_pt1 | contig 35651 bp, 44 predicted proteins | sample 90DmetaG_FD_182788 | JGI IMG/M metagenome (GOLD analysis project Ga0228672, IMG submission 182788) | Seawater microbial communities from Monterey Bay, California, United States - 90D | ecosystem: Environmental > Aquatic > Marine > Coastal | place: USA: California | collected 2016-11-08 | reverse complement strand
TTACCCAAGTCAGAACCGAAGAGGTTGACGGCTACAATGCGTTGCAGCTTGGTTTCGATGACAAAAAGGCGAAGAGTTCTAACAAAGCGTTAGACGGTCACTTTAAAAAAGCTGGCACCACTGCTAAAAGAAAAGTCGTTGAATTTCAAGGGTTTGAAGAGGAGTATAAATTAGGAGATGCCATCACAGTAAGTCATTTTGAAGAAGGTGAATTTGTTGATGTATCTGGTGTATCAAAAGGTAAAGGTTTTCAGGGTGTTGTAAAACGTCATGGATTTGCGGGTGTAGGTCAAGCTACTCACGGACAACATAACCGTTTAAGAGCTCCGGGTTCTATTGGTGCTGCATCTTATCCTGCAAGAGTATTCAAAGGAATGCGAATGGCAGGAAGAATGGGAGGAGATAAAGTGAAAGTTCAAAACTTAAAAGTATTAAAAGTGGTTTCTGAAAAGAATTTACTTGTTGTGAAGGGAGCTATTCCTGGACACAAAAATGCTTTTGTAACTATTCAGAAATAATGAAAGTAGCAGTTTTAGATATTACAGGAAAAGATACAGGTAGGAAAGTTGAACTTTCTAACGAAGTATTTGGTATTGAGCCTAATGATCATGCTATTTATTTAGATGTTAAGCAATACTTGGCAAACCAACGTCAAGGAACGCATAAATCTAAAGAAAGAGCAGAAATTACGGGTTCTACAAGAAAGATAAAAAAACAAAAAGGGACTGGTACTGCTAGAGCAGGTTCTATCAAGTCTGGTGTTTTTAGAGGTGGAGGACGCATGTTCGGACCAAGACCTAGAGATTATTCTTTTAAATTGAATAAAAACTTGAAGCGTTTAGCACGTAAGTCAGCTTTAAGTATTCAAGCAAACGACAAAAATTTAGTAGTAATAGAAGATTTTAATTTTGAGAATCCAAAGACAAAAAACTTTGTAGATGTATTAAAAGCTTTAGAATTAGATACTAAAAAATCATTGTTTGTTTTAGGTAATGAAAATGCAAATGTGTATTTATCATCACGTAATTTAAAGAATTCTAAAGTTGTTAAGGCTTCAGAAATTAATACTTACAGTGTTTTAAATGCTAATAAAGTTATTGTTACAGAGGGGTCTTTAGAAGGAATTAATACAAATTTAAGCAAATAGGCATTCAAAATGAGTATTTTAATAAAACCTATTATTACGGAAAAAGCGACTAACGATAGTGAATTGTATAATCGTTACGCATTTGTTGTAGATAATAAAGCCAATAAATTAGAAATAAAAAATGCTGTTGAAAAGGCATATGGAGTTTCTATATCAAGTGTTAAAACTTTAAACTATCCAATTCAAAGAAATACAAAGTTTACTAAAAAAGGTTTGGTTACAGGTATTAAGAGTGGATACAAAAAAGCCATCGTGCAATTAGCAGATGGAGAAAACATTGATTTTTATAACAATCTTTAAGAAAAGACAGAATGTCAGTTAGAAAATTAAAACCAATAACACCAGGTCAGCGTTTTAGAGTTGTAAATGGGTTCGACACCATCACAACTGATAAGCCGGAGAAGAGTTTACTTGCTCCGAAAAAACGATCTGGAGGTCGAAACAGTCAGGGTAGAATGACCACTCGTAATATAGGAGGAGGTCATAAACAACGATACCGTATTATCGATTTTAAAAGAGATAAAAGTGGTATTCCCGCAACAGTTAAAACTATAGAGTACGATCCAAATCGAACTGCATTTATTGCTTTACTTAGTTATGCTGATGGTGAAAAACGTTATGTAATTGCACAAAACGGTTTAACAGTAGGTCAAACAATTGTATCAGGAAGTGATATTGCTCCAGAAATTGGAAACGCAATGCCACTAAGTGAAATTCCTTTAGGAACTACAATTTCATGTATCGAATTGCGTCCAGGACAAGGAGCTGTTATGGCTCGTTCTGCTGGTTCTTTTGCACAGTTAATGGCAAGAGATGGTAAGTATGCAACTGTAAAGTTACCTTCTGGTGAAACAAGATTAATCTTGTTAACTTGTTTTGCAACCATAGGTGTTGTTTCTAACTCAGACCATCAATTACTAGTATCTGGTAAAGCAGGTAGAAGAAGATGGTTGGGTAGAAGACCTAGAGTAAATGCTGTAAGAATGAATCCTGTCGATCACCCAATGGGTGGTGGTGAAGGACGTGCTTCTGGAGGTCATCCAAGATCAAGAAATGGTATTCCTGCAAAAGGATTCAAGACTAGATCTAAGACAAAGGCAAGTAATAAGTACATCATAGAACGTAGAAAGAAATAATTAAGTTATGTCAAGATCATTAAAAAAAGGACCTTACGTTCACTATAAGTTAGAGAAAAAAGTGTTAGCTAATGTTGAGGCTGGTAACAAAACGGTAATCAAAACTTGGTCTAGAGCAAGTATGATTACTCCAGATTTTGTAGGACAAACTATCGCTGTTCATAACGGACGACAGTTTGTACCAGTTTATGTTACAGAAAACATGGTAGGGCACAAATTAGGTGAATTTTCACCAACACGTTCTTTTAGAGGACACGCTGGTGCAAAAAATAAAGGAAAAAAATAGGTAGGCAATGGGAGTTCGTAAAAAAAATATGGCAGATCAGTTAAAAGCAGAAAGAAAGCAACGTGCTTTCGCAAAGCTTACTAACTGTCCTACATCACCAAGAAAAATGCGTTTAGTAGCAGATCAAGTAAGAGGAGTAGAAGTTGAAAAAGCTCTACAAATCTTAAAGTTCAGTCCGAAAGAAGCATCTATAAATTTAGAGAAATTGTTATTGTCTGCGATTGCAAACTGGCAAGCAAAAAATGAAGATGCCTCAATAGAAGAAGCAGGATTATTCGTAAAATCTATTTGTGTAGACAGCGCAGGAATGTTAAAAAGGTTAAGACCAGCTCCACAAGGGCGTGCTCATAGAATTCGTAAGCGTTCTAATCATGTTACTTTAGAGTTAGGTAGTAAAAATTTAAGTAATCAATCAAAGTAGAAATGGGACAAAAAACTAATCCAATAGGGAATCGTTTAGGAATCATCAGAGGTTGGGAATCTAACTGGTATGGTGGTAATGACTACGGAGATAAATTAGCTGAAGATGATAAGATAAGAAAGTATGTAAATGCTAGATTATCTAAAGCAAGTGTTTCCAGAGTAATTATAGAGCGTACTTTAAAACTTGTAACCGTTACTATCACTACTGCACGTCCAGGTATCATTATTGGTAAAGGAGGTCAAGAGGTAGACAAGTTAAAAGAAGAGCTTAAAAAAATTACTGGTAAAGAAGTTCAAATCAATATTTTTGAAATCAAACGTCCTGAATTAGATGCAAAGTTAGTTGCAACTAGTGTTGCGCGTCAAATCGAAAATAGAATTTCATATAAAAGAGCTGTTAAAATGGCCATTCAAGCGACCATGCGTATGAATGCTGAAGGAATTAAAATTCAAATTTCAGGTCGTTTAAATGGAGCTGAAATGGCACGTTCAGAACATTATAAAGATGGAAGAATTCCTCTTTCAACGTTTAGAGCTGATATTGATTATGCACTTGTAGAATCTCATACTACTTATGGAAGAATAGGTGTTAAAGTATGGATTATGAAGGGTGAGGTTTATGGAAAAAGAGAATTATCTCCATTAGTTGGCTTGTCTAAAAAACAAGGTGGTAATAAAGGTGGAAATGACAGATCTAAGCGTCCGCAACCTCGTAGAAGAAAATAATTTTTAAAATTAGAAATTAAAAATGTTACAGCCAAAAAGAGTAAAATACCGTAAGGTTCAGAAGGCGAAAGGAAATATGACTGGTATTTCTGGTAGAGGAAATCAACTTTCCAATGGAATGTTTGGTATCAAATCTTTAGATCAGAATTTATTAACTTCTCGTCAAATAGAAGCAGCTCGTATTGCGGCAACTCGTTACATGAAAAGAGAAGGTCAGTTGTGGATAAAAATTTTTCCAGACAAACCTATTACAAAGAAACCTTTAGAGGTTCGTATGGGTAAAGGAAAAGGAGCACCAGATCATTTTGTTGCCGTTATTAAGCCAGGTAGAATTTTGTTTGAAGTTGGTGGTGTACCAATGAATATTGCAAAAGAAGCTTTGCGTTTAGCAGCTCAAAAACTTCCAGTTAAGACGAAGTTTGTAATCGCAAGAGATTTTGATATTAACGCATAATTCTATATAAAATGAAACAATCAGAAATCAAAGAATTAGCTTTAGCCGATCTTAAAGAAAAGCTAGGATCGTTACAAAAGAATTATACTGATCTTAAAATGGCTCACGCAATCACTCCTTTAGAGAACCCATTGCAGTTGAGAAGTTTAAGAAGAACTGTAGCAAGAATTGCCACAGAATTAACAAAAAGAGAATTACAATAATTCTATAGTCAGTTTTAAAGATGGAAAAAAGAAATCTTAGAAAAGAGAGAATTGGTGTTGTTTCTAGCAGCAAAATGGAGAAATCTATTGTTGTAGCTGAAACTAAGAGAGTAAAGCACCCAATGTATGGAAAGTTCGTATTAAAGACGAAGAAATATGTTGCACACGACGAAAAGAATGATTGCAACGAAGGAGATACTGTTAGGATTATGGAGACAAGACCTATGAGTAAATCTAAGCGTTGGAGATTAGTAGAAATCCTAGAAAGAGCTAAATAATTATGTTACAGACAGAATCAAGATTAAAGGTAGCAGATAATACTGGAGCAAAAGAAGTTTTAGTAATTAGAGTTTTAGGAGGAACAAGAAAACGTTACGCAAGTATTGGAGACAAAATTGTTGTATCTGTTAAATCTGCAACTCCCAACGGAACTGTAAAAAAAGGTCAAGTATCTAGAGCAGTTGTTGTAAGAACAAAAAAAGAAGTAAGACGTAAAGACGGATCGTACATACGATTTGATGACAACGCTTGTGTACTTTTAAATCCTACAGAGGAGATGAGAGGTACTCGTGTTTTTGGTCCCGTTGCTCGTGAACTTCGTGAGAAACAATTCATGAAAATAGTATCATTAGCACCTGAAGTGCTTTAAATCATTAGTTAAAATGAAGAAGTTCAAAATAAAATCAGGAGATACTGTAAAAGTAATTGCAGGAGATCACAAAGGATCTGAAGGAAAGGTTTTGCAAATCATTAAAGACAAAGACAGAGTTCTTGTTGAAGGTGTAAACTTAGTTTCTAAGCATACCAAGCCAAGCGCACAAAGTCCACAAGGTGGTATTGTAAAAAAAGAAGCTTCACTTCACATATCTAACATCATGTTAGTTGAAGATGGTGTAGCTGTAAGAGTAGGTTATCAAGTTGATGGAGATGCTAAAACTAGAATCTCTAAAAAAACTAAAAAATAAGAATAATCATGAGTTACGTACCAAGATTAAAAGCAGAATACAAAGAAAGAGTTATAAAAGCTTTATCTGAAGAATTCAGTTACAAGAATGTAATGCAAGTACCTAAATTAGAAAAGATAGTTGTTTCTAAAGGAGTTGGTGCTGCAATTGCAGATAAGAAATTAATAGATTATGCTGTAGAAGAATTGACTAAAATTACGGGTCAAAAAGCAATTTCTACCATGTCTAAAAAGGATGTTGCATCTTTTAAATTACGTAAAGGAATGCCAATCGGTGTGAAAGTTACTCTACGTGGTGATAAAATGTATGAATTTTTAGACAGATTAGTTACTGCCTCTCTTCCACGTGTAAGAGATTTTAACGGTATAAAAGCTAACGGTTTCGATGGAAGAGGTAATTACAATTTAGGAATTACTGAACAAATCATCTACCCAGAGATCAATATTGACCAAGTGAAAAAAATTAACGGTATGGATATTACTTTCGTAACATCTGCAAATACTGATAAGGAAGCAAAGTCATTGTTAGGAGAATTAGGTTTACCATTTAAAAAAAATTAAGAAATGGCTAAAGAATCAATGAAAGCTCGTGAACGTAAAAGAGCAAAAACAGTTGCAAAATATGCAGAAAAGAGAAAAGCTTTAAAAGCAGCTGGAGACTATGAAGCATTGCAAAAATTACCAAAGAACGCTTCTCCTGTTAGAATGCACAATAGATGTAAATTAACAGGTCGTCCAAAAGGATATATGAGACAATTTGGTATTTCACGTGTTACGTTTCGTGAAATGGCAAATCAAGGCTTGATACCAGGCGTTAAAAAAGCCAGCTGGTAGAAATTAAAAATAATGCTTAAATATAAAAGTAGAATGTGTATCTTTGCACGCTCTATTTTTTTGAGTAAAAAAAAATTTAACTGATTATAGGTTCAATTATCACAGAGAAATCTGTAGCATAAATAGAGGTATTTGAAAACCATAATCGCAATATAAATAAATATGTATACAGATCCAATCGCGGATTTTCTTACTAGAGTAAGAAATGCAATCGCAGCGGGACACAGAGTAGTGGAAATTCCAGCTTCAAACCTGAAGAAGGAAATGACTAAAATTTTGTTTGATCAAGGATATGTTTTAAGTTATCAGTTCAATGACAATAAAGTTCAGGGAACAATCAAGATCGCTTTAAAATATGACAAAGAAACAAAAGAGTCAGTAATCAGAAAAATTCAACGTATTAGTACACCAGGTTTACGTAAGTATGTTGGCTCTTCAGAGATGCCAAGAGTATTGAACGGACTTGGAATTGCAATTGTTTCTACATCTAAAGGTGTAATGACAAACAAAAAAGCACGTCTAGAGAATGTTGGAGGAGAAGTTTTATGTTATGTTTATTAATCCATAAGAAATGAGTAGAATAGGAAAAAATCCCGTTAACATTTCACAAGGTGTAGATGTAAACATACAAGACAATGTAATTACTGTCAAAGGAAAGTTAGGTGAATTAACACAAACGATCTCATCTGGAATTACAGTTAAAATTGAAGACGGTATTATCACCTTAGATAGATTGTCTGAAAGTAAAGACCATAAAGCACAACATGGTTTGATGAGAGCTTTAATCCATAATATGATTGAAGGTGTAAGTAAAGGATGGTCGAAAGAATTAGAATTGGTAGGTGTTGGTTATAGAGCGTCTAATCAAGGACAAAAATTAGACCTAGCTTTAGGTTTCTCTCATAATATTGTTTTAGAACTAGCCAAAGAGGTAAAAGTAGAGACAGTATCTGAGAAAGGGAAAAACCCAATCATCAAATTAACTTCATTTGACAAGCAATTAGTTGGTCAAATTGCTGCTAAGATTCGTTCTTTTAGAGCCCCTGAGCCTTACAAAGGAAAAGGTGTTAAGTTTGTTGGTGAAATATTAAGAAGAAAAGCAGGTAAATCTGCATAATATATAGCATTATGGCATTATCAAAGCTAGAAAGAAGAGCTAGAATTAAGCGTAGAATCAGAAAGATTATTTCTGGTACTGCTACAAAACCAAGATTATCGGTTTATAGAAGTAACAAAGAGATATACGCTCAGTTAGTTGACGATGTAAACGGGGTAACATTAGCTTCGGTTTCATCAAGAGATAAAGAAATAAAAGCAAGTACTAAATTAGAAGGAGCTTCAGCAGTTGGTAAATCAATCGCAGAAAAAGCGACGAAAGCTGGTGTAGATACAGTTGCTTTCGATAGAAACGGATATTTATATCACGGTAGAGTTAAGGTATTAGCAGAAGCTGCAAGAGAAGCTGGTTTAAAATTTTAAGAAATTATGCAAGGATATAAAAACGTAGAAAGAGTAAAGCCAAGCGGATTAGAGCTTGTAGATAGATTAGTAGGCGTTCAGCGTGTTACCAAGGTAACTAAAGGTGGTAGAGCATTTGGTTTTTCTGCAATCGTAGTTGTTGGAGACGGGAATGGTGTTGTAGGTCATGGTTTAGGAAAATCTAAAGATGTAGCTTCAGCCATTGCTAAAGCAATCGAAGATGCAAAGAAAAATTTGGTTAGAATTCCTATTTTAAATGCAACTTTGCCTCATGAACAAAAAGGTAAATTTGGGGGAGCAAAAGTGTTCATTAAGCCTGCATCTAATGGTACAGGGGTTATTGCTGGTGGAGCGGTAAGAGCGGTACTTGAGTCGGTTGGTATTCATGATGTATTATCTAAATCTCAAGGATCATCAAACCCTCACAATGTAGTAAAAGCTACTTTTGACGCTTTATTACAATTGCGTAGTGCAGCATCAATTGCTAAGCAAAGGGGAATTTCTTTAGAGAAAGTATTTAACGGATAAATCTAAGAACGATGGCAAGAATTAAAGTTACACAAGTAAAAAGTCAAATCGGGCGTCTTCAGAATCAAAAAAGAACTTTAGAAGCATTAGGTTTACGTAAGATGAACCAATCTGTAGAACACGAGGCAACTCCTACAATTATTGGTATGGTAAATACAGTTAAACACTTAGTTTCTTTCGAAGAAATTAAATAAGATATTTATAAAAAATGAGTTTACACAATTTAACACCCGCAGAAGGTTCCATTAAAAAAGGAAAAAGAATTGCAAGAGGTGAAGGATCTGGAAAAGGTGGTACCGCTACAAGAGGTCACAACGGACAGAAATCACGTTCAGGTTATTCTAAAAAAATCGGTTTTGAAGGAGGTCAAATGCCTCTTCAAAGACGTGTGCCAAAATTTGGTTTCACAAACATAAACCGTAAAGATTACCAAGGTATCAATTTAGACAAGTTACAATCTTTAGTTGATAGTGGAAAATTAACAGATACAGTTACTTTAGAAATCTTAGTTTCCAATGGATTGGCAGGCAAAAATGACCTTGTTAAAATATTAGGTAATGGAGAGTTAAAAGCAAAATTAAATATAACTGTGCATAAATTTACAGCATCAGCAAAAGCAGCAATTGAAGCTGCTGGAGGAGAAGCTGTTACTTTATAACATCCCGTAAATGATGAAATTTATTAATAGATTAAAAGACATTTTCAGTATTGAAGAATTGAAAAATAAAATTCTTCTAACGATCGGTTTAATTGCTGTATATCGTTTTATGGCTGCTGTTCCATTACCTGGAATTGATCCATTACAATTATCAGCGTTAAAAGAAAGTACTTCTGGAGGTCTTTTAGGTTTATTGAATGCATTTACAGGAGGAGCATTCGCCAGAGCGTCTGTTATGGCTCTTGGTATTATGCCATATATTTCTGCCTCTATTGTAGTTCAGTTAATGGGAATTGCGGTTCCTTATTTACAGAAATTACAGAAAGATGGAGAAAGTGGACGAAAAAAAATTACACAAATAACCAGATGGTTGACTATTGGAATTACCTTAGTGCAAGCACCTACGTACATTACAGCTATAAAAACTCAGTTTGGTTTAGGCCCTGAAGCTTTTCTCGTAAGTGGTGCAACTTTTTGGGTTTCATCTGTTATCATCTTAACTGCAGGTACAATTTTTGCGATGTGGTTAGGAGAGCGTATTACAGACAAAGGAGTTGGTAATGGTATTTCATTATTGATTACTGTAGGTATTATTGCTAATTTTCCAGCTTCATTTTTACAAGAATTTGTTGCCAAAACAACAAATGCAGGTGCTGGTGGAATCATGATGATTTTGATTGAAATCATAGTTTGGTTTGTTGTAATTTTATTAACTGTACTTTTAGTTACTGCTGTTCGTAAGATAGCAGTCCAATATGCCAGAAGAACAGTTGCTGGAAACATTCAAAATGTTGCAGGTTCTAGGGATTACATTCCTCTAAAATTAAATGCAGCAGGAGTGATGCCAATTATCTTTGCACAAGCAATTATGTTTTTACCTGTTGCTTTGGCACAAAGATATCCAGCAATTGCTAGTTTACAAGATATGAACGGATTATGGTACAATGTTATTTTTGCACTGTTAATCATTATTTTTAGTTATTTTTACACCGCGATTACCATTCCTACGAATAAGATGGCGGAAGATCTAAAAAGAAGTGGTGGATTCATACCTGGTATTAGACCTGGTAAAGACACAGCAGATAGATTGGATTCTGTATTGTCTAGAATTACGTTCCCTGGTTCGTTATTTTTGGCAGCACTGTCAATTTTACCCGCAATTGTAGTTCAGTTTGGAGTACAACAAGGATGGGCTATGTTTTATGGTGGAACATCATTAATCATTATGGTTGGTGTAGCAATCGATACATTGCAACAAATTAATTCGTATTTATTAAATCGTCATTACGATGGATTAATGAAAGCGGGAAATAGTAACAGAAAATCGAATAAATAATATGGCTAAGCAATCAGCAATTCAACAAGACGGAACAATTACAGAAGCATTATCAAATGCTATGTTTCGTGTAGAATTAGAAAATGGACATATTGTAACGGCTCATATTTCAGGTAAAATGCGCATGCATTATATTAAATTATTACCAGGAGATAAGGTAAAATTAGAAATGAGTCCATACGATTTATCAAAAGCAAGAATTACTTACAGATACTAAAAAAAACAAAACAGATGAAAGTTAGAGCATCAGTTAAAAAAAGAAGTGCCGACTGCAAAATTGTTCGCAGGAAAGGTAGATTATATGTGATTAATAAACAAAATCCTAGATTTAAACAAAGACAAGGGTAATGGCAAGAATAGCAGGTATTGATATTCCAAAGAATAAAAGAGGGGTTATCGCTTTAACTTACATCTTTGGTGTGGGTAGCAGCAGAGCTAAACAAGTTTTAGCAGATGCAAAAGTAGACGAGAGTATCAAAGTTCAAGATTGGACTGATGATCAAATCGCAGCAATTAGAGAACAAGTAGGATCTTTCACAATTGAGGGAGAATTACGTTCTGAAGTACAGTTGAACATCAAACGTTTGATGGATATCGGTTGTCAAAGAGGAATTCGTCATAGACTTGGTCTTCCATTAAGAGGACAAAGAACTAAGAATAACTCTCGTACAAGAAAAGGTAAGAGAAAAACTGTAGCTAACAAGAAAAAATAAGTTATATCAAGTAATCAAGATCTAATAATAGTCCAACTATAATATTAGAAAACTAAATTACTAAAACTGAAAAATTATGGCAAAAGCAAGTTCAAAAAAACGCAAAGTAATTATTGATGCTATAGGAGAAGCTCACGTAACAGCATCTTTCAATAATATCATTATTTCTTTAACAAATAAAAAAGGTGACGTTATTTCTTGGTCATCTGCAGGTAAAATGGGTTTTAGAGGTTCTAAAAAGAATACTCCATATGCAGCTCAATTAGCAGCAGAAGATTGTTCAAATGTTGCAAAAGAAGCAGGATTGCGTAAGGTAAAAGTATACGTAAAGGGACCTGGTAATGGTAGAGAATCTGCCATTAGATCAATCCATAACTCGGGCATAGAAGTAACTGAAATTATCGATGTTACGCCGATCCCTCACAATGGATGTCGTCCACCTAAAAGAAGAAGAGTATAATTAAATATTTTAACTTGATAGGAACACGATTATCGAAGGATTAGCCTTAATTCATAATCCCTATCTATAATAAAAAAGAAATGGCAAGATATACAGGACCCAAAACAAAAATTGCGCGTAAATTTGGCGAAGCAATCTTCGGAGAAGATAAAAACTTCGAAAAAAGAAACTTTCCTCCAGGTCAGCATGGGAATGCAAGAAGAAGAGGTAAAAAATCTGAATATGCTACTCAATTAATGGAGAAGCAAAAAGCTAAGTATACCTATGGTATATTAGAACGTCAATTTAGTAACTTGTTTAAAAAAGCACAATCTGCTTCTGGAATTACAGGTGAAATATTATTACAACTATGTGAATCTCGTTTAGACAACGTTGTTTACAGAATGGGAGTTTCTAACTCAAGAAGTGGAGCTCGTCAGTTAGTTTCTCACAGACATATTACAGTGAACGGAGAAATAGTTAGCATACCTTCATACAGTTTAAAAGAAGGTGATGTTGTTGCTGTTAGAGAAAAATCTAAATCTTTAGTAGCTATTGAAAATGCATTAGCCTCTAACAACAATGTATTTGAATGGTTGACATGGAATTCAGACACAAAAACTGGAACTTTTGTAAAAGCACCTGAAAGGTTACAAATTCCAGAAAATATCAAAGAACAATTAATCGTAGAATTATATTCTAAGTAATAAATTAATCACATTGCAATTTAGCCAAAGGATTTATATGTACTTCTTCAGACCTATATATCGCGCAACTAAATAACAATTAAAACGAAGAAATATGGCAATTTTAAATTTTCAAAAGCCCGATAAAGTGATCATGATTGAATCTACAGATTTTTCTGGTAGATTTGAGTTTAGACCTTTAGAACCTGGTTTTGGTTTAACTGTAGGAAATGCTTTAAGAAGAGTACTTTTATCTTCTTTAGAAGGATTTGCAATCACCTCATTAAGAGTTGAAGGTGTAGAGCATGAATTTTCTACTGTTCCAGGAATCGTAGAAGACGTTACCGAAATTATCTTAAACTTAAAGCAAGTTCGTTTTAAGAAACAAATCGAGGAAACTGATAGGGAAAGTGTTTCTATATCAGTATCTGGTCAAGAGCAGTTTACTGCTGGAGATTTACAAAAATTCATTTCCGGTTTTCAAGTATTGAATCCAGATTTAGTTCTTTGTAATATGGACAAGTCTGTAAAGTTAAATGCAGAAATTACCATAGAAAAGGGTAGAGGGTTTGTTCCCGCTGAAGAAAATAAAAAAGCTTCTGCACCCATAGGAACTATTTTTACAGATTCTATCTATACGCCAATTAAGAATGTAAAGTATGCAATCGAAAATTTCCGTGTAGAGCAGAAAACAGATTATGAAAAATTAGTTTTCGATATCGATACTGATGGATCAATCAATCCAAAAGATGCATTAACCGAAGCTGCAAAAATATTAATCCATCACTTTATGTTATTCTCTGATGAGCGTATCACATTAGAAGCAGATGAAATTGCACAAACTGAAACATATGATGAGGAATCATTACACATGCGTCAGTTATTAAAAACGAGACTAATCGATATGGATTTATCTGTCAGAGCCTTAAATTGTTTAAAAGCTGCTGAAGTAGATACATTGGGAGATTTAGTTTCTTTTAATAAAAGTGATTTAATGAAGTTTAGAAACTTTGGAAAAAAATCATTAACAGAGCTGGAAGAGTTAGTTATTGTTAAGGGCTTAAGTTTCGGTATGGATTTAACCAAATATAAATTAGATAGAGATTAACTTTTCATATTTTGCTCCTCAAAATGAGTTGATGCAAGATGAAAGTATAAAATAAAGGTCATGAGACACGGAAAAAAACACAACCATTTAGGAAGAACAACTTCGCACAGAAAAGCGATGTTAGCAAATATGACTTGTTCATTAATTGAGCACAAGCGTATTAATACAACTGTCGCAAAAGCAAAAGCGTTGAGAGTTTTTGTAGAACCATTAATTACAAAGTCCAAAACAGATACAACACACAATAGACGTGTTGTATTCAGTTACTTGCGTGACAAATATGCTGTTACAGAATTATTTAAAGAAATTTCTGTAAAAGTAGCCGATAGACCTGGAGGATATGTTCGTATCATCAAACTAGGAAATCGTCAGGGAGATAACGCTCCTATGGCAATGGTAGAATTAGTAGATTACAATGAAATTTATAACCCTAAAGGTAAAAAAGCTAAGAAATCTACTCGTAGAGGAAGAAGTAAAAAGGCAGACGCTCCACAAGTAGAAGTTGCAGCAACAGAGGATAAATCTGAAGAATAAAAAAAAATGAATTTTTTTTAAATCATATTAAAGGGATAAACATCATTGTTTATCCCTTTTTTTTTATTTTAGCGTTAATAATAAATTATGAAAAAATTAGTATTGTTTTTACATGTAGTTTCATTTACATTTTGTTATTCACAACAGTCAAGTCAAGAGATTGATTCTAGAAAGAATGTTGTAGGTGATTTAAATGCTTATGCTTCTGGTTTATGGGTTAAACCACCTTTAGAAAATAATGTTAAAGGGTCTCCTTATTTATTTAAGAATTGGAGTAATATTGCAACGATTTATTCAAGTCAGGGCAAATTATTTAAAGTTAGGAATATTAATTATGATACAAAAAAAGATAGGTTTGTAGCAAAATTTTCAATAGATTCTATATATGTATTTGATTCTTATTTCTTAAATAAAATAAGAATATATAATAGAATTTTTAAACTTATGAATAACAAGGATGAAACTTCTTATTATGAATTGATAGCTGGAGCAAAAGGAAAACAAATTTTAAAGAAAAGTTATAAAAAAATAAAAAAAGGGGCAAGGGATCCATTTACTAATTTATTGACCCAAAGTCAATACATTCTGATTGAAAAATATTATTTTAATTCAAAAGAAGGTTTAAAGGAAATAAAATTAAAAAAGAAATCCTTTTTAAAATTATTTAAACAAGATTCTTATGTCGCAAAAAAAATTATCTCACAAAATAATTTATCGATAAAAAAAGATTCAGACCTCGTGAAATTTTTTAAAATCTATAAAAATACGAGCTCAAATAATAAATAACAGTCTATTTTTACATCATTTAACAGAAAACAAATAGCAAGAATAACACAACAACTATCAATGAAATATCAAACACGCAAAAAGGCTTTAGTTTTATTAGCAGATGGAACAATTTTTTACGGTAAATCTGTTGGAATAGCGGGAACCTCTACTGGAGAAATCTGTTTTAATACAGGGATGACAGGTTATCAAGAAATATTTACAGATCCGTCTTATTTTGGTCAATTAATGGTCACAACCAATGCTCATATTGGTAATTATGGGGTGAATCACAATGAAGTAGAATCAGAAGGAATAAAAATTTCAGGGTTAATTTGTAGAAATTTTAGTTTCACTCATTCTAGAGTTGATTCTGATGGAAATTTAAAAGATTGGTTTTTAGAACACAATATCGTTGCAATTTCAGATGTAGATACAAGAGCGTTGGTTTCTTACATTAGAGATCATGGAGCCATGAATGCTATTATTTCTACAGAGATTGATAATATCGACGCATTGAAGAAACAATTAGCTGAAGTTCCAAGTATGGAAGGTTTAGAATTGGCTTCAAAAGTTTCAACTAAAGAACCTTATTTTGTTGGTGATAAAAATGCTGACTTAAAAATATCTGTATTGGATATAGGAATTAAAAAGAACATCCTAAGAAACCTAGTAAAAAGAGGAGCGTTTATAAAAGTATTTCCTTATAATTCTACTTTTGAAGAACTAGAATCGTTTAATCCTGATGGTTATTTTATTTCAAATGGACCTGGAGACCCAGAACCTTTATTAAAAGCTCAAAATGTAGCAAAAGAAATCATAAAAAGAAATTTACCATTATTTGGTATATGTCTGGGACATCAGGTCATTGCTTTAGCGAATGGAATTTCTACTTATAAAATGCACAATGGTCATAGGGGAATCAATCATCCTGTTAAAAACTTACTGACTGGGAAAGGTGAAATAACCTCTCAAAATCATGGTTTTGCTATCAATAGAGAAGAAACTGAAACGAATGAAAATGTTGAAATTACACATGTTCATTTAAATGACCAAACAGTTGCAGGAATTCGTCTAAAGAATAAAAATGTATTTTCTGTACAATATCATCCTGAGGCAAGTCCTGGACCTCACGATTCTGAATATTTATTTGATCAATTTATTGAAAATATTCAGAAAGAAAAGTCCGTTGTAAATTAGTACCTGTTTAAATGATTTTCTTGAAAACGTTTTCGTAAGTAACTCTTTAAATTAACAGTAAACAGGCTATATTTTGTAAATTTGCAGACATAAATTAAAGACATTAAATTAATTAAATTACAATAAAATGAGTATTATAATTAGTGTTCACGCACGTCAAATTTTTGATTCAAGAGGAAACCCAACAGTAGAAGTAGATGTAACTACAGAAAACGGTGTTTTAGGAAGAGCAGCTGTTCCCTCTGGTGCTTCTACAGGAGAGCATGAGGCAGTAGAGCTTCGTGATGGAGGTAAAGCATACATGGGGAAAGGAGTTTTAAAAGCGATAGATAATGTAAATACGATTATTGCTCCTGAATTATTGGGAACTTCTGTTTTTGAACAAAATTCCATTGATCAATTAATGATTGAATTAGACGGTACATCCAATAAATCTAAATTAGGAGCTAATGCAATTTTAGGAGTCTCATTAGCTGCTGCTAAAGCTGCTGCCAATGAGTTAGGAATGCCTTTATATAGATATGTAGGTGGTGTTTCTGCTAACACGTTACCTGTACCAATGATGAATATCATAAACGGAGGATCTCATTCAGATGCGCCAATTGCATTTCAAGAATTCATGGTCATGCCTGTGAAGGCTGAAACTTTCTCGCAAGCAATGCAAATGGGGTCTGAAATTTTTCATAATTTAAAGAAAGTTTTACACGATAGAAATTTATCAACGGCCGTTGGAGATGAAGGAGGTTTTGCACCAACTTTAGACGGAACAGAAGATGCTTTGGATACAATTGCACTAGCAGTTAAAAATGCAGGTTATTCTTTTGGTGATGAAATTATGGTTGCATTAGATTGTGCTGCTGCAGAATTTTATGTGGATGGGAAGTACGACTATTCTAAATTTGAAGGAAATACTGGTAAGATACGAACTAGTGAAGAACAAGCAGATTACTTAGCTGAATTAGCAGCTAATTATCCAATTATTTCTATAGAAGACGGTATGGATGAAAATGATTGGGATGGTTGGAAATATTTAACTGAAAAAATTGGAGATAAAGTTCAATTAGTAGGTGATGATTTATTCGTGACCAACGTAGACCGATTGTCTAGAGGAATTGATAACGGAATTGCAAATTCAATTTTAATTAAAGTAAATCAAATTGGTACTTTAACAGAAACTATTTCTGCAGTAAATATGGCTAAAAATGCAGGTTATACTTCAGTAATGTCTCATAGGTCTGGTGAAACCGAAGACAATACAATTGCAGATTTAGCAGTTGCTTTAAACTGTGGTCAAATAAAAACAGGTTCTGCATCTCGTTCTGATAGAATGGCAAAATATAACCAATTATTACGCATTGAAGAAGAATTAGGACAAACTGCTTATTTTCCGAAGGAAAATGCATTTAAAATATAATTTATTATATAAATATATTGAAAGCCTCATAATTCTATGAGGCTTTTTTTGTTATAAATAGATGAAAAAAGGGTCATGAAATGCAAAAATATCTACACATAATATCTTAAGAATTATGTAAAATATGCTATCTTCGTATCCTTAAATAATACAAAAAAAATCTACAAAATGTCAGAGAAGGCTATATTACAAGTTGGAAATAATTCATATGAATTTCCACTTGTAAAAGGAACAGAGAATGAAGTAGCTATTAATATCAAAACTTTAAGAGGCGCTACAAACGGAGTAATAACTTTAGATCCAGGATTTAAAAATACGGGTTCTTGTGAAAGTGCTATTACTTTTTTAGATGGAGAAAAAGGAATCTTAAGATACAGAGGTTATTCGATTGAACAACTTGCTGATAACGCAAGTTTTTTAGAAGTTGCTTATGCACTTATTTTCGGAGATTTACCAAATGAAGCGCAATTAGAAAAATTTCATTCAGATATAAAGTCTAAATCTGTTGTAGATGAAGATGTTAAAAAAATTATAGATGCTTTTCCAAAAAATGCTCACCCAATGGGCATATTGTCTTCTTTAACAAGTGCTTTGGTAGCATTTAATCCATCTTCTGTTAATGTAGATTCTGAAGAAGAAATGTACAATGCAATCGTAAAAATTATGGGAAAACTCCCAGTTTTAGTTGCATGGGCCATGAGAAAAATAAAAGGATTACCATTAAATTACGGTTCTAATTCATTAGGGTATATTGATAATATTATGAAAATGATGTTTGAAAAACCAAATGAAGAATATGTAGTTAATCCAATTATAAAAAATGCTTTAGACAAGTTATTAATTTTACATGCAGATCATGAGCAAAATTGTTCTACGTCTACAGTAAGAATAGTTGGCTCTTCCCATGCTGGATTATTTGCATCAATTTCCGCGGGTATTTCTGCTCTTTGGGGACCATTACATGGTGGTGCTAACCAAGCAGTTTTAGAAATGTTGGAAGCTATTAAGGCTGATGGAGGAGATACTAAAAAGTACATGGCCAAAGCGAAAGATAAAAATGACACATTCCGCTTGATGGGTTTTGGTCATAGAGTTTATAAAAACTTTGATCCTAGAGCTAAAATTATCAAGATTGCTGCAGATGAACTTTTAAATGATTTAGGGATTGATGATCCAATTTTAGACATTGCAAGAGGGTTGGAACAAGAAGCATTGAATGATCCTTATTTTGTAGAAAGAAAATTATACCCAAACGTAGATTTCTATTCAGGAATTATATACAGAGCAATGGGTATTCCTGTTGAAATGTTTACAGTAATGTTTGCTTTAGGACGCTTACCAGGATGGATTGCACAATGGAAAGAAATGAGATCGCGTAAAGAACCGATTGGTCGTCCACGTCAAATTTATACAGGAGAAAATTACAGAGAATTTATTAAATTAGAAAAAAGATAAGTTTTAAAATTTATAATATAAAAAAGCTTCATATTGCATGAGGCTTTTTTTATAGCTTTTACATATGTTGAAACTCAATATAAAGAATGAAACTTCAAGACTAAGAGCCGTAATTTTAGGTACTGCAAAAAGTAATGGAGGTGTTCCGGATCTTCAGGATTGTTACGATCCTAAGAGTATTGAGCATGTTTTACAAGGAACATATCCTTGTGAGGAAGACATGATTTTAGAGATGGATGCAGTAGCTAATGTTTTTAAAAAATACAATGTACAGGTTTTTAGACCAGATATAATTGAAAATTACAATCAAATTTTTTCTAGAGATATAGCTTTTGTAATTGATGATCTCTTTATTGAAGCTAATATCCTTCCTGATAGAGAAAGAGAATACAAAGCTATTGAAAAAGTAATTTCTCAAATAAATCCAAAAAAAATTATAGTTTTACCCAAAGAATGTCATGTAGAAGGAGGAGATGTGATTCCATGGAATGATTACCTTTTTATTGGCACTTATTCTGGAAGTGATTACGCAGATTATATAACAGCTCGAACCAATATTGATGCAGTGATTGCTTTACAAGAATTATTTCCTCTTAAAAAAGTCAAATCTTTTGAGTTGAGAAAATCAAATACACTCGCAAAAGAAAATGCGTTACATTTAGACTGTTGTTTTCAACCAATTGGAAAAAATAAAGCAATTCTTCACAAAAATGGTTTTTTAGTTGAAAGTGAATACGAATGGTTGGTTGATTTTTTTGGAAAAGAGAATGTTTTTGAGATTACCAAAGAAGAAATGTATTGCATGAACAGTAATGTGTTTTCAATATCTAGTGAAGTCATTATTTCTGAAAAAAAATTCACACGATTAAATATATGGCTCAGAAAAAATGGTTTTACAGTAGAAGAGGTACCATATGCTGAAATTGCAAAACAAGAAGGTTTGTTACGTTGTTCTACTTTGCCATTGATCAGAGATTAAACAAAACTTTAATAGGCTTACTAATCGTCTAAATTCAATTAGCTAGCTAAAAGAACAATAAATAGTTGATTTAAAAATCTGATGTTTCAAAATTCATTTATTTTTTAATTTTAGCAAGGTATTCTTGAAAACTTTTCCCGTAATCAGACCTTTTTACTCTATCTGACAAAGAATTATTTACGGTATCTAGCATTTTTAAACTTGCATCATACATTTCAGTAAGAGCAATATAAGGAGCAACTTCTGAATCTGAATTTGTAATTGCAAAATTAGTAGTAAATAGCACTCTTCTTTTTGTTAACCTCTTATAATCATTCTTTAATTGGGCTAATAATTTTTGGTCATTTGCTTTTTTTGCATCAAAATTCTGTTTTATATACTCTAAACGCTCCTCTTGAAATCTTTTTTTAATGACATTGTATTGATCTAAAATTTTCTGATTTTTAGATCCAGAAATTTTTGGATTAAACCCAAATTGTGTTACTTTATCATTAATCGTAATTATTCCTTTTTCTCCAAAAAATAAAATTCTTTTATTGGTTGTATTGCCATCAAAAGTCAAATAATATAATTCAGGAGATGTAACATCATCAGTTAATATAAACTTATCATTTCCTAATAAATCTATTGAATCTACAGATACTAAGAGTGTGTCTTTCATTTTCTGAAGGTATAAAGTTCCTTTTTTAAGACCTTTAATTTGTCCCTTTACAATCATGTTGCCTTCTTTTTTTGAAGAACATGCGGTCATCAGAATTGTTACAACCAGAAGAAGAATATTTTTTTTCATAAATTTAAATTTGGTTTGCTAATATCTTCTTTTTTATTTAAAAAGTTGCTGATAATTCCATTAAAATAGTACATAAAATTGCACCGACTGTTCCAATGGCATACCCAAAAACTGCCAACAAAACTCCAACAGTAGCCAAAGAGGGGTGGAAAGCTTGCGCTACAATTGGTGCAGATGCAGCACCACCAACATTTGCCTGACTTCCAACTGCTAAAAAGAAATAAGGAGCTTTTATTAATTTAGCAACAAGAATTAACAAACCTGCATGAATTGACATCCAAACAATTCCAATTATTATCAAGCCCCAATTATCAAAAATCATTCCTAAATCCATTTTCATTCCAATCGTTGCCACTAAAATATAGATAAATACACTACCTATTTTACTTGCACCAGCACCTTCATATTTTTTTGCTTTTGTAAATGATAAAATAATCGCTATTACTGTAGAAATACTAATTAGCCAAAAGAAACTAGAGCCTAAAAAAGAAAAAACATTTCGCCAAGTTTGCGATTCTATTGATGCTACAAAGTTGTTAAAAAAGGTGCTGAGATATTTGGCTGTAAAATGACCAAAACCAACGGTTCCAAACCCAATTGCAAGCATGATCATTAAATCTGTTAAAGAAGGGTTTCTTTTGACTTTTTGAGTAAAAGAAGATACTTTATTTTTTAATTCTTCAATAGCAGAAGTATCTGCTCCAAGCCATTTATTAATCTTATCTTTTTTTCCAATCCCTATTAATAAAATAGCCATCCAAATATTAGCAATTACAATATCTACAAATACCATTCCTCCGTATTTTTGAGGATTGTATTGATAAATTTCTAACATGGCTGTTTGGTTTGCACCTCCACCAATCCAACTCCCTGCCAATGTAGAGAGTCCTCTCCAAACAGCATCAAAATCAGTTCCTCCGACAGTTTCGGGAGAGAAAAAGGAAATTCCTAAAATAGCGATTGGACCTCCAATTATAATTCCAAAGGTCCCTGTAAAAAACATGATTAATGCTTTAGAACCTAGGTTAAAAATTGCCTTCAAATCAATACTTAAAGTCATTAATACCAATGCTGCAGGCAATAAATATCGGCTAGAAATATAATATAATTCAGTTTTTCCTTTTATAATTTCTCCTGTTGAACTAACGGTTTCCCAATTTGGGGATATAATTCCGGCTGTTGTAAATATTGCAGGAATAAAGTATGCCATAAATAATCCAGGGACTATTTTATAAAATTTATGCCAGAAACCCCTTGATTTACTCTCTGTGTAAAAAACAAACCCTAATGACAACATTAATATTCCCAGAACGATAGCATCATTGGTAAAGATTGGTTCCATTTATTTTATTTAAGTATGATTGGTATTTACAATAATACCTATTTGTAATCTGTTAAATCCGAAATTTGGCAATTTTTGATAAAAATATCCTACTTTAAACTTTATACTATTGTTCAGTGCATACAAAAAACCAGCTCCTGTCCAATTTTGAGCAATTAAATCTCCCTTAAAATTAAAAAATATTTCATTGAAGGCATAAATATTCCAAGTGTTGGAAAGTGGATACGTTCCATTGATATCATATCCTAGCCAATTGACAGTTGATTTTATATCATTTATTTCTATAAAGCGATGTTCAAACCGAAAACGATGTCTTAATTTAAAATCGCCCAACTTATAGTTGAGGTTGATGTCTTCATACAATCTAAATTCCGTTAATAAGTTAGATGGATTTTGATATTCTGTATCTGCATCTGCGTAACTAACACCAAATGTTAAATTTACTTTTGAATTTAAGTTATAGTTTAACCCTAATCTATAAATTGACTGTTGAAATTCATCTGTCAATTCAAAATAGCGGAAATGTGCCATGGTCTTTACAGCATATTTTTCTGATAATTTGTGAGATCCATTATACATGTACCAGTTTCCTAATTTATTTTGAGGGGAGTTTTGTGCGCTACTATTTAAAGAGATAATATTTAAACACAATAATAGTATCAATTTTTTCATTTGTAATCAAAAGAATGGGTTAAGGACTTAATTTGCTAAAATAATTTTTTTTTACAAATACCTTTCTTTGATTGCAACTTATTTATACATTAGCTTGGAATTAATACTATTATTTACAGATGAATATCAAATTATTTTTAGTGATTTCTTTTCTCTTCTTTTCAAATGTATCTGAAAAAAAATCAATATTTTGGGGTAAAAACGGTCATAGAGCAACCGGTCAAATAGCTGAGGAGTATTTAACTAAAAGAGCTAAAAAGAGGATAAATAAAATTTTAAAAGGCCAGAGTTTAGCCTTTGTATCTACTTTTGCTGATGAGATAAAATCTGACAAACAATACAACGCTTATTATTCTTGGCACTATATTAATATGGATCTAGATGAAACATATGCTACCGCAGAAAAAAATCCAAAAGGAGATTTAGTTACTGGAATCAACTCATGTATAGCTGTTTTAAAAAAAGAAAATAGTTCAGTTGAAGAGATGGAATTTCATTTAAAAATGTTAGTGCATCTTATAGGAGATTTACACCAACCAATGCATATTGGTAGAAGAGAAGACAAGGGAGGCAATACGGTAAAAGTCGAATGGTTTGGACGTGATACAAATTTGCACAGTGTTTGGGATGAAAGTCTGATTAATGATTGGGGTATGAGTTATTTAGAATTGGCTAATAATGCTAAAGAATTGTCAAAAAAACAAGTAGAATCAATAGAAAAAGGATCTTTGACTGATTGGGTAGATGAAGTTCATGGCCTTACTGTAGAAGTTTATAAATCTGTAGTTGAAGGTGAAAACTTGCGTTATAGATATTCTTATAATCATTTTGGTACAGTTAGGGCTCAATTGCAAAAAGGAGGAATTCGTTTGGCTAAAGTATTGAATGAAATTTTCGACTAAGAAACCTTCAAAAGAAACAAAAAATTCGAAAAATTAATAACAGGAGATTTTTCTGTTAATGATTCGTTAATTCTTTTCTAATAGCAAATCTTATTTGTAAATTTATATATGATAAGATTTATTTATACATCATTTTTTGTACTCCTTTTTTTTTCATGTAAAAAGAAAGATTCTAAAATTGTATTTGAGAAAGTAACTTCTGTAAAGACCTATACTTACAACGAGTTAAAGCCTCTATTAGAAAAAAAGAATGGGAAAACGTATGTTGTCAATTTCTGGGCTACTTGGTGTGCTCCCTGCGTAAAAGAGTTGCCTGCTTTTGAAAAAATAAATAAAGTATATTCTAATAAAAATGTAGAAGTCCTTTTAGTGAGTTTGGATTTTCCAAAACAAGTAAAAAAAAGATTAATTCCATTTATCAATCAAAAAGAGGTACGCTCTAAAGTAGTTTTATTAGATGATGTTAATGAAGATTTTTGGATAAAAGCTATTGATTCTTCATGGTCTGGCGCATTACCTGCAACAATAATTTATAGTGAGAAAGGTAGGGCGTTTTATGAGCAGTCTTTTGATTATGAAAAATTAGAAACCGAATTAAAGGCCTTTATATAAGGCTATTTATTAAAATGATTAGATGATTAATTGAGCTTTATTTTTCTAATTTCTTAAAATTCCAGGTGAAAACTTGGAATTTTTTGACGTTGTGTTGAAAATATATAGAAAAAATTAGTACCAACGTTTCTTTTTCTTTTTTGAAGCTTCAGATTTTCTTCCCTTTTTATGTTTACTAATTGTATTTGGTTGTTTTTTTTTGTGTTTTGGTCTAGAAATTGGATAGGGATGGTCGTCAATAACTTTAATTGTTTTTTCAATTAATTTCTCAATCATTTTAATGTATCCATTTTCGTCAGGAGAACAAAAAGAAAATGCAATACCAGATTTTCCAGCCCTACCTGTTCTTCCAATTCTGTGTATATAAGTTTCTGGTACATTTGGAAGATCAAAGTTAATAATTGCATCTACATTTACAATGTCAATTCCACGGGCAGCAACGTCAGTTGCTATAAGAATATTCGATTTTTTATTTTTAAAATCTTCAATAGCTTTATTTCGAATACTTTGTGTTTTATCTCCATGTATACTGGCTACTTTATACCCGTTTTTTAATAAACTTTCTTCTAATTTATCCACGCCAAATTTGGTGCGTCTGAAAATAATAATTTTCCCATTTATGGTATTCCTCAATAAATATAAGCACAAATCTGTTTTATTCTTCTTAGGAAGATAATATAATAATTGTCCAATGTTTTTTGCTGTAGTTTCATCAGGGTTTATTTCAATTTTAATTGGGTCTTTAAATGTAGTTTTTGCCAATTCATTTATCTTTTCCGGAATAGTTGCGGAAAAAAGTAAGGTTTGTTTTTTCTTTGGACATAGTGCTTCTATTTTTTTTACATCGTTTATAAATCCCATATCTAACATAAGATCTGCTTCATCTAATACAAAAATATCAATAGAACTCAAGTCGATGTTTCCTTGTATTTGTAAATCAATTAATCTTCCCGGAGTTGCAATTAAGATATCTGCACCATTGGCCAATATTTTTTTTTGTGGTTCCAAGGAAACACCACCAAAAACAGCTGTAGTTGATAAATCAGTATATTTAGTGTAACTGATAAAATTTTCTAGAATTTGTATTGCCAACTCTCGAGTTGGAGTAAGAATTAAAGATTTTATTTTTTTTTCTCTTTTTTCAGTATCTCTTTTATCTAGCAAAAGTTGAATGATTGGTAATGCAAAAGCCGCTGTTTTGCCCGTTCCAGTTTGTGCACAAACAATTACATTTTTTTTCTTTAAAACGAAAGGAATTGTTTTTTGTTGAACTAAAGTTGGTGTGTGAAACCGCTCTTTAGCTACTGCTTTTAAGATTGATGTATGTAAAGGTAATTCTGAAAACTGCATTGAAGATTTTTAATGTAAAGGTAGTTTAAATGTAACTATGGTCTTTGATCAATTTTGTATTTTAAAGAGTTCGCTTTTATTTACTTTATTGACACGCATTTTGTTTTATATGAAATAACCAATAGCAACAAAGTAGCAATCCTTAATAGGATATGTATCTAGCATTATAATTAAAGCCGTTCTTCAATCCAAGTTTTAAAACTGTAAAAGTTTTGAGGAGCAACTCCATGACCAACAGGATATTCAAAATATACATTTTGAAAACCTAGGTCATCTAAAAAAGGTTTGCTTTTTCTTGCCCATTCTACAGGTAAAACTTGATCTACTGAGCCGTGAGAACAGTAGTAATCGGTTTTAATTTCTTTAGAGATCGTTGCTGGTATTAATTCAGTGTTGATATAACCACTTAATGCAATTACATGTTGTACTTTGTTTGGGTAGAATAAACTTAATGAATAGCTTAAAATTGCACCTTGACTAAAACCGAGTAAAAAAGTTTGATTCGTTTTTGTATTGTATTTTATTTTTATTTCATCAATAAAAATGGCTATTTGGTCAATAGATTCTTTTGCTTGCTTTAAATCTGAAAACTTTCCATTTTTATCATCAAAATTGATAGAATACCAAGCGAAACTTCCAGAACCCATTGCATGGGGAGCTTGAAGACTAACGATTAAAAAAGTATCAGGTAATTCTTCAGCAAATGAAAACAAATCATCTTCATTGCTTCCGTAACCATGAAGTAAAACCAATAAAGGTGGGTTTTCTATACTTGTTTTTGATTGCCTTAAAAGGTAATGTAAATTGCTCATTTAGTAGTGCTGCGCTTAATTGTAAATTATATATTTTTAAACCAGTCTTGAAATTGATCTCCTAAAAGAGGAATCTTTTTTTCTTCTCCTTTGAGTGCCCCTAAAAAACCAATAACACGAAAAATAAAAAGGGCAATCGCTATAATTATTCCTTCATTTGCTCCTAAATAAACAGTAATAACATATTGATTTAATAAACCTAAAAGGCTCAAACCAATCATTTGTCTTATATGAAAGTTAGCGAAAGAGTTTTTCTTATTACTATTCATTATCAAAGCCGCAACCGTTCCTATAATGGTAATGTGACTTATAATAGCTATTGTTTTTCCTTCATTTATTGTTTGGTCTTTCACAATATTTAATTTATTATTAGTTGTTTATTGGCATAAATACCATATGCATACCCTTTAAGTTTTTTGTTTAAAAAAGGACTGTTTTTTGAGGTCGATAAAATGTTTTCTTTGGAAAAAGTATACGTCTTTTGGGGATTAAATAAAGTAATTTCTGCTGTATTATTTTCTTCGATTGAGTGGTTTTCTAATCCGAAAATTGCCTTCGGTTTGCTCGTAAGACTCACTATGAAGTCTTCTAAATTTAAAACCGAGTTTATTGCTCCAAAAGCACTTTCTAAACCTATAACTCCATTTTTAGCTTCACTAAATTCTACTTTTTTGTGTTCAATATCAATAGGGTTGTGGTCTGAAGTAATAATGTCTATAACCCCAGATTTAATCCCCTTTTGCAATCCTTTTACGTCAGTTTTAGTTCTTAATGGAGGATTCACTTTAAAATTGCTGTCAAAACCATGAAGTTCATCATCTGTCAGAGTTAAATGATGGACAGCGACACTACAAGTTACTTGCAAGCCTTTCTTTTTTGCTTCTTTAATTAATTCAATTGATTTTGAAGTAGAAATTGTGGGTATGTGTAATTTGCCTCCTGTATATTCTAATATAAATAAATCTCTTGCAATTTGAATGTGTTCAGCCAATGCTGGGTTTCCTTTAAGTCCAAGTTTTGTGCTGATAATTCCTTCATTTGCAATTCCTTCTCCTGCAATTGAGTTATTTTTAGGGAAGCTTAAGATTAAGCCATTAAAATTTTGAGCATACAAAAGTGCAATTTTCATTAAATTGTCATTTACAGTAGGTACGTTATAATCACCGAAGGCAATCGCTCCAGATTGACACATGTCATGTAGTTCTGCCAATTCTATCCCTTTGCTTTTTTGGGTTAAAGCTCCGATAGGATAGAGGGTTGTAGCAAAACCATTTGCTTTGTTTTGTATAAATTCAACAGCAGATTTATGGTCAATTACAGGATTTGTATTGGCATTTACAGCAACCGAAGTAAAGCCACTTTTAGCAGCAACATTCAATCCGTTCTTGATATTTTCTCTTTCTTCAAAACCAGGTTCACCAAAAGACACACTTGTATCAAACCAACCACAAGAAACATGAAGATTGTCAAGTTCAACAACTTGATAGTTGCTTCTCTTTTCTATAGAATCTGAGATCTCTTGAATAATTCCGTTGGTAATTAAAATATCTTTTTGTTGATTGTGATATTGGCTAGAAGTGTCAATAATCGTTGCCGATTTTAAAAGCGTAGTCATGGTTTATAGAATTTTAAAATCAAAATTTCTAAAAACAAAGATACAATTGCCAACGTTAAAAACCATTTCCAAAGCCAATGAACTTCATTTTTTTTGTTAATTTCTTTAAAAACATCTGAAATAGATGTTGAAACTACCCCATTTTTGTTTATTTCTCTCAGATCACTCAAGTTCATGAAGTTAAGATTGCCCTCATCCTTGGGGTAATTGAAAGCTAATTTATGGATCGTCTCATTGTCTTTTAATACATTATAAAACCCTGAATTTAATGGTTTATCCCCTGTTGTTATCTGAACTCTGTTTTGAAACTTTAATTGGAGAGGGATAAAAGTGTTTTCTGAATTTGTTATTTTTAAAATCTTCTCTTTTTTTAGACTTGTTTCTATATCAATTTTATTTTCAGTGCCAATTCTATAAAATAATTGACTTTGTTTAAAACTTAATGTACCGAAATTAAAAAAAACAGGAACTATCAAAGGAGAATTAATGAAATTACTATTTTTTATATTTAAGGAACTTGAGAACCAATAAATATTGTGGTTCCCTTTCTTAATTTGAGAAATAAAAGGGGTGTTGTTTTCAAAGGAAATAATATTGCTTAGATTTTTTGAAGAAATAGGGAAGTGGCTTTGGGTCTTTGGATATTGAAAGTTGGTTATTTTTTTTGAAAATACATTTTGAAAAAGAGGATGTTCATAATTGATAGACGTAATTTTAAGTGTGCCAACTTTTTTAGTGATAATTTTACCAACTTTTAATTTTTTGAGTAAATAATTATAGGAGCTAATGTTTGAATTTTCATTTGGAATGATGACTAAATCTCCTCCTTTCTCAGAATATTCTTTGATTTTTTTTAGTAAAATTTCGGGAATATTTTCAAGCTCATTTAATACAATTAATTGTTGTTTTAAGATTGAATTATAATTTGTGTTTCGGACTGTTTTCTGAGAAAAATTAAACCCTTTTTTAGTGTATATTTTAGATAAAAAATCAGTCTTATTACCAATAGACAAAACATTAATTTTTTGATCATTTTTTAGTGTAAAATAAAAGACGTTATCAAAGGTAAAAACATCGCTAAAAGAAGTTTCTATTTTCCCTCTAAATTCTCTTTGGTTTTTAATTTTAAATTGAACTGTTTTATAGCTGTCTTTTTCGAAAGAGGTAGATAGCTTGTTTATCAATTTAGAGTTGTTGTAAACCGCTATTGGAATATCATTTTTTGCGATACCTTGATTTCTTATGAGAACATTAAGGGTGAAATTAGCAGTATTGGTATTGCTAATAAAAACACTGTCAATAGAAATATTACTTTTTATTGAAGATTTTAATTTTATCGCTGAAAAAGAAGAGGTTACATTTGTAAACTTTTTTATATCAATATTTTGAAAATCAGATATTAGTGTTAATTTATTTAAATCTTTAGTTGAGATATTTTTTTTAGTTTTAAATTTTAGTAGAACTGTAGATATATCTATTTTTTTTGACGTTTCTTTAATCTCTAATAGGATTTTTCTGAGCTCATCTTTAGTTATCTTATCATAAAAATTTGAGTTTGTTTGGAGAGAATAGGTTTCTTTTTCTGAAGTATTTTCTATAATATCTTGTGCTGCTATTTGTAGTAAATTTCCTCTTTCACCCATTGTATTTGTGCTCAAAGAATTATCTAAATAAATAAAATGATGCTGTTTTAAGTCGGCTTTTTTATTGCTAAAATAGGGTTGCGAAAATGCAAAGATTATTGCTGTTAATAAAAGTAATCTGGTCACTAATAAAAGCCATTTTTTTATTCGTGAACTTTTACGATTTTGCTGTAATATTTTTTGTAAAAAAGCAACATTTGTAAAAGGGACTTTTACATATTTTTGTAACTGAAATAAATGTACTAAAAGAGGAATAATTAGTAGTGCTAAAAAGTATAAAATTTCCGGTATTTTAAATTGCATTTACTTTAATTTTTGGCACTAATTTATCATTACTATAACAGTGCTTAGCATGGTTTTTAATTATTGATTAAAACTTTTCAAAAACACCTAAGCCAAACAATGCAAAATCGTATTTTACAGGGTCCTTTTTGTCGAGTTTTCTTAATTTATGATCTAGTTCTGCTAGTGCTTTCCAGTCGTTTTGCTTTCTTAAAAGTAGTTTTAATTTTCTTGCGACGTTTCCAGAATGTACATCTAAAGGACAGGATAAGTTTGCTGGACTGTGAGTTTTCCATATACCAAAATCTACTCCAGCTTTATCATTTCTAACCATCCATCTTAAAAACATATTAATTCTTTTTGCTGCGGAATTTTTTAGCGGGTCGGAAATGTGTTTTTGTGTTCTTTGTTGATGAGAAATCTCAAAAAATACTTTTTTTAAGTAGTGAATGGCATTTTTATAGGATGTTTCTTTACCCTTTACTACCATAACTTTTTCCAAGCCTTGGTAATTTAGATAGACATGTTGTAATGATTTTATAAATTGCTGAAGATCTTTTGAATTAAATGTTCTATGAACAAAATTTACTAAAGATTTTAAATCACTTTCTTGATGATTTATAACAAAATCATAAGGAGAATTATCAAGTAAACTCATCAATTTAGACGCATTTTTGATAATCATTTTTCTGTTTCCCCAAGAAATTGTTGCGGTTAAAAATGCGGCAATTTCAATGTCTTCTTTTTTATAATATTGATGTGGTATCTGTATGGGGTCGGAATCAATAAATTTCTGATTGTTATAGAGAATTACTTTTTCGTCTAAAAATTCTTTTAACTCTTTTTGATTCATACAAAATTATCTTTACTCTTTTATTTTTCCATCAATCATTGTTAGTGTTCTATCAGCCATGTTTGCTAATTCTTTATTGTGTGTAATGATTACAAATGTTTGTCCGAATTCATCTCGGAGTTTAAAAAAAAGTTCATGTAAATTCTTAGCAGATTCACTATCAAGGTTTCCACTAGGTTCGTCTGCTAAAATAACAGAAGGATTATTTATGAGTGCTCTTGCTACTGCAACTCTTTGTTGCTCTCCTCCAGAAAGTTCATTTGGTTTGTGATTTATTCTGTGAGATAACCCCAAAAAAGTTAGTATTTCTTTTGCTTTTTTTTGTGCCTCTTGTTTTGGTTTTTCACCTATTAATGCAGGTATATAAACGTTTTCAATTGCAGTAAATTCAGGCAGTAATTGATGGAATTGAAAAATAAAACCGATCTGTTTATTTCTGAAAGAAGAGAGGTGTTTGTCTTCCAGTTCTTTAACTGAAATATTGTTTAATTTTAATTCGAAGTTTTTTTCCTTTAGAGGCTTGTCTAACGTACCCAATATTTGAAGTAATGTTGTTTTTCCTGCTCCAGAAGGACCAACAATGGCAACAATTTCACCTTTTTTAATATGTAAATTTACACCTTTTAAAACTTCTACATCCCCGTAATATTTGTGAATGTTTTTACCTATAATCATACCTAAATACTTTCTAACGAATGTATAAAAAAGAAATTAGAAAAACAGTCAGTTGACTTCATATTTACATTTAAAAAGAAATGATATATTTTGTTAATTAGTTGAAATTTGTAAGTAAATCCTGAGGCTATTTATGATAATTCATCATAAAATATTACTTCTTTTTTGACTGTCATAATTACTTATTTCTTGAATAAAATTTATGTATAAATATTTGATTTTTTTAATGAAAACTATGCAAGGTTTTGTTTATGAATTTGTATTTTTGTCCTTGTACTAAACATTAATAAATGAATTTACACGAATACCAAGGAAAAGAAATTTTAAGCAGTTTTGGCGTAAGGATTCAACGTGGAATTGTTGCGAGCAACCAAGTTGAGGCCATAGATGCTGCGAAACAGTTAACCGCTGAAACTGGTACAGGTTGGCATGTTATTAAAGCACAAGTTCATGCTGGTGGGCGTGGAAAAGGTGGTGGAGTTAAGTTGGCAAAAAACTTAGAACAAGTAGAAAAGATTGCCAATGAAATTATCGGAATGATGTTGATCACACCTCAAACTTCTGTTGAAGGAAAAAAAGTGCATCAAGTTTTAGTTTGTGAAGATGTATATTATCCCGGAGATTCTGAGCCAGAAGAGTACTATATGTCTGTTTTACTAAATAGAGCGACTGGTAAAAATATGATTATGTATTCCACTGAAGGGGGAATGGATATTGAAACTGTTGCAGAAGAAACACCGCATTTAATTTTTACAGAAGAAATAGACCCCTTGCTAGGAATCATGCCTTTTCAAGCTCGTAAAATTGCTTTTAATTTAGGATTGTCTGGTGTAGCTTTTAAAGAAATGACAAAGTTTGTTTCTTCTTTATATACTGCTTATATAAAATCAGATTCTTCGATGTTTGAGATCAATCCAGTTTTAAAAACATCTGATTCTAAAATTATGGCAGTTGATGCTAAAGTTTCTTTAGATGAAAATGCACTATACAGACATAGAGATTATGCAGCAATGCGTGACTTGCGAGAAGAAAATCCAATCGAAGTTGAAGCAAAAGCTGCGGGTTTAAATTATGTAGATTTAGACGGGAATGTTGGTTGCATGGTGAATGGGGCAGGTTTGGCAATGGGTACAATGGATTTAATCAAAGAGTCTGGTGGTGAACCAGCTAACTTTTTAGATGTAGGAGGAACAGCTGACGCGCAAAGAGTTGAGACTGCTTTTGGGATTATTTTAAAAGATGCAAACGTAAAAGCAATTTTAGTGAATATTTTTGGAGGAATTGTTCGTTGTGACAGAGTTGCACAAGGTGTTGTAGACGCATATAAGAATATGGGTGACAAAATTACAGTGCCAATTATTTGTAGATTGCAAGGTACAAATGCAAAAGAAGCTAAGCAGTTAATAGATAATTCTGGAATGGAAATTATTTCTGCTACAGAATTTCAAGAAGCTGCTGACAAAGTTCAAGAAGTATTAGAAGCATAGTTATTAGTAAATATTTTGTTAAAAGCACCTCATTTTTTGAGGTGTTTTTTTTATTGTATTTAATGATTAAGTCGTTTTAGATCTCTTCATATATTGGTAATTCGTGTAACAAAAAATCTTTTTGAATTGACAAAATTAATGATGGGTAGTATATAGTTTTTAAGGGTAACTTTATAATTTTTCTTTTAGAACAGCAATTTCATCTCGTAATTTTGCAGCCACTATAAAATCTAATCCTTTTGCAGCAGCTTCCATATGCTTGCGTTTTTCTCGAATTCTCTTTTCAATCTCTTCTTTCGGTAAATACTGAAGATCTTGCTCTGCTGCTTTTTGTATCGCATTGTCATAATGATAACTAGAAACTGCAGATTTAGTTAATGTATCATCAATTTTTTTATTTATTTGAGTAGGAGTAATTTTATGCTTGTTGTTATAGGCTATTTGTTTTTCTCTTCTTCTTTCGGTTTCATGAATTGTTTTCTGCATGCTATTGGTTATTTTATCAGCATATAAAATTGCCAAACCATTAACATTTCTCGCTGCTCTTCCAACAGTTTGGGTTATAGACCTGTGACTTCTTAAGAATCCTTCTTTATCAGCATCTAAAATAGCAACTAGAGAAACTTCGGGTAAATCTAATCCTTCTCGTAAAAGATTAACACCTATTAAAACATCAAATAATCCCTTACGCAAATCTTGCATGATCTCAACACGTTCTAGCGTATCAACATCAGAATGAATATACCTACAACGGATATCCACTCTTGTCAAATATTTTGTAAGTTCTTCCGCCATTCTTTTGGTTAACGTTGTAACCAAGGTCCGTTCGTCTTTTTCAACTCGAACCTGTATTTCTTCAATTAAATCATCAATTTGATTTAGACTTGGTCTTATTTCTATGATTGGATCTAATAATCCTGTTGGCCTTATTACTTGTTCTATAAAAATACCTTCCGTTTTTTGCAGTTCATAATCTGCAGGAGTTGCACTCACAAAAATAGTTTGATTTTGAATTGCTTCAAATTCATCAAATTTTAAAGGACGATTGTCCATCGCTGCAGGCAATCTAAACCCATATTCTACTAAATTTTCTTTTCTGCTTCTATCACCTCCGTACATCGCATGGGTTTGAGGAACCGTTACATGACTTTCGTCAATAATCATTAAATAGTCGTCAGGAAAATAATCTAACAGGCAGAAGGGTCTCGTACCAGGTTCACGACCATCTAAATAACGGGAATAGTTTTCAATTCCTGAACAATACCCTAATTCACGAATCATTTCTAAATCAAATTCTGTGCGTTCTTTTAAACGTTTTGCTTCTAAATGTTTGCCAATTTCCTTAAAATAGTCCACTTGTTTCATCATGTCTTCTTGAATTTGATGAATGGCATTTTGCAGAACATCAGGAGAAGTTACAAATAAATTTGCAGGATATATGGTGAGTTCTTGAAAGTTTTCTATGATGGCATTGCTCTCCAAATCAAAGGATTCTATTTCCTCGATTTCATCTCCAAAAAAATGAATTCTGTAGCCATTATCTCCATAAGATGGGTAAATTGTTACAATATCACCTTTTACTTTAAAAGTTCCACTTTTTATTTCATGTTCAGTTCTAGAATATAAGCTGGTTACCAATTGATGTAAAAATTTTGTTCTTGGTATTTGTTGATCAACTTCGATAGGTATTACGTTTTTTTTAAATTCAGTTGGATTTCCAATTCCATACAAACAAGAAACTGATGCAACGACCAATACATCTCTTCTGCCAGAAAGTAGAGAGGAAGTGGTGCTCAGACGAAGTCGCTCTATGTCATCATTAATAGATAAATCCTTTTCGATGTAGGTACCTGTTACTGGAATGTAGGCTTCTGGTTGATAATAATCATAATAAGAAACAAAATATTCTACTGCATTCTCCGGAAAGAATTGTTTAAATTCAGAATACAATTGAGCTGCTAATGTTTTATTGTGCGCTAAAACGAGTGTTGGTTTTTTTACTTCTTTTATAACATTTGCAACTGTAAAAGTTTTCCCTGAACCCGTAACTCCCAACAAAGTTTGAAATTTTTCACCTCCAATGATACTTTCCGCAAGTTCTTTTATTGCTTGGGGTTGATCTCCAGTTGGAGAAAACTCTGACACCATTTTAAATTCCATGTTGTAAAAATACGGATACTTTGTAAAAAAGTATCCGTATTTTTTAAGATTTAAAAAGTTTCCTTACTATCTTAATAACGAGAAGTGTCCTTTTTTAAGAATTGGAGGCTTGTTGGTATCTGCAGGAATCAATTGAACGCTAAACCAATAATCATCAGAAGAGAGTGTTTTTCCGTTATAGGTTCCGTCCCATCCTTGACTATCAATTGGTATTTGTGCGACCAATGTTCCGAATCTATTAAATATGTTCATGCTGCTATTGGGATAAAATATTTTATTAGCTCCTTTTATCTTCCAAGTATCATTTTTGCCATCTCCATTAGGAGTAAAAAACTTTGGAAATTGAATGACAGATATTTGTAATTGAGTGTCTGGAGAGCACCCCTTTTTATCATTTACGGTAATGGTGTAAATACCTCCCTCAAGGTTTTCGAAAAACGGATCTTCTTGATACCCACTAAACGGATATCGTTCACTAGTATCGTTATTTGTAATTGCAAACTGATAATCTCCAGGGCCTAAATTATTGTTTGTAGTATCTATTCTCACAGAAATAGTATCTTCACTTCCAATATTATTTCCTTCATCTATAATCGTGATAAAGCTTTGCTCTAGGGTTGCTATGTTAGATTCTTCGACTACAATAGTTCTTTCTCTAGCGCATCCAATCGGAGAGACGTCAGAAGCTGTTACGGTATACTTTCCAGCAGCAATTACCTTTAAAGTAGCATCATTACCTAATACATCTCCTACTTCATTTGTCCACTGATATGTGTATGTTGCTAGAGGATTTTCAGCTTCTAAAGTAAGAGGTGTGTTATTCAAGCAGACAATTTGTGGATCCTCCATATTTTCTTCGCCCATTACTGTAAAATCTGGCAAAGGATTGATATTTATATTAAAAGATAAACGAGTGTTCACACAGATAATAGGGGTATTTTTTATGTTTTCTACACGCACAAAAATAGGCTGTCCATTTGAGTTATTTT
>Ga0228672_1000199_pt1 | contig 36077 bp, 31 predicted proteins | sample 90DmetaG_FD_182788 | JGI IMG/M metagenome (GOLD analysis project Ga0228672, IMG submission 182788) | Seawater microbial communities from Monterey Bay, California, United States - 90D | ecosystem: Environmental > Aquatic > Marine > Coastal | place: USA: California | collected 2016-11-08 | reverse complement strand
GCTACGCAGCGATGAACAACAGCGCAGCAAACGGCTCACAAACACCGCATCTTCGCTCAAGAGAGATAAATACCAGTACAAGCAGCGCATTGGAGGAAGTATATGAGCATAAGATTACTAGAACACTTAAGAGATGAATTGATTCAAACCGGCATTGTCACGAATACTCCTGAGTTTTGTCGCAGCTGGCTTGGGCGCAGTGAGGGCTATATCCGTGTGCTGCGCTACAACCGCATTGATCCTAGTGTTGAGACACTGACAATCTGTTCCAACAAACTGGGGTATTATGCGGCGCGTTTAAATGGGTCAGATGCTGAGGAGCATAAGGCTTGGGCCGCAAAGCTGATCAACCTCAAAGCCCTATGTGACAGTGCCATAGCCAGGCAAGCGGAGGCTGTATGGCGGGCACCTGAAAGGATGGCGCTATGAGCATCTGTCTGAAATGGGTTCTACAGCCCCAAAAATCTGCGCTGCGGTTTTTTGTAGGCCAGTACTTATCATTCCGATGTGGTCTTTTGCAGGCCCCAAGCGTGCGGGGTAGGGGGTATTGCAATGGATGATCGTGAGGAATTGCGCCGCCTGATCGATGTGATTGAGAAATCCTGGGGCAGTGGCGGCCTTGAGCAGGCAGTTGATGACATCAAAACCTTTGCCAACACTGCAAGCTTTCTGACAAACAAACTGGACACGAAGCTCAAAAGTGGAAAAGTCAGAGCTAAGAGTAAACCCAAATCGCGCATGGGCAAGGCGATAGCGTCAGTGCCCAAGCCTAATATACCAAAGTCACCAAGTTCGCCGCCCGATCCGTCTTCTACAAATATATCCGGCATGCCAACGGCGACCAGTATTGCAACATCACAGGCTGATTTTGACCGCCTCAAACCTCAGCGGTCGCAACCACCCGTTGGGGCCAGCTGATCGAAGTGGTGTCTGTTGCCGGCTGTACTGCGGTTTAAGGGTTCGCACTTAATCGTGCCGCTCTGTGTGGCAGCTAACCCGGGTTGGTGGATTACACAGGATTTTGACGTGCAACTGCACGATTTTTGGCAAAAGAAGTGCGTTTGATTTGCTCGTAGAACTTTATGCAGGCAGGCATAGTTTTGATGGTACTAGGCGATAAATAATAAAGAAACAGAAGCACTGATTTGTAATCAGTAGGTCCGCGGTTCGAGTCCGTGTGGGGGCACCACAATCCATCACAAATATATTAAATATCAACGTGTTAATTATTATTAATAGATTTCGTCCCCCCTTTCGTCCCCCCTTTGGTTGACCATACCCGCTGTTTTTGCCACGCGCCCGCACGCCTGCGCGTCGTTGCAAACATGTGTGGTTTTGCATGCGGTTACGCGGCTATTTGCCTGCTGAGGCCGCTGTGGTCCGCTAAGGGCGCTACGCAGGCTGGGTGTGGGGTTAGGTTGATTGTACAGCCCTAAATGAGCGCCACCTCTACTCACGAGACAATTTCAAGCTCAATCGAACCGCCGCTCTTACTGAGTGGCGCCAATTATTGAGCGCATAGATTCAGGCTGCGCTAGCAATCCGATGCGAGTTCTCATTCGTCTGACAGCACCCCCACGACGCTTGCGTCGTACTTGGCTGGCATTCAAATTTTTTGGAATGCCAGCCTTCTTTCTCTGATTCTGGAAACACAGAGCGGACGGGTGATGGCTTCGCGCAATAGCTTTATTCAAGGTATCGGGTTACGCTTACTGGCTGCTTTCCTGCTAACGGCGATGTCTGCTGCTGTGCATGGCGCTGCAAAAACCGTTCCTATCGGACAAATTATGTTTTGGCGTTCGGCTTTGGCGCTAATCCCAATTTGTCTCTACATGATATGGTTAGGAGACTTTCCGAACGGCCTCAAAGCCTCCCAGCCGCGGAAATTTCCTAGGTCATAAACCTAGATGCAAAGGGCAGGGAAGCTGCACCGACTGCTTTGGGCGCAACTTCAAGCCCACCAACAATTGCAGAAAGGTTCGTTGTGTCGTTAATGAGGTAACTACAGATTTCACGGCAAATCTCAGGCGGTATGTATGACGACAAAACAACCGTTGTAACATCTACAAACTGACCAAGTTCGGCTAACTTTGCCTTGATCAGTTCGACGCATTTTTTCTGCCATTCTGCAAGTGCGGCATCAAAGTTACCAAGGCCTTGATATCGCTCCCAAAGTTCATCGGCATACACTGCATTTGATCCAAGCCCACGTTCCAACTCCAGTAGTCCGACGTCATATGGCTTTGTCGAAGCAGCGTTGTAAATTTGGTGGTTTAGGATCAACCGCGAGTGGACCTTTGCACCAATGTAAAAGAAGAGATAATTGTCCAGATCTCTTGCCGCGCCGAAGAGGCTTTCTCCACCAGCCGCGGCGGTAACATCGTTTTGGAGAAAAACCTCCAAATCGATTTCACTTTCTAATTGCTTTCTCAGCCTATCAAGTGGTTCAGAATCTTCGAATAGATCGGGCAAAGCTAAGCCTATGCCAGCGACCCGTATCCGCCTTTTTACGGATAATTCAGCAAGAATGTCTTGTGTGGTTGTGAAAATGTCAGGGTGAACATGATGGTCGCCAGCAGTCTCATGTTGCAGTGTTTTATGAACAACGACGGTGCCCACGAAGTCTATCAAGACCACCTCAGTCTTTCTGAAACCGATGCTAATACCAATAGAGAATGCACCCTCTGGGTTCAGCGACATTGGTATGGTGGGTGGGCCAACGCGGCCTTTTTGTGCCTTGCCTTTGGCTACTAAACCTTCTTTTTCGAGTGAGCGAACTATGACTGAAATTGTTTGGGCAGAAAGTCCTGTCTTCTCGCCGATGGCTAAGCGGGAAGTGCCGCCATGTTGTAGTAGCAAGGCTAAAACAAGCCTCTCGTTATGGCTACGAACACTAACCGCGTTTAGGCCATTTACTCTGTCCGCAATGCGGATCGGGTTGGGGGGAGAAAATCTCATATCAGGCATGTTGCAATCCCCTGTTCATTCCAGCATTTACAGTCACTGCGCACCGGCCCAACCGATTGCTTCAATTTCTTGTGCTAGCGCATTTCCCAACGCAAGATTAGCAGCAGCGCTCATATGGAACCCATCAGCAGGATCACATTCACCGATAGTGGCCGCGTCAAAGAAATGGACCTCTAGCGAGTCTGCCATTATTTCAAATTGTAAGGCGAGCGCTCGCGATTTTTCTGGAGCACCGTCAAAAATCGCGTTCCACTCTTTAAGATCATCATGCATCGGGGGAGGGGCAATGATTAAGATTTCCGGAACCTTGCCTTGGGGACCAGGGCACAGCTCCTTTATGTCGTAGACGAGGCAGCCTATTCCCATTGCTACCTCTGAAGCCGGTTGGGAAAATCGCCGTTTTAGATCATTTGTTCCAAGCATAATTATGATCAAGTCCAAGGGCGCATGGCTTTGCATGCAAGGTGTTAAGTATCGACGCCCATTCTTAAATTCACCTTCGACTGGATCATCGCGAATAGTCGTGCGACCACTCAACCCTTCTTCAATCACGCGCCAGTCAGGGCCTAATTTTTCTTGCAGCACACCAGGCCACCGCTCGGCCCAGCCGAAACGTTCAAGAGGGCTTCCTCCTGGTACTTGTCCGTGAGTGTTTGAATCTCCAAAACAAAGAACTGATCTCATACATTGGCCGCCATCTTTGAACTCTATTTAGTGGGAAGATGGCAGTCAAACATGCGTACGGCAAGAGGTAATCATTATCCATCAACATGAATAACTGAATAAATATATTAATCATTCAACATGAATAAGTGTTGACGCGGTGAAGAATCTGTGGTGATTTCCGTCGCTATGGAAGCGGGCACGGCATTGATCGGCTTGTTTTCAAGGGAGGACGAAAAAGCAAGATGTGCATCCTTGGAGGAGGCAGTGCGCATCATGAACATCCCGAAAAGCAAAGCGACTGTCTTGTGTCGTACAATAATTGAAGCGCATTCAGCTTGTCTGGGCGCGCAGTGGAGGAAACTTATGACTACTAATTTTAAGAAAGTGGCGTTGGCCGCTCTAATCGCCTCAACAGCACTCGTCGCACCTGCGTTCGCTGAAGATGTTATCTTGATGGACGGCGTTGAGCCGCGCCAAGAAAACAACTCAGTCGTCGAAGCAGGGGCGTTCCAAACAGAAGGCCCGTGGAAAATCGCCATGAGCCACTTTGGCGTGAACGCCAACACTTGGACTGTGCAAACGGCGCATGAAGCGCAAGGTGTCGCAGACGGCGACGATCGCATCACTGACTTTATCATGCTTGATGCAAACTTTGACCAAGCAAAACAGGTTGCAGACATTGAAGACCTTATTGCACAAGACCCTGACGTTCTGATTGTTATGCCAGTGACCGGCACATCTGCTGATGCTGGTATTGAAGCCGCTGTAGCGGCGGGTATCCCAGTTATCGTTCATACTGGACGGACCGAAACCCAGGCGTTCACAGTCGAGATTCAAGGCGGGGCAGAAAATTTCGGCCGTGTCATGGGCGACTTCTTGGTGGATCAGCTTGGTGGAACAGGCAACATTTGGGTTTTGCGCGGCTTGCCGTCGCATCCTGAAGATATCAATCGGTATGCAGGCCTTGTACAATCGTTGGAAGGCACTGACATTACGATCACCCAAGAAGAGCACGGCAACTGGGTTTATGATGAAGGCAAACGTGTCTGTGAAACTTTCTACCTAAATGATCCAAATGTTGACGGTATCTGGTCTTCCGGAGCTGATATGACACGTGCCTGTGTTGACGTCTTGAAGCAGTTCGGGGCTGATATTCCTCCGCTTACAGGCGAGGGAAACAATGGCTATTTTGGTCAATGGATCGAAGAAGGTTTCCCATCAATCTCAGCTGAATATAGCCCTGCACAAGCAGCGGCAGGGGTCAGAGCGGCTGTTGCTTTGCTGGAAGGCCAAGAGTTGAACAAGCACTACATCTATGAGCCTGCTGGCTGGGATGTTGCCAAGGCTGGCGAATACTATCGCGATGACCTCACAGCCAATGTTTGGTGGCCGACTGAGTTGCCTGAAGAAACTCTTCAAGAGCTTTACGGCCAGTAAGGCACTTCGAAAAACTACCACTGGGCAGTATTTCCTGCCCAGTGGTCTTTAGTTATTTGGCTGCGAACTTCAAAGTTGCGCTCCAACAAATTCAACTGAGGCAGCGCGTGAACAGTCTTATCAAACTCACAAATATATCTAAAAGCTTCGGGAATAACCAAGCGGTTGATGACGTGACCTTAGAGCTTAATTCAGGAAGTGTTCACGCACTTATGGGCGAGAATGGTGCCGGAAAATCTACTTTGATGAAAATCCTTGCCGGTGTTCATCAACCCGATGTGGGTTCGATTTCTCGGGCTGGGGAAGTGGTGTCTTTAACGTCACCGAAGCTTGCACTCGACTTTGGGATTTCAACGGTATTTCAGGAGTTATCACTCCTTCCGAACCTAACGATTGCCGAAAATATGTTCTTGGGCCGCGAACCAAAGCGGAGCTTCGGAATGATCGATACCAAGCTTATGGAAAGCCAAACGAAAGCTGCATTGGCCGAGCTTGGTTTGACATTGAATCCCTCAACGCTTGTTTCCGAGTTGACCATCGCAGAGCGTCAATTTGTCGAAATTGCCCACGGGATAAAAGCTGATGTGAACATCTTTATCTTGGACGAACCTACCGCTGCTTTGAACGCAGCAGATGTTGGGATGCTCAACAAACACATTCGTCGTATGAAAGACGAAGGCAAAGCTATCGTCTACATCTCGCACCGTATGGACGAGATATTTGATATCTGTGACACCGTTACAGTGATGAAGGACGGCCAGCATGTGGCAACGAAATCCCTTAGTGACATGACTCCTGATTCATTGATCGCCATGATGGTTGGTCGAGAATTGGAAGACCTCTTCCCTGAGCGGAGCGACGCACAAGGCGCTTGCCTGCTTGAGGTCAAACACTTCAAGCTCACGTCGGTTTCACAACCACTATCTCTCAAAGTCCACAAAGGCGAGATCGTCGCTCTTGCTGGATTAGAAGGGCAGGGTCAGCGCGAAATTGTCCGGTCCCTCATTGGTCAACACATACCTTTTGGTGGCACAGTTCGGGTGAAAGACCACGAGATCTCTCTGCCGGTTGCAGCCAATAATGGCATCCGTCAAATGAGCGCACTTGGTCTCGGGTTTGTCCCTGAAGATCGAAAAGATGAGGGCCTTTTCTTAAACCTTCCAATAGCTGACAATATTACCATCGGCCTACATTCCACCGAAGGCGGCCTTGCTCCAGCACGAAAGTATCGTGAAGTCATCGCTGATACGATCAAGAGCATGGCAATCAAGACGTCCAGCGCAAACGCCTCAGTTGCATCACTGTCTGGTGGGAACCAACAAAAGGTTCTGCTCGGTCGTTACTTCGCTTCCGATGTTGATTTACTGGTTATCGAAGAACCAACACGTGGTGTCGATATTGGCGCGAAAGCTGAAATCTACAAGCTGCTCCGCCAGTTTACGGAAAACGGCGGCGGCGTGTTGGTCTTGTCGCGTGAAACTATTGAGTTGATCGGACTATGTGACCGCATTTTGGTCATCCATGACCAAACCATTGTTAGCGAAATGGTAGCCGCTGATGCCACTGAACACAACATATTAGACGCTGCTCTAAGCTCCGGCTCAGACGCCACGGGATCGGTTTAAACCATGACTGCAACTTTAAAGAATATTCTAACCGGAAAAAACTCACGACAAGGATTGTGGATTTTACCACTGATTATTGTCGTGATTGGCTTCGTTTCTCTTTCTGTTTCAACGGAAGACTTCGCAACCAGTCAAAACCTCTCGAACCTCTTAAAGCAGGCCATGCCCTTGATCATTGTCGCTATTGGCCAGATGATTGTGATCTTGTTGGGTGGGATGGACCTTTCAGTTGGCTCGATGATCAGCCTCACAACCGCACTCCTAGCCATTGATGCGCCAGCAGTCGTGACAATTCCCTTGGTCGTCGTTGCGGCGGTGATGGTTGGATTTATTAACGGATTTTCTGTTGTCCGGCTCAATGTTCACCCAATTATCGCGACACTTTCGATGCAATTCATCGTGCTTGGCGTTGCCAAATTGATAAGACCAGTAGCGGGCGGCTCTGTTCCTGAGTTCTTGGTTCAGTGGGTAAACGGTACAATTTTTGGCGTCTCAACAGTTTTCCTTTGGACGCCGATTGTCATCTTGATTGGTTGGAAACTCATCCACGGCTCTCGTTACGGATTACACCTATTTGCGATTGGTGGCGGTGCTGCCGAAGGGCAAGAAGATGCGGCTCATAACTTTGGCATTTCGGATCGCCGCAACATCATCGTGGCCTACATCTGTAGCGCGTTGTTCGCTGCACTAGCCGGTGCCTTCCTAGCTGGACGTATCGCATCCGGTGATCCGAACGTTGGCACGATCTTCGCGCTTGATTCAGTCACAGCCGTAGCTATTGGCGGCACTCAGTTGTCCGGTGGCATCGGCGGATTGCATGGTACCTTGATCGGCGCGCTTTTGATGGCTTTGCTCTCAAACGGCATGAATTTGGCCAATCTTTCAGCGTTCCTTCAAGGCTCGATCAAAGGCGGCATTTTGCTGCTCGTCGTTGCCTTACAATCCCGTAAGAAGATGGGTCTGTAAGCATGAAACTCACATTGAATCCTATGTTTTCTAGCCTTCTGCGTGTTCCACCTGCCTACTTTGTTTTTGCAGCACTGTTCGTCACGCTTTGGGTAACAAAGCCTCAACTGATGAACGTAAACGTTATGGGCGTTTTCGTACGCCAAGTTGCCCCACTCGGTATCTTAGTTCTCGGGCAGCTTTTGGTGATGCGTGTGCGGTCAATTGATCTGTCGGGGGCAGGGGTGCTTTTGATCGTCAACTACATGATGTCATCAGGTATCATGGGCGACATTCACGTGCTGTTCTACATTCCACTTGCCCTGTTGCTCGGCTTGATTGTGGGTCTTGTGAACGGATATTTGATTGGGCGTCGGCGTGTGTCAGCGGTCATAGCGACATTGGCCGTCACCACCATTCTGGCAGGGATCGTACAATTTTTCGCAAGCGGAAAACCTCCCGGTGCGATGCCCGACTTTTACAACGATATTTACAACACCAAGATATGGATTTTTCCCTCACCAGTCGCGTTTTGGATCGTTCTGACTGTTTTAATGTCGGTGTTTCTATCGCGCTTTGTCTTTGGTCGATATGTTGCATCAATTGGTGAAAACCCAACTGCGGCGCATTTCTCAGGGGTTCCCGTCGAACGAACCGTTATCATTGCTCACGTCATGGCCAGCGTCATCGCATCAATTGCGGCCTTGGTACAATCTTCGTCCATTGCAGTTGGTAGTATTCGTGTCGGATTAGAAATGCCGATTGATGCAGTCGCTGCGACCATTTTGGGTGGCGTCGTTTTTGGACGAGGAGAAGGTGGCGTGTGGGGCCCGTTTTTTGGCGTCTTATGCTTTGCACTCTTGTTCGTCGTCATGACCAGCTTTGGTGTGCCTGAGCCTGGTAAGTTAATTGCTCGCGGGCTGATCATTTTGCTTGCTGCAATCCTCTATGGAATGCGCGCAGCTAAATCTTAAAAACCAAATGTGGAGGAATGTCCTTTGACTGACAGCAAATCAATTATGTGTTTCGGTGACTCTCTAACCTGGGGGTGGATTCCTGTGGTCGAAGGTGCACCAACACAACGATACGCGTATGAGAAGCGTTGGACCGGCGTCATGTCCAACGAGCTTGGCAACGACTACAGGATCATCGAAGAAGGCCTTAGTGCAAGAACTACAAGTGCTGATGATCCAAACGATCCGCGTTTGAATGGCAGCGAATATTTGCCATCTGCTTTAGCAAGCCACCTACCACTGGACCTCGTCATTGTCATGCTCGGAACGAACGACACAAAGTCATTCTTCCATCGCACACCTTTCGAAATCGCCAACGGGCTAGGTAAGCTATTGAGCCAGATTGGCGGCTGTGCTGGTGGCGTTGGCACTATGTATCCGGCTCCCAAAACGCTTGTCGTTGCGCCACCTCCCCTCACGGACATGCCACATCCATTTTTCCAAGGGATGTTTGGCGGCGGTCATGAGAAAACCGTACATTTTGCACAGCAATTCCGCGATTTGGCGGACTTCATGAAAGTCGACTTTTTCAATGCGGCTGACGTGATCAGTACCGATGGTTGCGATGGCATTCATTTCACTGAAAAGAACAACGAAACGCTTGGCAAGGCGCTCGCCGTTAAGGTCCGCGAAGTCCTCTCCTGAGTTCGGGCCGAAGCTGCGTTTCGGGTTTTTCTTCCTACCGGGAACGCACGAGGAGGGGCCGAACAGGCGATCTCGGCCCCTCCTTGGAACAACCTGCGATGCAAATTTAGATAGTCAATTAGCGTCCACGAACCCAGCCAAAAATCATACATGCGAGGGCATTTTATGCCGCGAACAGACTTTGACATTTTCATTATTGGTGGTGGCATCAACGGCTGCGGAATTGCGCGAGATGCTGCGGGCAGAGGCCTGAAGGTTGGCCTAGCAGAGATGAACGATCTTGCTTCGGCAACGTCCTCCGCATCAACAAAACTGTTTCATGGTGGATTACGATATCTTGAGTTTTTCGAGTTTCGGCTTGTAAAAGAAGCACTCATCGAGCGTGAAAGATTACTTCGTGCAATGCCCCACATTTCGTGGCCGATGCGTTTTATTCTACCGTATCACAAAGACACGCGTTTCGAGGGAACAACTCCAACATCAAAGATGTTGTCGATGATTATGCCGTGGATGAAAGGCCGGCGGCCTGCCTGGCTCATCCGACTTGGCTTGTTCTTATACGACAACTTAGGACGTGGGGATCTTCTTCCTAAGACTGGAAAGTTGGATCTTTCTAAAGCTGTCGAAGGCGAACCTCTCAAAGACAAGTTTCAAATGGCCTACGAATATTCTGATTGTTGGATAGAAGACTCTCGGCTGGTTGTTCTCAACGCCCGGGACGCCCAGGAGCGAGGCGCTTCAATCTACACGCGAACCAAGGTCGTTTCGGCGCAGCGCCACGATGATTTTTGGGAAGTCGTGTTGGAGGGGGCGATCAATCAAACCATAACGACTAAATCGTTGGTAAATGCAGGCGGACCTTGGGTCGAAGACATAATCCGCTCCAAGGTGAAGCAAAATACAAGTGAGAGCGTGCGCCTCGTGAAAGGCAGCCATATTGTTGTTCCAAAGCTCTTCCAACATGAAAAGTGTTACTTCCTGCAAGGCGAAGACGGACGCATCATCTTTGCAATACCTTATCAAACTGACTTCACTCTGATCGGTACAACAGATGCGGATCATACCGATCCAGATATTCGACCAGTTTGTTCGCATGAGGAAAAAGACTATCTGTGCACATTCGCAAGTAACTATTTCAAAAAAACCGTTTCGACAGATGATATTGTTTGGTCCTACTCCGGTGTACGCCCACTCTATGATGACGGTGCGAGTACGGCCACGCAGGCGACACGCGACTATGTGCTTTCACTTGACGATACTGCAGCCCCAATTCTCAATATTTTTGGTGGAAAAATTACAACGTATCGCATGCTTGCCGAACACGCGATGGAGAAATTTCGCGAAGTGATACCAAACCTTGCTCCATCTTGGACAGCTGGCGTGTCTCTTCCTGGGGGAGATTTTCCTGTTGATGGCTATGAAGACCTGTGTGCCGACATCGCTGACCACTATGAGTTTTTGCCTAAAGCTTGGACCGAAAGACTTGTTCGCGCCTATGGAACAGAAACCTATGATATTTTGGGGACGGCCAAAGAATTGCCCGACCTTGGGCAGGACTTTGGCCACACGCTCACCGCGTGTGAAGTCAGCTGGCTTATGGATAGAGAATACGCGCAAACGTCCGAAGACGTTCTCTGGAGGCGCAGTAAGTTAGGTCTCCGATTGAACAAACAAGATGTTATCGCATTGGACGCATTCATGCTCAAAGGGGCATCCAATTGACTCATATTTTGGCAATTGATCAGGGAACGACGTCAAGCCGAGCGATTATCTTTGATCAAGACATGAAACTTAAAGCTCAAGCACAAGAAGAAATACAACAATTCTTCCCAGCTTCGGGTTGGGTTGAACATGACCCATCGCAGATTTGGTCAACCGTAGCCGCGACAGCTAGAGGAGTGATTGAGAGTGCAAATTTGCATGCCTCTGACATCACTGCGATCGGCATCACTAATCAACGAGAGACAACGATTGTCTGGGATAAGAAAACTGGTGTGCCAATCCATAAGGCAATCGTTTGGCAGGATCGTCGAACTGCCGACTTTTGTGAAGAATTGCGCAAGGCTGGCCATACAGAAATGTTTGCAAAAAGAACCGGCCTCATGGTCGATCCATATTTTTCAGCGACAAAATTGAAATGGATTTTGGATCATGTCGAGGGCGCTAGAGACCGTGCTGTTCGCGGTGAGCTGTTGTTTGGGACGGTTGACAGTTTCCTAATCTGGAAACTGACTGGCGGCCTTGTTCACGCCACCGATGCAACAAATGCCGCACGAACAATGCTCTATGATATTCATAAGGGTTGTTGGAGCAAGACCATCGCCGATCTGTTTGAAATCCCACTTTGCATGTTGCCAGAGGTAAAAGACAGTGCAGATGATTTTGGGAAGACGAGAGCTGACCTTTTCGGGATGGAAATACCGATATACGGGGTGGCTGGGGATCAACAAGCCGCCACAGTAGGGCAAGCTTGTTTCGAGCCGGGTATGATGAAATCCACCTACGGCACGGGTTGTTTTGCGTTGTTGAACACAGGGGACACACCTGTTGTATCTCGGAACCGTCTATTGACGACGATTGCATATCAGCTTGATGGAAAACCTACTTACGCCCTTGAAGGATCAATATTTGTGGCTGGTGCAGTGGTCCAATGGTTAAGAGACGGTCTCAAAATCATCCGCGATGCTGGTGAGACACAACCATTAGCAGAGAGTTCCGACGCCGATCAGCCAGTCGTTCTTGTACCTGCCTTTACAGGATTGGGCGCACCTTATTGGAGCCCCGAATGTCGTGGAGCAATTTTCGGATTGTCGCGCAATTCTGGTCCTGCCGAACTGGCGCGAGCCGCCTTAGAAAGTGTCGGTTATCAAACTCGCGATCTTTTGGAGGCCATGCTCGACGACTGGCCAGCAGAGCAACAACAAGGTGTCTTGCGTGTTGATGGAGGTATGAGTGCATCATGCTGGGCGATGCAATTCCTTTCCGACATCATTGATGCACCTGTTGATCGTCCAGAGGTGCTTGAAACCACGGCCCTAGGGGCTGCATGGTTGGCGGGCATGAAAGCTGGAATTTATCCTGAAAAGGCAGAATTTTCTCGTTTGTGGGCGTTGGGGAAACAATTCATACCAGCAATGCCGTCTGAGATTAGAGGCAAGAAGTATGCGGCTTGGAAGCGGGCTGTCAAAGCTACACTTACATACTGACAGCTATATATTGAAAAAGATCGGCGAAGTGAGTGTAATAAGGTCAGCAATACTGACTTATTTAACATTGTCTGACGTCAGCACCTATGGGTCCAAATAGGCCGATTGGTACTGTCAGATTAAACTCGGTTGAAGCGAGCAGGGTGGTCTCGTAGCCTCTCCGTATGACAAAACACTCCCCATTCAGGTACTTTAAAACGAGCCCAGAGATCATCCGCTTGGCTGTGATGTTGTACGTCCGGTTTCCGCTCTCACTCCGTAATGTGGAAGATCTTCTGCACGAACGAGGCATTGAGATCAGCCATGAAACAGTTCGGTTTTGGTGGAGCAGATTTGGTCCGATGTTTGCTGCTGAGATACGAAGAAACCGGGTCAGTCGGATGCGATCCTATTCGAACTGGCAGTGGCACCTGGATGAGGTTTTCGTAAAGATCAACGGAGAGACGCATTATCTCTGGCGGGCCGTTGATCACGAAGGTGAGGTGCTTGAAAGTTATGTTACCAAGCGCCGAGACCGTAAGGCGGCATTGAAATTCCTCAAAAAAGCAATGAAGCGCTACGGTGGGCCAGAAGTAGTTGTGACGGACAAACTACGTTCCGATGGCGCTGCAATGAAAGTTGTTGGCAACGCGGATCGGCAGGAAACGGGTCGCTGGTCTAACAATAGGGCGGAGAATTCCCACTTGCCGTTTCGACGACGAGAACGCGCCATGCTCCGCTTCCGACAGATGCGATGTCTGCAGAAGTTCGCTGCAGTCCACTCTTCAGTCCACAACCATTTCAATCAGGAGCGCCACTTCTACTCACGAGACAATTTCAAGCTCAATCGAAGCGCCGCTCTTACTGAGTGGCGCCAATTATTGAGCGCATAGATTCAGGCTGCGCTAGCAATCTGATGCGAGTTCTCATTCGTCTGACAGCACCCTAACGGCTGCTATGCGGACAAAGCGGACCTTTGACTTCGAGCGCTTAACGGCCGCTTCTGATTGCCAGAGAGATCATAGCGCAAACGTGTTCACAACCCGACGCTTATGGAATAGATTGAGCCCAGAAAGCAGGCTTGCGCGCTTTGACAGCGAACTTAAGGCTATCATGCCAAAATTAAGCGCTTTGAATGACAATTTGACTTATAATTCCGCACCCAACCGGAAGGATATTTTTTTCGACATTTCTTGCATACTTTTTGCGATCGTTTCTTGCCCGATGAGCTCAAATGTCTCTTGGGAAAGACTTACTGCAATTCCTGCGATTGGCTGGTTTTGCGCATTTAGCACGGCAGCACCGCAGCACAGCATCCCCTCGTTGACTTGTTGATCATCGACAGAATACCCCTGCGCGCGGACCCTATCAATTTCGGCAACCAGTTCATCGACATCGCGGACACTATGGCTTGTTAAAGGGCTGGGAAAATCGGCCTCATACAGGCGGCGTATGTCATTGGTTGTCTTGTAGCTGAGAAAGCACTTCCCTGTCGCTGTGAACGCGGCTGGAAGGCGCATTCCTATCCGAAAGTCGTATCCGACAGACTGCGCAGCGTTCCTTGCCGCAAGATATACAACTTCTGAGCCCTCCAAAACGGAGAGTGTAATGGTTGCGCCGGGCAGGTTGCTACTCTCATCCCAAATCGCTGCAAACTCGCTCGCGACATCTGATTCGTGTGTAAACCTGTTTGCCCATCGCATGATGTGTGGGCCCATTCTGTAAGTTTGATCAGAGCGTTTTCTCAAAAGGTTGAGCTCCACAAATGTTGCACAAATATTGTGCGCAGTGCTTTTTGGGATGCCCATAGTTGCAGCAATCTGCGTTACTGTTAGGCTCTTTTGAGACTTAGAAACAACGTCGAGAAGTGCTGCACCCTTTGAAAGCGCGGGGACTAATTTTGTTGTGCTCATTTTTTAAGCTTTCCTTTCCAGCTTGAAATCGGGGCTCTTGCGTTCAATGAGAGGCTTGACATTGATGACGGTATATCGCCTCATATTCTGGATAAAGCACTCTGTTCGGTATGTCGAACACTTTCTGGGAGGGGAGCGACGTTTGTTTAATCTGAAAATTTGCCCTGCGAAAAGCGAGACTGTCGCATTGAGCTATGCGCTTCTTTCGGTTTCATCACCGAGCGAACACGTCGTCGCCCAATTTGGAGCGCATTCATGAACGTTAGTGATTGGGCAGTCAAATTCAGCGCCGCCTCTGATGAGAACAAAACCATCGCCGCAATGGCGCGGTATTTTACCTGCACCTACATGCTCGACATGAGCGACGAGAAAGTCATTGTCGAAATGATTGATGGCAAGGTATACCGCATCAACGTTTCGCCAGGCGGTATGGATGCCTATGACTTTGCCTTGCGTGCCAGCGCCCAGACATGGCGCGAATTTGCCCAGCCTATTCCCAAGCCGATGTATCACGGCATTTGGTCTTCCAGCTTCCGCAAGGACTTGAAGATCGAAGGCAATACTCTTGTTCTGCTGCAGAACTTGCGCAACTTCACAGTTCAGTTCGAGCTGCTGCGCACTGTCGGGGTGCCGGTATGAAGCACTCTGTTTTCTCCCCTCAACCCACGAGCATCACATCATGGTAAAACATTCCCCAGTTGTCGGCCGCTATGTGACGTTTGATGTCGATGGTTACGAATACAAAGTCTTCTATCAGCAAAACGGCAAAGGCACGCCACTTGTTTGTCAGCACACCGCAGGCTGTCACAACCACCAATGGCGCGACCTGTTGGAAGATGAAGAAGTCACGGCAAACTACAACGTAATCGCCTACGACCTGCCGCGCCACGGCAAATCAGATCCGCCATTGAACACAAAATGGTGGGAAGAAGAATACCGCCTGACCGCAGATCACTTCGTCAACTTTATCGTAAAGCTCTGTGACGCCCTAGAGTTGGAAAACCCGATCTTTATGGGCTCATCATTTGGCGGCAACGTGGCGCTTCAGTTGGCCTTGCGTCATCCTGAACGCTTCAAGGCTGTTATCCCTGTTGAAGCAGCAGCACATGCGCCCGGTTTTTTCCTCGATCTTTGGCGCCATCCGCACGCAAACGCAGCACAAGTTTGTGCCAGCGGAGTGTGGGATCTGATGGCCCCGCAAAGCCCCGACAAAGACCGCTGGCTCACGTGGCACTATTACACCCAAGGCGCAGAGGCGTTCAAAGGCGATCTGTATTTCTATTCGGTGGATCACGACCTGACAGACAGGCTGTCGGAAATCGACACCAAGCGCTGCCCTGTAATTATGATGACCGGAACTTATGACTATCTCACGCCCCCCGAGGCGACAGAAAGCACCGCCAGCAAGATCCCTGGTGGCATCTATATCGAGATGGAAGATATTGGCCATTTCCCGATGAGCGAAAACTACCCTCTGTTCCGCGAATATCTGCGCGAAGCCCTACGCTTGGCAATGGAGCGTAGCAATGGGTGAGCGCGCCGCGGACAGCATGACGGCCATAAAGACAAAGAAGGAATTGGAATGAAGATTCTTGAGTTCAACGATCGTGGCTTGCAAGTCGAACGCGATGCAAATTCGGTTGACCACTCCAGCAGCGCGAGCAGCCTTGCTCCTGCACCCAAGCTAAAGTCGGCGACCAGCAGCTCATCCAATGGCCCATCTGATATACAGCTGTATATGTTCCAAACGGGGACACTGCGAACCAAAACCAAATTTATCAAAATGAACCAAGGCGAGGATGATTTCGAAATCCCCGTCCCGTGGTTTTTGATCAAGCACCCAAAAGGCAATGTCGTGATTGACGGCGGCAACGCTATCGAGACAGCAATAGACAAACGCGGTCATTGGGGCGACGTTGTTGAGGCCTATGATCCGATCATGAACAGCCACGAAACTTGCGTTGAGCAATGCCGTTCTGTCGGCGTGGCGCCAGAAGATGTTCGCTATGTTCTCCAGTCGCACTTGCACTTGGATCATTCCGGCGCAGTTGGGCGTTTCCCCAAAGCACAGTATATCGTGCAGCGCGCTGAATATGAGTATGCCTTCAACCCGCACTGGTTCTCGGCGGGGGCTTATATTCGTGCTGACTTTGATAGACCGGGCCTCGACTGGAAGTTCTTGGGTGGTGAATATACCGACAATTATGATTTGTTTGGCGACGGCACGATCAGGATGATCTTCACGCCAGGGCACTCTCCGGGGCACCAGTCGTTTTTGGTTACTCTGCCGAACACCGGCCCTGTGCTTTTGACGATTGATGCCGCTTACACTCTTGATCATTGGGAAGACAAGGCACTGCCTGGTCTTGTTTGCTCTTCCGTCGACGCTGCAAACTCTGTCGCGAAGCTGAAGAAAATCGCCGAAGACACGGGCGCGCTTTTGGTAACGGGGCATGACCCTGACAACTGGAAGACATTCAAGAAAGCTCCCAACCAGTTTTACGACTAACGAACAAAGCCGGGGCGGGAGGCCCCTGCTAGTGCCGCGAGCCTATCGTGGCGACAAAGAGGGTCACGCACATGACCTTTTCAAACGGAGGAAAGAAATGAAAATTATCAAAACAATGACACTGACGCTGGGCGCAACTGCGCTCTTGGCGACAAGTGTTCTCGCAGACGGATTGGACGATATTAATCCAGATGTGCGCGAGCGCCTGTATAACCCCGAAATGCTCGATCCCGCCCAGCCGATTGAAGCGAGCCTTTATAAGGACTTCATGGCCAAAAGCCCGCCGCCTTGGACGATCGGTTATGCCAGCTCTTATGCAGGCAACACGTGGCGCGCTGGCGCGATGGACGAGCTTCAGAATGTGATCATTCCCAAGTGGAAAGCGCTTGGCCTGATCGACGAAGTCATCATCACGCAATCAAACTTGAAAGACGCCACGCAAATTCAGCAAATGCGTCAACTCGTTGACCAAGGCGTTGATGCAATCATCCTGTGCTGCTCAAACCCGACGGCCCTGAACCAGACGGTAAAGTATGCCTACGACCAAGGCGTGCCGACTTTCTCGATGACAGGCTATCTGACATCTGAATACGCTATCAATTCGTCAGTGAACTATCAGCTGGCTGGTTTCCAGATCGGCAAGCAAATGGCCGACCAACTGGGTGGTGAAGGCAACGTACTTGTTGTTGAAGGCATCCCGGGAACATCTGGTTCAGACAGCCAGGACCGTGGCGTTAAGGCAGGTCTTGCAACTGCTGAAGGCATCAAAGTTGTTGGCTCGATCGCAGGCATGTGGACCGATCAGGTTGCTCAAGGCGAAGTCCAGAAATGGCTCGCTACACATCCGGGCAAGCTTGACGGCGTTGTTGTTCAATCAGCCGCCGAAATGGGCGTTTTGCGCGCCCTTGCGCAATCAGGCCGTGCAGACGTTCCTGTTAGCATCGGTGGTGAGCTCGGAGCACTTTGCTTCTGGCGCAACAACCCAGACTACATCCCTGCCGCGATCCAAACATGGCCCCCACAAGACGACATCACTTTGATGTGGGACATCATGATGCGCACGCTGCAAGGCCAAGGCCCTAAGGTTCAGTCAGTGTTAGTTGATCCGGTAACGATCACCTATGCAGACCTCGAAACGGTGCTGGGCGAGGATTGCGATCCGAACTCGGCAAACTGGTTGCCGGTCGGCAAAGAGCGTTGGGGCGGCGCAGAGTACCTCAACGACTTCTTCTACAGGCCAGCTGATCCAACAGCTTACAAACCTTAAACAAATCATGTCGGGCCGCTCTTTGCGAGCGGCTCGTCAATCTCCTTTCAGGACGTGTTCAGTTGACCTCATCCCAACCAAACATACAGACACCTTCAACTGCGCGTATCACGATTGCAGTCAACGATGTGTTCAAGTTTTTTGGCCCCACGCGGGCGCTGAACGGTGTGACGTTTTCGGCGCGTGAAGGTGAGATCCATGCGATCGTTGGTGGCAATGGATGTGGCAAGAGCACACTTGCCAAGATCGTTTCGGGTGTCCTTCCGATCACAAAAGGACAGATATCAATTCTGGGCGAAACGCCTTCAACCCCTGGAGAGTCGCGCGCGCTTGGTATTTCGACGGTTTACCAAGAAGTCCTCGTCGCCGACGAAAGCACGGTTGTGGACAACCTGTTCATGGGGACTGACGGCTTGTTTTCTGCCCAGATTTCGTTTGACGACAAAGTCGCGCGCGCAGCAAAGATGATGCGCGAACTGGCCGGAGAGGATGTCGACCCATTTGCGCTGGTCGGTACCCTGCCGCTGGGCATCAAACAGTGGATCACCATTGGTCGCGGTTTGCTTCAAGTGCCTCGTATTCTCATCCTTGATGAGTCCTCCGCCGCGCTTGATTTTGACAGCACAGAACGCTTGTTCGACAAAATGCGCGAATTGCGTGATGGCGGCACAACTGTTCTCGTGGTGACACACCGAATCGCCGAGCTCATTAGAATTTCTGATCGCGCAACTGTTTTGCGCGATGGCCGCGATGTCGGCGTTTTGGAAAAAGAAGAGATCACCGAGAAAAACCTGCTCGCGTTGATGACAGGCGAAGAGCAAGATGCGGATCACGCAGCGTCGAATGCGCCGCAACCCGATACCAGAGAAGTTATTTTGCGGGCAAATAACATCAAGGTTTGGCCTGTGTCCGCCCCGATTGATTTTGAACTTCTCAAAGGTGAGATTGTAGGAATTGCTGGCCTTGATGGCCAAGGTCAGGACGAATTTGTGCGTATAGTGTCTGGCGTTCAGCAGGCTGCTGAAGGGCTGGTCTATGTGACTGACAAAACTGGCAGCCTAACCCCGATCCAGTCGCTGGCTGACGCTGTTGCTTCAAAAATTTCTTATGTGTCAGGTGACCGAAAACGTGAAGGCATTTTCCACGTCCTTAGCATTTTCGAGAACATGGTAATGCCGCTTTACCGAGAAAAGAAGCGCGGCGGCAAGCTTGGCTTTATTGACTGGGGCAGCTTGCGCACGATCTTTACCCGCGAAACGGAGAACCTGCTGATCAAGTTTGGCCTTGCCGAAGACAAAATCACATCGCTCTCTGGCGGCAATCAGCAAAAGGTTTTGATCGGCCGCGGCTTTGCCATGCGCCCTGATATCATTGTTCTCAATGACCCAGCGCGCGGCATTGATGTCGGCGCAAAAAACGAGCTTTACAAGCACCTCAGAGCCTTTGCAGACAGCGGCAAGTCTGTCGTGTATATGTCGTCCGAGCTTGAAGAGTTTATCGGCTTTGCAACGCGCGTGATCGTGTTTCGGGACGGCAGCCAGTTTGATGCTTTTGCCGGAGCGCGCATCGAGCCGAAAGCCATTTTGGAAGCGATGTTTGGCCAGACTGATGGCAGCGGGCTTCTCGATGCAGAAGGTGCGGAAGGTTTTGCCTATTCGGTTGAAACATCAGAGATGACTCCGAACACCGAAACCCTGGAAGTGGAGGACGTTGCTTCGTCTGACCTCCCCGCGATCCCGGCCGGTTTGAAACGACCAAAGATCAAGATTGTCGAGTTTGATGACCGTCATGCAAGCGGGAGACGACAGCTGTGAGCGGCCTCGTGTTAGAAAGCAACGCAGCAACGGACGACAGCGTAGAAACAAGCTCGGGCGGCAGCTCAACACCCTACCTGCTGATGCCGATCTCTGTGCTGTTCTTGTTGATCATCATAGGTGTGATCCGCTCTCCCTCCTTGATGACAAGCTCGGGGATCGGGGCTGCTATCATCGTTTCGGCGCCGCTTATCCTTGCAACATATGCCCTGATGACAACGGTCACTGCGGGCCGTGGCACCGTTGATCTGGCGATTGGGCCGCTAATGGGCTTCATCAATGTTTCGGTTATCCAGCTGAACGCCGCAGGCGTGATAGGTTCACCTGTCTCGGTGTTTCTGTTCGCGATAGGCCTCGGCATTGCCTACCAACTGGTCATGGCTGTCGTGATCATTTATGTGCGCGTTCAGCCGATCATCGTATCGCTCAGCGGGTTCTTGGCCTTGTCAGGCATCAATCTGGTTATCCTGCCACGGCCTGGCGGCTTGGCTCCTGAATGGATGCAAAGCTGGGGCGCGGGAACCGAGATTTTCTCTCCCGTTCTGTGGATCGTTATTGCCGCAACGCTGGCTTGGTTGCTGTTTACCCAAACGGCCTTTTACACCCACCTGCGACTGATGGGATCAGACGAGCGCGCAGCTTATACCAGCGGCGTTCCTATCACCGTTGTGCGCATGGGCGCGCATGTTGTCGCGGGTATATTTGCAGGCTTGTCGGCCATAACCTACACCGCTCTGATTAGCTCGGGCGATCCAAGCCAAGGCACAACCTACACGCTCATCGCCGTAACGGCGCTGGTGCTTGGCGGCACATCTTTGGCTGGCGGGCGCGGCACTGTCATGGGCTCGCTGTTCGGGGCTTTGAACCTCTATCTGATCACCTATGTTCTGGCGACATTCAACTTTGGTTCAGTGCAGAGCTTTGTCACCGATCTCGCCTATGGCACAATTCTCGTGGTCTCGTTGCTGCTGACGACGGCCTTGCCGTTTATCCAGCGCCACATCCGAAACTTCTCTCCACTGCTCTACTTTGTGGCGCTGTCGGTTGTGATCTTTGGCGTCGTTTTGCACACGACATTTGACTATGGTGCGCTGACAGAAGCCGCAAATCTAGCAACTCCGGTACTCTCGCCTTCGCTCTATGCTGGTCCTCTGGAAATTGCAGTTTTCTCCTCGGCAGATACGGCGGCACGGGCGAGCATCATGCCGCTGATCTACATCGCTGCGCTGATCATGGTGCTGCCGATACTGCTCAGGATCATCGTGTCAAAATCCGACTTTCAAAAGCTCAACCTGTTGGTCGCTATTGTCGTCGCCGCGTTGCTGTTGATGTCTGCCTATTTCATCGTTCAGCCGGCGCCAGTTACGGGATCTGATGTCGTGGAGGAAACACAATGAGCGTAGGTTCAAATGTGACATCCAAAGGCTCTTTGCTCAACCGCCTGATCGGCCTTGTCCTCGCTCTGAGCGTGACGGCTATTGGCGTTATCGTGGGCATCGTGCAGCATCAGCCGATACAACAGGTTATCCTCTTTGCAGTTGTTACTCTGGCTGGCTCTGCTTGGGCTTGGCAGTTTTTCACCGCTCAGTTTGAGCGCGAAGCCCTCGCCGAAGAGGCAGACAACGAAGGCCCTAGCGAACTTAGGGTCGCATGGGCGAAGTACAAACAGGGCGTTCTGGGTTTCTTTGCGTTACTGCTGGCCTTCGCAATTTTGAGCATCACAGTCGAGGGTTTCCTCAACGTCTGGAACATTATCTCGGCTCTGATCTTGCTAGTGATCATTGTTCTGACGATGACCGTCGGCAAGTTTGTCTCTGACAACAAAAGCGCGTTCATCGGCATCATGGTTCTGATCGGCCTCTTCTCGATCGGGGCAATGAACATTGATGGTTTTTATTCCACCAACAACATCAAATCTATGCTGCTCTTCGCCTCGTTTCTGGGCCTTGCTTGCGTTGGCCAAACTCTGGTCGCGATGCTGGGCGGGCTTGATCTTTCGATCCCCTTTGTGATCGGCTCTGCAAATGTCGGTATGCTCTATTTGATCTCGTTGGGTGTGCCGCCTTGGTTGGCGCTGGTGATTACTTTGGTCGTCGGCACGCTGATCGGCGTGATCAACGGGCTGCTCAGTTTCCGCCTTCAGGGGCAAGCTCTTATCCTGACGCTAGGCACTGGCTTTGCGGTGTCAGGTGGCATCCAGATCATCACATCAATCGGCTCGGCCTATGGCGGCAACGTGTTTGCGCCTGTGCCGGCATGGCTTAGCAACCTTTCGGCGCTTAACGGCAGCACACTGGGCATGCCCTTCCCGCCGGTTATCGCGATCTGGGCTGTTGTGGCTCTGGTTCTGATCGTCGGAATGAAAAACACAATCTATGGCCGCTATCTCTATGCACTCGGAGTCAACCGCACGTCTGCAAAACGGATTTCAATATCCGAGCGGGTATACTGGGTCGCGGTTTATGCGCTCAGCGGGTTGTTCTCTGCCTTCACTGGCACTTTGTTGCTGGGCTGGAGCGGCGGCGGGTTTATCGGCGTGGGTGATCCCTACTTGTTTATGACACTCGCGGCGGTTGTCGTTGGCGGCACATCTTTGCTGGGCGGTGTCGGCGGTTATGGCTTTACGATCATCGGGGTGCTTGTGTTGCAAGTCCTGACATCCTTCCTCGTCGGCATCGGGCTGAACTTTGAATGGCAGCAATTCATCTTCGGATTGCTGATCCTGCCAATGGTTGCGCTCTACGCCCGCTCTCCGCACATCCGAACACAAATCTAAAGAACGGCACAGCTATGAACTATGACACAAACCAAAACGATAGGGGGGCACTATGAACAACCCGGTAATGCAGACAATCGACCTTGTGGGTGCGAGCTACTCTGCCGCCCTTATGGGCATGCTTGCGACAACACTATTGTTGTTTATCGGCACAGCTTGGGTGCGGCAGGGCTGGAAAGTTCCGGTCACGCTCTGCGCTATTGCAACGCTGGTTGGCGCCTTTTCGCTTTATGAAGCGCGGCTTGTCTGGTTGGCGCAATCACAAGTTCCGCTAGTCTATCACTATGTAGGTTGGATCATATCGTTGCCGGCGCTTGTCGCCGCGCTCTATTTCCTTGCGCGCAATGTTGGCCGCGTATCAGTTTCGCTCTTTTGGCGGTTGCTGATCGTATCTGTGCTGATGGTGTTGTTTCGCTATCTCGGAGAGGCGGGCATCGTTTACCCAACTCTGGCCTTCCTGATCTCGTTGGCGTTCTGGCTCTATGTTCTGGGCGAATTGTTCTTTGGCCAGATGGAAGAGGCGATATCAAAGTCGACCATCACGAGCACAAAACGCGGCTATTTCTGGCTGCGCCTGATCGTCACAATCGGCTGGGCAATCTACCCATTGGGCAGTTTTGTGATCAGCTTTAGCGCCTACACCGACACCGGTGGGCTCAGCGTCGCTTACAACGTCGCTGCATTCGTTAACCTAATGGCCTTTGGCCTCACAGTTTTAACAACCGCCATGATGGCCCCTAAGGGAGAAGAAAATGCCTCTTAAATCCACAGCTTTCTCAACCCTTTCAGGCTCACTTTATTCACATCAGGAGACATCACAATGAACGGTGCCAATCTCATAGCAATTATCATTTTGGCGGCGATCGTTATTGCGGTTCTCGCTTACCTTTTGCACTGGCTCTATCGTCACTCAACAAAGGACGTTTCCTTTGTGAGAACAGGCTTTCGCGGCGAGAAAGTTATCATGGGGGGCGGGTCGATCATCCTGCCTATCGTTCACGATCTGACCGAAGTGAACATGAACACTCTGCGCCTTGAAGTGCATCGCTCACGCGAAAAGTCGCTGATCACCAAGGATCGCATGCGGATCGAACTTGAGGTCGAGTTTTATGTGCGCGTTGTGCCGACAATTGAAGCCGTGGCGACAGCCGCACGCACCTTGGGCAATCGCACCATGAACCCCGAAAGCCTCAGAGATTTGATCCAAGGTCGGTTTGTCGATGCGATGGGCGCGGTCACAGCGTCGATGGCAATGGAGGAAATCCACGAGAAGCGCTCCGAGTTTATCAAACGCATCAAGGAAGAAGTCGCCGACAGCCTGACGCTCAACGGGATGGAGCTTGAAACCGTGTCACTGACCTCGCTGGATCAGGCGGACATAAAGCTTTTCAACCCATCCAACGCCTTTGACGCCGAGGGTCTGACGCGCTTGACCGAAGAGATCGAGAACCGCAAGAAAAAGCGCAACGACATCGAGCAAGACACGATGATTGCCGTGCGCAAAAAGAACCTCGAAGCCGAGAAAACCGCTTTGCAGATCCAGCGGGATTCTGAATACGCGCGGATGGACGAAGACAGCGAAGTTGCTATGCGCCGGGCAAACCAAAAGGCCGCAGTCGAGCAAAACAATGCTGCTAAAGAGCGCGAAGTGGAGATTGCCAGATTGGCTGAACGGGAAGTTGTTGAGCAGCGCCGCATCAAGATGGAGCAATCTTTGCAAGAGCTTGATACCAAGCGCCAACAAGCTTTTGAGCTTGATCAACAGGCGAAGGAAATTGCTGTTTCCAAGAAAGCCAAAGAACGTTCCGAGCAACAAGCTATCTCGGAAACTGCGCGTGCCAAAGTTGTTGAGGCACAGGAGAAAGCGCATACTGTTCGCGACATCGAGATCGCCAATCGCCAGAAAGCGATCGTGTTGATTGAAACTGCGAAACGAGCCGAAAGTGACGCCGTCACCACGACTGCCAAAGCGGCAGCCGAGAAGGCAGCGGCGAAAGATTTGGCCGATGCCGACGGCATTTCCGTAAAGGCCCTCAAGGAGCGTCTGGCGGTTGAAGCCGAAGGAAAGCGGGCATTGAACGAAGCCGAAAACTTGCGCTCGGAAGCGTCCCGCAAATCTGCGCTGCACCAGCGCTTGGTTGAGAATTTGCCGGATATCATTCGCGAAAGTGTCAAGCCGATGGAGAACATCGACGAGATCAAGATCATGCACGTTGAAGGGCTACCAGGCTTGTCTTCACAAGGCGGCTCGGAAGGTAAGTCAGTGCTTGACGCCAATGGCAACCCGATTGCCAGCGGTGGCAACGGCAACCTTGCAGATCAAGTTGTGAACTCGGCGCTGAGGTATCGCTCGCAAGCGCCATTCGTTGACACGCTTTTGGGCGAAATCGGTATGAACGGCGCGAACATTCACCGCATGGAAGGGCTGCAAGAACTTTCCAAGATCGTCTACTCCGAGCCGGGCGAACCTGAGGTAAAACCAGCTACCAAACCAGCTGCACCCAAGAAGTAGAACCAGCCTCATCGGGGTAGCGGTGTCGCTGCCCCTTCTATCACACAGTCAACAGGACGTATTCGTTGGAAGCTGACAAAACAAATGAACGCGCAGTCCTTGTCTTCTGCAACTGGCTTGTCTTTGGTCTGATCGGCCTCGGGTTCTTGCTGGAAGGCGGCGCCCGCGAGAACGTCCTTATCGGAATGATCGGTATCATCGGTATAATTGCAGGGTTTGTCGTGCATATCATCATCAATCACATCAGCTCGACCGGTTTCACCTTGGGTGAAGTCGCACTTGGATTGGTTCTTTTTGCCCTTGGGGCCGTGACATTCATACTGTCATGGATCATCGGCGCGATGCCTTTGGTGGCCTTCCGAATCGGTCTGCTCTTGCTTGCTGTTCTGGTCGTCGGTTTCCTGGTATATGTTGCCACGCGCTATGGTGTGGCTGGAGCATTTAGGAAGTTTGATGTGATAGGCACATCCAACTCTGGAAAGCGCGAGCCATGAATTTCGGTTCCATGACATGGGTTTTCCTGTTCTTCCTGATCTACGGCGCAATCGTCTTGTTTTGGGCGCGTCAGGCCTCTGCCCTAAACACCCGACAACTCGACTTTTTCACAGGTGGAAAATCCCTTTCACCGTGGATGAGCGCCGTGGGCGTGACGGGGGCAAGCATATCTGGCTGGATCGTCTTAGGCTTTCCGCAGTCTATTGCGTCTCAAGGCTTGGGCTTCGGTGTGCTCGCACTGGCTGGAATCATTGTTCCGCTAACGGGGGTTCTGTTCTTCAAGGCTCAATGGCAAATAGCGACACGGTATAATTTCAACACACAAGGGCAGCTCTTTAACGGCTACTTTGGCGGGCGTAGCATCGGCGTGGTGAGTGCGCTGATCGCTGTTTTGTTCGCGATTGGGTTTGCAGGGCTGCAACTGCGTGCAATAGGCGCCGTGCTGACGGAGCTGAGCGAAAATCGGAACGACCTGCCTGTTTTCGTCTGGGCGATTGCTGCATTGTTGGCCAGCTATGTTGTCATTGGCGGTATGCGCTCGATAGGATATCTGAGCGTTATCCAGACTGTGCTGATTGCGATTGCGATCACTGGTATGAGCTTGATCGTCTTGTTTGACAGTGGCGGATTTTCAGCACTGAACATGCAGTTGGCCGCACTCGCGAAAGAGCCTGAAAGCCTCGCAAACGGGTACTTTCAGATCCCAGGCGTGATCCAGTTTACGGCAGGCATTGGTGTCGAGGCGCCAATCGGAGGTCAGTGGACTGCGGTGATGATCACCAGTTCGGCGCTGGCCTTACTGGGGATACAAGCCAGCCCGATGATCACCCAACTGGTTGTGAGCACGCGCAGTTCCGCAGGCATTGCAGCAGGTCAAACATGGGTGTTTGCAGGCGCATTTGGTGCGTTGATCATTTTCGGAATTATGGCAGTCGGAGCCTATGGTATAAGCGAGAAGCAAGCCGTTATCCCCTCGCTCTTGCTTGGCCTCTCTGCGCAATCGCCATGGTTTACAGCGTCCATTGCCATCGGCCTCATCGCGGCAGTGCAAATAGTATGCGGCCTTAGCTTGCTGACGGCGGCGCATGCGCTGATTGCAGACATCTACGTGCCGTTTTACCACAGAGGTTTGTCACAGTCGGATCAGGTTTTGTATGGCCGTATCTGCGTTGTGATCTTGCTTATCATCGCGGCGCTTTTGGCGACGCTCTCCCCTGTTGCGCTGTCGGCATTGGGCGCGCTCGCCTTGCCCGCGGCACTACAGCTATGGCCTGCGCTCATTGGCCTTTGCTGGTTTCGGTTTATCAGCAGGCAAGCCGTAATCAGCGGCCTGATGTTTGGTTTGTTTGCCGTGCTCATCACTGATCATGCAGGCATCGCGATCCTTGGCTTTCTCGGGCTTGATTTGCCTTGGGGGCGCTTTCCCTGGACGATCCACTCTGCGGGTTGGGGCTTGTTTGTAAACCTGCTCGCCGTGCTGATTATCTCTGTAATCACACAGGGGCGCGGGCATTCTGACCACGCGCTAGACATCCGGCACTTCTTGCGCAAACACGCGCCTGTAGCGCCTCGCAGTCGCGGGTTGAAGCCTGCCGCGTGGTCGGCAGTTTTGGCATGGTTTTTCCTTGCCGTCGGCCCTGGGGCCATTCTGGGCAACAACGCCTTCGGCGCACCTGCAAATGGCCCTGAAGGCTGGATCACGGGCATGCCATCAATCTGGGCGTGGATCATGATGCTTTGGGTGCTTGGCGTTTTCCTGATTTGGTTCCTGTCCTACAAAATGAACCTCGGAACCAGCTCTCGAATGGTTGTGACCGCGTTGGAACCGCCGATCCAAACCCCGATCCGAGATACCAAAATTCAAGAGCCTGAGCTCATTCGTCTCCTGTGGACTGTGGTTATTACCGCAGGTATCATCACAGTCGTCAGTTGGGTTTTCGGATCATAATCCATGAGGAGTCCGACATGAAACCGTTCAATTTCAATACATCTGCAAGCATCCGTTTTGGTGCTGGGCTTCTGGCGCAACTGGGCGAGATGGTCGTCAACGAGATCGGAACGCGCGTGTTGCTGGTCACTGATCCAGGCATGATGGCGACAGGTATAGTTGACAAAGCGCTGGCCTCTCTAAAAGGCGCAGGCGTCGAGGTTACACTCTATCAGGATGTCAAAGCTGACCCGCCTGAAAGCACTGTGAATCTCTGCGCGCAGATGGCTATTGAATGCAAAGCCCAAGGCGTTATCGGGCTTGGCGGAGGCTCATCGCTTGATGTGGCCAAGCTCGCGGCCTTGCTCGCGACGGGCAACCAAAGCCTGCAAGACGCCTACGGTGTTGGTAACGCCAAGGGGCCGCGCCTGCCGCTCATTTTGGTTCCAACCACCTCTGGCACCGGCTCAGAAGTCACCCCGATCTCAATTGTCACAACAGGCGAGAGCGAGAAAATGGGCGTGGTTTCACCCGTCATACTGCCCGACATCGCGTTGCTTGATCCAGAGCTGACACTTGGTCTGCCGCCGCATATCACGGCAGCGACCGGCATTGATGCGATGGTTCATGCGATTGAGGCCTATGCCTCGGCCAGTGCAAACAACAACCCGATCTCGCGCAACCTTGCGACAGAAGCCCTGCGTTTGATGGGCGCGTCGCTTGAGACAGCCGTTCACTCGGGCGACAACCTGAAAGCGCGCTCGGATATGCTGCTTGGCTCAATGATGGCTGGTCAGGCGTTCGCCAACTCTCCTGTTGCTGCCGTGCATGCGTTGGCCTACCCGATCGGCGGGCATTTTCATGTCCCACATGGCCTCTCAAACGCGCTGGTTCTGCCCTACGTCTTGCGCTTTAATGCTGAAGTCGCTCCTAAGCCTTACGCCGAGATTGCGGCTTTTACCTTCCCCGAACTAGCCAAAATCACGGATGAAAAAGAGCGCGCAAATGCGTTCTGCGAAGCTATGGCAGACCTGTCAAAACGCTGCGGGCTGCAACAAACCTTGCGTGAGATGGACATCCCGCCGGACTTCCTGCCCAAACTGGCTTCCGACGCCATGAACCAAACCAGACTTCTTGTGAACAATCCGCGTGAACTCACTGAAGCAGACGCGCTGAATATCTATAAAGCCGCATGGTAAACCCGACAGGGGAAGGACAATAACATGGCCGTAAGCTCTACAACTTTGTTTGACCGTTTGAACAACAAGTCTCTCCTGAAATCGGCGGGCTTTGTTGCGGGAGAGTGGGTCGGTTCTTCAGACAGCGGCAAGACTTTTGACGTCACAAACCCCTCCACGAATGAAGTCATCACCCAACTGCCAGATATGAGCGTGAGTGAGACGAAAACCGCGATTGACGTGGCCTACATTGCGCAAAAGGAATGGGCGGCATGGACAGGTAAAGAGCGCGCCGCAGTCTTGCGAAAGTGGCACGATCTGATGGTCGCTCACGCAGATGACCTGGGGGCGATCCTGACAGCCGAAATGGGTAAACCCTTAGCCGAAGCAAAAGGCGAAATCCTTTACGGAGCCAGCTTTGTCGAGTGGTTCGGCGAAGAAGCTAAGCGCGTTTACGGTGATGTTATCCCTGGCCACCAGCGCGACAAGCGCATCGTTGTGCTCAAGCAACCCGTCGGTGTTGTGGCCGCGATTACGCCGTGGAACTTCCCCAATGCAATGATCGCGCGAAAGGTTGCGCCTGCCCTCGCGGCGGGTTGTGCGTTTATCGTCAAACCAGCAAAGCAAACGCCGTTGTCTGCGCTCGCAATGGCTGTATTGGGCGAAGAGGCCGGTATCCCGAAGGGGCTGCTTAGTGTTATCACCTCGGCCTCTTCTGCGGCAATCGGCGCAGAGTTTTGCTCAAACGAAAAAGTGCGCAAAATCACATTCACGGGCTCTACGGAAGTGGGTAAAATCTTGATGAAGCAGTCTGCTGATCAGGTCATGAAAGCCTCGATGGAGCTTGGCGGCAATGCGCCGTTTATCGTCTTCGACGATGCCGATCTGGACGCGGCGGTCGAGGGCGCGATGATCTCTAAGTATCGCAACAACGGACAAACCTGTGTCTGCGCCAACCGGCTCTATGTGCAGGCGGGTGTCTATGATGCGTTCTCGAAAAAGCTCGTAGCGGCGGTTGATAAAATGAAAGTCGGTGATGGCTTTGAGAGTGGCGTGACGGCAGGCCCGCTGATAGACGAGGCCGCGCTAGAGAAGGTAAAATCTCTTGTTGCAGATGCCACCTCCAAAGGCGCGGCCGTCGTGACAGGCGGCAAAGGCCACAACTTGGGTGGAACATTCTACCCGCCAACTGTCTTGACGGGCGTCACCCGCGAGATGGACCTCGCCCAAGAAGAGATATTTGGCCCCGTTGCTCCCTTGTTCAAGTTTGACACAGTGGATGATGTTATTGAGCAAGCGAATGACACGATTTTTGGCCTCGCCTCCTACTTTTACGCCAACGACCTGTCGAATGTCTGGAAAGTTGCCGAAGCATTGGAATATGGCATGGTCGGCGTCAACACGGGCCTTATCTCAACCGAAGTTGCCCCGTTTGGCGGCGTTAAGCAGTCGGGCCAGGGTCGAGAGGGTTCAAAGTACGGGATCGACGACTACCTTGAGATCAAGTATATTTGTATGAGCGTATAAAGTGGTTCGTAAGCTAGGAGCTGCAAGCAGGAACGTCTAATTTCAGACCAGATAGCGTTGTTGCGATTGCCTCTTTGCGGTCCAAATGTGAGCCCCGATTGAGCGCGCGGTTTCGCAATCAGGTACTGTCAGATTAAACTTGGTTGAAGCGAGCAGGCTGTATTTGTAGCATCCGCAAATGACAAAACACTGCCCATTCAGGTACTTTAAAACGAGCCCTGAGATCATCCGCTTGGCTGTGATGCTGTACGTTCGTTTTCCGCTCTCACTCCGTAACGTGGAAGACAATGACTCATGAGCGGGGTATTGATCGCAGGCCAAAGTAGAGCGGTGGAGCGAGTGGAGCAAATTCCATGTAACTTACGCAACGCCTCCGCGGTGCAAAATACCGTTTCCCTATTAGACCGTAATATATACTGTAAAACATATAGTTATATATGCTGTAATTGTTTCGGTATAATTGCTCCACTCGCTCCACCGCTCCCCCCTAATAGGGGCAGAAAGCGCGTAACGGAGGCTTGCTCCACCTCTACGCTCCCCTCTTTTTGCACCGTGGGGGCTATTTCACCTTGCGCTGCACAAGCGCGAAGATCGTCATGCCCTTGTAGTCGCCAGCGCTGAACTTCCGTCCTGTGCTTTCAAAGCCTGCCGCATTCAACGCACCGCGAATGCGATGCTGTAGGTGTGGTGTCATAGCTGCGGCTGATGTTGCCTCATCGACAAAGGCTACCTGTTGCATAATTTCTCGCATGCAAGTTTCCATCTTTTTAGTTGAGCTGAGCCATTCTGCCACCTCATCGTAAAGAGGGTCCACGGCTGTGCGCCGTTCTTGCTGTGCCTCTGCAAGTAGCGCCTCGGCATCTGTCAACCACCATTGCTCGCCAGCATCATAAAGCGCCTTCGCCGCTGCCCAAATCTTATCACGGTCCCGCTCGATTGCTTTTATATCGACTGTCTCCAGCTTAATGGGCCAAAAACGGCGGTTACCCGTTTCATCACGCAGGTAGTCCGTGCGGTTTGTGGTTCCAATGAACACGCAGCGGCGCTGGTAGGCGATTTCGTTACGCCCATAGGCTGGCCTGAACTTCTCCTCGGTGCGGGTTATAAAAGCCTTCACATGCTCGACTTCCGTTTTCGACACGGATGACAGTTCTGCCAGCTCAATTATCCACTTGCCGCGCACGTAGTCAGCCGCATCTTTACTATCGAGCTTTGGTAGGCTGTCTCCAAAGTATGCGTCACCGCACAGAATGCGAATAGCTGTCGACTTACCTGCGCCCTGCGCGCCCTCAAGTATCAACACGTGGTCAGCCTTACACGCAGGCCGCAGAGCGCGTGCAACAGCCGAGATTAACCATTTGCGAAATACCAGTTCCGAATATCGTATTGCATCTGGATGCTCGCCGTAACGGCGTAGGCTGAAGTGCGTGTTCAACACCTCTGTGAGAAAATCACGCGCCTCGTCCACCTCCATGGGGGGCAGACCCTCAAGATAATGACGGATGGGTGAGATAATACGTTCACGAGCTGCTAGCTGAATGGCATCGAATATATCACTTCCAGTCACTGTTGCCCATTTTAGGCGACGGTTCAGCCAAATCTTGACGGTGCTAATATCCTCATCTCGCAATGGTCGCGGATTGTGGAAGTTCGGATTGCCGCGGCTACCGGGTAGGGGCCGGAGGACCATAATTTGTTCTGCAAGCTCGTCGAAGGCAAACACCCCAGACCAATAACTCAATCCGTCCAGTATCGTGACCATATTACTGAGAGATTTAACGATTTTGTCCTTCGTGACGTCGAGCTTCAAATCCTCGAGGTTAGGCGCCACACGACCATCGCCGAACTCAACCGGTTTTTGGAATGTGTCCGCTGCAGTGTGTTGAAGTTTATTCGGTTCCATCACGACTGCCCCCACTTTTTAACGATGGTGTGCAGTTTGACTTGGTTATAGCCCGACACTTCGCGGTAATGATCCAATGCAGCCCGCTCGCTACCGCCGTGTACGCGCGCCACAAAGACGTCCCAAGCGTCATAGGTCGTCCAGCCATTAGATGTCTCTTTGCCGAGCTGTCCAGCATCACTGCTGGTGAAACTTACTGCACGCTGGTCGTAAACATAGACTGATGGCCCTTTGCTATGAGAATAGGGCGACGCATAGCAAGCCCACCCTCGTGGCTCCCAGCCGCATTCTAACAGCACCTGTGTTAGATCATGGTCTGCATTGAACTGCTCAATGGGTGATAGCATCTCCGAATGTTCATGACGCTTCCGCCTCTTTTGCGCTCTATCTCTAGCAACTTCAGCCGCAATTAACTGTGCCTCTATATCTCGCTGTGCAATTTTCTCCGCCATGTCCAAAAGGCATTGAGGTGTCTGCGAGAGACTGTCGGCTTTGCACACTAAATATTCATAATATTTTGGCGTGCCATCCTCACCGCGCTTGTCTGGCGGCACATTCGGCAAGAACGACATCTGAGCTGCACCCTTCATAGCCTGATCACATGTGATGTTGTGGGCTGCGAGCGATGCAAACAGGGCCTGTTGTAGCTGTTCATATTCCTGCCCGGTTACCGGGGATTTAAACGGAATGATGGCACGCCATTTAGGGGCATCAGCCGTCGCACTGCTGGTTGCGTAAACTATGCGTGCGCAGTCACCGCAGATCGCTGATAAAGCCTGATTGAGCTGTTTGAGGCTTGTATTGCCTTCGTCTAGATCCAAAACAAATGCGTGGAAACATCCATGCTCGCGCTGAGCGGCATGGGAGCGCGCATCTGGGGCATTGTACGTCGAAGCTATAAGCGCGGGCGCGTCCAGCTTGCACAGGCGATTTGGCACTTCAGCCATTTGTGCGATTTCAGCGAGCGTTATGGTGTCATAGCTTTTGCCACTTTTGGCGCGCGTGTCTTTATGTCCCTTGATCAGGACAAGTTTGAAAGAAGTCAGCATAATAGCATCCTTTTATGATGCGCCGCCGAGCAACACATGTTATGATGGCAGCGGTAGTAGCTTACAAACTTTACCTGCCTCATAGACCGCGTGCCTTCGGGCGCGCGGTTTCTTTATGGGCGAACCTGCTTCAGAGCATATTCTCGAGCAGTTGACGGTAATGCCTCCAGCACAGCCCGCTTGGATGGCTCTGAGAGCAATCCTACGCTTGTACTGAGTTCGATTAGCTTGTCTCGCGACACAACATAGCTGACGCCAGTCCATTTGCCTCGGTCCAAGGGTTCTGCGGAGCGCTTTTGGATGATCCACTGCTCAGCGTTGCGGCATTCGATAATACGCCAGCGCGGAGCGAGCTGGAGGATGACCTTGGTGTAGCTGTCATCGCGCTCTCTGTGGCTGGCATTATATACTGGGGTAATGTCGGTATATAGCGAGGGTAGGGGGGGGTGATTATGAATTGTCATTGAGATCACCTTGAAGGTCTTGAATGTGCTGGTCTACTTGATGCTCGATCCAATAAGATCGGCGCCCCATCTTAATTGGATGTGGCAAGCGGCCAGTTTCCAAATCGACATAAATCGCGGATCTGGATCGGTTCCCAAGTTTGGCTTGGAGCTGTTGGAAATTGATGTAGTTCATAGCGTGCATCCCTGTGCAGTTGCGGATGCAGCAATCGTCTCAGATTATAAATCAGTACGAAAAAGTCGAAACTTGCCCTAGGTTTTGTCTAACGGATAACGCCTTATTTCACGGGTCCAAGCCTGCATGATGGCAAAAGAGTCTCTATAATTTTCGGCAAGGCCTAACTCGAACATTACATCCCAGACGATATTAGCAGCGCAGATAGTATTGCTGGGCGCCGTGATATTTTTTGTTGGCTTTATTCCTGCTCTCATGCATTCGAGCATTGCTGCTCTCAAACAGGTGGCAAATTTCATATCTTTTGGCCGCCCCCCTTTGTTACGGGGCTTTACGGTTGGATCCAGTTTAAATCTAGCGTCCAATGCTCGTGCGTTTGCGGGAACATTGAAGCCGTTGAGGTCTGCGTAGGCAATCGCCTCAAGCATTAACTCAAAATACTCATGACTAATTTCGGCTCTCGCGACAAAGCTGTCTGGAGCAAAATCCATTATCTTATAGCCAATTTCGTGTGGTAAACCTAAAATAAGCTCTCCCTCAATTTCATAAACTTCCATCGCTGGATCGGTACTTTTGTAACCATTGAATATGAAGCGCACTTTGTCTTTGATCGCCTCAAGGTCATCCATGGCGAAACTCGATTACGTTTTCGGTTTCAGTCCCGGTAACAAAATTTGCCCAAAGCTCCATTATCGGCCTTCGCTGCTCTATAAGCTCGGTCCGAGTGTATCTGCGAGAAACGGAATTTCCGACTTTATGAGACATGATAGTTTCTTGAATGTGGTCTGAACCAATTGAACCTTCCATCATCCAAGTCTTCATTGTGGCTCTGAAGCCACCCGGGCGGGCTGGAAGTCCCCGGCGCACCATATACTGGCGGGGTGTATTGATGCTCATGACGGGGTGCTTGCCGCTACTTGGAAATAGGTTGCCGTTGCGCGCGAATGGCTTGAGAATATCTATCACGTCTAACGCCTCCCGAGAGAGCGGTATGCTAAATGCCTCTGCGCGTTTGACCTCTCCCTTCATAATTTCTTTTGGGATTGTCCAAATATCTCCATCAATTTGATCAAGATTGATTTTGGTAACCGGCCCAACCCTTGAATTGGTCAGTATCAAAAGCCGTAAAGCCAGATGCGTATGTGTTGGGTCAGCTAAGCTCTGATAGAAGTCGGGGATATCCGTGTATAGCATCGAGGGGAGGGGCTTCTCTTCGTGGTTTTGATTACCCAGTAGCGTTTTGGCTTTAAGCGTTAGACCCAAATCGACATCAAGCCCCGCCGCGGCGGCATGTCTGATAGTGATGTTAATTCTGTTTATGCATTTTCGTGCAACATCTGGATGGACGTGCCAGATGGGCTGCAGGCAATTTGCAACGTCTCGCTGCGTTAGCGATGTTATTTCGTAGTTACCAATCTTTGGAATTACATGTTTCACAATAGGGCTAAGCCAGCGGCCCGCTTTGCCGCCATCCTTCAGAGTTGGCCTTTTTGCTTCGAATGCCTCGAGCATGACCTGCTCGAAAGTATTCCCGGGTTTTGAATTGTCTGAGATTATGCGATTGCGAGCTGTTCTTGGATCAATGCCCTTTTTAGCCAGCTTGGTGTATTGCTCGCGTAATTCTCGCGCTTCCTTCAAGCTGAGCGCGGGGTAGCCACCCAAGCCCATCTCCTGTCTGTCACCATTCAGCCTAAATCGTAGAAACCAGTCTGCGCTGCCCGAGGCGCGCTTTCTGAAAAAAAGACCAGCGCCATCGAGATGCTTGCCCGCTGGTGCCGTTTTTAAAAACGCGTTGGTAAGTTTATTTGCGGTCGCCAAATCCGTCCCCTCTTTTGTCCCCCCTTTTTTACCGGATACTGGCGGATGATGAAAGACATTTGAGGACACTTAATATCTATAAACAGCTGTTTTTGGATGATTGATCTTATTAAAAAACATCCAAGGATATCTGTTAGGTGCCGTGTGGGGGCACCATATAAATCGCGTAAATTATTGATTTAGATAGATTAAATATAAATCTTAATATTTATATCAACCCAAGTACACACCCTTTGTTGCTCGCACCCCCCACCATTCACGAGTATT
>Ga0228672_1000195_pt1 | contig 36712 bp, 34 predicted proteins | sample 90DmetaG_FD_182788 | JGI IMG/M metagenome (GOLD analysis project Ga0228672, IMG submission 182788) | Seawater microbial communities from Monterey Bay, California, United States - 90D | ecosystem: Environmental > Aquatic > Marine > Coastal | place: USA: California | collected 2016-11-08 | reverse complement strand
TTTTAGTTAATATAAACCCTTGTAGATCAAGGGTTTATAATGTTTTTAAGTCGGGATGACAGGATTTGAACCTGCGACCCCACGCACCCCATGCGTGTGCGCTACCAGGCTGCGCCACATCCCGAATTAAAATGGATTGGTATTAGTCGGGGTGGCAGGATTCGAACCTGCGACCTCCTGCTCCCAAAGCAGGCGCGATGACCGGGCTACGCTACACCCCGAAAAAGTGTGCGCAAATATAGCATTTAAAAAAAATACTACAAACCCAAAACAGGCTTTCTTGCAACTTTATTTTCTTTTTATTGTTAGCCCCTGATTATCAACGTTTAAGTTAAGCTTTTCATCCCCTGAATTATTGTGATATTGGATGTTTAAGCGTTGTTGATTGTCTGGACAGTCCAAACATTCTAACATTTCCTTTCCCATTTTCCAATGCTGTCCTGTAATTTGCCCTCTACTATAGTCTTGATCGTTATCAATGTAATGATGAAGTAATGGCTTCATTTTTTTATCAATTAATACGATTTGACCTTCTTCAAGGTACAGATTCACCTTTAATTTTTGATTGAAAAATGGGGTGGAGGGAATGATTTCCCAGAACGGATCTAAATGAAGTGTGCTGTTATTAAGTTGCCAGTTGTATTGAATATTTGCTGCATTTTTTTTTGCTTTTTCTTGAGTAGCTCCATTGGATGAGTATTTCATCTCTAGATAGGAATATGGGGTATCGCTCTTATAAAGATTAACTTTTGTGTTTTTTGATTGCTCCCAAAAATTTCCAAAAGCTATTTTTAATTGATCCCCTCGATTAAATTCCCAGTGTTGATCATTATTTTCTTTAAGATCTAATGTTGTCTTTAAGTATAAGGTATCATTTTTTATACTAATCAGTTCTTTGATATCTGTTTTTGTAGCGGTAATATTTTGATTTTTAATTTCATGAGAGCTTAAAAGTGCAATGAAAAGAAAGGCAAAGATCCAAAGTCCACTCAGCACATAGCGACTTATTTTTCCAAAAGTGCTTGATTCTGAGTTAAGCAGTCTCATGCCTAATGAGAATAAAAAGAAAAAGGGGATGATGACAATTAAAAATAGAGCAATTGAAAAATAGATGCTTTGAAATAACGAAAAATTGAAGAAGTTAAAGTGTAAATCAAAAGGCCAATGCAGGTTGCCAAACACAATGAAAACAAAGGTTCCGGCGAGTATTCCAAAGACACCTATTGAAGAAATTACTAAAAAAAATGCGCCTAGTAACTTGCTAATTATTGTCGGAATCCGCTTGAGGAGCTCCTCTAAAAAAGCGAAAAAGGTTTTGGATTTTTTTTTTAAGGACTCGGTTGTTTTCTTGTAATCGACCTCTTTAATTTTAGAAGAGACCTCATCAAATTCTTTTTTTACTTTTTTTTGAATTGTGTCAATATTTACAGGCTCTCCCTTCATTTTTAGTTTGTCCGCTGTAGTTTTTGCTTCGGGTATAATGATCCATAAAATCAAATAAACGGGGAATAAGGTTCCAATGGAAAATAAAGCAAAAAGGATCCACAGTAATCGTAACCAACTGGTATCAATTCCAAAATAATATCCCAAGCCGGAAGCGACCCCTCCTATATATTTGTCTTCTGGATCTCTGAAAAGTTTTTTCTCTGAAATAGAACTTTTTGGGTTTGAAGTTTCTTCTTCCTCTTCTAGGATAAAATCTTTAGGCTGACCCAATATGGCAATGATATTATTTACATCTATTTCATTAATGACATAGTCTGGATTGGTTTTTCTTTCTTGGAAAAGTTCTGCTATTCGGGCTTCAATGTCTTTTAAGATTTCATCTTTTCCTGCTGTATTTTTAAATGCGGATTCAAGTTCGTTTAAGTAGGATTTTAAAATTGCATATGCACTTTCGTCCATGTGGAAAAAAGTGCTAGCCAAGTTAATGTTAATGGTTTTATTCATGAGGTTTATTTTTTAGAGGTGATGCTTTGAACAGCTTTGTTTAATTCATTCCAAACCGTTTTGAGTTCTAATAGAAACTCTTCGCCTTCAGGAGTAATTGAGTAATATTTTCTTGGGGGTCCAGAGGTGGATTCTTCCCAATGATATTGCAATAAATTTGCATTTTTCAAACGTGTGAGTAAAGGGTATATGGTACCCTCCACGACCAGCATCTTTCCTTTTTTAAGGGCGTCCAAAATCTCAGAGGTATAAAGATTGTTTCCTGCAATCAATGAGAGAATACAGAATTCTAAAATTCCTTTTCGCATCTGAGCTGTTGTGTTTTCTATTTTCAAGATTATTAGATATTAGGTTATGCAAATATATAAATAAAAGATAGAACTATGCTATACATAGTAATAAAAAATTTATTTTAACTTTTCGCCAACATTTTAGTATTGAAATTAAATATACATTTAACTGTTTTTACCTTTAATTCATGTCTAGAAATTTAAATTATTACAGAATGATTCTCAGAAAAGTGAGCTTTGACAGGGAATTGTTTAGTAAGGAATTGTTTAAGGCAAACCAATATTTAAGTGAGGAAGATAATAGTCGTTTAAGGCAGTGGTTAGTTGGGTTTTACAAAAAAAATAGGCATTTAGATGGGTTTTCAAGCAAAGTAAACTCAATTAATTTGGAGTAACAATTTTCACATTTTCAAATCGGATAGCACCTCTCATTATTCCCTCTATGGTCGAGGCAAGAGATTCAATAACGGGCAGTTTCAGCTGGCTTTTAGAATGTATCAAGCTAATTTCGCGAGCCGGTTCGGGACTTTCGAAGGATCTTAAGTTCTCAGCGTTTTTTGGGCTAAGACTTCTTGTTTGTAAATAGGGGAGTAAGGTCATACCTAAACCATCATTAGCAAGATGAATTAAGGTTTCAAAACTTCCGCTTTTTAAATTAAACGAATGGGAGTAGTTCGGTGTTTGGCAAAGTTTTAAAACGTGCTCCCTGAAACAATGTCCATCTTCAAGAACTAAAACATCCATTTTTTCTAAATCCGATGCTTTCAGTGTTTTGAGTCTGGAGAGCGGATGGGATTGTGGGATATATCCTACAAAGGGTTCGTAGTAGAGGGGCTTTTCAATGAGCCTATCGTCTCCTAATGGCGTGGCGGCAATTCCTGCATCTAACTTTCCACTTTTCAGTTCTTCAATGATTGAAGCAGTATTCAGTTCTTCTATCTTTAAATTGACTTTGGGGAATTTTTTAATGAATGTGTTGAGGAATAAAGGGAGTAGCGTGGGCATTATGGTTGGTATGATTCCCAATCGAAAATTTCCTCCTACAATCCCTTTTTCAACAGAAACAATATCATCCATCCGCTTTGCTTCCTTTAAAATCATTTTTGCTTGCTCTATGATTTTTTCACCAATTGCAGTAAGTGAAATTGGCTTGGTGTTTCTATTAAAGAGTTTAACGCCTAGCTCCTCTTCAAGTTTTTGAACTTGCATGCTTAGGGTGGGCTGTGTAACAAAACATTTTTCTGCTGCTTGTGTAAAGTTTCCTTGTTCTGCCACGGCTAATGTGTATTGAAGTTGAGTAAGTGTCATATTTTTCTATTATAATTTCAAATATAATAAGAATTTCTTATACAATAATTTTTGAAACTTGTTTAATTGTGTTAAATCATTAAAATTTAACTTAATTATTAGGAAAACTTATTCTAATAAAGACACTTCCATAAAAATATTTGTTAAAGGGGTCTCTCTATCATCAATGGTCTGTTTGTTGATTTTATCTACAACTTCCATTCCCTTAATAACTTCTCCAAAAACAGTGTAGGAGCCATCAAGGTGATACGCTCCAGGACTTTGTTGAACAATAAAGAATTCATAGGGTGAAGCCAATTTATAGGGATTTTCTATCTCACTACTTGGCATTGAAATGACTCCTCTATGGTGTTTATGCCCCTTTCTCGTATCAGGAGGAAGTAGATATTTTCCTATTTCACCTCTTTTTCTTGAAGTTTCTAATCGATCTGAATTACCCCCTTGTATAATAAATCCGGGAACTACTCTATGAAATGTGGTATTATTGAAATAACCTCTTTTGGTTAAGTAAATAAAATTGGATCTGTGGTAGGGAGTATTTTTATAGAGTTTAATGTCAATGTTTCCAAAGCGAGTACTTATTCTCACTTTGTCCTCTAAATTTTCTTTTTGGTAATCAAAAAAGAAGGGGATTGCATTTTTATCATTTAAAACAAGAAAATCTTCTTTCGGGTTAACTTCTACTTTTGGTTGTTCTAAATGCTGTTCCTGTTGAACCACTTTTTTAATGCTTTGACTTTCTTTCTTTTTAGAACTGCATTGCACTAGAAGGAATAATCCCATTAATGAGAGAATAAGTATTTTTGTCTTTAACATGGATTATCAAACTTTTATAAATTGTGTTTCAAATGTAAAAGATTTCTCTTTACCGGGAAAACATGCACATCTTCTTACAGCTCCAATTGAGCGGAGGGAACAGTTTGAACAATTACCGACAGAATTTCCGAATGCTAAAAAGGCAGCTGTTCTACTCTATTGTTATCCAAAGGAAGGATTGATGTATTTGTCATTGATTAAGCGAGCGAATTATGATGGACCACATTCTGGTCAAATAAGTTTGCCTGGGGGGAAACCTGAAGAATCCGATCAAAGTTTATGGCATACTGCATTGAGAGAGTGTAGTGAGGAATTGGGAGTTATGCCTCAAGAATCAAAACCATTATTGAATTTAAGTCCGATTTATATTCCACCGAGTAATTTTTTGGTAAGCCCTTTTGTTGTGGTTGAAGCTCAAACACCTAGATTTACTCTTGACCCACGTGAAGTGGCTCAGCACATTGAAATCCCGTTGAGTGAACTAATTGCAGCTAAGGTTAAACAAAGTCATTTGAAACATGGAGTTTTTGAGGGGGCTACTGTTCCTTGCTATATCTATGAAGAGCATACAATATGGGGAGCTACAGCAATGATCTTGTCAGAATTTAAACTTTTTTTAGAGTACTGCGCATTGATTTAATTTTATCTTTATCCCAATTATAATAGCCTATATGTTCAAAAAAAATCCATTTGGTCATTACCTAATTTTAAAAAAATGGTTGATTCGTTATATGGGTTTTATTACCCACAGACGCTATCGTGGTTTTAATGAACTTGAAATCGAAGGGTCAGAAATCATCAAAAATTTACCTGATAAAAACGTACTTTTTATTTCCAATCATCAAACTTATTTTGCTGATGTTGTTGCTATGTTTCATGTTTTTAACGCCAGTTTAAGCGGACGTATCGACAGCATTAAAAATGTTGGTTATTTATGGTCACCAAAACTGAATATATATTATGTGGCTGCAAAAGAAACCATGCGAGCAGGCCTATTACCTCGTGTGATGGCTTATGCCGGCTCTGTTTCAATAGAGCGTACTTGGCGTGAAAGTGGAAAAAATGTTAATCGACAAGTTAAAATGAGTGATATTACCAACATCGGTACCGCATTAAATGATGGTTGGGTAATTACTTTTCCTCAAGGAACAACCAAGCCCTTTGGTCCCGTCAGAAAAGGTACGGTTCATATTATAAAACGATATAAGCCTGTTGTGATCCCTATCGTAATAGACGGTTTTAGGCGATCCTTTGATAAAAAAGGCTTGATGATCAAAAAACGTGGAATTCTCCAATCCATGATTATCAAAAAGCCTCTTGAAATCGATTATGAAAATGAAAGTGTCGATAGCATACTTGAAAAAATTGAATATGCTATTGAACAACATCCGTCCTTTTTAAAAGTAATCCCTCAGGAGGTACTTGATGCTAAAAAGAAATTAGACGTTACGCGTCAATGGGACTTTTAATCATTCTATAATACCAGCACAACTTATTCTTGCTCCTGCGGCTCCAGAGGGCTGGGAAGCTAAATCATCTTCTCCTTGATGAACAATAATTGCTTTGCCAATCACGTTTTTTGTAGCGTCATCGCATCCCAAGCACCATTGATCGGTTGAAAATGTAATGGCTCCATTTCCATCGGCAGTAGCCTGGAAATTACCAATATCTCCTTTATGGTAACCTGTTTTTGCACCCCATGCACCATGGTTTTCAAAGGTTGGATTCCAGTGTCCACCGGTTGACTTGCCATCGTCTGATGAGCAATCTGCTTTTTCATGAATGTGAATCGCATGAGTACCTTCACTCAACCCAAATAATGCTGCTTCAAAAAGCACTTGTCCATTCTCTTCTGTGAAAGCAACTTTTCCAGAGGTTTCACTTCCACTTTTGGGATTTAGTAGAAACTGAAGTTTTTTAACACTTTTTCTTTCAATAATTTCATTTCCCTCAGATTCTTCAGTAATCAAATCGACCTTGGACATTACCTCTTCATGAGCCCCTTCAAATACTTGAACTTCTTTGGAAACCTTGCCATTTAGATCACTAGAAATGGTCACTGTGGCTTTTGAGATGGTATCGTTTCGCTCTACCTTAACTTCGACAGTCTTTTGAGGGTTTGTTGATTTTTTTTGATTTTGACAGCTGATCATCACTCCAATGGAAAGACAAAATAAAAGAATAATATTTTTTTTCATGAAAATATTTTATTTGGTTAAATAGGATGTTTAAAGGTAATTATTCTTTTTAAATGTTATAAAATCTAAATCAATTTGTTTCTTGATACATTCAACTTTTCACGTTATTTCTGAATCCAGTATCTTTACATAAAGATTCATAATTGAGAAATTTTATTTTTGTTTTAGTTACACTACTTTTTATTTCATGTAAACCCATGTATAAAACCTCGGATTTTAATTTAAAAACCGCTCCAAGAGAACCTGATTATAGTCAAGTAGAAAATTGGGCCGTTCTGCCCAATCAATGGCCAAGAGAATTGGAAGGCATTGTTGAGAATACGGGAATCAAGAATGCGGATGTGTTTTATATCTATCCCACATTATTTACAGATAAAAAAGATCCTCAATGGAATGCAGATATTTATAATGAAGCCATAAGAAATAAAGTATTGTCGCAAGCGATTACTTTTCAAGCTTCTGCATGGACAGAAGCAGCAAATCTGTACGCCCCCTTTTATCGTCAAGCCCATTATCGAATTTTTGTAGATCCCTATGCAACGCAGGGTAAAGAGGCAGGTGTCTTAGCTTATCAAGATGTGAAACGTGCTTTTGAATTTTATTTAGCTCATTATAATCAAGGGAAACCCATTATCATTGCTTCTCACAGTCAGGGTTCTTTGCATGCAAAACGTTTGTTACACGAGTTTTTTGAAGGTAAAGTTTTGAAAGAAAAGTTGATTGCTGCCTACCTTGTGGGGGTGAGGATACCACAAAATGAGTTTAATGATATTCCTCCACTAGTTCAACCCGATGCTGTTGGGGGGTTTCTGAGTTGGAATACTTACAAGAGAAACAAGCTTCCAAAACGATACGATTATTGGTATAAAGGAGGAGTCGTCAGTAATCCCATTTCATGGGACGATCAAGAAGTCAGCAATAAAAAAGACCATTTAGGGGTTTTGAGTTCTGATAAGAAGATATACCCAAAGAGTCTTAAAGTTGAAAAAATAGATGGGATGTTATGGTCCAGTGTGCCAAAAATTCCCAAGCGTTTTTTTCTTTCCTTTATAAAAAATTATCATTTTGCCGACATCAATCTTTTTTGGGCTGATATTCAGGAAAATGCAAAAATAAGAGTATCCAGTTGGGCTAAAAAAAATCAATCAAATTTATAATGCTAGTTTCTTTGTTAAATGAATGTAAGGATCAGTGGATTAAGGCAAAACACAATAAAAAACATCCTTTCCGATTTTTCACCTTAGCAACAGTAGCATTGGATGGAAGGCCACATCTCAGAACGGTGGTTTTACGAAATTTTGATTCAAATACATTTCAATTTACTATTTATACTGATTTGCGTTCCAGAAAAGTGAACGAATTACAGCAGGATTCAAGAGCTCAACTTTTATTTTATGACTCCAAGCGCATGCTGCAAATTGTTGTTGGAGTGCGTCTTGTTGAATCAAATACGGATTCCTCCATTTATAATGCTATTCCTGAGCAGAGTAAGAAAGATTATGCTGCGAAAATGAGCCCAGGAAGTCAAATTAGTTCTCCAGAAAAAGTTCAATACGACTTTTCAGATCAAGGACATTTTCTACAACTAGTCTTTAAAGCGGAAACAATTGAATATTTACGTCTAAAACGCCCCAATCATTTACGTGCTTTATTTCGTTTGAATAATAATTGGGAAGGGTCTTTTTTGGTTCCCTAATAAACTTCAATTACAAGACTTTTTTTGTAAATTAGTTTTTCTATTAACTTCAATTTTTATTCATTATGTACAATAAACATTCAAAAAGCAATTCTAATAGTAGACGCTCTTTTATAAAGAAGGGAGTCGCTGCCTCTTCATTATTTATTGTGCCTCGTCATGTTTTGGGAGGAGTTGGATATACGGCTCCTAGTGATCAACTTGCAATTGCAGGGATCGGAGTTGGTGGAAAAGGTGAAGGCGATTTAAGAAACGCATCGGTAAGAGGAAGAGAGCGTGTAATCGCTCTATGCGACACTGATAGTTCAGGTAAAGGAGGGGTAGGGAAGTCGATGAAAAGATTTTCTGACGCAAAATTTTATGACAACTTCAAGAAAATGTTAGATACAGAGAAGGATATTGATGCAGTAACGATTTCAACACCAGATCATACCCATGCTGCAGCTGCTCTTTATGCAATGGAACGAGGTATTCATATTTATGTTCAGAAACCACTTACACATAACATCTATGAAGCACGTTTGCTAACTGAAATGGCGCGTGAGAAAAAATTAGTTACCCAAATGGGGAATCAGGGGGCATCAAACCCCGACCAACTTCAGATTCAAAAATGGATTAATGAAGGGGCTATTGGCACCATCTCGAAAGTAAATGTTTGGACAAATCGTCCAGTATGGCCACAAGGTGTCGAGATGAAAAAGCCTGATGCAACTGCAAAACCAGCTACTTTAAACTGGGATCAATGGCTAGGCCCTGCACCAGAGACCCCCTATATTCCAGAGATGCACCCTTTTAATTGGAGAGGTTGGTGGAATTTTGGAACGGGAGCACTTGGTGATATGGGATGTCATTTGATTGATATTCCTTTTAAAGCACTTGGATTGAAATACCCAACGGATGTTGAATGCAGTGTTGGGGCAATTTATACTAAAATGTGGAGTCCAGATTATTATCCAGAAGGATGCCCTCCTTCCTCGTCGGTTTCCTTACATTTTGATGCAACAGAAAAAAACAATAGTCCCATTCAAATGACATGGAGTGATGGCGGTATTCGACCTTTCCACCCCGACTTACTCCCAGCAGATGTCAGTATCGAAGCAAACGGTATTATTATGATTGGTGAAAAAGGAGTAATTACTTGTGATGCTTATGGAGATGACCCTAAATTATATCGTAAAGGAGAACCTGTAATTCTCGGTGAAAAAGTTAAAATTTCAGAGCCTGAATTTGGACATCAACGTAAGTGGGTAGATGCCTGTAAGGCGGGATTTGACAGTGCAGAACACAAGTCGCTCACTTCATCTTTTGATTATTCAGGCCCTTTAACAGAGACGGTTTTAATGGGAAATATTGCCATTAGAAGTTATATGTTAACGGAGTCAGATGGTAAAAGAAACACAAATTATATTGGCCGTAAAAAATTACTTTGGGATGGAGACGGAATGAAGATTAAAAATCTTGATGCAGCAAACCAATTCGTGGGAAGAACGTATAGAAAAGGTTGGGAGTTAACTTAAAAAAAACTAGTTCTATGAAAATACTTATAACAGGTGGATTAGGATATATTGGATCACATGTAACAGTACTTTTACTTCAAAAAGGGTATGAAGTTGTTTCTGTAGACAATCTTGACAATTCCTCTATTGATGTTTTAGAGGGTATTGAAGCGATTACGGGTAAAAGACCTTTTTTTGAAGCTTTAGATGTCAGAGATGAAAATCAAATGACAAATTTATTTGATAAACACCCAAATATTGATGGTGTTATTCATTTTGCAGCTTACAAAGCTGTTGGGGAGAGTGTTGAAAAACCTCTAGAATATTATGAAAATAATGTGAGTGGGTTGGTTCAGGTTTTAAAACCAGTCACTCGAAAAGCAATTCCATTTATATTTAGCTCTTCTTGCACCGTATATGGTCAAGCTGATAAAATGCCAATTGATGAGGATATCCCCTTGAAAAAGGCGTTTTCACCCTATGGAAATACCAAACAAATAGGAGAACAGATCATTGCTGATTGTTGTAAAGCATACCAAGGGTTTAATGCGATATTATTGCGTTATTTTAATCCTATAGGAGCGCATTCTTCAGCAAAAATTGGTGAATTTCCTCAAGGAATTCCACAAAATTTAATCCCATTTCTCACCCAAACAGTAATAGGTAAACGTGAAACACTTAAAATTTTTGGTTCAGATTACAACACCCCAGATGGTACTTGTATTAGAGATTATATTCATGTTATGGATTTAGCTCAAGCCCATATAGAAAGTCTAGATTACCTGATTAAATCCAATAATTCAGAAGCCTGTGAGGTTTATAATGTTGGAACAGGAAGAGGAGTAAGTGTTATGGAAATAGTTCAGACTTTTGAGAAAGTAACAGGAGAGAAAGTGCACTTTGAGATAAGTAAACCTCGAACTGGAGACGTGATAACAGCTTTTGCCGATCCAAAAAAAATAAACAATAGAATAGGGTGGAAGGCGCAATATTCTCTGGAGGATTCATTGATGAGTGCTTGGAATTGGGAAAAGCAACTAAAAGTTTTATAACAAAGAATAATAAATTTTAATTTATAAAAATGAATAAAGATTCAAGAATTAATCGTCGGAATGCTATTAAAACAATGGCTTTAGGCTCAACTGCAATGGCAATCCCTAATCTTAACACTGAAATGAAGTCGAAAACTGCACCTTTGAAAGGGAATATCAATCACTCTGTATGTCAATGGTGTTATAGCAATATACCTTTAGAGACCCTTGCAAAAGAAGCTAAAAGCTTAGGGTTAGTAGGAATCGATCTGATTGGTGCAGAGGGCTGGGATACTTTAAAAAAGTATGGATTGACTTCTACTATGTGTTATGGAGATTTAGAGGGGAAGTCTACAAGAGATTTAACTAAAGGATGGTGTGATACTAAATATCACGAAGGTTTGATAAAACATTACAAACGATTTATACCCTTGGTGGCAGAAGCAGGATGGACAAACCTTATCTGTTTTAGTGGAAACAGTAGAGGAATTGATGACAAGACTGGTTTACAGAATTGTGTCAATGGTCTCAAAGAAATTATCCCTATAGCAGAAAAACACGGTGTTATTTTAAATATGGAACTCCTGAATTCTAAAGTTGATCATAATGACTATATGTGTGATAATTCCAAATGGGGGGTTGCACTTTGTAAAGCTTTAGGGTCTGATAATTTCAAGTTGTTGTATGACATCTATCATATGCAAATTATGGAAGGTGATGTGATTCGAACTATTCGTGAGAATAAAGAATATTACGGTCATTACCATACTGCAGGTGTTCCTGGAAGAAATGAAATTGATGAGTCTCAAGAGTTATACTACCCAGCTATAATGGAAGCCATAGTGGAGTCAGGATTCGAAGGATATGTCGCTCAAGAATTTATTCCTAAAAATAGAGAGAATAATGGCTTTGATTCTCTAGCTGACAGTATTCGTCGTTGTGATGTTTAGCGCGTTTATTTGTATTTGGCAGGTTTTCCTTTAGCAGCAGTATTTTTGAGAAATGTTCGAATATCTTCATTTGCTTTGATCAGGTCTTCATTGCGTAGATACATCATGTGCCCACTACGATAGCCTTCAAAATAAAAGCGATCTTTCATTTTACCACTCGGATCAACTTGCCACATGGTGTATTTTGCATTGAAATACGTGGTAGCTCCATCGTAATATCCGGATTGAAAAAGTACTTTCATGTATGGATTTTCAGCCATTGCACGTCGTAAATCCTCTCGGGTATTGTCATTATCATTATTCCACGGCCGCACGGGACCAAACATATTGTATTTAATATCCGTTTTAAATTTTAATTCTTTTTGAATGTAATGATTGATTGCTGGAGTAAATGAATGTAGCCATGAGGTGAGCTCAGCGCTATAATCGGGTCGCATTCCAGCATCTTTACGATCGATGCCTAGATAGCGTGAGTCCAACCTTCCAATGGTTTTTCCTTCTTCCCTCAATAGTTCTTTCCAAAAGAAAGCTGTAGAAATATCTAAGTTATTTTGCAAGATGACTTTTTCTGAGAGCCCAGAATATAAGGACATCTTGGAGGCTATTTCAGATCGTTCTTCTTGTTTAATGAATCCACCTTTTGCAAGAGCAGGAATTAAATCATTAATTGCAAAATCTTCAACCTCAGGGAGCATCTCTGTAAGGTCTTTTTGTTGTAGTTGGGGACTAAGTTTTTTATGATACCAAGCCGCCGCAGCGTAATATGGGAGATTGATTGCTGAAGAAACGGGACCCCCCACCCGTATTACTTTATAATCTGCAGGTGAAACCATGATAACTCCATTGATGTACATCCATTGCTTTTCTTGAAGTGCAGCAGAAAGTCCCATAACTCTTGTGCCTCCATAGCTTTCTCCGATTAAATATTTTGGAGATTCCCACCGTTGTTTTCTGCTCACAAAAGTAGTAAGCCACTCTGCTAAATAGCTAATGTCTTCGTTGATTCCGAAAAATGTTTTTCCATCTTCTTTTTTTCCATCATGATCAATAATTCTAGAATACGCTGTATTTACAGGATTGATGAAAACGATATCTGCTACATCTAATATGGAGTTAGGATTGCTCTTATATCCATAGGGTTGAACGGGATAGCCTTCTTCGTCAATGTTAAGGATTCTTGGCCCTGTGTAAGCTAAATGCATCCAAACTGAAGCCGAACCCGGCCCACCATTAAAAGAAAAGAGTAAGGGGCGTTCAGGATTTTTTTTTAAGTCCGTTCTTTTGTAATAGGTATAAAATAAAGTAGCAATTGGTTTTCCGTCTTCATTCCATACCGGTTGAGTACCGGTTTGTGCTTGATAATTTACATTTTTACCTTTAATTGTTGTGGTATGATAGGTTGTTACAATCGTATCAATAGGAATTTCTCTATTCTGTGCAAATGAAACAAAGGAAATGAAAAGTAAAGCCAGGAATGGGTATTTATATTTTTTCATATAGGAGCAATTATCTTGGTATATAAAGTTAAAAAAACCCCTCAATTTGAGGGGTTTTAAGATTTATAAGAAGCTTAAATTAATTAATTGACATCTTAGCACTTCTATTAATTTTAGCTCTTCTACTTTGTTTTCTTCCTGAAGTAGTATTGTTATCGCCGGTCAGTTTTGTTTCACCATAACCAACTGTATTTAACCGATTAGCATCAATACCATTTTCTACAAGGTATTCTTTAACCGAAGTAGCTCGTCTTTCCGATAATTTCATATTGTAGCCTTCAGAACCGTCACTTGAAGCATAACCTTCAATTACTATTGAAGCATCAGGATATTTATTTAATAAATTTTTCACAATATCGAGGATAGCTTTATCGCTAGAATCTAGGGAATTACTACTTGCAGGGAAAAGAATTTTATTATTCTCACTGTTGATGAAATTTATCAATTCAGTGGGTTCGTCTGGACAACCATTGTTTACTATCGTTCCAGCTAAATCAGGACAATTGTCATCTTTGTCTGGGACGCCATCACCATCAGAGTCGGTCCAAGGACATCCTCCATTCGCTGTATCTCCAGCAATCTCAGGACATCTGTCTTCATTATCTGCAACACCGTCTCCGTCAGAATCAGGACATCCATTCATTGCAGCGGTTCCAGATTTGTTTGGACATGCGTCATCAATATCAGCAATTCCATCTCCATCAGCATCAGGACATCCTTGAAGTGCTTCTGTTCCAGCTTCTTCAGGGCATCGGTCTTTGTTGTCAGGAATACCATCCCCATCTGTATCAGGACATCCGTCAAATTCTTTGAGACCAGGAATATCTGGACATATGTCTTTTTGATCTGGAACACCATCTTTATCAGCATCTCCAGCTCCAAAATTATAACTCAAACCCACAATGTGTTGCAGGTGATTGTATGTGCTACCTTCAACATTGCCTCTGTAGGAGGTGCTAACATTAATTGCAAAATTATCATCTAAATAGAAGTTGACTCCAATTCCACCAAGAGCAGTTCTGTTGGTTTCAGTAGAAGGAAAAAGCCCTTCTTTATCTTTTCCATCAGCAAATTTTGAAAATCCGTAACCTGCAAAAAGGTAGGGAAGAACTTTGCCTTCAGTAAGATTGTATTTAACAACTCCATCAATAGAAGAGTAATTAAGGTCAGTGTTGTTATTTTTAACGTTATTCAGCGCGTACTGAGCGCCAATTGAAAAGCCAGCTCCAATGTATCTTGATAAACTCAAAGCTGGAGCTCCAAAGTTTATACCAGAATCTACATTATCCCCTTGAAGATTGATTAAGTCAGCACCGACGGCAATGGCCCATGGGTTTTCAGAAGTTTGTGCAAGCGTAGGATTAATAGTAAAAATGAGGGATACTATTAATAGGAAAGGTTTGAGTAATTTCATAATAAGTGATTTAATTAACGAATATACTAATTTTGGTGCAAAAAAATAAATTATACTAAAAAAAAGCATTTTGAAAAATCAGCAGATTAGAGGTTATTTCTTTCACAATGATTTTTATCTAAATGAAAATTGATGACTGTTTTAGTCCCATTCTTCATGAAAAAAATAGGAATTCACTTTTTTTTTTGTGTACTCAAAAGATAGGTTTGAAAAAGACCTTGTGGTATCTTAGAATTTATTAATTTTAATTAGTTTTCAATGGATTGCTAAATCATGATATAGAAATGTTAAAACCAAGAAAGTTTTCTATTGACATTGAAGAACAGTTTTATGTGTTTTAGACTTGAATAATAAAAAATAAATATAATGAAAAAAAGAGATTTTTTAAAAACATCTGCCGCATTTGCATCAACAGCCCTATTGCCCTCTTCTGTTTTTGCATTATCAAACAACAATGCCAGATTAAGAACCGCTCATATTGGAGTGGGTAACATGGGCGCTGCTGATTTGGCATCAATATCCTCTCATGATTCAGTTGATGTTGTTGCATTATGTGATGTAGATTCTAACAATTTAGCAGCTGCTAAAAAGTTGCATCCCAATGCAAAAACATATTCAGATTACAAAACTCTTTTAAAAGAGATGTCAGCTGATATCGATGCAGTTGTTGTTTCCACTCCCGATCACACCCACGCTCCCGCCTCCATGATGGCGATGGAGATGAATAAACCTGTTTATTGTCAAAAACCGCTAACTCATTTTGTGTCGGAAGCAAGAGCCATGCGTAAAATTGCCGAGGAAAAGAATTTAGTAACTCAAATGGGGATACAGGTGCATTCTTTTTATGATTACAAATTAGCTACTGTTCTTATTCAATCTGGGATTATTGGTAAAGTAAGTAAGGTCCATGCTTGGTCACCAAAAAATTGGGGTTATGATGGACCCGAACCCAAGGGTGCAGATACAGTTCCAGATCATTTGGATTGGAATTTGTGGTTAGGAACTTCCCCTGAACGACCCTATAAAGACACCGTTTACCATCCAGGGAACTGGAGAAAATTAGTGGATTACGGTTGCGGAACCCTCGGAGACATGGGGGTGCATATTTTCGATACACCTTATAACGCTTTGGCGCTTGATGTTCCCTTAACAATTACCAATAAATGTCGTAAGCCTAATGGATTTGGTTTTCCGGAAAATAACAATGTGACTTATACATTCCCAGGAACAAAATATACTACAGACACCTTAACTTGGGTATGGTCAGATGGACCAGGTATGCCCAAAGTCAACAAAGAGTTAAAACTTCCCAATAAAGAAAAGCTTCCCCTGCAAGGAGCTATGTTTATTGGAGAAAAAGGACGCTTATTACTTCCTCATTTTATGGAATTACCTCGACTCATTGTAGATGGAGAATATCAAGAAATTGATATAAGCCAATATGATCCCAACAATAGTCTTGGAAACAATAAGAATGACTACGAACGCGATGCACCAAAACACTATCATCAGTTTGTAGATGCATGTCTTGGAAAGGATAAGGCTTCGGCGCCCTTTTCGTATTCTGCAAGGTTAACAGAAACAATTTTGTTAGGAGTAATCGCTGGACGTTTTCCTAAACAGACACTACATTGGGATAATGAAAAAGCACGTTTTAAAGAAGAAGAGGCTAATGCCTTTTTGAGTGGTGACTATCGAGAATTTTAAGATTGTGAGAATCTAACACAAAAGGGATTACCGAAAGGGTATCCCTTTTTCCATTTTTACTGGATTTAAGTCTCTTGCAAAGGATGTAAATGAATACTTAACTTTAAATATTATTATGGGTAGAGTTATTTTTTTATATTTGATTTCATATGAAAAAACTATTAAAACGGATTCAGCTTCTTCCTTTCATTTTATTAACTGTTATTTCTTGTTCAGAGAATGAAAACAATGAAAGCGAGGCTGCATTTTTGGATAAAATTGACAATGTTGTTTGGACTCGGGGTAAAAACTTTAAAACATTTAAAAGCAACCCTTTCAAGTTGTTTATTGTTGAAGATGGAATTTGTTATGAATTCAGTGAGGGAGACACCATGGTTGACAGTAATAAATTCAGTTATAGTGTTAAAAAAAACAATAAAGACACCCTTCAGTTGGGGTATAAAGTTGTAGGGGAAAGAATCAATCATTGTGGAACTTTCACATACTATATGGATTCTAATGAAAACCTCATCAGGACATATAAAGAGTGTGCGACTATTTATAGCAACACTCAAGTTTTAGACTACTATATATCCGAGTTAACTTTAGAAGAAGTCTGCTCTAACTAACTGTTATCTACTTAGATTAACGATTTAAAATCACCTATTATATAACGTTTGTTAGATATAGTAGGAAAGCGTTCCATTTGATTTTTTAATCTTGCCCTTTAGTCATTTGAAACTATTCATCCATCGACATAATCTTCTCATTAAATTTAAGAAGTATACTACTAAAATAATATAATTATGGAAAGAATAGCGGGAACTCCAAATAAAATAACAGCAGAAGTAAAAGAGAAACTACAACTACTTATAGATGATTTAATAGCTTCTTTAGACGTAAATGAGTAGATCTAACCAGCGTATTAAGATGCTTCAAATAGCCTTACAATATACTTTACCGAGAATGAAACAAGCTACTAATGAAGTAAGTGAAGACTTACCGTTGTTTATTGAGTGAGTTCTGGGATTTGTCATTCTTTAAAAAAATTATAAATTGAAGAATTATTAATCATAAATCAATTAAAATGAAGGTAAATGCATACGCTGTAAAAGAACCTAAAGGCAAATTAGTCCCTTTTTCTTATGAATCGGGGGAGTTAAGCCCCGAAAACATCGATATTAAAGTTTCCTATTGCGGTCTCTGTCACTCAGACATGAGTATGATGAATAATGATTGGGGAATGACACAATATCCAATTGTTCCAGGTCATGAAATAATTGGCGAAATAGTTGCAGTGGGAAATGCAGTTAAAAATTTAAAAGTCGGAGATAAAGTAGGTCTAGGCTGGATGTCCTCTTCTTGTATGAGTTGCTCTGAATGTATGAGTGGAGACCATAATTTGTGTGGCAATTCAGAAGGCACAATTATTGGAAGACATGGTGGTTTTGCAGAATACGTAAGAAGTCACTGGTCGTGGGCTATTCCAATTCCAGAGGGCATGGACCTTAGTAAGGCTGGACCCTTATTGTGTGGAGGAATAACTGTATTTAGCCCAATATTTTTATCTAATTTAAAACCAACAGACTCTGTGGGAGTAATAGGGATTGGAGGTTTAGGTCATTTGGCTATAAAATTTTTAAAACATTGGGGTTGTGATGTGATAGCATTTAGCTCAAATCCGTCCAAAAAGGATGAAATCTTATCGATGGGAGCAAATAAGGTAATCAATTCAAAAGACTCTGATGAATTAAAGTCAGTAACAGGAAAATTAAAATTCATACTAAACACAACAAATGTAAGTTTAGACTGGGATTCCTACTTAACTGCTTTATCACCAAAAGGTAAATTACATACTGTTGGAGCAGTTTTAGAACCAATGGAAATTCCTGCTTTCAGTTTAATTATGGGAGATAAAAGTGTAGGAGGTAGTCCAATAGGAAGCCCAGAAATTATTAGAATAATGCTTGATTTTTGTAATAGACATAACATTTACCCAAATGTTGAAGAATTCCCAATGGAAGAGGTAAATGAGGCTATAGAACATTTAGAACAAGGTAAAGCACGCTACAGAATAGTTTTAAAGAAGTAAACCCCAGGCACATCTAGAGTATGTTATACCAAGAATGAAACAAGCTAATGACGAAGTCGTTTTAGGGGTTTAACATTTGGATAAGCGATGGGATAAAATATAGTTACATCATATTGTGACTATTTTAAAATTAGAAAAAAGTTTATAATTTCATAGTATGAAAAAACTACTATATCCTTTTGCTCTTACACTTACAGCATTCTTAATAATATACAGCTGCTCAGCAGAAGAGGTCACAACACCTCCTCCAAGTATTATTCAAACTCCAGAACCTGAACCACCAGCCCCAACACAATATACTTTAGAAGTTACAGCTGGTGAAGGTGGGTCTGTATCAACAGAAGGAGGAACATATGATGAAGGAACTGAAGTTACCATAACTGCTACCCCTGTTGAAGGATATGAGTTTGTTGGATGGGAAGGGAGTGATTCAACAGAGGCATCTTTAACTGTTACACTAGGGGCAAATACTTCCCTTAATGCATTATTTGAAGCTGTAGTTCAATATACTTTGAATATTAATTCTGATGAAGGTGGTAGTGTTTCTATTGAAAGTGGTCTATTTACAGATGGTGCAGAATTAACAATAGTAGCAACAGCTGATGACGGTTATGAATTCTTAGGCTGGTATGGCTCAGGTCAAGACGATATTTTCGGCTACGATACTACTTTATCGTTAACAATTAACGGAAATGAAGAAATCAATGCACGGTTTTACATCAAAATGCCATCATATGAAAGATATTCCGCTATAAATGAAACTACTAGTCAATTTTACAAGCAAAAATATTTTTATAGATATTTAACAGCAGAGGAAACTAGACTTAATAGATGGGTTGCAGCAAAAGATGGGTTTCAAACAGAGAATGGAATATTTCAATTTGTACAACCTCAAACTTTTATAGGAGAGTCTTATCCTCAGTACAGAGCCTGGAGTGTTGGGGATACATTTGGTGATTTTGATAAAGACGGAAAGCTTGACTATTTTGGTGCTGGGAATAGATTTACTTCTGGGATGGCATTTGGTAGTGAGAAAACACAATACCTTTTTATTAGTAATTATTTTCAAAAAAATTTATCCGTAGCAAAAATAATAGAATCTCAATATGTTAATTGGAATACATCAACTTCAATTGGAGATTTTGATAATGATGGATATTTAGATATTTGGATGGGTCAAAACAATAGGCATAATAATGCTGTTAATTATGATTCTACTTTTTCTGCAGACAATGCTGGACAGAATATAGAGCCAGGAAGAAATACTGTAATTTATTTTAGTGAAAACGGAGAAATAACAGAAGAACCTGTTGGACCATATATGGAGTCCCATCACTCAAATATGGGAGATATTGACAACGATGGAGATATTGATTTTGTTATGTTTCCTCAGGGTGTAGCTGATGAAATTGTACCAACTCCTAAACTTGTAATAAACTTAGGTGGTAGAAATTATGAAACCATTAATCTCTTGGAAGATGACGGTAATTTTAAAGCACAAAATAATAATCAATGGATGGCTTTTTCCTGGGGTATTTTTGATCTAGATGGAGATAATAATTTAGATATTTTTGGAGGATATGAAATTAAGCCCAGTGCATCTTTCTCAAATAATGAACCTTATGAAAGTACTTCTGAATTAGGTTTTCACAATAACAATGAAATGTGGGTGTTGTGGGGCACCGATGATCTTCAATACAATTCCAGTAATATTCAATTTATAGACAAGTCATTTTATGCTGATTTGGGCTACTTTATTTTGGGCACAGGATTTACTGATTTTGATAACGATGGCGACATTGACTTGATCGCTTTATTGACAATTACTGAAGAAAATTTTAACTACCAAAACTACGAAATAGCACTTTTTGAAAATAGAGGAAATAGAGAATATATAGATGTTACAAAAGAAAAAATAGAAGGGTATTCAAATACTGATAGATCTAAATTTGGTGATTTTTATAGTGTTGTTATGATTGATAAAGATGGTGATGGAGATTTTGATATTGTTCCATATTCTAATGGTGATGCAGCATATTCCTTCACTGAAAATGAACGTTTTATTTCAAATCTTTATTGGGAAAACACAGGAGGTCAATTTGTAAGAAGAGAACTAGATTAAGATGCTCCAACTTTACTTCATGGGAGTTCTTTATGCAGTCTTAGGAATCCTTCATTTCACCAATACAGGCTTTTACAGACCCTTTATGCCAAAGTTCTTACCTGCTCATGATTTGCTTATTTACTTTAGTGGTGTAACTGAAATTTTGTTGGGTATCGGAGTTCTTATCCCTCAAACTAGAAGTCTTGCTCTTTGGGGAATAATTGCGATGCTATTGGTGTTTTTATTAGTCCATATAAATATGCTTTTCCCTGCCAATAGTCTTGGAATATCCGCTTGGATTCGTTTGTTAAGAATACCTCTTCAATTTTTACTCATTTATTGGGCCTATACTAATTTAAGGTAATCCTCTAAACGGAAGGCTTTTTATTTTACACCAATGGATACAATCCAAATCCCTTCTAACCCTTTGAAATCATTGCCTTAACATAAGATTTTTGTGTTGTGGTTTTAGGGGGTGTTTGTTAGGGGAAAGTTTGTAACGTGTTGGCTGTTAAATAGTCTTATAAGGTCTTATGGGTGTGTCGCTGTCCCATGCCCCCAAGGCTAAGGGGCAAGCGGCACATATAACTTCCCTATTTTTAATTCTCCACCAAAAAATATACATTGCAGTAACTATTGAGATTTTGTAAATGATCCTAATGGTTATTATTCTTTAACAAGACTTGTGTGCAAATAGTGTGCAAGTGAGGAAACAAAAAAAGGGACTACTTGCTGCAATCCCTTGTTATTATTGTGACCTCGGCAGGATTCAAACCTGCAACCTCTTGAGCCGTAATCAAGTGCACTATTCAGTTATGCTACGAGGCCGAATTTAAGATTGCAAATATAACTATTTTCTTTTTTCACCAAAGAAGTTAATGATTCAATTTTTTAATATTTAAAAATTCCAATTTATAACTATGATGTATCTTGCAAACGTTTTATTATGGACTATATAGCGATTGGATTGGGGTTGTTTCTTCTTATCAAAGGAGGAGATTGGTTGGTGGACGGGGCTGTTTCATTATCGTTACGGCTAAATGTTCCCAAAATAGTTATTGGAATGACAGTTGTATCTTTTGCTACTTCTGCTCCCGAGTTAATTGTGAGCGTTAAATCTGCCTTAATGGGTCACCCTGACTTGGCATTGGGAAATGTAGTGGGTTCAAATATTGCAAATATTGCATTTGTTTTGGGTATTGTCATCATCATCACGCCAATAGCAGTGACCAAGAATTTTTATAAGATGGATTGGCCCATGATGTTTTTTGCCTCCCTCTTGTTTTATTTTTTTGTTGCTCAAGATGGGGTCTTAAGTCGTTTTGAAGGAGGGATTTTGCTGGTCTTACTTCTTTGTTTTCTTGTCTTTTTACTTTTTTTTCAAAAACAGGCAGTTTTGGAAGAAACGCATCATGCTTCAATTTCGAGTAATAAAATGATAAGTCTTTTGTTTTTTGCAGGTGGATTTTCTTTGTGGTTGGGTTCAGAGGTGCTCATAAAGGGGGCTATTTCTCTTGCTCAAGATTTAGGAGTAAGCGAGCGCATAATAAGCATTTCAATCGTTTCTATGGGGACTAGTATTCCTGAATTATCGGCTTCTGTAATCGCTATTATCAATAAAGAAAAAGCTTTGTCCCTTGGAAATCTTATTGGGTCAAATGTGTTTAATATACTAGCAGTGATGGGAATTACTTCTCTAATACAGCCAATAGTAGTTCAAGACCAAAACCTACTTCAGCTTGATTTTTTATGGATGCTAGCAATTTCGTTTTTGATTTTGCCTTTAGTTTTCTTGTTTTCTAAAATGAAATTAGGACGTTTGGAAGGGATAGTCCTACTTGGTATTTATATTTTTTTTATTACTCAAATGGTGTTATAAAAAAAACACCCTAATAGCAATTAGAGTGTTTTTCTGTATTTAGTAGTAATAATACTATCTTAAAGTTTAGCTGATTTCACAGTTTTGATAATTCGTGAAGCGATTTTGTAAGGATCACCATTTGAAGAAGGTCGTCTGTCTTCAAGCCATCCTTTCCATCCTTTTTCAACTGTTAAAATTGGAATACGTATAGAAGCACCTCTATCCGATACACCAAAACTAAATTCATGAATCGATTGTGTTTCATGTTGCCCTGTTAAACGTTGTTCGTTGTGAGCACCATAGACTTCAATGTGTTCTTTTACAACAGGTCTAAACGCTTCACATATTTTGCTGTATGTTTCTTCAGATCCACAAGTTCTGAGAATTTCATTGGAGAAGTTTGCGTGCATTCCTGATCCGTTCCAATCTGTATCTCCTAATGGTTTTGGATGCCATTCGATAGCAAGACCATATTTTTCTCCGAGGCGCTCAAGTAAATATCGAGAAACCCACATTTCATCACCCGCTTTTTGTGCCCCTTGTGCAAAACATTGATATTCCCACTGACCCGAAGCAACTTCTGCATTGATACCTTCTACATTAATTCCAGCTTCTATACATTGATCAAGATGCTCTTCAATCATTTCTCTTCCAAATGCATTCTTGGCACCTACAGAGCAGTAAAATTGACCTTGTGGTGTTTGGTCTTTCGGAAATCCAAAAGGTAAGTTGGTTTCAGGATCCCACAAGAAATACTCCTGCTCAAAACCAAACCAAAAATCATCATCATCATCATCGATAGTAGCTCTTCCATTAGATGCGTGTGGAGTTCCATCAGCATTTAAAACTTCGGTCATGACCAACCATCCGTTTTTGCGATCAGGATCTTCATATAAAGCAACAGGTTTTAGTAAACAGTCTGAAGAATTTCCTTCAGCTTGTTTTGTTGAAGAACCATCAAATGACCACATTGGGCAGTCCTCTAATGTTCCTTTAAAATCGGTTGCGATTTTGGTTTTGCTGCGGAGGTTTGCAGTTGGTTGATAACCATCTAACCAAATATACTCAAGTTTAGCTTTACTCATGATTAATTAATTTTTTGCTAAAATAAAATTTTTATGACACCCCAATAAAAAGAATGATGTAAAGAAATTAACAATATTATATTTTTATCAACCCCCTATTGTTTTAGGGGTAAAATTTAATATTCTTCATTTTTTTTGATTTTGACCAACAAATATTCAAAATGACTATCTTTGTATGTACAAAATATTCTATTTTTTTCATGCAAACCCTACGTAAAGAAAGTCTTTTAAAGCTATCCTCTGCCTCTTCTGAGATTCCACAGTCAAGTATAACAACTCCTGATTTTGCAGCTAATGTTTTTGATGCTTCTAAGTTGAAGCAATTTTTAAATGAAAAGGCATTTAAACAGATGCTACAGACCATAGACAAAAAGATACCCATTAATATTATATTGGCGGATCAAATTGCTTCAGCGATGAAAGCTTGGGCAATTTCAAAAGGGGCAACACATTATACACATTGGTTTCAGCCCATTACTGGGGCAACTGCAGAGAAACATGACTCTTTTTTCAATCTTGATAAAAAAGGTGTGCAAATTGAGAAATTTGAAGGAGAACAACTGGTTCAACAAATGCCACATGCAGCCAGTTTTCCGGGTGGTAGCGTAAGAAATACTTTTGAAGCAAGGGGTTTTACGACTTGGGATCCAACCTCACCCGCTTTTATTTACGAAGCAACGCTCTGTATTCCATCTCTTTTTATTTCTTACACCGGAGAAGCACTTGATTATAAAGCTCCCTTACTAAAATCATTGCAAAAGCTGAATGATGCAGCAACTGAGGTATGTCATTATTTTGATAAAACGGTCACTAAAGTGAATGCCACGCTGGGCTGGGAGCAAGAGTATTTCTTGATTGATAGTAGTTTGGCTGCAACTAGACCTGATATTATGCTCACAGGAAGGACGCTCTTAGGACATGCACCTTCCAAAGAGCAGGAACTGAATGATCATTTTTTTGGCTCGATTCCAGATCGTGTTACTCGTTTTTTAAGAGATTTAGAATCTGAAAGTACTGCTTTGGGTATTCCTGTCAAAACGTACCATAATGAAGTAGCTCCGAGTCAATACGAGATAGCCCCTGTATTTGAAGTTGCCAATTTAGCAGTTGATCACAACGCCCTGTTGATGGATTTAATGAATAAAATGGCAAATAAACACAACTTTATTGTGCTGTTTCATGAAAAACCATTTGAAAAAATTAATGGTTCAGGAAAACACACCAATTGGTCTTTGGTGACAAACTCTGGCATTAATCTTCTGAGTCCAGGGAAAACCCCCATGAGTAATTTACAATTTTTATCGTTTTTTGTAAATACTATTGCTGCTGCTCTCAAACATGAGGCCTTGCTGAGAGCCTCTTCGGTTTCGGCTAGTAATGATTTACGAATTGGGCTTCATGAAGCTCCCTCTGCGATTCTCTCCATTTTTATTGGAAAGCATTTGATGCAAGTTTTGGAAGAATTAGAAAATGTATCTAAAGGGAAATTGTCTCCAGAGGAAAAGACGGATCTTAAGTTAAACGTAATTGGCAAAATTCCTGAAATTTTATTGGACAATACAGATAAAAACAGAACATCTCCTTTTGCTTTTACGGGAAACAAATTTGAATTTAGAACAGTAGGCTCCAAAGCAAATTGCGCCAAATCAACAACCGTTCTTAACACAATAGTAGCGGAACAGTTGCTTGATTTTAGAAACGCCGTAGATACATTGGTGAACGAAAAAAATATGAAGAAGGATGATGCTATTTTTAACACACTAAGAGAAACCATCACTTCTATCAAAGATATTTTTTATGCCACCGAGAATGAAAAAGAGAAAACAGAGTCGTTGGCAAAGAAAAAAGGGTTGAGTAATAACAAAACGACCCCTGAGGCATTACCTGCTTACATAGCGGATAGTTCTATTAAACTTTTTGAGAATTTAGATATTTTTTCTAAAAATGAATTGCATACACGATATCAGATTGACTTAGAGGAATATACAACTTGTATTCAAATAGAATCAAGAACATTGGGAGACTTAGCCCAAAATCATATCATCCCCACAGCGATTAAGTACCAAAACGTTTTAATTGAAAATGTGAAAGGATTAAAAGAAATTTATGGAACGATCTATAAGGAGCACGCACGGGAGCAAATTTTAATTTTAGAACGAATTTCAAATCACATAGCCGAGATCAATAGTGGAATTTTTACAATGGTAGAGGAAAGAAAAAAAGCAAATGTCATCCAAGACGCACACAAGAAAGCCTTGGCCTATTGTGAGATTATACTTCCATTTCTCTCCGCGATTCGATATCATTGTGACAAGCTTGAGCTTACTGTTGATGATGAAATTTGGCCACTAGCTAAATATCGCGAATTGTTGTTTATTCGTTAATAACTATATCAAGAATAGAAGTCCTATTTTATCAAAAGATTTATTTTTGTATAAAATATTTATATGTCCGATCGATACAGCCTTAGAGGTGTTTCTGCTCAAAAAGAAGATGTGCATAATGCCATAAAAAAAATCGATAAAGGATTGTATCCTCAAGCTTTTTGTAAAATTATTCCAGATGTTCTAACAGGCAGCACTGCACATGCAATTGTGATGCACGCAGATGGGGCAGGAACTAAGTCCTCTTTAGCCTATATGTATTGGAAAGAAACGGGAGATCTCTCTGTTTGGAAAGGCATTGCTCAGGATGCACTTATTATGAATATCGATGATTTACTTTGCGTTGGGGTTACTAAAGATATTTTGCTTTCCTCAACCATTGGACGTAATAAAAATCACATTCCTGGAGAGGTTATTGCTGCAATAATTGAAGGAACTGAAGAGCTTCTTGAAACACTCAGAAAATGGGGAGTGTCAATTCATAGCACTGGGGGTGAAACTGCTGATGTAGGCGATCTGGTTCGAACGATAATTGTGGACTCAACAGTAACAGCAAGAATAGCAAGAAATCAGATTATTGACAATGCCAATATTCAAGACGGCGATGTGATTGTGGGACTCGCTTCTCATGGTCAGGCAACGTATGAATCCTCCTACAATGGTGGGATGGGAAGCAATGGACTGACTTCTGCACGACATGATGTTTTTGCTAAAAATTTGGCAGAAAAATACCCTGAAAGCTTTGATCCTAGTGTACCAGAAGATTTAATCTATTCGGGTTCAAGACAGCTAACAGAAATTTTAGAGGGTGTGCCCATTGACATTGGAAAACTGGTCTTATCTCCCACTCGAACCTATGCGCCCATTATTCAAAAAATATTTTCAGAAATGGAATCAAGTTCAATCCATGGAATGGTTCATTGTAGTGGGGGTGCTCAAACAAAAATTTTACATTTTATTAAAAACCTTCATGTGACCAAAGACTCACTTTTCCCTGTCCCTACTTTATTTGATATGATTCAAAAAGAGTCTGGAACGTCTGGAAAAGAAATGTATCAGGTTTTTAATATGGGACATCGAATGGAATTGTATGTTTCTCCAGATAAGGCGGAAGAAATGATAGCGATTTCAAAATCTTTTAATGTGGATGCGCAAGTTGTCGGACGAGTAGAGGCAGCGCCTAATAAAAAATTAACTTTAGAAACACCCTACGGTATTTTTGATTACAACTAATGGTCTAATTGTCTTAACTTAAGATTCTAACGATAATTTGCGGGACAATTTGTAAATTTACACCATCATGATAGAAAAACTTCAAATCATTCAGCAGCGATTCGATGAAGTCTCTGACTTAATCATTCAGCCTGATGTAATCACAGATCAAAAGCGATATATTCAGCTCAACAAAGAATATAAGGATCTATCGGTTATGGTTGAAAAGATGAACCAATATAAAACTCTCTTATCTAATCTTGAGGAAGCAGAACTCCTTTTAAAAGAAGAGCAAGATGAAGAAATGATTGCGATGGCTAAAATGGAGATAGATTCTGCAAAGGAAAAACTTCCAAAGCTAGAAGAAGACATAAAGTTTTTATTAATCCCCAAAGACCCTGAAGATGCCAAGAATGTTGTGGTTGAAATTCGAGCAGGAACAGGAGGTGATGAGGCAAGTATTTTTGCAGGTGATTTGTATCGTATGTATACCAAATATTGCCAAGCACAAAACTGGCAAGTTAGTTTTGTGGATTCAAGTGAAGGAACAGCAGGTGGTTTTAAAGAAGTCATCTTCGAAGTTTCAGGAGAAGATGTTTATGGCACTTTAAAATATGAATCAGGGGTTCACCGAGTTCAGCGTGTTCCTCAAACTGAAACACAAGGTCGAGTACACACCTCTGCCGCTACGGTAATGGTGTTGCCAGAAGCGGAAGAGTTTGATGTAGAGATAGATATGAACGAGGTAAGAGTGGATTATTTTTGTTCTTCTGGACCCGGAGGTCAATCTGTAAATACGACCTATTCTGCTGTGCGTTTAACACATGAGCCCACGGGTATCGTAGCGCAATGTCAAGATCAAAAATCACAGCATAAAAATAAGGATAAAGCTCTGAAAGTATTGCGTTCAAGATTATACGAATTGGAGCTTTCAAAAAAATTAGCTCTGGATTCTGAAAAAAGAAATACACTTGTTTCCTCTGGAGATCGATCTGCTAAAATTAGAACTTATAATTATCCACAAGGAAGAGTCACGGATCATCGCATAGGCTTGACACTTTATGATCTTCCCAATGTAATTAATGGAGATGTTCAAAAACTGATTGATGAGCTTCAGTTACATCAAAATACAGAAAAACTTAAAGAAGCGGGAGAAGTACTATGACGAAGGAAGAACTAGTGGATCAGATAAAGAAAAAACAATCCTTTCTTTGTGTAGGTCTTGATATTGATTTAAATAAAATTCCTGAACATCTAAAAGGAACTACAGATCCAATTTTTTCTTTTGCAAAAGCAATAATTGATGCAACACATAACTATGCGGTTGCGTACAAGCCTAATCTCGCCTTTTTCGAGTCCTACGGAGTTCAGGGGTGGAAGGCTTTCCAGAAAGTAATGGAATATTTGAACTCTAATTTTCCAGATCATTTTACGGTTGCGGACGCAAAACGAGGAGACATTGGCAATACAGCGAGTTGTTACGCCAAAGCTTTTTTCGAGACCTATAATGCCGACTCAGTTACGGTTGCACCCTACATGGGTAAAGACGCCGTTGAGCCCTTTTTGAAATTCGATGGAAAACACGCCATACTTTTGGCACTAACGTCCAACCCCGGAGCCTCTGATTTTCAATTTACAAAAGAAAACAACGAAGCATTATTTCAAAAGGTTTTGAGAACCAGTTTAACATGGGCCAATGCAGATCGACTGATGTATGTTGTAGGGGCTACCAAAGCTGAAGCATTAACTTCAATTCGGAAATTAGTTCCTGATTCTTTTCTTCTTGTTCCTGGAGTAGGGGCGCAAGGTGGTAATTTAGCTGAGGTAGCACGAGCGGGTATGAATTCCCAATGTGGACTTTTAGTAAACTCTTCAAGAGGGATATTATATTGTTCTCAAGAAACTGATTTTGCAGAAGCTGCTGCCCGAGAAGCGTCTCGTCTTCAGGAAGAAATGGCAATTTATTTAAAAGAAAAAGGAATCGTTTAGTGCTTTATCATTCAATATATTCCGCCGAAAATAATTCTAAGAAATGGATATGTTTTATCCATGGAGCTGGAGGAAATTCTTCAATTTGGTTCAATCAAGTTCGTTTTTTTAAAGCCTATTTCAATGTTCTTTTAATTGATCTTCGTGGGCATGGAAAGTCTGAGGTTTCTCCTGAAGGAACTGAATATACCTTCAATATTATTATTGATGATATTCTGAATGTTTTAGATGAAAATAAAATTAAAAAATCACATTTTGTAGGCATTTCATTGGGGAGTATTTTAATACAGAAGATGCTTCAAAAGCACAGTAGTCGTGTGGAAAAAATAGGCTTGGGGGGTGCTATTTTAAACTTAAACTTGCAATCGAGATTTCTTATGATCATGGGAAAGCTAACGCAAAGCATTTTACCTTTTATTTGGATTTATACCTTCTTTGCATACGTAATTATGCCATACAAGGCGCATAGAAATTCTAGAGCACTTTTTATTAAAGAAGCGAAAAAGATTTCCCATAACGAATTTAAGCGATGGTATCGATTGACGGCCAATATACTTCCTGTACTCAAACGAATTAGGGATAAAGAAGTGAGAACCCCAATTTTATATATCATGGGCTCACAAGATTATATGTTTTTACCTTTCGTGAAAAAATTTGTTGCAGTACATGAATCTTCTAGTTTGATAACGCTAGCAAACTCAGGACACGTTGTAAATATCGATCAACCAGAGGAATTTAACAGCCAGTTGTTGTCTTTCCTTCTCAAAGACTAGTTGAATACTACGGTTTTGTTATTATAAACCATGATTTTACGATCGCAATGCAATTTCAGACCCCTAAGTAAAACCATACGTTCTAAATCTTGTCCCTTGTTAATTAGATCAACTACTTCATGCTCATGTGAAACACGACTAATGTCTTGTTCAATAATGGGACCAGCGTCTAATTCTTCAGTTACATAATGGCTGGTTGCACCAATAATCTTTACTCCTCTGTTGAAGGCGGAGTGATAAGGTTTTGCTCCTGGGAATGCGGGCAGGAAAGAATGGTGAATGTTGATGATCTTTGAAGGATATAAATCAATTAATTTTGAAGAGACAATTTGCATGTAACGTGCCAAAACGATGAAGTCGACATCATGTTGGTTTAAAATTTCTAATTGTTTTTCTTCCGCAGATTTTTTATTTTCTTTGGTCACAGGAATGTGATAAAAGGGGATGTTAAATTGCTTTGCAATTCCTTCCAAATCTATGTGATTGCTTATGATAAAAGGGATTTCACACTTCAATTTTCCAGAACGTTGCTGAGTTAAGATATCATAGAGGCAGTGATCATATTTAGAGACAAACACTGCCATTTTCGGTAATTTCTCTTCTTGATAGAAACTACATTTCAGTTGAAAAGAGGTTCCTAGTTCTGATGCAAAGTGACTTTTAAACGCCTGAAAGTCGATTGTTTTGATTTTACCTTCAATAACAATACGCATATAAAAGGTTTCTTGTGAACGATCCACATACTGGTCAATGTAAACAATATTTCCATTGCGTTGATGTATAAAGTTGGTCACAGATGCAATGATTCCCTTTTGGTCTGGGCAATGCATTAATAAAATAAAGCGACTGGAATGGGTATTCATGTAATATTAATTTCCGGGTTGAGTAATTTTAAATTTTTCTTTAGCTTTAGCTTCATCTACTATTTGCTTGACTTCGTTGAGAAGTTGTTTTGCATCATAGACTACACCTTGACGAATGGTATGTTTAACACCACCTACACGAACGACCTCATTGTCTTCGTTAAGTTTAATCGCTCCAGTACCGTAAAGCACTTTAAAGTTTTGCAAAGGATTTTCCTCTACAATCACAAAGTCAGCACTTTTTCCTATTTCTATGGAACCTATTTCGTCTGAAATTCCTAGAGCTTCGGCACCATTCAATGTAGCAGCCCGAATAATTTCAAGGGGATGAAAACCAGCTTCTCTGAGTAATTCCATTTCACGGATGTAAGCAAAGCCATAAAGTTGAAAGATAAATCCAGAATCAGAACCTGCTGCAACCCGTCCGCCTCGGTTTTTGTATTCATTGATAAACGTCATCCAGAGTTGGTAATTTTCTTTCCATTCTACTTCCTCTTCCGTTCCCCAATAATGCCAGTATGATCCATGAGAGATTTTACTGGGTTGGTAAAAACGCCACAGCGAGGGTAGGGTATAATCTTCGTGCCATTCTGCTCTTCTCGCACGATGAAGATCCCTGCTGGCTTCATAGATATTAAAGGTTGGAACCATAGTGAAGTCAAGGGAGATTAATTCATTCATAACAGAATTCCAATGTTCTGAATAGGGTTTAGCTGCCTGTTTCCATAGTTTTCCTGCCTCTCCAAAACGGTGCTGTTCGTTTTGATAATTATAATCTAGGGGATAATCTTGAACGGTACGATCGTTAAAAAGTGCTTCGGGAAGTCCATACCAATGTTCCATCGTCGTTAATCCAGCTCTAGCAGAATGTAAAACATTCCATCGTGCCACACTAAGTTGAGCGTGATGAGCCGCAGAACGCAAGCCTAATTTTTTATTTTCATCCAATGCTGCCGACATGATTTTAGGCTCAGCACCAAAAAACTTAACCCCATCGGCTCCATTTTTTGCATTTTGACGGACCCATTCTCGCGCTTGTTCTTCAGTGCTTATCGGACTTTTGCTTCCTTGTCCAAAACCTGTATATGCGATCACTCGAGGTGCAATAATTTCATTTTTTAAACTTCTTTTTTTTAAATCAACCGCATATTCGATTCCTCTTCCACTTGGCTCTCTAACTGTTGTTATTCCATGTGCTAGCCAAAGTTTAAAAACATAATCCCAATCTGCTCCTTGCGAAACACCTCCAATATGTCCATGCATATCAATAAATCCAGGGAGGATAAACATTCCAGTTGCATCAATTTCTTTCCCCCCTTTTTTTAGCTTAGGTCTTTTGTTCTCTTGTATTACAACTCCGGGATACCCGACTACATCAATAGCTGTAATTTTATCTTCTTTCACGGTAATATCTACAGGGCCGATGGGAGGGGCGCCATTACCATTTATTAGTGTTGCGCCTCTGATAATCAATTGTGAAAAGGGACCTTCTGTGGTCTTTGTGATTTGGGCAAATATTAAAGTTTGGGACAGAAAGATAAAGGAGAATAAAATAAAAGATGTTCTCATTATTTAAATTTTTTCTAAGATAAACAAAAAAAAACCTCTTGATTCATCAAGAGGTTTTAAAGTATTAAAATTCAGTTTTTCAATCAGTATTAATGTTGATTTAGTCGGAAGTCTGCATAAGCATCCATTCCATGTTCTGCTAAATCTAAACCTTTTGATTCTTCCTCAGCACTAACGCGGATCCCAATTGTATGTTTTAGAGTCAATATAATCCCTCCGGCTGAGATCACAGAGAATGCACCCACAATCCCGACACCGGCTAATTGAATCAAGAACTGTTCAAAACTTGCCATCGCTCCAAAAATTCCAACGGCGAGTGTTCCCCATATTCCACAGATTAAATGAACAGCGACAGCTCCTACGGGATCATCCAGTTTCAATTTATCAATCAGTGCAACTCCGAGAACGATAATTACCCCTGCAATGAGTCCAATGAGAATAGCGTCTGAAGGACTCATTTGATCTGCGCCAGCTGTAATACCTACAAGCCCTCCTAAAACGCCATTCATAAACATTGTCAAGTCAAAATTTTTGTACATTAAATTAGAAAATATCGCAGCAGAAACTCCACCTGCAGCCGCAGCCAAACAGGTAGTTACAAGTGTTAGTGAAGTTAATTCTGGATCAGCAGAGAGCACAGAGCCCCCATTAAATCCAAACCATCCAAGCCAAAGAATTAACACACCCGCTGCTGCTAAGGGTATGTTGTGACCGGGAATAGCATTGGGTTTTCCGTCTTTGTTAAATTTACCGATACGAGCACCCAATAAATAAATAGCAACGAGTGCAGCCCATCCGCCTACAGAATGAACTAAGGTTGACCCTGCGAAATCATAAAATCCCCAAGAGTCTAAAAATCCACCACCCCATTTCCATGATCCGATGATCGGATAAACAAGACCAACATAGAAGATGGAAAATAGCATGAATGCGTTTAGCTTGATGCGTTCAGCTACAGCTCCCGAAACAATAGTTGCTGCAGTGGCTGCAAACATGCCCTGAAATAAAAAGTCAGTCCACCAAGTGTACCCTCCACTTGCATACTCAGCAGTCATGCCGCCTTCAGGTGCAGCGATTCCAAAACCGGCAAATTTTAAAATCCCTAATGATCCCTCTTCAAAGCCAGGATACATTAGATTGAATCCACCAAGGCAATAGAGAAGAAGACCAACGGAAATAATGAAAAAATTTTTAAATAAAATGTTAATTGTATTTTTCTGGCGTGTCAATCCAATTTCTAAGAATGAGAAACCCAGGTGCATAAAAAAGACGAGGGCTGTACAGATCATCATCCATACGTTATTTGCAGTAAAAAGTGCAATACTTTCCATAATATAGTAGTTACGTTTATAGTTAATTCAATGATTTATTTCCTTTTTCTCCAGTTCTAATTCTGTAAGCCTCATCTACGGGTAAAACAAAAATTTTCCCATCACCTACATTGTCTGTAGCTGCTGATTTTATGATAGCGTCAATAGTGGGTTGTACAAAATCATCATTTACTACAATGGACAGATAGCGCCTTTGGATTTCAGAAGTGCTGTAGCTAATTCCACGATAGACGTGTCCTTCTTTTTCGTTGCCAACTCCAGTTACATCCCAGTAGGTGAAGAAGTTTACTTCAACGTTGTGAAGTGATTCTTTCACTTGATCAAATTTTGATTTCCGAATAATTGCTTCAATTTTTTTCATGAACTTTATGTTTAATTTTTAAGAAAATGCAAATTATAATTAATATTATATCTAAGCGACATTAAATAAAAAAACCTCCCGCTTATACGGGAGTTTTTTTTAATTTAATTTAATTACATCTAATTAGATAAATTTCTATCTGTCTCTTTTTCCTGGATAGGCAATAGAACCGTGCTCGGAAATATCTAATCCAGCAATTTCTTCTTCTTCAGTAACACGAAGACCAATAGTGTACTTTAAGATCCCGAATACGATAGAGGATAACAGTATCGCCCAAATCATGTAGGCAAAAGCACCGGTTAATTGAGCAATTAATTGATCAGCTCCGCCACCATTAAATATTCCAATACCAGTATCGCCATCAACTCCCCAAAGACCAATTACAATTGTTCCCCAGAAACCTGCAACTCCGTGAACAGAAGCTGCTCCAATTGCATCGTCAATTTTAAGTTTTTTCTCAATAAACTCGATTGAAAAGACAACGATAACCCCTCCAAGAAGCCCAGCCAATACAGCACCTCCTTCAGACATGTTTCCACATCCAGCAGTAATACTTACTAAACCTGCGAGAGCACCATTTAATGATTGAGCTAAGTTTGGTTTTCCATACCATAACCAAGTTGTAATAAGGGCGCCCATAGCACCCGCTGCAGCGGCAAGGTTAGTTACAACAATCACAGCAGAAGCTCCAATGGCATCATCACCACCCCAAGCAAGTTGTGATCCACCGTTAAATCCAAACCATCCCAACCAGAGTACAAAAACTCCTAAGGTGGCCAAAATTTGGTTGTGGCCAGGAATTGGTACTACTTTACCGTCTACATATTTCCCTATTCTTGGTCCTACCATGAATGCGGCAACTAGAGCGGCAAATCCACCTACTGCATGAACAATAGAAGAACCTGCAAAGTCAATAAACCCTAGATCGGTTAACCAACCTGACCCTTGCCATTGCCATCCCCCAGCAATTGGATAGATGATCGCCGTCATTACAACAGAAAATATTGCATAAGTTGAGTATTTTGTTCTCCCAGCGATTGCACCCGACACAATAGTTGCAGCGGTAGCAGCGAACATGGTTTGGAAGAATAGATCAGCTCCATCTCCTTGCATGATACCGCTCCAAAAGAACCAACCGTTTGAGGTGTCTCCGTACATTAAAGAATACCCGACAAACCAGTAGGTCAATGAACCTATACAAATGTCTAAGATGTTTTTCATGGCAATGTTAACCGCGTTTTTTGATCGGGTCATACCTGATTCAACCAATGTGAACCCAGCTTGCATGAAGAACACAAGGATACCTGAGAGGAGCATCCATAGCATACCCATGTCGCCTTCGATAGCTGCCGTATCCTGTATAATAAGAGGTAAATTAATAAGTAATGAATTTATCATAATAAATGTTTTAAGGATTTATATTAGAAAGAGTAAATAGCTGCAACTACAAACGATGCAAGACTATCGGCAGTTTCTGTTGGCGAAATAGCGAAGATTTCTGATGATGCAGCGTCGATTCTAAATTCAGGTTTGAAAATAAAGTTTCCTGAAGTATAACTTCCTGTTAGTGTTAGTGAAAAATTATCTGCATCTCCATCGCCTACTAAAGCACCAAATCCATCAGTTTCAGAGAAAAATTCACCTCTCAGACCAATAGCGAATGTGTCTGAAGTAGTAAGTTGAGGATATAAAGCAACCCCAGCAAATCCGGTATCACCTTCTAGGGTGGCAGTAGTGGCATTAATCCCTAAGAAGAAGCTGTCAGATAAATCAAACCCACCTGTGTAATCTAGTTGGAAATAATCTTCCCCAGCCAATAAGTTGATGTATTGACCATAAAGGCCAAGCTGAGCACCGAAGGCAGTGTAGCGATCGTAATTTGCTTCCGTTTGATCCGTTTGGTTGAAAACACCCAACATCAATGACACATCTTCTGATAGTGTAAAATCAGCTTTTACTCCTGTATGAGAAAAAGGACCGTAAGAGAACATGTATGAGGTAGAGTAGTTAAAGTTAGCTGCGGGCGAGATCACTTCATATCCTAAAAAAGTATTGAAGTTTCCTAATGTAATTTTCACCCCATCAGCAATATTGTAATATGCATATAATTGATTTACGACCTCTGAGGAATTTCCTACCGATCCAAAAACCGCATCTGAGCCCCTAGGTCCGAAGACAACATCAGCAACAAATCCTGATTTTTCTCCTTCATATGAAACAATGAAATTTGCCATACCTAGAGCAAAGCCATTCAGGTTGGCAAAAGAAGTTCCGGGCGCAACGGGATCCTCAGTAAAGCTGGCTCTAAAATAAGTGTCTACCGTTCCGCTAAAATTGAAACTTGGAGCTTCTTCTGTTTCGTCTGTTTCTTGGGCTGATACCACTGAGGTATTAAACAGTGTAATTGTGAGTCCAAGAATAAATAAGTTTTTCAAATTTTTCATAATTAATAGTTAAAGATTTTGTCAAAAATAGATTTATAAAATTAATGACCCCCTAAAAAAAGGGGGGTGTAAATTATTTTTTATCTTTTTTTAAATTATTACCCTAAATAAATGAGGGTGTAATAAAAATCAATATAAAAAATTATGAAAATGTTAAAAAAAAGGCCTTTCCTTACGAATTTGTAAGTCGAATTATTGAAAAACCTAAAGCAACCATAATAAGTCCTCCGATAAGACTGAATAAGGTATAAGAAAAAAAGGTACTGTAGTTCCCTGTTTTAAGGAACTCAAGTCCTTCAAGGCTAAATGTAGA
>Ga0228672_1000193_pt1 | contig 36948 bp, 56 predicted proteins | sample 90DmetaG_FD_182788 | JGI IMG/M metagenome (GOLD analysis project Ga0228672, IMG submission 182788) | Seawater microbial communities from Monterey Bay, California, United States - 90D | ecosystem: Environmental > Aquatic > Marine > Coastal | place: USA: California | collected 2016-11-08 | reverse complement strand
GTTTATATGAAACCCAAGCTAACACGATCACGATGGCTGACGCTTAAAAAGCTGGCCAAGGTGCAAGACACCGCGTTCACGTCCATCGAGACGGGCGTGCATGGGTCTGCGCTTCTAAGCCTCGCGGAATGCGGCTGGCTGGAACAGGCCGATCCACCGAAAGACAAGCCATTCGAAATTGCAACGCGCGGAAACCATTGGCGCGTGACAACCACCGGGCGCGAAGTCATCGCCGCCCTTCCATCAGAGCCACCACGGAGAACATGACCATGACAGACACATTCGCAGTCACTGCCGACGAACTTCGCCAGATCGTCGAACGCATCGAGCATCAAAACGCGGCTATTGCTGACGAAACTGAGGCGCGCAAAGAGATTTACGATGATGCCAAGTCTCGCGGCTATTGCACCAAGACCATCCGCAAGATCGTCGCGCTTCGCAAGAAGGAAGCAGATGAGCGCGCCGAGGAGGAAGCGATAGAGGAACTGTACCGAGAGGCACTGGGGCTATGATGCGCTGGCTCTTAACCCCGATCATGCGGCCTATAGCACGTCGCAAACTTGATCGCCTTTACCCTGAGCGCATTCGCATAGAAGCCGCAATCAACCGAGCGAAGGCATCCAAAGGTCGCGTCTCTGATCTTTATGTACTGGCAAAGCAGGTCAACACTGACTGCAACCGCTGGGAAAAATGGCTTTGAGGCGCAGCCCGCTTAAACAAAAAACACCCCTGCGCAAAGTCTCGGCCAAGCGCAGGGCCTACAGAGCCTCAGAGGCGGGTCAGGAAGCCCTAGAACACATGAGACGGGTAAAGGCCCTCCCGTGCGTGATATGTGGCTCTCCGCCGCCCTCAGACGCCCACCATTGCATTCACAGCCGTTACGGCAGCCGGAAGGCCAGTGACTTCGATGTCATCCCCTTATGCAAAGCTCACCATCAAGACGGCCCGGAAGCGATCCACAACGGCAAGCAAACGTGGCGCGACAAGCACGGACCCGATTACGGATATTTGCCTTTGGTAAAGCGGCTGCTTGGTGATATGTAGGAGGCGCGCGGCGTGGTCCCCCTCCCTTGCCTGCGTCGCGCACTTACGCTCCCACAGACCATTCATGGCAGGCCCAATCTACCACAAACATGTCCGGCGGGATATTGGTCTCAATGCTCAGAATGTAAGCCTCGGTCTCTGCCTCGCATAATTCACGCCCCGCAAACACTGGCGCGGCAGGCGTGTGGCACTGGCCATATATAGAGCAAATGAGGATCAGCGGGCTAAACATGCCCTAGAGTAACACAGGGTAAGCAATTCTCAAAACAGCACCCGATGGCGGCTGATTTCGCCCCGATCCTTGTGATAGGTGATCGCCTGCATCTCAGAGCGCCCAGAATAGGCGTGTGTAGCCGCGTAGGCGTCTCTGGCACTGACAGCCCGCAACTGCTCAACCTGCACGCCTCCTACGTCCTGTAAGCGGCTGTGATGCAGGTGCCCGGTGAAGTAGTATCGATGGCGCGTTTCGCCCCACATCTTCGGCCACTGGTCTGCCAAGTGCATGACAAGCCGCTCCGCCTTTGCCTTGTCGCCGTGCTGAGATGCAATGAGGCACTGGCCAAACTGATAGACAAAAAACTCGCCGGGATGTTTTTGCACCGTGATGCGTGGCTCGTTGCGGTAACGCTCAGCCAAGGCAAACATCACAGCCATGTAAGCCTCTTGGTCGTGATTGCCCCTCTGGATCACAACCGTGACTTTCTCGTGCTTCTGTGCGGCCAATTCAGCGGCGCAGGCAATGGCGTAAATCGCAGCCTCAAGGTTTTGATAGTGCCGACCATCAACATCCAAAACGTGCTTGCTGGCGGGGGTGGCGTTGGTCCCGTCATTGGCGTGCAATAGATCGCCCAGCGCGATGATGACTGACTCGGACGATGCGGGCGATGCGTCCACGCAGTCACCAATGCCAGACCTAATGCGCTCAACCGCGATGTCGGTGTCGTAGTTTTCGCCCGTTTCCCGCTCAGACGCCTTCATGCCGATGTGAGCATCGGGGATTGGATAGACTGTCAGAAGATCGTCGTTGACCGGATCAGCCGAACGAGGCGGCACAGTGATAGGCTCTAGCCCTTCGACGTACTCCTTAATCGTCGCCAGCTTGTCGCCAGACGTGTCGCTCTGAGGCATCTTGAAATACAGGCTGGCCTCATCGGTCTTGACCCAGCCAGAGTGCAACACAGAGGCATCCTGCATCCCAACAGATGCCATCGCAGCCTTGATTGACGGGTCAGCCTCTTGATGCCTGCGTGCGTGCTTTAGGCGATCTCTCAGGCTGGTGTGATTGATACCGAGCGCCTTGGCTGCGGCTCTGAGCGTCCCGTGCTTGGCCAGCGCGTCGAGCGCCTCTTGCTGCTTCGGCGTCATGGCTGATCCCCTTCGGCTCAGTTCAATTCGAAGTGGACGGCGTCTAAAAAAACGCGTTTGTTCTGCGCCCTGCGGCTGTCGATATAAGAGTTCATTGCATCCTCCATCGTGCCGTCCCAGAACCGCACGTCAGGAATGTGCCATGCCGCTCCCCAGCGCAGATCAACGCCTTTGACAACTGCGCCTTCCTTCATAGCGTCAGCGATGTCGTCGTATAGGTTTAATTCCCACGACACGCGCGGGCCGATGTAGGCGACGAGATCAACAGCGCGGCCCTCAAGGTGCTTGGACTTCATCGTCTGGCTGGCACCGCTGGCCACAAGAGCCTTCTGCTCTGCCACGGTGCGCACGCCGCAGGTGACGCCGAAGTCAATCTTTGTGACCGTGATGGCGTATTTCACGACTTCGACCAAATCCTCATCCACGCCAGCCAATCGGCTCAGGCTGCGTTTCGATAAGTGAAAACCCATGTCACTTCCCTCTGGTGAACAATCCGCGCAACCCGCGCCCGATTTCATTGGGGCTAGGTGCAAGCCATCCTACCACAAGAGCGACAATCAACCAAACGGGCAGGCGGTCGTTGTTGATCGTAACCGCCTCAACTTGTTGGGCTTCTACCTCGCGCTGCGTTGTGATGATGTCGCGTCCGGCGTTTGTACGGGTCTGCTGCGCCACCGCTTGCTGCACGTTCTCGCGCCCGACCTGCGTATTGGCTGCGACGTTAGGTCCACCGCCAAGACCGATGGGCAGCTTACCGCAGCCCGTCAGAGCGATCAGAAGGCACACTAGAGCTAGATGCTTTGCCATTGACGTATATCCCAAAGAAACCTGCGCCTGCACCAACGATGACGCTGACAAAGCCTGCCTGCGCGTTTGTCGGGTCAGGCAGCGCCATAAACCATTCGGTAGTGCGGTAGAAGGCGATCCCGTAAAGCGTGATGATGAGCCGTGGCCAGATGCGCCAGCGGTTCAGCCACTCCGGTGTCATTTTCCGACTTTGGCGATCAGCGCCTTGATGTCATCGCGTATCTCGCCGAGCATTTTATTCGTGTCCTCGCGCGACTGACGGGACATTTCCAAGTCCTCTTTGCGCTGCGACCAGAGCCGCTTGATCTCTTTGTTATTCTCAATCGACCGACCCTCCAAGCGGATCAGCCAGACCAGAAACGCAATGAAACCGACAACGATTGGCCAGAGTGTTTTGAGCAGGGATAGAGTGTCCATAGATCAGCCTCACGCGATGTCAGAGATAATTTGAACCCTGATATAGCCGTCATTCGGGAAGGTCTCGATGCTGCCGTCAGCGTAGGTCACTTCGAACTCAGCCTGATACGATCCAATCGTGTCCGTGTCCGCTGCATCCCAATCATAGCGCACGATGCCCTCATCAGCCGTGACAATCGTGACCGGAGCGTCAACCTTGACCGTGCTAGAACTGATAGGCCGAAGGTGGAAGCGCACTGACGCGCCCGTGATGTCCACCGCTGTATCGTTGGCGTCTTGCAGTGTAGCCAGCATGGACGGGCTTGTGTCGTTTTGCTTAATATAAAAAGTCATCAGGCCGCCTCGTTTGCGTCAGAAACCAACACTCTGTTGGGTGTAATTTCTGACACAATACACGCATTTGAGCCTATAGTCACCAGCGCCACGTTGTTTGACGGGTCGGAAACGTGGACCTCGCGTCGTCCGCTTGCGTTGATCGCCAGAGAGCCGACGATAGGCTGGCCCGTCGTGATGTCGTCGCCCGCGAAAACGTAGACGATCTGCATGGTCGATGGCTGCACAACAGGCTGTCCAGCTTCTATGCTGCCACCCGTCAGGCTGTGCTGCTGCTTAATAGCCGCCTCAGAGGCGCTAGGCTGCCCTGTGGTGATGCTGTCGCCCTCTAGGACACTCTCCACCGCCATGACAGCAGATGCGACTGTGGCGGGCGCTGTGGCGATGTTGGCCGCGACTAGGACATGGCCTTGAACAACAACCGACGAACCAACAACAGGCTGCCCTGTGGCAATGCCATCAGCCAGTAGAGCGTTGTCTTCCGTAATGCTGGGCGATCCAACAGACGGAATGCCGGAGACAATCGGGTCAGCGTTAAGAGTTTCGCGCTCCGACATTGTAATGCCGGGGACAGACGGTGCCGCAGTCGTGATGGCGGACAGGTTGAGTTCATGCTCTTGGGCGATTGTGCTGGCCGCGACAATAGGCTGGCCCGTGACAATACTGGTAGCGTTTAGCGCATGTTGCTGCTCTAGCGACCCACTGTCGATTGTCGGAACACCCGAAACGATTGGATCGGCCTGTAGCGTCTCCTGCTCCGACATTGTGATGCCGGGGATTTCTGGTTGCCCCGTAAGGATAGCAGTGGGGCCAAGGTCGTGGTCCTGCAAAATTTGAGGCGAGCCGACAAGTGCTTGACCAGATATTAAATCGTCAGCAAATAAGCCTTGATCTTGGGAAATCGAAGGTGACGCAATGACAGGCTGACCCGTGGTGATGTCGGAAGCGCTGATTACTTGATCTTGAGAAACGGCAGATGCCGCGACCGTAGGCTGGCCGGATGTGATTGGATCGGCATTAAATGTCTCGCGCTCCGACATAGTAACGCCCGGAACTGTCGGCTGGCCCGTAGTGATTGCGACAAGATTTAAGTCATGCTCTTGCTCAAGAGACGACGCCAAAACAATAGGCTGACCGCAAGTAATATCATCCGCAAAAACTTGCGTTGTGAGCGTGACGGTCGCTAGGCCAAGAACAGGTTGACCTGTCGTGATGCCACTGGCTGTCAGATCATGCTCTTGATCAACACTTGCAGCGCCAATGACAGGCGCACCAGTCGCCACACCATCCGCCGACAAGTCCTGATCCTGCACGATTGCGCTTGAGCCAATAGCAGGCTGACCTGTGATGATAGGATCGGCGGCAAAGGTCTCATCCTCGGCCATCGTAATGGCAGGCACGGACGGCTGACCCGTAGCAATAGCCGTTGCCGTCAGGTCATGCTCTTGATCAATGCCGGAGGAACTAACGAAAGGCACACCTGTTGCAATGCCTTGCGCCGTTAGGTCATGCTCTTGCGCAACGTCAGGCGAACCGACAACAGGGGTTTCCGTTACAATAGCTGACAGGCTCAGAATATGCGTCTGTGCAACATCTGCAAAACCGACGGTAGGCGACCCAGTAACAATGGGCTGACCTGCGAGTGTCTCATCCTCAGAGAACACAGCCGCAGAGATAACAGGCTGGCCCGTAGTAATGCCCACGAGAGATAGGTCGTGGCTCTGCTCAATGGCAGACTGCCCCACAGACGGAATACCGGAAGCGATTGGATCGGCGTTAAGCGTTTCCTGCTCCGACATAGTAATGGCGGGAACGGATGGCTGGCCCGTGGCAATGGCGCTAGGTGCCAGAGAATGAGACTGAACAACCGTTGACGACCCAATAAGAGGCGATCCTGTCGTCAAACCCTCCGCAGAGATGTCATGCTCTTGGGATAGACCAGAAGAACCAACAACAACCTGACCAGTGACAATGCCATCAGCATTTATCAGGTAGACGATAATCGCCCCGTCATCAGCCAGAGGCGCAGAAGCTAGGGGCGAAAATCCAAGCATTTAGCTTACTCCGAGCAAATTAGGATGTGCTGCCTACATCATCAAACTGTACTGGCGACATATTAACCCATCCAGAAGCGGTGTAACCTTCAAAGCAGCCGCGACTTGAATTGTAACGGATCATACCCACTGTTGGCGAAGACGGTCTTTGCGCCGTTGTTCCAGATGGCACATCAAAGTAACCCGTATCTGATGTGCCTTGACTGTAAGCAGCAGCGCCAACGTCGCTTGCGGTAAGGCTTCTGGATGCCAAGCCAGTGACGTGGCCATATGTATCCAGCGTCACGTCCTGAATAACAGTAGCTCCACTGTTGTTTACCGAACCCTGAGACGACGTATCGGCGTGGTTGATTGTTACCGTGCCACTTGTGCCACCACCAGTTATGCCCGCCCCTGCGGTTACGCCTGTGATGTCCCCGACGTTTGTCGTATAGCCAGCGTCGTTGGTAAGCGTTGAAATGTTATCGCCGGGCTGTGTCGCACTATCTGCCAGAGAACCCTGCGCCGATGTAGCTGCCCCAATCGTTGCGGGGCTAATCGTGGCCGATCCAAGACCAGTGACGTGACCAAAGCCATCAACAGTCACATCCTGAACAAAAGTCGCCCCGCTATTGTTTACAGACGATTGGCTGGACGTGTCAGCGTGGTTGATTGTGACCGTACCGCTGGAACCGCCGCCAGTGATGCCAGACCCCGCTGTCACTCCAGTGATGTCGCCCACGTTCGTGGTGAAGCCAGCGTCATTGTTGAATATGCTCAGGCCAATTTCACTTGCAGCTTTGCGGCGATCTGCACCAGCGTCCAGAACAATAAACTCATCTGTCCCAATCATGCCAGCCGTCATGTCGGTCAACTCTGAGAGGTCAACATTTAGCGTGACGCTGCCAGAGGAACCACCACCAGACAAACCAGTTCCAGCGCTTACATTAGTAATGTCACCGACATTGCTGGTGTAGCCGTTTGGATTAGACGCAAGGTAAAAGGCAGTGCTGTCAAGGCCATCAAGCAAGTTGCTGTCTGCGGCTTTCCCTGATGTGGAGAGAGCGCCAATGGTTGCTGGCGTGATAGTCGCTGAGCCAAGACCAGTGACGTGGCCATATGTATCAAGCGTGACGTCTTGGATGACCGTTGCACCCGAATTGTTGACGCTGCTTTGAGCCGATGTGTCAGCGTGTGATACGGTGACAGTTCCAGATGTCCCACCACCTGAGATGCCGCTACCTGCGGTCACACCCGTAATGTCACCCACGTTGGTCGTGTAGCCTGCATCGTTTGTCAGCGTGGAGATGTTGTCGCCCGGTTGCGTAGCGCTGTCCGCCAGCGAGCCTTGAGCGGCTGTAGCATAGTCCGCACTGTCGAACGCTTTGACTTGCGCAAGGTTTGTGACCTCGCTGTCCATCAATGCGCCTGCGGCTGTGACGTTGGCTGTATCAGTGACGTTTGCGCCCGCCTCAATACCGTCTAGCTTGGAGCCGTCAGCAGCAACATCTCGGCCATCAACCGTGCCTGTGACGGTGACTGAGCCGAATGTAGGGCTATCATTGGGCTGCACTGCGGTGTCAGCAAGCGAGCCTTGCGCAGCAGTGGCGAAGTCGCCAGTGTCCGCAGCAGCAGCCGTGCCAAGCGTAGGTAAGCCTGAGAGGTCGCTGTAAGCGCCTGTGGTGGCCACTGTGGCAAGGTCAGAAGGTTGAACGATGTCCTGCCCGGCGGCTGTCACATAAACAACAGCGTTGCCGGATAGGTTAAGTTTTGATCCCGTGCTGCTTTCAATAAGCGTCCGAGACATTTCCGAGACGGCACCGTTGATGCCGCCCGTGCCAATTTCCCAATCGTCGCCATCCTCAATCGTATAGCGAACATCCTCGTTGCCAGTGAGGCCAGCATCGGCAAAGGTTTGATAGCCATCCTCGGCAGCGCCAAGACTTACTGTGCCTGTGCCAGTGGTGGCAGTGGCGACTTTGGCTCTGTTTACGAGAGTGACCATCTGTTGAACCTCTTAGGCTGGATCAGGGATGCCGATGGAGACAGACGACAGCGTGAACGTGTTGCCCGATGTTACCGACTGCGACGCTGTGAGCGTGCTAGTGGCCAGCAAGCGGCTGTTTACAGTGTCGACAATAGCGTAGTGCGTTGCGGTGCCTGTGCCTGTCACTGAGCCATCTGTGATAGCCGCCACGACAACCTCACGGCCACCGCCTGAGCGATCCTGTGGTGCGCCGATGGAAAGCGACGTGCTATCACCAAGGGCGTAGGTCACATTAGCTTCAGTGAAGGTTGTAGCCTCTTGCGAGGTGATGACGATTTTGTTCGCTTCGGTGTCAAGAACGGTGAGGCCGTTGTCGAACACGCGATCATTTAGTGTAGCCATAACGGCCTCCTGTGATTGTGTATAGCGCGCAGTGTATCACGGCTGGACTGGCCAAGCAATTTCGCTCGGAAAGCCAGCCTGATCTGGAACGTCCCGCAGCGCTTGGCGGTAGGTTGCCCATGCCGATTGGTCAACTGGGGCGTCGGACACCTGTGTCCAGTCAGATTGGACTAGCAGGTCATCACGCAGCGCCCGTGCATCGTCAGCGCTGAGAGGAACCAAGTCCCAATCCAACACCCACTCGCCGTTGACCTGTGTGGGCAATGCTTGAGGAACAGCACGCTTGCCTAACTCTGAGGGCTTTGGAAGTGTCCGCACCCGGTATACGTCCTGCGCATTGAGGTGTCGTGCAGAGACGACCTTGCCGTAGACTGTGTGTTTGTTGTCGGCACGGAAGGCGGCTTCGGTGTAGGGCTTAGGCTGCCCATCAATGACTTTTACAAGTTCCATTAGGTGACCTCCTCACCGATAAGGTAGACGTTAGTACCGCCATCGGCAGTGTAGAAGTCGTATGTAATACGATTTAATTTACCGAGAGCAGCTCTTGGTGGGTTTTGAACAGAGGCAGGCACAGTTATTGTGTAGTTTTCACCGGTGTCGTATTTGTAAACAGCATCAGTATTACCGCAAAGAACAAAAAGCTCCTCTCCGTTAGGCTTAAAATACATACCAGTTGGGCTTGTGATGCCTCCGCTAACATTAAAGTCATGTGATGAACCACTATAAGATGTTGTTGAAACATCCCAAGCAGTAGATAAATCGTATTCATATACGGTGTCTTCAACAGAACCAGCGACATACATTTTAGTGCCATCGTCATTAAACACTAAAGACTTAAGTGAAGTTTCTTGGGCTGTTACAGAATAAGATTTACTAGCATAAGATGCTGTTGAAATATCCCAAGCGGTAGACAGTGTATATTGGTACACTGTTTTATTTTGCGATCCGAGCAGATAAAATATAGTGCCGTCAGTCTTAAAAGCTAAGCCTGTAGGGTAATCATCTTGGTTTGATGTTGATAGGTAACTATCGAAAGATGCCGTTGTAATATCCCAAGCAGTAGATAAGTTGTACTCGTACACTCGACTAGGAGCGTTGAGAATGTTTTCATTGGTGGCTAGGTACATTTTAGTACCATCGGACTTAAAAAATAAGCCTCTTTCAATCCAATTAGATGGACTAGGGATGGCGTAAGTACCATTAGCTGTAGCCGTTGTAATATCCCAAGCGGTAGATAAGTCGTATTGCTCAACAATCTCGCTTATTCTATTCAAGATATACATTACTGTGCCGTCAGATTTGAAAAACAGGCCGTCTCTCTCAACCGTAGAGAGCTGAAAACTGGTGCCTGAGTACGTTAGGTAATTAACGTCATAAGGCTGATAAAGTGTATTCGCCTCAGCAGTCCAAGTCCACCTTGCTTCAGTTGGGACGTTACTAAAAGCTATTGTAATGTTGGTGGTAGGTGTACCGCCATCGAAGAAGTTGAAGGAACCTACATCAAGGTCTTGGGTAGCACCTGACACTGCATCGTAAGTAAAACCACCACCAGAGGCCAAGGCATCAATCGCCGCCTTGACCTTAGCGGGCGACACAAGGCTTTCTGTTGTGCCGGTGCCGGTCTCCCAAGTAGCTGTTGCCTGATCCCCGATCAAACCTGTCTGGGTGCCAGAAGTATTTACAACCTGAGTGTCGTCAAGGATGCGAAACGCATCAGCGGTTTGGTCAAAAAATGAAATCGAAATCCACGCATCATTGTTGGAGTTTCGCATCTTCAGGATATTTGTGCCCGTGTCATACCACCACTGATAAGCGTATGTGATGGATGGGGCCGTAGCACCGCTTGAGTTGGAAGCTAGCGCTTGAAAGGCAGAGTTCATGTCCGACCGCATCGTCGGGAAGCCTTGGTTCGCTAGGTTAAAGTCATTTTGGCTCATGCGCTCAGTTCCTTGCCATATCCTTTTGCCACATAATCAAAAGTGACAGCGTTGGTGCTTACAGAAGCTCCGGTGTAGGTCGTGATTGTAAAACCTGTCCGGCTTTTCCCACTAATAACATAACGGTCCCCATCTGCCAATGACGCAGCAATCCCAATGGAAGGAGGCGCGTTAAATGCAGATGGGAATGTCACAACGTGGCTACCAGTGTAGGTGATGTCGTCTTCACTCTCAACGCGGTCAGGCATATCAACTTCGACACTTAATTGATCAATCTTTGGGGCGTTTGCAGTGCTTATTGACTCAAGAACTGCCCTAAACCGAAGCGCGCGAGCTGAAATGTCTGTTACAAAAAAGTCCTGCCAATCCGACCAAGCTGGTGTCCCCGATGGATCATCATCAGTAAAGCTGACTTGAGTTCTAGCGCTTATGGTATCGAACTGAGATGGGTCGCCATCAAAATCACCCTCGCGGGCATCAAATAGCCCAGTGGCAGAGTCAAAGTCGTTCACATAGTCAATAAGCGAAATACGCACTTCAGATTGAACTCGGCTTATATATTTGTGGCCCAAGTCAACGTAATCTTCAAATTCGTAAACTCCGCTCAACTCACCAGCATCAAGGGTGATGTAGAAGCCCCCACCTTCCGCTGCTACCCGCGCCACCTTAGTTCTGCTGCCAAGGAACGATGGATGCTCAACTTGAGTCTCAACCACGTTGAGTGATTCAACATCAGCCGTATTGGTGAGAACAACAATAGAAGAGGAGGACTCAGAAGGCGTTCCGAGCTTATCAACTGCCTTGATAAAGTACGTCCCAACCTTTGCTGGCATTGTAATGCTGTTAGCGGGCCTGCTGATTTTCTTCAAAACATCAATGGCGTTTTGATATGATGCGCCGCTTGTTTCAGGGGAGTACCTGACCTTGTAGTGGGAGAGGTCCAGATCGCTCACTGGCTCCCAGCTTAAATGAAGGGTGTTTCCGACTACATTGGCAGCAAAATTTGTGACAGACTCCGGCGCTGGCCCAAACAGAGAGGCATAAAAGTCAGTGATTGTATTGAAATCGCCACGCACACCAAGGTTTGTGATTGCCCTTGCGCGCACATCAAAAAAGCCGTCAGAAACGCCAATAGCCTCAAAACGGTTGCCAGAGGCTTGGCCAGCAACAGTCCACTCTGTGTCACCGCTTTTTCTGAACTGAACCTCAAACCTTGAAACAAACGGGCTTGATGATGTGACGTTCATTATTAAGGCACCGACCACTTGCTCGTTGGCCACGCGCAACTCAGAGTCCAGAGAAAGGCCGACCTCTGGCGCATCTAATGCAGATGGCAGGTTGCTGTTGTTCGATATGATTGCCTTTTCCTCAGCGTTCCAGTCAAAGGCCGCCTCAGACGTTTCCCGCAGCGTCAGGGTTACGCGCAGATCGCCTGCGTCTTGGTTGGGGCCGAACTTCCAGCCGACGACCTCAAACTCTTTTTCATCCCAGCCGTAGCGGTCAATCGTCAGGGCAATGATCTCGCCCACCTCAACATCGAGCGCGTTCATGCCGAAGTCAGCCGTGAGCGTCATCTGCTCTCGCCCACGGAACAGCGTCAGCTTAGCAATCCGCTGCGCAGTCGCCGCGCTGGTAGTCAAAGGTAACTCTAGGTCAAGCGTTGTTTCCTCGCCGCCATCCTCAGCCACAAAGGCCGCCGACTTGAACGGGGGATAGTCTGCCGTGATCCACCGCGCCTCGGCGTTGTTGAATACACCCTGCACCGCGTTGAACTGGTCGCGCAGGTTGGTCCGCGTGTCGAGATTGATCCCGCTGCGCAGATCGTCCAGCGTCAGAACCTTGGTTGGTGCGGTATAGTCAGCCGCAACTAGCTGCCACTTACCGCCACCCCAGAACAGCGTGCCAGCGCAGGCCGTCATCATCCGACTCAAGATGTCGCTATGCTTTGTGTTGGCCGTCAGAACGCCGTTCATGGTGTAGCGAGGCTCTGTCCCGCCACCATCAAGCGCAACAGCCTCATCGCACACGTTGGCGGCCACAGAGAACGCCGTGTCGTCAATGTCTGTGCTTTTGAGGCCATAGGCCGCCGTGAGATAGTCACGCACGCACAGGGCCGCGTTGGCGCTGTATGCGGTCGTATCGCTGCGGGGGTCATAGACCTTCTTGCCCTTCACTACGGCAGTGATCAGAGGAAGGCCATTGGCAAAAACCTCTTGGTCATATTCGAACCGAATGTACAGATAGGCAATGCCGTTACCGACAAAGCTGCCCGTGATCTGGTTGCTCTCAGCCAGAAGATCAGCGTCGGCGGTCGTTTGATCGCCAAGGTGCTTATTGATCCTGATCTTGGACTTCCACTTGTCGCCAGTGACAAAGCCGTCAACATCAAGCGTGACCACCTCATCGTTGATGTAGATGTCACCGATCTCCTCAACCTCGTGCCCGGCCAAGACAAGCACTTGGTGCAGGAACTTGTTGTTTGTCCCGGTGGACTCGTAATAGGTGATCGCCCCGCCTTTACGCGCCTGACCGTAAACAAAGTCGTGAGGTGCCGCAGGATCGCGGCCATTGACGAGCAGCCCGCTTGTGCCAGACGTAGAAAAGTCAGGCTTAGGTGCGAGCGCAGACATCGCCCATGATGTGACAAGCGTGGTGGCGATATATCCTACAATAGCAGCGTAACTTGCAACAAGAGTACCACCAATAACAACGCCCGTTGTGGCGGACGCCCCAAGCGCTACGCCAATCGTCACCGGGTCGCGCACAATCATCGTTGTGCCGAATAGCTGCTTTCTCAACGGTGTCATACCCAAGCCCTCGCAATGCTGGTTACGGGCGAGTATATCACACCCTTGTCAGATAGAAACGCGCACTTAGACCCAACGCAGATGCCCAGCCCGTAGCCAATAGCCCAGCGCCGAACCTTGTCCGTCGCCACAAGCGCACCACGCGGAGGCACATGCGTCACGCGCGTCAGCTTTTCATCCACCGCAGCATCAAACGAAAAGTGACCGAACTCCGCCCGAAGCTGTTCCCGGCGCATCAGCCGCGTTCCATATGGCGTTTCTAGCATATAACGCCCTATCCAGTCATCAGCCCATCCGTGACCGTACATCGCCCGCCACGCTTCATTCGTGAACGTCAGGCAGTCATGTGTGCCCCACGCAAAGGGAACGTCCCTGACGGCCTTGAGATAGGCGCTTAAGCGCTTTTCCGGCCCCATACGATCTCCGCATCCTGAATTAGCGCCACATAGTCAAAAAACGTGTCGTCGCTGTAGCGCGATTTCTGGCTTTCGCTGGTGTAACGGCGATTGCTGGACTTCTGTGCCTCAACCATCTTGCTGTCAATCAGGACGTTGATTGTGCCGCTTTCGGCCTCGTCCTGAATGGTCATCTTGTTCAGTTCGCCAACATAGGCCGTGAACACAGAATGATCGCCCGCCGCGTTGATAATCGCCCCGAAGTAAATTCGGCAGTCGCGGCGCTGATACGGCTCTTGCAGCGCCAAGCTGACAATGTCGCCCGGCATCCCACTGAGCGTGATATTCATGGCAGGTGCCGACATGTCCGCGACCGTCTCAACGTCGCCAATCGTCATCAGATCGCCCGAGCCAAGATAGGTGTCTCCGTCAATCGTCCGCTCGCCATAGCCAGACCACAGGCGGATCGCACGGTTGCCCACATAGCCCGCTTGGTCAGCCCGCGTGCCGCTAGTGTCGTCTAGCAGGAACTCAACAGCGTAGAACGGCTGAACCGTGCCCTGCGCCAATGCCGTGGCAAGCTCTGTGGGAATAATGCTCATATCGCCTCGCGTGCGCCAAAGGTGATGGAGTATTGCTGGATGTCAGCCGCCCAGCCGGTTTCATTGCTGGAAAGCCGGAATACACCCTTGCAGTCCGAAAGCGTAGCCGAAACGCTCGATGCCGCCGTGCGCAGTGACGGCCAAATCTCAAGATCAGCCGCCGATCCCGTCCCCGTGTAGGTCTGCGTGACCTTATGCAAGCGTGACGCCGCCCCTGTGCCAAGCTGGATGTAGTCACCCGGCAAGAGCGTTTCACCATTGGGGACCGTTGCGCTGACAGTGTTTGATCCAGCGTCACCCGTGATCGTGCAGGCTGATGCGGTGCCCATCAATGCCGTGCCATTCGGATCGCCCAGAAGAAACGTGCCAGCCTGACCGTTGAGAGACAGCAGAAAGGCGTTCCACTCTTCTGCATCGGCCCTGTTGTTCATTGGGGGCAGGGTTATGTCCGCAATCCACATCTGACCGGGATACTTGTGCGCCTGACCAGAGAACGTGAACGGCGATGCGCTATATGCCACCGCATTTGACGCCCTGAACTCAACAGATCGTATTCCTGCAACTGTCGGCAGCGAAAGGGGGTAGGTGATAGCCATTATGCAAAAGACCTTCCGTATGAGCCGCCGCGCAGCTTGGCATCAGCGACAGCCGCCTTGGCCGCGTCCGCGATCTGCGGCATGAGCGTCCTAATCTCGGTGCGGACGGTTTGCTGCACGCCCGTGCTGACGTTGATGTTTTGCACCACTGTGACGCCGCCGCCGCCCATTTGGTTGTTAGGAACAACATGAGAGTTCCGGCTAGGCACGATCATCTCAGGCCCACGCTCTCCAACCATATACGCCTTGTTGCCCGTGACCTGTCCGCCCATAGCACGAACGCCAGAAGGCCGCATTGTAGGCATCACGCTTCCGTTGACAGGAGATGTGCCGCCTAGCCCCCCAAACATAGCGGGGTCAGCGATGAAGCTAGAAATCATGCCCGTGATCTTCTTGACCACGAAGATGCGATACAACTCCTTGATGATTTCAGACGCCATAGACTTGAAGGCATCTTTCACCGACTTGGTGCCGTCAACGATAGACATCATGGCGTTCTCCATAGAGTTGCCAACCATGTCGCCTACAGCAATAGCTTGCTTCATAGCGGGAGTAAGCTGATCCTTCAGGGCATTAGCCCCCTTTATCGCCGCATTTTCTGTAGCGTCACCGAAAATAGTCACTTCCTCGGTGCCGTCTTTGATGGCTTGCTTTATCTTATCGTAAGCCTCTTTAGTGCCGTCAAATGACGCAATTATCCCTGACAAAGCGTCTCCGCGCATATCAGAGGCAGATTCTTTGAGAGAATTTACGGCAGCCTCAAGTTCGTAAACTTTTGACCCAGCCATAATGGCTTCAGTCCCTAAAAACTGCTTAACAAAATCAGGAACACCGGGCATCTCATTTACGGAGCGAGATACGCTATGCAGGAAGTCAGCCCATGACTTTTGCAGAAACAAGATTGTTCCCATAAAGCCAGCCTTTATTGTCTCCCAAACAGCTTTCATTCCATCAGGCAGATATGTTGCAGCCGTCAACATTCCTCTTAAAACAGATGAAAACAACTCACCTAGAAGTTGCATTGCCTCACCAAATCCCCCGGCACCCTTCATAAGCCGCATGAATAATTCAACCATTTTCGCCAGCCCCACAAGAACGGCTATGGGCAGAAACCTCATAAGAATTGCGCCTACGGCTTTGAACGCAGCGCCAGTCAGCAAAGCAGCAGACCTTAACGCAACCATGCCAAAGGTAAACTTTCCGGCTGATAGTGAAGCCGCCAGAATTGAAGCGCGAACAGTCATCATGGCAGAGGACAAAATCGTGCTGGCCCCAGATGCCGCGAGCATAGACGGCACCATCTTTGCCACCGTCAACCCTGCGAACAAGCCAACCGCAATCAATGCCGTGTCGATGTTTTGGACAAGCGTCGGGAACGCAGAGCCAAACGAGGATGTCAGACCTTTAACCGCACCTGCAACTTGAGAAAGCGGCTCCTGTAAAACACCAAGCGCCTTTCCCATCTCAGAGACTTCTGCACCAGACCGCTGAACAGCCACACCGAACGCGGCGAAGATTGCCACACCCGCGCCAAGAACAGCGCCAACAGGGCCGAAGATACCAAGAAGCTGCGAACCCTGTTGACCGAAAGCCTGAAGCGCGTTCTGGCCACCACTCAACTGAACCGCAAAGTCACCGACCTGATAACCCGCTTGTTGAAGCGCGCCCTTGGCCCACTTGTTTGTAGCCACAGCGTTGCGGTTGTATTGATTGGCGTTAGAGGAAAGAACCTTTGTGGAGTTCTTAATCTGGCGGTCAACGCGCTGAACTTGTTGCTGAACCTGCATCAAGCCTTTGGTCGCATCGCCAACCTGAGCCGACACTACAATGTTGATCTCATTTGCCATTGTGTTGCCGTTCCTCAATTAAGCCAAAATATGCGACCCACTCATTATACTCTGAAAGAGTGATTTCCTCAATCTCGGCAATCGTCTTGTGCAAACGGTCTGCCAAAGTGACCAAGTTCATCCTAAATGGGTCGCTCCTTAGTTTTTTTCGTGATCCTCAACGCTGTCAGATGCGAAAACGCTCCCGAACAGTTTGGCGATGACGTTGATAGGCTCACCCATGAGGATTGGTTTGTCCTCAAGCGTAAACGCCTTCTCACCAGCCTCATCCTCACACTTGGCAATAATCATCTCGACCATCGCGCCCATCGTTGTGTTCGTCAGAAAGTTCGGGTGCTTGCGCTGAACCTTCTCAATGTCTCGTGCCGTTACCGGGCCAAAGAAAAGGCGAAGCGGCTCATCCGCCTCGCCCCATTCTTCAACCTCAGCAAAGCTGCGTTCCTGTTCCGACCGTTTAGCCGCGATACGCTTGGCAATGCTCATGGTTTTTCCTCTGGTTATGCCACCGTGGAGGTGGTCAGTGCGCCGTTACCTTGCACCGAAATAGACATTTCCACCAGACCATCAAACGAGGAATTTACACTGCGGCCTGTGACAATGGCGGAACCAGAAAGGTATGTGTCGCCAGATGTGTCGCCTTCAGGATACAGGTTCAACGTCACCTCAGCGCCGATAGTCAACGCGCCTTGGCCTGCGGTATCGCTCTCATCCCACAAAACGTCGATAGAGCCTGTGTAGGTCGTCAAGCTGGACTTGTAGGTCCGCGCTGTGTCGCCCATGCTGGTGTCTTCAAGTGTATCTGCGCTTTCCTCAATGCTGAAAGAGCGGATTTCTGCGATTGCGTCGGTGCCGACCTTGACGGTCCCTTCGCTGCCGGTATGTGTAGCCATAGGAGCCTCCTGTTATCTGGCCGTGCTTGCGTCTTCAATGCTTGTAACATATCGGACATCGAAAGTTAATCGGGCGATGCCGACGGGCTGCTCTGCCTCGCCACTGAAGTCAATCTCAGTGCCAGTTAGAACAATATCCTTGGCAATGCCGCCAAGCCTGAAGTCGCCACCAAGTGCGTCCTCAATCTGAACGCAGATCGCATCAACGTCGTTATCAAAGCTGTCTGTCGCGCGGACATAAGCATCAACGCTGATCGACACACTGCGTGTAAGGGTGACAGTCCCCATCGCCATCAGAGACGATGTTTCTGTGCCAGTATGAACCGTAACCGCCGGAAGGTCGGATGCCGTCAAAGGGTAGACCCGCGAAGTGTAGACGCGGTTTCTCACCAGCGGCACGCCAGTTTTCAGGTCAGACGCGATACGGTCTCGAATTTGCTGGCGGACATGGGGCATTAGGTTTTCTCCAACTGCACAACGGTCATTCCTGTCCCGTCATGCACCCAAGCCCGCACCGTGTAAAGAATACCCTGAATGAGCATTTGGTCCGTCTCAGAAATATAAGGAATGTCTGATGTGCGACAACTCACGCGAGGCTGCTCCTCATGGACCTGAACAAAGCCGCCAGCGTCAATAGGAACAGTCTCGTTGTCGAAAATCACGTTGATCTGGCTGTCGCCCGCAGCGTTCTTGCGCTGGTAGTTTGCCACAACCGCGAACTCATCAAGGCTCAGAATGGTCTCAAGGTCACTCGTCAGTGGCAGGGGCATCATTGACCTCCGATGGATCGTAAACCTCGGCCAAGCCGCGCTCTAGCAGCTTAGAGCCAGTGGCGTCGTCAACTTCATGGATAGAACCGACGCGACGTGTTTGACCATTCCACTGGGCCTTCTTGAGCAACTTAATCTGCATTTTTCTTACCACGCTTTTTCACTGGCGAGGCTTTACTAGCCTGCAAGCCAACGGAACGGTTCGTATCAATAACGGGCTTAGGCTCAGGTGCGACTGACACACGACCCATTGCCAAAAGCTGAGACGCCTCATCCACCGACAATTCAACAATGTCGCCAGCATTACGGCGTTGGCCGCCAGCTACGCAGGACTTCAGAATGACGTGAGGCATGGGTTTCTCCTTTGTGGGGTAGGGAGGGCCGTGAAGCCCTCCCCATGATAGCGTCATTATGCGCCGTCGTTGTTGTATGCGAACGATACAGCGTGGCGAACCGCGACATCCATCGTTTGCAGTGCGACGATGCGAACGGTGCCGCTTGTCGAGTTGGTGTAGGGATCGACTGTGATGTCGAGGCCACCGTACATGCCGATCAGCAGGTCGCTGAAGTTACCGAAGTACAGATCACCAGCGGTGACTTGGTTCGATACAATCGAGCGATAACCGTTGATCGTGTTGCCCGGCTCAACAACGAACTGACCGGAACCGGAGTCTTTGGTCGTCGTTTTCAGAGCGCCGTACATGCCTGCTGGCAGGATGTATGCGAGGTTGCCCATCAGAGCGTTGTCCTCGGCAACAGCGGTCTCCATTGCCACTACTTCGGCAAAGGTTGGGTTCACACCAGCGAACGATGTTGGCGCGTTGATGCCGGACACGTTCTTGATGCCTGTGGGCTGACCGGAAGCACCGGAGCCTGCAAGCGCACCGAGGTCCATTGCCTGAGCAATAGCGACCGAGAGGTCGTTACGGATAAGGGCTTCGATGTCCAAGCTGGACTGCATCATCATCAAGCGAGTGATGTCGGTGAAGGCACCAAGTGTCTTGGGGGACATGGTGACTTGGCCGAGTGTAGGCTCGCTCTCAGAAGCAGCACCACCTTCAGTGGCGATCCAGCCAGCAGCCGATGCAGCAGTCTTCTTGGGGATTTTGATATCACCCTGAAGGCCAGTCAGCATGGTTGCACCAGCTTGCATCACGGACGAAGCGTTGCGCAGAACGTCGATGAAATCACCGCCACGGAAGTCTTCAGCGATAACCGCTGCGTCATCTGTGGTGTTCATGTCACGCTTCGACAAGTCCCAAGAACGGCGCACGTCGGACGGGATGTAGAGACCTTGTGGGTCAACACCGTCACGCTTGGCAGCTTCGGCAGCGGCTTCAAATTCGAAAGCAGCAGCTTCTTGCGCCTTGCGGTCGCTTGGGTTGGACATCGCGCGGATGGCCTTCATCAGCGAGAAGTTACGAACTTCTTGCTTGTTCATGCCGATCTCGCTGTCATCGAGAGGCTTTGTGCCGATAACGTCCAGAAGGTCGCCACGGAACTCGGCCAGCGACTTGCCATCTTGGATAGCTTTGTCAGCGAGGTCACGCTTGTTGTGCTTGCTGGCGAGACGGTACATCTCGGCAGTTTCTTTGGCAGCGGAACGGGCAGCTTCGGCCTTCACCGCTTCCATGTCGATCTGAGTATTCTCAGTCATGGTAGCATCCTCCTTTAGAGGTGTTGCAGGTTTACGGGTCTGAAGGTCGTCATCCGCGCTCCGGCCCACTCCGACTGTCCTGTCAGCGGGGATAGAAACAACAGAAACTTCCATTGGCGACCAAGAGGAAACACGGTAGCTATCCTTGCCCTCACGGTCCATTTTGTTGACTGCATAGCCAACGCTGATGTTAGAACGAATACCGTCCATCACATCATCGAAAACCTCTTTGGCAAGTCCGTTCCTTCCGAAACGCACATCTCCCCGCAGCACGCGGCTCGACCCATCAAGGCTTACGTTCTCAACCACGCCAATTTGCTGACGTGGATCATGGTCCAGCAAGAGAGGCATCCGACCCGACCGAGCGAACTCAAGGTCAATGGATGTCTCGTTGTGGTCCAGAATTTCCGCACCGAAGCTACGCTCAACAGGAGCCTCACTAGAGATTGCGATGCGAACTGTGCGAGTTTCCTCGTTAATCACGTCCGCAGCGCCGTCCATAGCGCGTGTCTTCATGTCATCGCGGCTGAAGCGGTCTTTGTCTTTGTAGCCACGCTCATCGGTCTTTGTGAGAGTGCTAAAACGGTGAGCGACCATAACGCCCGAGGCTTCCCAGCCATCTTCGCCCTCACGGTAGACTTCAATCAAAGCCGCAGGGTCGTCCTCGTCGCCGTTCACAACTACGTCAGCGTCAGGAACCTCGATCTGCCCGTCACGCTCGATGCGATCAACGCGACCGTATGCCTGCCCGCCAGAACTGTCCCACTGAACGTAGTCGCCTACGCTCAAGCCGTCAGGCTCGGCTCTATTTTCATCAGTCATAGCGCAATCCTCATTTGCTTGAGCCATAATATCACAATCTGCGTCAACTTGCACAGACCGCTCATCATCCAAACCCTCAGCAATCCCTTTGGACCAAGAAAATCCTGCGTTTCCGCCCCATAAATCCCAAGCGATCCGCCACGCAGTCGGGCCACCGTCTGTCTCTTTGGCCGAATAGTGTTTTGACTTGTTGTTCTCATGGCGGCTGAAAAACGAATACATCCGCTTCACAGTGCTTTCAGACAAGTCCTTACCGTTGGATATGTCTCGGGCGCGGGCAACGCCAACATCAGTTCCGCCTCGGCCATACTCACGACGCCACTCAAGCGCACGCTCGGCAGCCTCAACCATGCCTTTGTTCGGCTTATACGTCGCCATCTTCAACCTCCGCTGGCACGGGCTGCTTGTCGCCAAACGGCTGGTAGGCCATCGTCAGGCCATATTGAGCCGCGTCCTGATTGTCGCGCTGAATTTGCGCAAAGGTCTCTTGAGCGTCCCGACCGTAGTTCGCAGCAATGTCGCTGTGGCTCAAGATGCCGTTCTGCAAGCCCACAACCGCCGCGTTGATCTCCTTGAGCGGGTCAACCCACTGGAAACCGCGAGGCCGGAACGTAAATGTCCGGCTGAACTTCTCATACTTGCCCGGCCCCGTAATCGGGATTAGCGCAAAGCCTGTAACGTGATCCAGCCAGACGCGGTATAGCGGGTCAAGGAAGTGGTCCACCATGAAAGTCTGCAAGGTGCGGTAGAAGTCCCGCTCCTCAAGCGCACCCTGACGGATGGATGAGTAGCTGGTTCCCTCAAGGTCGTTCGCCAGTGACGTATAGCTGACGCCCAAGCCACCAGAGATGCCGCGAAGGATAGACTTCTCAAAGTCAGCGAAGGCCGATGTCGGGTGCGTCGGGTCGAACGGCTTAAAGTCAACACCCGCAGGCAACTGGTGAAACGTACCAGCCTCAGCGTCATAGATAGGCGTATGAGTGTCCTCGTAACCGTCAGCAGTGAAGCCATCGCCCGTGGGGGACGTAAAGAAACCCATCTTGGCTGCACCAGTGCGGGCTGCGACAAGTTCGGCCTCACGATAGCCATGAAGCATCTTTAGGGCAGCAATAGCCGCAGATGACCACGGAACGCCTCGCGTTTGGTCGGCACGCTCCTGACGGTAGATGTGCATAATCTCAGAGGCAGGAACGCGCGCACGCTTTGTGCCTGTAGCCAGCGTCGTGTAGTCGTAATCGCCGGGGTGATTCAGCAAGACGTGATAGGCAATCGGGCGGCGGAAATTATCCAACTCAATGCCCATGCGTACATCGTTGCCGTTGCGATACCGCTCGTTCATTTCCTCATCAACACGATCAGGCTCAATAATCTGAACCCCGATACCGTGCCGGAGCGTGTTTGAGCGCACAATACGCAGAAAAACCTCTCCATCGCGGGCCATCGCGCTGATGATGTGGTTCTCAAGGTCAATCAGGCTCATCTTGCCGCTGACAGTCGGGCCACCCAAGCGAGCGAACTCAGACCAAGCATCCTCAATAATCTGGCTGCCTGCGACATCCTGCGACCCGTCAGGGTTGACCGCCTTCACCTGAAGCCGGAAACCCTTGTCACCAACGACATTGGTCCGCAAAAGCTGCAAGTAACGACGGAAGTATTCGTTGTTCCGCTCTAGATCGCGTGAGCGGTTGCGCAGTTCGTTTAGCGCCCACCTGATCTCGCTGTCCGCGCTGCGGTTGCTTCCCACAAAGTCAGCAAACAACCGACCCTTATTCGCTGCGGCGTAGTTCCGCTTCTGAGTAGGCTTTTCCTTGCGGCGGAACACGTCGAGAATACCCATCAGAACTTCACCTTAATCGTTGAGCCGCCAGACTTGCCGCGCTTCAGTCGCTCTTTGTTCTCATGCTGGACCAACTCACGGCGATAGCGATCTCGCGCCTCAAGTAGCTCCTCAAAGGTCATCTTGGTCAAAGACCGTCCCGCAATCGAGTAATTCGACACGTCACTGTCAGCCTTGCCCTCCAAGATAGTCTCAATCTTGGTTATCATCTTTTCAGCATGGATGCGCGGATCAGCCTGATTGTCATCAAGGTCAGGGAGGGCGTTAAAGTCGCCTTGATCCACCACAATGCGGTTGCCAGATGATGTTTGGGTGATCTCAAGTTGCCAGTGGTAGTAACCGGGCAGAAAATCCGATGAGGTGGAACTGTCCACTGTGAAAAGGTAATACTTGGGGTCTTCCGTCCCTGTCAGCTTGATCTCATTAGAGCCGCCGCCAGTGATACGAGCCACATATTCCGCAGAGTAATCAGCCGGAGGATAGTCCGCCACCAAGTCAGAACGCTTCCACTGGAGGAAGTCTCCAACGACAATTTCCAAAGGCTCACCTTCAGGGGCATTGTCAGCATCAAAGAGATTTGCCATTATTTGTACCCGTGAACGAAGCTGTTTTTGCGCGGAATAGACGGCCTCCTCGCGGGGGCCGCCTTATCTGGTGATAATAGCCCATTTTGCGCCCTTTTGTAAACGGTCTCCAAGTTTAGGTTCAGGATGGCCAGTGCAGCAGTCGCGTAAACCCTGCAATCCAGCGCCTCGTTCCGCGATCTGATCTTCACCCACTCGCGTTTCGGCCTGCCCTTGAAGTATTTGGTCATCTTCTTCTCAGCCGTCAGCATCCGAAAGAACTCTTCACTGCGGTCCTGCGGAAAGTGACAGTATCCCTCGCCGGGCGTCTGCATCTTCAGCCGAGAATACACCAACTCCTTCGCCGTGTCCGTGCCGACCGGGAACAGGTTGATCTTGCCGATGTTGTTTTTCGTCGGTCTGCCTACGATTGGCTTACCCTCACCACCAACACCCTTAATTGCGAACACCCGCCTGCCTGCACGCTGGCGAGCGTAGTTGTAGACTTGCTGCGTGTAGTGGCCGCCAGTGTCGATACAGGCCGATCTCAGCACCATCTCGCCGTGAGATGGGTGATTATATATCTCGCCAAGAGCCGTGTCCAAGCGCATCCATAATTCCGCTGTGGACGGATCGCCGTAAAGCGTCTCATACCGGATCGACCAACTCTCTTCACCCCGGCCCCAGCCAACGATCTCGTACTCAAGTCGATCATCCTGAACGTCGATCCCGGCAGTAAGCATCAGAACTTCATCCGGCAGATCAGGCCCCCAGTCCTCGCGCCGCTCAATCAGGTCGTACTCATCAATCTGATCGCCCTGCTCCTCCCAAGTCTCGCCAAGAAACGTGTTTACCCACGTCTTGAGCCGCATCGGGTCACGCTTGGCCGCCAAGAAGTCTCGAACCGTGTCAGCCATAGGCGTCCACGGAGAATACAGGCCGCTGAGATGGAAGCCTGCCGTTTTTCCATCCCCCTCAGCCGTTGCTCGCCACTCGCCCTGCCTGATAGCCCTAAACCGCTTCACATCTGGCCACAGAGAACCGCAATGCTCGCAGGTGTATTCCGCTGTGTTCGGCTTATCCGTTTCCCAACGCACATTGGACCACGCCAAAACCTGATGCTCTCCACAGTCAGGACACGGAACAAAATACTTGCGCTTGTCGCTCTCTTCGTAAGCCTGCTCAATTCGGCTCGCACCCTTTTCCGTAGGCGTGGACACCAAGATGATCTTGCGGTTCCAGAATGTCGCAGAACGACGCTTGGCCAGCCCAACAGGATCGCCCTCAGTTCCCGCCGAGATAGGATACCTGTCAACCTCATCACAAAGGATGATCCGACAAGGGCGAGATGCCAGAGATGATGGGCTGTTAGCACCACATGCTGTAACATGACCGCCAGAAAACACCTTATGTAGCGTAGTGTTGCCGCTGTCTCGGCTGCGGGGGTTCTTGATCTTGTTGCTCAAAGCAGGTGTATCACGAATAGCAGGAGCCAATCGGTCCTTGCTCCACGTCTGCGCCATCTCAAGCGTCGGCTGCACCACCAACATCGGAGCCGGGTCTTGGTGGATGTGATAACCAACCACGTTGTTAATCAACTCAGTCTTGCCAATCTGCGCCGCAGTCATCAGGACCACGTTCTCAACGTCAGGATCAGACACGGCGTTCATCATGCCGCGCTGATATTCCGCACGGCTCGTTGACCATTTCCCCGCTTCGGCGCTGCTCTCACTGGAAAGCTGCCGATAGGTGTCCGCCCAATCGCTGACATTCAGCCTCGGCGGTGGCTTTAGAGATACTGTGATTGCTCCACGAAGCCGAGCGTCAAGTATCTTCCTCTGTGTCTTCTTGGCTGTATCCGACAAGCTCATTTAGCGCCTCAATAATTGCGTCCTCCAGTAGTTGCTGGACCTCTTTCACGTTCGATGAAGCGTGCGCTTCAGGCGCAACCTTCGTCGGAACGGCAAGCAACTTCGTGCGAACCCTTGTTAGCTGCTTCTCCATTGAAGCCGCGACATCCTCAATCGCAACCAAAGAGCCGCGCAGAACCTCGTTCTCCATCTCTTTCGCGTCAGCCTGCTCCTTTGCCAACCGAGCGCGCTCTTCCTGCAAGTCCAAGTCACCGACTTTAGCACGACCAGCCGCAACCTCACGAACATGTGTGATATACTGCTTTCGGGCAACGTCTAGGTCGTATTTTCCTCTGCCTTTTGCCTCGATAACGCCCTTTTTGATAAGTTCGTTAGCGTTTTTGTGCGACATCCCCAGATGCTCGGCAAGTTCCAGAACCGTGGCCATATCAAACTCCTTGATGTTAGACGACCTTATCATAACTTTTTGTGACTAGGAAACATATGCGCTCTCCGCGTACCCGCATGCCATTCCGCCCCATAGGACCCGTTGCGCCGCGTGCCATAGAATAGCCCGTCAGCGCCTATATAAGCGCCCGTGAGTGGCCTAGTCTGATTTTAATGGGTGCTGGGTGCGGTCGCGGTGCATAGGGCGTCACACGGGTCGCGTTGGCGTGCTGGCCTATCGGTCCGCCGGGTCGCGCTTGCATAGGGCAAGCCGGGGCAAGGCACAAAAAAACCCGGCGCAATGGCCGGGCGTGGTGTCAGATATGAAAAACCCCGCGCAATGGCGGGGCAATTCAAGTTAGATGAACAGGGGCAACAAGGCCATGATAACAAGCGCGGCGGCGTTGATTGATTTCTCACTCACAACGTCACACCCGGCTTTAGATTGCCATCCCTATCGGTCCAGCCGCGCGCCTTTGCGCAGTCAAAGCAGATGCACGTTGCGGGGAAAGGCGCGACCGCGACCGGGGCAAAGTAAACCATAGGGTTTCGCACGTCGCACTTGCGACAAGTCATGGGGGGGGAAATCATGCCGCCACCTCGCTTTCCGCTACCCATTGGCGCAAGTCTGACAACGTGAACACGTCGTTAGGCTCAACCTCGCATACCTTTTGACCCTTATAGACAACCCATTGTCGGCCTTGCCGTTGCGCAATGCCAACGTAGGGAAAGCCAAGAACGGTCAAAATGCCATTCAGTCTTTCGCGCGTCGTGACGCTTGGCCAGCCCGCAAGAGTAAACGCTATGTTATTTAGCCCGGTTCCGGTGTCTTGCGGCGTGAACCATGCAATTCGGTTCCCGTGCAATTCGACGGCCTTACCGTCAGTCGTGGTGCGCGCGGCGCGGGCCGCCTTGCGTGATGCGAATGCGATTGCAATTTTGCGTGTTTCTTTTCTCATGGTTCTTTCTTTCTTTCTTATTGGGTTGATTATGGCGCGCGGCCTTACCATTGCGCGAAATGATATCCGAACGGCCCTAGAAATACGTTTAAGCCGCCGTCCGATGTGGGTGTGAATTCAAGGGATAGCAAAACAAGCATAATGCCCATGAACGCAAGCAATTCGAAAATCGTGCGGCGTATCATTTCGCGGCCTCGCTGAATTGAACGACGTTAGCGTTTTGATTTTGAGCGCCGTTGATTTTCTCAATAGAGAAATGCCGTCCGGTCATCTGAATTTCTGAAACATGCACCCAGTTTGTATTGACGCCAAAATCAGCGGCGGCGGCGGCAATTTCGGCTTGCATAAGCTCAAAGACAGATTCGGCTTTGGAAAGCTCACAGGTCAGCTCAAGCTCAAAACAGCGCTCACGCTCCAACGCGCCTGTGAACCGCTTTGCATGTGACGCGCCGTCCTGCGTCCAAAATCCGGTTTTGTTCGAGGTGGTGCATCCCCCGCAATGAATTGACGCCGCGAATGCTATAGCGGCCTCAAAATCGCGCGATTCCGTTTGGTATCCAATTTGAAAAGTGAATTTTACTTGTTTGCGCATGGTTTTGCCTTTCTTTCTTATAGGTACGTTGTTCGCGTTATTGCGATAAAACCTATCTAAGGCGGCCCCGAACGCTTGCCAAGCCTTTTCCACAAAAAATACGCCGCGCCCCGTATTTTTCCGCCCTATCCCAAAAAACACAATAAAATCAATGGCTTGCACATGCCGCGCCGCAGCATGGACGTTTCTGCGCAGCAGCATGGCCGTCTCTGCACCGCAGCGACCCCCTCCGAGGCAAACGGCACCCCCTCCAGCGAAAACGGCACCCCCCTCCGACGAAAACGGGACGACCCCTCCAGCGCAAACGGTCAACCCCTCCGAGGCAAACGGTTAAGCCCCTCCGAGGCAAACGGTCAACGAAGTTTTGCAGTCCTGAGCGCTTTGACAAACATTTCTTGGAATGTCGGCTTGAAGTGTTTCTTTACACCGATGCGCGCTGCCCTTGCCGGGTTGTATCCGCCCTTGATGGAGGCGGAAGGTTGCAAGTGATACATCGCCTCGATGGTGGACTTCTTGCCCCTGCCTACGCGACGGAACAGCACTGACTTGCCCTTCTTGGTGTTTACGATAAAGCCACGGCCTTGCAGCAACGCCTTGGGCTTCTTGCCCTCAAAAATCGCACCAGCTTCGCGTCCACCCTTCTTGCGAGGCAGGTTGGCACCGCTGATAGGCACTGCAATGAACTTCCCCTTGGGCGTCTTAATCCCGCCCTTTGCGTGCCTCTCCATGAAGGTGGTGTTAGCCTTGCGACCGCCGCGCGCTGGCAGTGTCCCAACGGGTCGCGGGCTGTCCTGCCTCTGGATCGACGCTACGGCCACGCCTGTCTGCTTGGTGAAGCGAAGCTGGGCGGGAGCGACGGAGTGAACAGACCGAAAGAACGGCTTGTTCTTCATCTCAAAGAACTTGTTGTACTCTTGATAGATTTGCTCATCGCGGGTGAGCGTGGCCACCTTGGTGACGGTCCGGCTCAAAGCAAACGGGATTTGCTTAATGACCAGATTGGTCAGGCGATCCTCCATCTCCTTCGTGTTGGCGCTGATAGATAATCGCACTGGACCCCTCCGACGAAAACGGCAGACCCCCTCCGACGGAAACGGTCAAGGTGATAATAGCAAAATCACGGGTTGCCGTCCATCAGTGCATCTGCCCGTCGTCTTCACCAAACATGTATGACAAGACCGTGCCGATCGCCAAAACCAATTCGGCGGGTGTCGTCCCATCCTCGATCTCCCGCTCAAACGTATCATGCAGGAACTCGCACAGCTCTGCCACGACCTCCATGTCAGCTTCACTTGCGTCTATTGCTACATGCGCTGTTCCGACCTTGCTAGTCATCGCCTGTAGCCAATTCGCCAGCGATTGCGAGATATCCGCAGCCGTCGATTGCATTGTCGATGTGCGTTGGATTGCCCTTGGTGCGCGCCAGCTTAAAAAGCGTCATCATCATAGCTACGTCATGCGCTGAAATAGGCGCAGTGAGGCGCTCGTTGAGCCACCACGTCCATGCGGCCCCGATCTGGGAGAAACTGTCCTCGGCATCCCCGTGCGTCGCTGCGCGGTCCTGTGTGATATAACTGTTGGCGGTGCTGAGAATGTCAGTCCTGTGCATTTTGGTCTTTCCATCGTTTGCGCCCGGCGCTAGTGTGTTCGGGCAGGGGCGATCTTTTCGCTTTGCAGTCGTAACTTCTTCCCGGCTGACGTAGCTACCGAATGCGCCAACACATTCACCGCCCCTGCAATTCTATTCCTTGTCTTGGCTGACATAAACAACATGTTTGCGCAGCCCTAGATAGCGCAGCACCTCGCTTGATGGCGGACGCAGACGGCGGATGATCTCGTTGAAGTATGAGCGGCTCAGGCCAATTTCATCCGCAAGGCTGGATTGCGTGCGGTTGGCCAATGCGGCGTTGAGCATGGCATAGACCTCGTTCTCGGTGTGTATCTTCTTACTCATCTGTCTCTCCTTTCAAGTTAGCGCAGCTAACGCTGCTTAGTTCTGCGAGGGTTTCCGCTGGACTGCTTGAGTTAAGCGAGATGCGTGGTGGTTTACGCAGCTTGCCCCCTGTCTCTGCCTCGAACGCAGCGAACTGTTCGGGCTTCAAACGTAAGGATGCTGACACTTGGCAGCGCTCGTAGCTTGGGTTGAACAGGTGAATAGTGCCAATCTCGATGCGGTTGCGAATGCAGAACATCACGAATCGAGACATGCTCGCTTTGGTCATTGAAAGCCCTTCCTCACAGTGCATCCATACTCGCCCAGCATAGTCAGGCTTTACTGCTTCTTGGGCATAGCAGGCACAAGTTCCATCGGGCCATTTACAGTCACTCATCTGTCTCTCCCTTCAGTTCTGCGAGGGTGGTGCGGGCTTCACGGTTGACGGCTTGTTCATCTCTCGCGGTCATTGGCATGTTGTGGCACGTCAAATCGTCAATGCGGGTAAACGCATCCACTGCCCTCGCCAGCTTGGCCTTTAACTCATCATTTTCCACCAGTGCAGGAGCCAGCCGCATCAGACAGTCAGGCAGGGCGTTGAGGCTCTCTGTGCCCATCTCTTCTATTGCGTCTAGTTGCTCGTTTAGGAGTTTGTTCTCAGCTTCAAGCTGCGCGATGCGGTCGCCCGCAGCGAAACCTGCCGCCAGCTTATCACGCATTTTGTCCGTCAGTTCCTTGCTCACTTTTGTTTCTCCCATAGTTCTCTAATCCTTTCCTTGAGGGCATCCACCGAAGCGGCTGGCTGTTTGCTGATGTAGTCCCGTCGCTGTTGAAGCGTGGGTAGGTTGATTGCGTGCCGCGCTGCGCTTTCGATCAATGCCACGCGGCAGGCGTTGGCGTAGGCGGCCTGAGACTTGGCGTCGGGAAGGTATATCTCTCCCATCCCTACCGGGTCTCCTGCGCGCCAAGGTTTCATCTAAAATGGCAAGTCGTCGTCAAGGTCAGCATTGGCAAAGCCGCCACCTTGCTGTCCACTCTGACCGCTATCGCGTTGACCGCCTTCCTGACCTCCGCCCATGAACGTCAGTTCGTTGACAGACAGTTTAAGCTGCCCACGACCTTCGTAAACATCAACGCCGGGACGTCCGCTAAGAGCAATCTTTGTGCCCTTGGTGATGTAGCGCTCTAGGCTCTCAGCGCGCTTGCCCCAGATTGAACAGCTTACCCATACGCTGTCGCGCTTGTTGCCGTTCTTGTCCTTGCCTTGGTCAATGGCCACCGAAAAGCCTAGAACAGGCTCGCCTGACTGCGTGCGGCGTAGCTGGGCGTCTTTGCCCACGTTGCCTGCGATTGTGAGATTAAACATTATTTTATCCTTCCGAATGTTCGTCGTGGTAAGCGTCCAACAAAATAGACGCAGTGAACTCCGCTATGGTCGCACCTCTTGGCACGCTCTCCATAACCCAAACCCGCGCATCTTCTGGCATTTGCAGAAGCATTTGAGAAACCGTGCCGCGCGATACGTTGTATTTGATTAGCTGATTGTTGATTTTTGCTTGAGGCGTCACGGGTTCTCGCCGAGGTATGATACCAACATCACGGCCTCTTGATATTAGCTTTGTAATTGATGACCGAGACAAGTTTAACTCTTTCTCAAGTTGTTCTTGCGTAAGGCCCTTCGCATACAATTCCGCCACCTTGTCTAAGTGTTTCATTGCGTCACCTCTTTGCGCTCTGGCCGCATCACTGGGCGCTCAGAGCAAGCTGGCAGATGGCAGCCACCGTCGTTGTAGAAAACGTGGCTGCCGATCACGCCGACGACCTCAAGCTGGTGCCGCCAAACAGGCTTCACAGCGAGCGTGTGGTAATGCGTGGCCCCAATCCCCAGAATGTCACCGTCTAGGGCCTCACGGGCGATCTCCTGCGCTGTGAGCCATGCTGTCGCGTCGGTAGGCGTGTCGCTCTTGCCGTCGCAGTAGAACGAGAACTGGCAAGCCCAAGGGCGCGTGTCTGGCGTGCGATGCTCAGTCACAACACCGCAGACCGTCATCGGGAAGTCGCTGTGCGCTGCGCGGGTCAGGACCACCTCGGCCACGGCCTTCTGTGCGTCGATCTCTTCACCACGCGCCTCGTGGTACACTGCGAGGGCGAGGCATGTCGCTGCTGTCATCAACATTATGCTTCCTCCACAAAGCGCTTGGCGTCAGCCGCCCAGAGCGTGAATGATGACCGAGCCTGACCGGGCTTGGCGTAAACGTCCGCCTTGGCAATCTTGCCAGCGTTGAACAGGCGCAAGGCGCTGTTGCCTGCGCTCTTAGGGTCAATGCCGACCGTCGTGGCAATCTCGGCGGTTGTGACGTAGACGTTCTCATTCACGGTCTCCAGAACCGCCTTGTCACGCGCCTCGATGTCGTCCGCGAGGTTGCTGTCGGTCACATGCGCGACGGTTTCTTCGTCACCATCAAGCCGCACCGCCATCCAAGGCGTACCGTGCGCAGAACGGTCTGACGGGTTGACCACCAGCACTGCCTTGATTGTATCGCCAGCTCGCAGAGTGTTGCCTGCAAGCGTGTGTGGCGGGATGAATACTTGCTCGCCGGTAGGTGTAACTGCGAAGGCAAAGCCTCGGTCGTGTACGTTAGAGATTGTGATTTCTGTCATGTCGTTTCCTTGGTTGGTGTTGGGGACTGAAGCCCCCGTTGATTAGCGTGTGATTTTGTAAGCTGCGTAGAGCATTGCTTTGCGGTCTTCTTCTGCAATCGAGATGTAGGCGGAATATTGGGCATCAGTCATCTCTGCAATCATTGCAGCTTCTACGCGATTGATGGTTTCTACGGCGTCTTTGATGGCGATTGTCATTTTCTTGTCTCCTTAATTGGTACACCACCTTACTATCGCAAGTTTGCGAACGTGTAAACATGCTTTGCGCACAAATCGCAATTATTTTGGAAACCGCCGGATGTTAAAACCAGCCTGCGCCATAATCTCCGCCGCCCTATCTGCGCTGACCCGCTCGCGTGCGTCGTCCTGTTCTTGCTTGGGAAGCTGTGCCGCAATCTTCTTCCCGCGCGCCTCCTTCATCAATGCCAAGATGTGACCCGCGTTTGGCCGTTTGTTCGGGTTCTCGTTGCGCCACTTCCGTAGCGCCCACACCACCTGCTCCTGCGTCCAGTCCTCAAGAGCATCGCACCAGTCAGCCAAGATAGCGGCCTTTACCTGCTCTGGTGGCGTTGACTGCCAATAACTGTGCATGATGACCTCGACCTCAAAAGCAATCTTCGTTCGGTGTCCGATGCGCTCTTGCGGCGAAAGAGATTGCGTCAACCGTGGCGTCGGCGCTGCTATTTTTGTTGTTAGTTCCGTTCCCATTTTTCTGTCTCCAATACCAATCTGGTTTGATGGTTTGCCAGCCGTGTTCCTGCGCCATGTCAAGCGCCTCGGTGGCGTCTCCATTATCCTCGTTAATCTTACGGAGCGTTGCGGCAATCATAACTGCCGCCCGCTCTGTTAGTGGCTTCCTGATTTTCTTCCGCCACGAAATGAAGCTGTCTACGGCTTCGTGCGATGCGTGGTGGCTCAAGATGTCTGATGGGGTTTCAAGCATATTTTGAATAACCCTCGTTTTCCTGAATGGTAAGCGTCATCGGGCCACATGCAAACTCAGTTGCCCCGCGCTTATGCGCTGACACAATAGAAGCACGATTGCCTCCCGTTTTCCTCAGATGCTCAGAACACCAGTGCAAAATAGGGTTTTTTCGTCCCGTTGGCGTATTGCAATATCCATCACGCATTGCGAAAAATGCCTTCAGAGCATCCGACCCAACAGGAAACATCAACTTTACATGCTCTTCAACAGTAGCAAGATACGAGTCTGACCTAACTGCATCCTCAAACACTGAAAGTATCAAACACAAATATTCCGTTTGTTCCGACTGAAATTTTTTAGAGTCAAACCCACTCCAACCTAACGGCTTAATCCTTGAGACAATGCCATCTTTAGTGATTGCCATTGGCTGCTTGACGTAACAATCCAATCCATCAGGGGCATATTTCCTTGAGTGCAGAGAAAACCAATCAACAGGCATGTTTGTTATAGCAGCCACTCCTTTTGGCGGCCTTATCGGCTTCAGACACATCCACTTCAGTACACCACCGTCATCGAGACAAGCTATTTCAATTCTCTCACCGATTGCTTTGGCTGGAGACACAACAATATCTTCTGGGGATGTAGTGTACAAACGCTCATCAGTAGTCCTGTCACAAACATAGAAAGAACTTGGAAACTCTGGCTTCTTTTCTAAGAACGCCCCCATGTCCAAAAAAATTTTGTCTTTAGTTTTCTTCTCTTTGTGCAAGTGCTTTCCCGCAGAACGCATGAGCATTGACATGATTATCTCGACTTCAATCTTGTCTTTTTCTTTACTGATACAAGTCATAAATCGCCCTCCTTGGCGCACCCCCTATGATGCGCTGGCAGGGTGGGGGAGAACCACCTTTTCGGGAATCAGCCTAGCCGCGCAATTCGCATAATTGCAAACACCTAAGTCAAGGTCAACAACTTTTTGTAACTTTTATCAGTGAGTTAGCTTTAGACAATAGCCGTCCCCCGCTACTGCCCCCGATATACAGGACAGCCCTAACACTTCCTTCACCGTATCCACGCGATGCCTTTTATCGGTGGCCAGCCGCTGCCCGCAGGGTTTTCTCCTGCCCCGATTTCTCGGTCCCCGAACTGTACGCCAGTATGCGCATCGGTCGGTGGGTTTATTGTCGCGCTTCTGTCTTGGCCTAGTTAGGACCGGGTCAAGACGGGGTGGGGTTGGTCCCCGGTGAATAGACCTATTGAGGAAAGGCCTGCCTGTTTCTGCTTCGCTTTTCTTTCAAAGCGTCAAAAGTCAGGAGGGTTCTTGAAGCGCGCCCGTATCTACGGTATATCTTCGGTCAAGGCGCGGACGAACTCCCCAGAACTTCGCGCCTTCAAGGCGGCGCAGTGTTTGTAGCACTCGCCGCCGCTTTTCTTTCTAAAGCACTTTTCAGCCTCTTGCAAGCGAGGTCTTAGCAGCTTCACTTAGCCGATACCATCCGCAGCGCAAAAATACGTCGCCAGCATCGTCCATTCGGTGCAGCGTGTCCTGCACTGCCCTATGCGACAGGCCCAGTTCGCGCGCAATCATGTCGGTGTTGGCAGCAGGGATGATGCGGAGATAAGACAGGATGGTCGGGCGTAGGTCATCCATCGCAGGGAACCCCCTTCACCATCCGCGCGAATAACTGCACATCGGCGCTAGTGCGCAGCACGGTTGCATCGCCCCGCCAGTGCGCGAGGAACTCAAGCTGCGGGTCCGTCAGCTTGCCCTTTTCCGTCTTAATCTCGACAAGGTACGTCCGGCCAGCATAGCCCACCAGCAGGTCAAGCGGCTGGTCCATCATGTAAACGCTAAACCCGTGTGCGCGAAGTTCCGCTACAAGGTCGGCCTCGTTGGCGTCACGGCGGTTTTTATGGCGTCCTCTAAATCCCAATTCTCTGCCCTCTTTGTTCGTTGCTTTCATCGTATCTCATCTCTCTTTTTTTGGTTAGCTGCATTTTCCTGTTTACAAGCGCATGGGTAGCGCGGTATCAAGAGCCAGTCAAGAGAGGTATGTAAAATGACAGTAACAGCAAAATACGCCAGCGACGACATAGAGATTGACTACGTCGCGGAGACAGAGACCGACAGCTACGGCGTGCATGGCTCGCCTACATGGGAAGCGGTCATCGATAAAACAATCGAGGTGCAGACGCTCACCATCTTGGGCGTAGATGTCAAGTTAGCCTCGCTGCCGACAGACCTACAGCACGCAATTCACAGCATGTGCGACGGGCTGGACTTCGAATGAGCCGCGAATGGGACCGAGCCTACTGCATCGGGCAAATTCAAATCATCGTGCGCGAAAGCAGCTACGCCACGGCAGAGGAAATGGTTGAGCAGGTGCGCAAGGCGCTGGCTGACCTAAACGCAAAACGGGAGACACAGAAATGACGCAACACAAGAACGTATATACGGCACTGGCCGCCGCGCAGTCCGAAATGGGGCCTGTGGTCAAGGGAGCGGTGAACCCGCACTTTCGCAGCAAGTACGCCGACTTGGCGGACGTTATGCAGGTTGCACTGCCTGCGTTGAACCAAAACGGGGTTTCAGTCTGGAGCAGCATCGTGCCTATGGAAGGCACTAACATGATGCGCACCACTCTGAGCCACGGTGAGAGCGACACGCACATCTTTTGCGACGTGCCGCTTATCGTGTCTAAAAACGATATGCAGGGAATGAAGTCGGCCACGACTTATGCAAAGCGCGTCGGCATTGAAAGTCTTTGCGGCATCGCCCCCGAAGACGACGATGGCAACGCAGCGTCCAAAGCTGCACCGAAGCGCGAAGCGCCCAAGCCGCCCGAGGTTGACCCGCAGGCAATCAAGCAGGCCACAGAATATCTCGCGCAGGCTGACAGCTTGGACGACCTGAAAGACCGCTGGTCAAACTTGCCCAAACCTACCGCAGCGCACGCTGATGTCGTCGCGGCTAAGAACGCAGCGAAAAAAAACCTGACCATGCCGGACAATTCCGACATCGACGGAGATTCTATCCCATATTAGAGGCGAAATAGGAGACATAACCATGACACAAGAAAACCCACGCGCCACAATCGGCGGAAATAACCCACCCGACCCAATCGACGTGGCACTTGCGCCCTACGGTGATGTTATTGAGGAAGCAGGCAACTGGCTTGACGGAGAGCCAGTGCAGGATGAGGCCCAGCTAAAGGCCACCGATAGCCTTCTAAAATCCATCAAGTCCGCAATTAAAGACGTGAATGACGCACGCGATGAGGCCACGAAGCCGCTGCATGAGGCTTGGAAAACAGAGGTGGCGAGGTGGAAGCCTACGCAGGAAGACCTTGCACGCATCTCCAAGGGAATTGTCGCGGCGCAAGACCCGTTCAAGCGCGCGCTCGCTGCCCAGAAGGAGGCAGAAAAGCGAGCCGCATGGGAAGCCGCTGAGAAGGCCAAGCGTGAGGCACAGGAGGCCGCACGAGCCGCTCAGGCGTCAGACATCCAAGCGCAGCGAGATGCCGCTGAGAAAGCCGCTATGGCGCAGCAGGCGGCACAGGAGGCCAGTGCCAAGCAAAAAGACACGGTGAAGGGAATGCGCACGGTCCACCACTACAAGATTGAGGACCATCGCGCTGCACTTCACTGGATTGCTCAGAACGACCGCGATGCCGTGACCGCCTTCATCGAAGCCTACGTCGCCAAGAACCACAAGGGCGCAGAGATTGCGGGCGTGAAACGCTGGACGGAAAAGGAAGCCTTCTGATGCCGACTAAAGTCATCAGGGAACCCGAACACGTTGACGCGCTGTCGGTGTTGCTTCGGGGGCGCAAACTGCCCCTGACAGTGACGTGGACGCAAGGCGCACTACGCTCACACGTCCAGAATAGGCTGGCACAACGCTGGTTCACCGACATATCGGCCCAGCTTGGCGACCAGACCCATGAAGATGTCCGCGCAGAGTGCAAGCTGCGCTTCGGCGTGCCAATCCTGCGGGCAGAGAACGAGGCGTTCAGGGCCTCTTATGACCGCGTTATGAAGCATCTACCATACGAACAGAAACTGGACGCGATCAAAGCCTTTGACCTGCCAGTGACGCGGCTGATGACGGTTAAGCAGATGAACGCGTTTATGGATGAGATGCAAAAACACTGGCTGGCGCAAGGCGTGCGCCTGACCGATCCCGAAGCGCTACGCTACGAACAGGAGTTTATATGAAACCCAAGCTAACACGATCACGATGGCTGACGCTTAAAAAGCTGGCCAAGGTGCAAGACACCGCGTTCACGTCCATCGAGACGGGCGTGCATGGATCTGCGCTTCTAAGCCTCGCGGAATGCGGCTGGCTGGAACAGGCAGAGCCACCGAAAGACAAGCCATTCGAAATTGCAACGCGCGGAAACCATTGGCGCGTGACAACCACCGGGCGCGAAGTCATCGCCGCCCTTCCATCAGAGCCACCACGGAGAA
>Ga0228672_1000192_pt1 | contig 37139 bp, 34 predicted proteins | sample 90DmetaG_FD_182788 | JGI IMG/M metagenome (GOLD analysis project Ga0228672, IMG submission 182788) | Seawater microbial communities from Monterey Bay, California, United States - 90D | ecosystem: Environmental > Aquatic > Marine > Coastal | place: USA: California | collected 2016-11-08 | reverse complement strand
AATGCATATCAATAATAACAGCACTGCGTTAGAAGGCTTTGAATATATTGGGCTTTCAAAAACTTATGCCTCAAAAAATTGATTACAGACTCTGCCACAATTGGAACTGCAACGGCTACAGGAGTAAAAACATATAATGGAGCCGTTGGAATTGATCCTCAAAGGAAACCTCAGAAAAGTATTTTGGCGTATTGTCAAGAAAAAGGATATGCTACTGCCTTATTGGCCACTTCAAGTATTCTTGATGCGACCACAGCCTCATTTTATGCTAATATCAAATAAATCAATACGAAGATATTGCACTTCAATTGAGCGAAGACCAGATTAATTTATTTATTGGTGGGGGTGAAATGCACAGTAAGAAAAGATAAAAGAAATTTAATTCAAGAAATGACATCCTATGAATTTGTGAGTAGTCTTGAACAAATTAATACAAGTAAATCTAAGAATTTAGGTTATTTAACCTATTCCGATGAACCTCCTAAAAAATCAGAGGGGGGGGGAAGCCTGCTTTAGAGGACATAGCTGTTGCAAGTCTTGAAAAGATGGAATCCCTATGTTTTTAGTTATGGCCCCAATGCAGGAACTTTCAGAGGAATTTATGAGAATACTGCCATTTTTTACAAAATGATAAAAACATTAACGAAATAATTCTTTATTTCGTTCTTGATTCGTCAACAATTGATTTTTGAAATTTCGCGTCGTCCTCCAACACTTCATAGAAGCTTTCCAAAAAGTCAAACATGTTTTTGAATTCATCTGGATCTGTAAATTCTGATTCATAGGAAGCCACCATACTCAAAAGCTTTGTTTTTTTGCTTAAAAACTGTTGTCTAACTTCATCAAAAAATTGCTGCTTTCTTTTAAAACCTCTATACTTTCGATCTTGAACAGAATTAATTCCCAAGGTTGTATTTACGGTTGCATAGCTTGGGTTTACCCAACCTGTCATATCAAAGTCATAAGGCAACGGAATAATTTGACTTTCAACATAGAGGAGTTTCCCGTTGTGCTGATAAGCTACTGAAAAATCGGTATTCCCTAGCAAAAATTGGAAAAATGCATTCTGCACAGAAGTCAAATGCTGCATCGCCATGGGATGAACAAAACGTTCAAAAACCTTGCCTTCATGGCGTTGTGCCACGCGTTTGTCATCTTCAATCAGAAAACCTTTTAATTCAAATTTCTTGAACTTTTTCCCTTTAGGTTCTGTAAAATCTATATTAACACGACGAGTTTTAAAATGGTAAGGTGAGATGTGCTCATAAATCTTGTATGCAAGAAACTCTTGAAGAATATTGTCATTTTTTTCACTTTCTAATTTACAAGGCAATACAAGTTTCATTGTTTTATTTCCATCAAAAATTGTCCCAGTATATTGTTTCTTTTTAATTTTCATTTTAACTGGAGGGAAGTAACATTGATTCCTCCTAAAATTACCTCTAGCCCTAAGATTAACTTCAATAGAAGCCCATTTATCATTATGCAAATACTCAAGATTCGTGTCAATAAAAGTCGAATCATTGGTGTTGCGATTCATTTCCTTGTTTGAATAACTCAATTTAATTTCTAAGGGAGTTTGGTCTAGAAAAAGTGCATCTGACTTTATATCCTTTTGAGCGATTCCAGCAAACGAGATTAATAAAATGAACGTTATGATTACTTGGTTCTTCATAATATAGTTAATAAATTTACCCAAATGTAATAATTAAATCATTATGTCAAGATATCTCATCATCATCAATCATAGGACTTTATTGACTTTGATTCTTTCGATTTTAATGCCTCTGTTGGCCTATTATTTTGAAGTGATTTACAATATTGACCTCACCTTATTAAGTATTGCAATTATTTTCCCTCTTGTTTTTACGATTAGAGGCGCCTTTAGAAGAAGAGAAAAGGCTTTAGAACATCTGAGTCGTTTTAGAGCAAGTTTGAAAACCGTGATTAATATCTTTCAGAGTAGTGCCAAGATTCCTCAAGAAGAAAAAGATCGAGCTACTCTTATTTTACATGCTGTTGGTAACAACTTATTTGATCATTTAAAAACTAAAGAAGAAAATTTTGTTTCCTTCGATAAAAGCGTAGAAGAATTTTATTCTTTTCTAGCTGAAAAAAGCAACTTAATCGGCAACGGAGCTCGAGAAAAATCATTACGTTTTTTTAAAGACACCGTGGAAAGTGCGGATAACTTAATTGCAATTCATTCTCACAGAACTCCCGTGAGCTTGAAAGCCTATTGTTTAATTTTCATTTACATTTTCCCCATAATATACACTCCAACCATCATCAACAAAATTGGTTTCGCCAACCCGAATTGGTTAACATTCTTTATCGTGATTTTGAGTGAATTTATTCTAATTTCCCTCTATAATATTCAAGATCAAATGGAATATCCTTTTGATGACGAAGGATTGGATGATATTAAATTCAAAGTTTTCAGAGTCAATCGAAAATAATTTTAAATCCTTCTGCATTATTGTATCTTGGTATAAAATACCATGATGTCATGTGAAACAACACGCTTGAAAATGCTACCGTATATGTTTTAGTACACCCTTCAATTAGTGATGGTAAGCTTGTTATTAAAATACTGCGTTCATTTAAAGGAATTGATTTCTATTCAACCCAATAAAGCTTTTTGTTTAAGATGAAATCAATTAGATTAAAACAATAAAAAAACCTTGATTTTATGAAAAAAATACTTCTGTTGAGTTATGTCCTTTTGATGGTGAGTTGTACAACATCATCTTCTCCAAAGAATGAATTAAATGTCCTCATTGAGCAGTATCAAAATTACAGTAAAGAGCGAACTAAAAAAACACCTCTGGGAGATTATCGGGAATCCCGGTTTGAAAAATATGCCACCTTTTGTGATTCATTACAAACGGAGCTTGAAGCTATTTCTCTCGCCGGCTTAGACGAGAATGATCAACTTTCATATGAACTGTTGCGTTTCAAACTACACGAAACAGCAGTACAATACAAATTCAAAACGCATTGGAATCCTATCCTTTCAGATGCTGGATTTCACTCTAGTTTGACCTATCGAGTTCGTCCAATTACCAGTAAAAAAGCTGCGCTGGATTATTTAAACCTATTAAAAGCAATTCCTACTTTTATAGAGCAACAAACTGAATTGATTACCAAAGGATTGGATGCAGGGATTGGACAACCCCTGATAATTTTTGATGGATACGCCTCAACCTATGAGCAACATATTACAGATACTGCTGAAGCAAACTTTTATTATTCCCCTTTTTTAAAGCTACCCGATCCGATTTCTTTGACTGAAAAAGATTCACTTCGTCAAGCCGCAAAAAAGGTTATCATTGAATTGGTTGTTCCTTCATTTGAAAAAGTAAAAACCTTTTTTGAAGAAACATATTATCCAAAAACAAGAACTGCAATCGGTGTTTCTGAAATCCCAAACGGGAAAGCGTTTTACCAAAGTCGAATTGACTTTTATACCACTTTAAAAATGACCCCAGAAAGTATCCATAAAAAGGGTCTTGAAGAGGTTGCACGAATAAAAAAACAAATGGAAGGCATTATCGAAGAAGTTCAATTTAAAGGATCCTTCAGTGATTTCATTACGTATTTAAGAACCCATCCGAAGTTTTATGCCAAAACTCCAGATGAACTTTTGGCTCATGCTCGAAACATTGCGAAAAAATTAGACGAACAATTACCCCGATTTTTTAAAACCCTCCCCAGAAAACCCTATGGAGTGGCTCCAGTTCCAGATGCCATAGCACCTAAATACACGAGTGGTCGCTATGTTGGCACAACTCCCGAGAGTACCGACCCTGGATATTATTGGGTAAACACCTATAATTTACCCAGTAGACCGCTATATGCAATCCCCTCACTTACGGCACATGAAGCCGTACCTGGGCATCATCTTCAGGGGTCTTTAAACAATGAACTTCCAGAAAGTATCCCTCAATTTAGACGCAACTTATACCTTTCGGCTTATGGAGAAGGTTGGGGTTTATACACAGAATATCTGGCTAATGAAATGGGAATATACACCACCCCCTATGAACATTTCGGAAAACTCACCTATGAGATGTGGAGAGCCTGCCGATTGGTCGTTGACACGGGAATCCATGCTTTTGGATGGACACGTGAAGAAGCGGTCAATTTTATGGCAAAAAACACAGCCCTGTCCCTTCATGAAGTCAATACTGAAATCGACCGCTATATCTCTTGGCCTGGGCAAGCATTATCCTATAAAATTGGAGAACTTAAAATTCGTGAATTGAGAGAAATAGCCGAAAATGAACTGGGGAATCTTTTTGACATCCGTGAATTTCATGAAGTCATCTTGGAAAAAGGAACGGTGACGCTTCCCCTTCTAGAAAAAAGAATCTTAAACTATATTCAATCTAAAAAATAATACATGAAAGAAGACAAAATACACATCTTTAGAAAATCAAAGGGTCAAATTGTAATCGATGGACCTGTAAAACTTACTGATGAGGAAGGAAATGAAATTCCCCACGGAGATCGTTTCACTCTTTGTGGCTGCGGAAAATCTCAGAAATTACCTTTCTGCGATGGAACGCACAAAGGTATTTAAACCTTAAAAAACAGTACCATTTGATTGAGAAGTGAACAAAAAAGCCGAGATGAATATCTCGGCTTTCCGTTGTGTGCGGGTGAAGGGACTCGAACCCCCATGCCGCGAAGCACTAGATCCTAAGTCTAGCGTGTCTACCAATTTCACCACACCCGCTTTAGGGACGACAAATATAATTAAGTTTTCCAATAAATTTTCCTCTTCTAAAAAAAATACATTGGTTAACTTTACAAATTAATCAAGATCACTTAACTCATGGACTTAACATCAACTCAAAAACGGTTTTTAAACGAATGGATTGACTTCCTTAAAATACCTTCTGTCAGTGCTGATCCTGCATATAAAAATGATGTTAAATCAGCTGCTAACTGGGTTAAAAATGCACTCAAAAATGCAGGTTGTCCCCAAACAGAAATTATAGAAACCCCTGGACATCCTATCGTATATGGAGAATATTTAGTTGATTCCAAACTACCTACGGTTTTAGTGTATGGCCATTATGATGTTCAGCCACCAGATCCAATCGATTTATGGGACAGCCCTCCTTTTGAGCCTGTGATAAAATCAAGCACGATTCATCCTGAGGGAGCTGTTTATGCTCGGGGAGCTTGTGATGATAAAGGACAGGTTTTTATGCATGTCAAAGCCCTTGAAGTAATGCTAAGTGAGGGAGATCTTGGATGTAATATCAAATTCATGATTGAAGGAGAAGAGGAAGTTGGGAGTGATAACTTGGAAGAATTCGTGAAAAATAATAAAGAAAAATTAAACTGTGATATTATTCTAATTTCAGATACAGGTATGATTTCACAAACCCAGCCATCAATCTCTACAGGTTTACGCGGATTGAGCTATATGGAAGTCACTGTAACAGGCCCCAATCGTGATTTACACTCTGGATTATACGGAGGATCGGTTGCTAATCCGATTAATATTTTGTGTGAAATGATTGCCAAACTTCACGATGAAAATCGTAAAATCACTATTCCTGGATTTTATGATCGCGTGGAAGAACTCACACAAGAAGAACGCAATGAAATGGCAAAAGCACCTTTTAATCTCGAAGAATTCAAATCCTCAATTGGTATTAATGCTGTTCAAGGAGAACTTGGATATAGTAACGAAGAGCGGAGAACCATTCGTCCCACCCTAGATGTAAATGGGATTTGGGGAGGTTATATTGGTGAGGGTGCCAAAACCGTAATAGCCAGTAAAGCACACGCAAAGATTTCAATGCGTTTAGTTCCAGATCAAGAATGGAATGAAATAAGTGACTTGTTCACTGCCTACTTCAAATCTTTAGCCCCCCCGGGAGTTACGGTTGAAGTTGAAAAACACCATGGAGGCTACGCTTATGTAACGCCCACAGAAACCCTTGAATATCAGGCTGCTCATAAAGCTTATCTTGACACTTTTGGTATTGCTCCTATTCCGAGTCGAGGTGGTGGAAGTATTCCTATCGTACCCATGTTTGAAAAAGAACTAGGAGTAAAATCAATTTTAATGGGCTTTGGACTTGATAGTGATGCAATTCATTCCCCGAATGAGCATTATGGGCTTTTTAATTTCTTCAAAGGCATTGAAACGATTCCACGTTTTTACCATCACTATATTGATTTACTTGGAAAGCAGGAGTAATCCTTAAATTTTAAATAAATCGGCTGCAAGTCCATCTGATAAAAATTTAGCCTTGGGAGTGATTTTCAAGAAATCGCCATCCCAAAAAAAGTTTCTCTCCTCCAAATGCCGAGTTACTTGTGCTTCTAAATAAGCAGCATACATTTCGCCAAATCTGTTTTTCACATGGTCCAATGAAAGACCCTCAATTTTTCTGAGTCCTGTCATGATGTACTCGTTATACTGATCTTTTGTACTTAAAAATTCCTTTTCGTTATCCAAGATTCCATTTTCAATTGCTTTTAAATACTTGTGATTATTTGACACATTCCAACTTCGAGAAGACAATCCATCATAACTATGCGCAGAGGGACCAATTCCTAAATAAGGTTTCCCATTCCAGTAGTTTTGATTATTAACTGAAAAAAATCCTTTTTTGCCAAAATTTGAAAATTCATAATTAACAAAATCTAAAGCTTCCAATTTTTTAATCAAAAAGTCATACTGTGCCTTGACCTCTTCCTCTTCCAAAAGGAGTACAGAACCATTTTCTACTTGATGATGAAGAGTCGTTTTTTCTTCAACGGTTAATGCATAAGTCGATAGGTGAGGTGGATTAAATTCCATGAGTCGATTGAGATTTTCTTCCCAGTCTTCCATAGTTGAATTTGGCATCCCATAGATTAAATCAACTGAAAAGTTAGAGAAGGTTTGAGACACCCATTCTAGGGTGCTTAATGCCTGGTCTTTAGTATGTGCTCTGTTCATAAGTCGTAAATCCTTTTCATGAAAAGATTGAATCCCAAGACTTAAACGATTCACTCCTGCACCTTTTAATTCTTTTAAGTAATCTTTGGAGACATCATCAGGATTTACCTCCATTGTCACTTCAAGTTGATCATGTATTGAAAATTTGGATTTCACATAGCGAAGTAAATGGGTTATTTTATCATGTGGTAAAAGAGAAGGTGAACCTCCTCCAAAATAAATACTTTCCAAAGGGACTTGTACCTCATCCGAACGAAGTTCCAACTCTCTTTGCATTGCCTCCCACATCTGGTCAACCCCTTTTTGATTGGTTGAGAAATGAAAGTTACAATAATGACAAGCTTGTTTACAAAAAGGATAATGGAAGTATAAATTGGACATTGCCAAATAGAATAAAAATAAGGTTTATGATTTTACTTTTTTAGGATTTTGACTGACAAAAGCACCCCAACCGGAATACGATTTCCCAGCAGTTACCGACCCTTGGTTGTAATAATGACAAACTGCAGCGGCCAAACCATCTGTAGCATCCAAGTTTTTTGGAAGGGTTTTTATTTTTAAAAGGCTTTGAAGCATTTTAGCTACTTGCTCCTTAGAAGCATTTCCATTGCCTGTAATAGCCATTTTAATTTTCTTTGGAGAATATTCTGTAATGGGAATCTCACGAGACAACCCGGCTGCCATAGCGACCCCTTGCGCCCTTCCCAGCTTGAGCATAGACTGAACATTTTTACCAAAAAAAGGAGCTTCAATTGCAAGTTCATCTGGGTGATACTCTTCAATAAGCTCTATCGTTCGCTTAAAAATAATCCCCAATTTCAAAAAATGATTATCGTATTTCTTAAGGTGTAATTCGTGCATTTGTATCAACTCCATAGTAGTTTTGGTTGCTTTTATTAAACCAAACCCCATAATAGTCGTTCCAGGATCAATCCCCAGAATTATTTGCTCGTTTTGCATTAGTTCTCTTCCTGAGCAAAAATTCGAATCGGAAGCGTAAAGGAGGTAGCTACTAATATCCCAACATTCGTTTTTACTCCAGCTTGGGCTTGAGGAATCATACTAACAGCTTCGTGTAAAGTGGTCTCTAAATTAGGAATCATTTCTAAAACGTTTTCTGAGGCATCTAGGGATTTCATCGATATAAAACCTTCTTGATCAACCACAAGATTCAAAACAACCTCAGCGTCAATATTTTGTGATACAACCCATTCTTGATCTGCAATATAATTATAGATACTCATGGAAATAACCGATTCAAAACAGTTTCTTTCCTCTTCAGACTCAAGACCTTCACAGCTGCTAAATCTCGGGTATTGGTCCTTTTCAGACCAACTTGATGCGTCAGTAATTTCTCTATTAGAAACCTGATTAGATTCAAACAAATTACATCCTGTGAGATTTAAAAAAAATACACTTAACATAAAAAACAAAATAGGCTTTGAATTAAAATCCATAAGAAATTATTTTAAGTACTAAAATTACAATTTTTTTATTCATTTATCTCATAAGCAGTGTGGGGAGTCAAATATTAATTAATATTTTTAACCTATGGATTTAATTCTTATTGCGCTTTCGGGTTTTTTTATTTTACTAGGTATAGCGGGTAGTTTTCTTCCCATAATTCCAGGACCCTTAACGTCTTGGTTGGGATTATTCATTCTTCGCTTTTCTCCTTCCATTCATATAGAAAATCGTTTTTTAATTCTTTGCTTTTGCCTTGCTTTATTCATTTTCCTACTCGATAATATTATACCTGTTTTGGGAGCAAAAAAATTTGGTGGTGGAAGAGGGAGTACCATTGGAAGTAGTCTAGGAATAATTCTTGGAATTTTATTTCTAGGCCCCTTCGGATTGATTATTGGCCCTTTTTTTGGTGCGTTTCTGGGGGAACTTTATGTGAATCAAAGAAACAGAAAGGGAGCTTTAAAAGCTGCATTTGGTGCTTTAATTGGGTTTTTGACTGGTGTCTTTCTGAAATTTATAATCGGCTTGGCTTTCGCCTATTATTTCTTTAAGATACTATGGGAGTTTAGAACTCAACTATTTTAAACGATAAAGCAACCCCTTTCACCAATAAATTCAATCAAACCACAACACTATATTTATTTAATGAATGTTGTGAATGCCTTTAGCATTAATTTTTAATACTTTCTATGTAAAGCTGAACAATACATGGGCGTTCTGGGAAAGGGATTTACTTCATACGTAGGTTTTCTGTACTTTATTAAATAAATTTAATTCGTCTTTATACTCTAATCTTCCTATAGAATTCATCCATACTTTAATTGGATTATGAGTTAACCAGCCTGTTTTTCGTTCCCCAAAATTATTTATCCGAATATAATTGGGTGACTCGGTTTCGGTGATTTGATTATCATGAACCAGTCTAAATTCATAAAATTTACTGGATAATTTTTGAACTCTATATAAATGTTTAGCCAAAAAGCTGTTAGATTCTTGGGTTATATCCATACTTGGATCATCAACACCCATGATAAATAAGTCATTAATCTCTAGACTTGTTATAAACTGGTGTCCATCTTCGGGTAATTGGTAAACGGGTTCATTTAAACTTTTTCGTCTCACTGCCTCCCAAAACGTGATGACCTCTTCTTTATAATTTTCCTGATCATTTAAATAAATCAATACATGATGATTATTTCTCAAATTGACATGCTGATTCAATTCTGACTTTAATTGAACTGCACCAGTTAAGGCTTCCTTAATTCGTACTTTTTTTATTGGCACCGGATCTCCTTTTGCATTAGGTAGAAAGACCTTTGGAATTTTGAAACCTTCATTATTTGTATAAAAAAATGCATTTCTGGGTACTGTATCTCCACTAAAACCTCCTGCATTTTCAATTGCTTCAAGAACTGAGGCACGAACCACAGGATCTACAATTTTCAATACCTGCTTTTCGGTTTGAATAGAATCTAATGGTTTTCTAATATGATAAGCTTCTTCTAAACTATGCAGAGTTTTTCGTTTCCCATAGACACTTTCTTTATGAAGAGAACCTCTGACCGAAACACAAAAATTTGAAAAACTTTTATCTCCATTTCTCGAGTTATGAATTCGAGTTGTTATTAATTTATTTTCTTTTTTATGTGACACTAAAATAGAGTGCAAATGATATTCTAAATCATCGTGATATCCCGCATAAGGCTTAGGAAAAACTTTTTTTGTTTGCGAGGGATTATATTTATTATCCTCTGCCAGTAGCTTTATAAATTCTTCGGTCCTGTTTGCATTGATGTAGGCAAGTAAAGCTCTATATCTAAAATCTTTTTGAGGATTTTCAAAGACATAAGAATCAAACATTTGATGTAACCTCCATTTTTCTATAAAAAGTTCAGATACATGACCGGGTGCTACCTTAACCTCGGGTACAACCTTAGAGAGAAAACACATCACTTCTTTACTCAACATATTACTGTCCTCCATTTGATGCTTCAGAGGATCCCTGTGATTATATTTTTTTACAAAGCGTTTGAATTTTCGGTATGCTGAAGGAAAATCCTTGGTACTAGAAAATAAACGCGCTGCTCGTTTAACTATAATATCCCAATCCGATTGCACATTATTATTAAAAAACTCATAAGGACTTTTATCAAGAATGTTTTCTGTAAAAGATTTAACACATAGGGTCTTATTCCAGCTACTGTCATTCAAAGAAAATCTCCAAGGTTGAATATACACCACCTGTATAGCTTCTGTAAATAAATCATCCAAAGGAATATGGGCACCTGTATAAGGGCAGGTTTGCTTACACTCCTCCCACAATTCATATTTAGTGAGATTCATTGGAGTAATATTTTCTTTCCGCTCACCAAGCAAGGAGATATATTTTGATCGTAATCGCTGTTGTCTTTTCTGGTCTAAACGATAGAGATACCGTTGATACTTATTTACCTTTAAATCTGCACTTAATTCAGCTTTAATTTCGTCTATTGGGCCATAAGAATCGATAAGATCATTAATGATTCTTCTTAATTGAAATACTGCCTTTACCAACAAAGGATTTTTGAGGTTGTTGATTTCTTTATCCGTCTCTTTATCAATTAAAAATTTTGATTCTAATTTTATCTCTTCACCTTTAGAGAACTGACCATATAGTTTTTTTATTTGAACCGAATCAAACTGCATTTCATCCTCAAGAAAAGATTTTAACTTGGGTATAAACCCGTAAACTTTATTCTCTTTATAGAGGGTTAAAACACGATTAATCACATAATTAATGTCCTTTTTAGCAATATTCTCCCACGAAGATCCAAGGCTGTTTTTTACACCTCCCAGGATGACAGACAAATCATAATTGATCCCCTTTTTAAGAAAGTACAAAATATTTCTAGCGGCCTTTTTACTGATAGGTGCGTAATTTTTATCCAACTGGAGTTCGGCAAATTTTGATGCGTTTTGCTCACTCAAATTCCATTTATCCATCGCATTGGTTTTCAACTTTTCTTGATTATCAAAAAAATAAAGACTATGCCAAATGTCCTCTTTTGCTTTCTCATTCAAATGAAACCAATCTTCCCCAAAAATGGTATAGTGCGAAAGACTCGCATTCACAAAAGATCCCTTGATTAATTCTTGGTCTTTGATACTGTAATTTCCTTCAGGATTTTGTAAAATCCGCTTCACTCTTCCAAAATCAAATTTTCTGTGTGTCATGAAAAACTCTACCGCGAGAGATCGGTCTGAATCATTTAATGTAACCCCATCTACTTTTAAGGAATTTGCCCATCGATAGGCCAACACTTCCTGATAAATAAGACTGGAAACACAACATTTAGTTTTTGTAGGTTCAAAAGAACAGTGTCCCACTCTAAATTTTTGTGATTTTAATGGGCGCTGAAAAAAGACCGCCCCTTTGTTTGGAGAAACTTCCTCTTGATTTCCAATCAGTTCAATTTTAAGCTCTGATGTCAAACAATCATGAAATTGTTGTTGAAAATTCCAAATATTTTCTAACTCATTTTGAAACATCTCTCTAGACAAAAAACGATTTCTTATCCGCTCATTTGAAAATTGATATGACTCATTTTCTTTAGGTAGTAGATGGTTTAGATATACACCTAAAGAGCTATTTGTGATGTTATTTTGGGTATGATTAATCCCTCGTCGATCCATTTGAGGTATTCCCACATAAATGGCATTTTCCTTCATCCCTCGATTACGCTCAGAAACGGGAAATCCACGATGAATTGAGATTTGATATAAAATTCTTCCCATTTCATTCAGAGTTATGGACTCAGAAACCGCTTTTCTTCTCAATTGATAGGGATTCATTGAAAACCATTCTTTCAATTCATCCAAAGGAAATTGTTTTTTTATTTTCCACTCATTTAATCCTTTTTGAGAAAGGGGACACATCCCATGTTGAATTAACATTTCTAACACTTTAATTTTTCGTTTCCGTGTTCTCTGGTATCTAAATCGTGTTGTTCTTTTAAATCTTTTATATGCTTTTTTAGACAACTCTCTTTTCCCCGATCCAAAATTTTCACATCCAATGGGAAATACCCTTGACCCCATTGCCTTAATTGAAAGACTTTCTTTATCCAATAGAGCCCAACCAATTCCATTTACATCAATAGATAATCCTAAAAGATTTGGCATATTATTTTTTTTTTATAGTTTTGTCATTCAATCTTATCACAATAAGGCTATAAGCCGTAGATGAATTCTTAAATCCCGCTTAGGTGGGATTTTTATTTTTCCACTGTATATGAATCGTATTTATAAGCAGCCTCCATACGAGTAATAAAATCCAATAACAAATCATAGAATTCCCAAAGACTTTTTTTAGGATCACTTTCTACTAGTGGCTTTAATCGATCAATGTTTTTAGTCGCAAATTCAAGAGCTAAGCCTTTTATTTTCTCCGAGGTATATTCTTTCTCTTGTAACAAGCCGTTTTTAAAAGCAAGTTGTACTGCAGCAAAACTATTGCCAACTCCCAGTTTGGTGTAAATACTTTGGCAAATACTTTGATAATTTCTCTCAGAAAGCTCCAGCAGTTTGATAATTGTATCGCATCCTAGACCAAGGGCAATGGATTTAAGGATTACCATTTCATTACTGGTCAAGGAATTTTTAATTCTAATTTGAGGAATTGTAAACATATTAATTAAATTTAGTTCAGGGTATTAAGGGTTATTGGTATCAAATATGGTCACAAATTGAAGGCTCTTTTCTCAGACTGAATGAAGCTAGTCGTTTTAGTCTTTTATGGTAGCAATATGGGAATAACTGGGGGAATTTGGAGGATTTTGATTGTAGGCAATTTCCTACAAAATGAATTCAAAGTTATTCTTCCAATAAAGATTACTATTTTTACATCAAATACGCTTTTAAAATGCAATTATTTTTAATCACATTTTTACTTCTTGGTTTGGCATTTGCAGGAATTGCAATAAAAATATGGGCGAAAAAAGACGGTGAGTTTTCAGGAACTTGTGCCAGCCAAAGTCCTTTTTTAAATAAGGATAATCAACCCTGTGGTCTTTGTGGTAAAATGCCCGAAGAAGCAGATTGTAAAAACCCTACAGTCACTCAAAAGACATAATACACTTCATGGAGTCTATCGAAGAAGTTGAGTTGATTAAAAGAGCTAAAGCAGACGATCAAACTGCTTTTAATATCCTTTTTAATTCCTATTGGGAGGCCGTGTATTCTTTTTTAAATAATCGAACATCAAATTCCAATTTAGCTGAAGAGCTCGCAATAGAAACGTTTGCTAAAGCTTTTGACAAACTTACCCAGTTTGATCAAAAACAACCTTTTATTGCTTGGATTTTAACCATCGCAAAAAATCACCACATTGATCGTTTTAGGAAAACTCAAAAAAAACAAGAAACGCACACAAAAATAGACGACCAATTTTCCTCTGAGCCTTCAGATTTAGAACCCTCTCCAGAGGATCTTATGATTTCTAATCAAGATTTAGATTTAATCCTTACCCATGTAAAATCACTAAAAACGGAATACAGAACAATTCTAAAAATGCGCTATTTTGAAGATTTATCTTACAAGGAAATTGAAACACAATTAGGAGAATCATCCTCAACAGTTCGCGTGAAACTATTCCGAGCAAAAAAAATGTTGGCATCCCTTTTAAATTACGATGTTAAATAAACTCTCCAAACTTGGCCCGGGACTTCTGTTTGCAGGAGCAGCAATCGGTGTTTCGCATCTAGTACAGTCCACAAGAGCTGGAGCTGATTTTGGTTGGGGCTTAGTTTGGGCACTCTTGCTTATAAATCTTTTTAAATATCCTTTTTTTCAATATGGCCCTCGATATGCTCAAGCAACTGGAGAAACGCTACTGGATGGATATTACAAATTAGGAAAAGGATATTTATGGGCTTATTTTATTTTAAACTTCGGGACCATGTTTACAATTCAAAGTGCTGTGACGGTAGTTACTGCAGGAATCGCGTCCAAACTATTTGGAATTACGGAGGATATAGTGACTTGGAGTATTGTGATTACCATTCTTTGTGGAACTCTCCTGCTCTTGGGTAAATATAGTTGGCTAGACAAGTTGATTAAAGTAATTATGGTCGTTTTGGCCGTTAGCAGTATCCTAGCCGTTAGTTTTGCTTTTTTCAAAAACGAACAACCTCTTTCTTTCAATCAAGTTTTTCCAGATCGAACGGGTCTTTTATTTCTCATTGCCTTTTTAGGGTGGATGCCCGCACCTTTAGATATTTCTATCTGGCATTCGATTTGGACTTTAGAAAAAAATAAAACGAATCCTAAAGACACTAGTTTAAAAGAAAGCCTCTTTGACTTTAATGTGGGCTATATCGCTACCGTAATTTTGGCCTTATGCTTCTTAGGTTTAGGGGCGCTAGTCATGTTTGGAACAGGAGTAGAGTTTTCTAACCAAGGCGGTATTTTTGCTGGACAATTAATTCAATTGTATACTTCCAGTTTAGGGGATGCTGCCTATGGAATCATTGGAATAGCCGCTTTTACAACGATGCTTAGCACCACCCTAACAACCTTAGATGCTTCACCAAGAGCGATGTCAAGAACTATTCAATTGCTTTTTGATAAAGAGGGCACCCAATATTACACGTTTTGGTTGCTCATTCTTGCAATAGGAACAGGGTGTATCTTTATTTTTTTATTATCGGAGATGGGACAACTGGTTCGTATCGCAACTGTGCTCTCCTTTATTACGGCTCCGCTTTATGCTTTTTTAAATTACAGATTGGTCATCAGTAATCAAATGCCCAAAAAACATCAGCCTAAAAGAGGATTACGCCTTTTAAGTGTAATGGGTTTACTCTTTTTAAGCGGCTTTACGCTCTTTTATCTTTTTAGTCTATAAGCTTTACATTATCTTTGCAAAAAGAGAATGAGGATGGAGATTCAAGATGCGACAACTAAACACAAAAAAAAACCGGATTGGATTCGGGTAAAACTTCCTACAGGGAAAAAATATACCGAACTAAGAGGACTCGTTGATAAATACAAACTCAATACCATTTGTACTTCGGGCAGCTGTCCTAATATGGGAGAATGCTGGGCTGAAGGCACCGCAACTTTTATGATTTTGGGGAATATTTGTACCCGTTCTTGTGGTTTTTGTGGGGTTCAAACAGGACGTCCTGGGGCTGTAGATTGGACTGAACCTGAAAAAGTAGCCAACTCCATCAAAATCATGAACATCAAGCATGCCGTACTAACCTCTGTGGATCGGGACGATTTGAAAGACATGGGCTCCATCATCTGGGCAGAAACGGTAAATGCCATCAGAAGAATAAATCCACAAACCACGCTTGAAACCTTAATCCCCGATTTCCAAGGAAATAAAAGAAATATTGACCGGATTGTGCAAGTTGCACCCGAAGTAGTTTCTCACAATATTGAAACCGTAAAACGTTTGACCAGAAAAGTAAGAGTTCAAGCCAAATACAAAACCAGTCTTGAAGTTTTACACTATTTAAAAGAAGAAGGTATTCGCAGAACAAAATCGGGTATCATGCTAGGTCTGGGAGAAAAAGAAGAGGAAGTTTTAGAATCGCTTCATGATTTGAGAGCCTCTTCTGTAGATGTAGTTACGATTGGACAATACCTTCAGCCTAGTAAAAAACACCTCCCAGTCCATTCCTTCATTACTCCGGATATTTTTAAAAAATACGAAACTTTCGCCTTAGACCTCGGTTTTAAACATGTTGAAAGTGGACCGCTAGTTCGTTCTTCGTATAAAGCTCACAAACATATTGCTTAGGATTGGGTTGCAACTTTTTGAATCGTTTGATCAAAAAGAATTTGTTCTTCCGAATTTATAAATTCCATTGTTATAGGTAGATAGTATAAATCTAAAGAATTCATTAGTGGGGAGAGTCTCGTGAAGTCTTTCTCGGTGGTGACTACGATTCCATTTTTCCTGATTTTTTGAATACGCTCAATGTCAGAAGAGGAGAAATTATGATGGTCGGGAAAGTTCAAATGTTTAAAGAGTAATTTTTTTTCTTTTAGAAAAGCTACCAAAGGTTTGGGGTCCGCAATTCCAGTTACCAATAAAAAGGGTTGCGAAATTTCGTCTAGACGCTGATTCCCCTCTTGATTTAATAGATATTTTCCATATTGTATTGTAGTAAAAAAGAGTTGTTGATCTTTCTTCAAAATCAAGGTTTCACAAAACTGCTTGATTTGTTGTTGATTCAAGTTTTTTGGGCATTTTGTGACTAAAATAATATCTGCACGTTTCGCTCCTTGTCTTGACTCCCTTAAATTACCCACTGGAAGTATTCGATCCAAAAAAAAGGGAGCATTAAATGTTGTGGTTAAAATCATCAAAGAAGGTTTAACATAGCGGTGTTGCATAACATCATCAAGGAGAATTACCGCATTTGGCTCAGAAAATTCTTCAATTTTATGAATGCCTAAAATTCGTTTTTCTGCAACAACAACCGATATTTCAGGATGTTTATTCATAAATTGGAAGGGCTCGTCCCCTATAGTTTTGGCCGTACTCTGTGCTGAAGCAATCACGACTCCTTGGGTAGTCCGTTTATACCCTCTGCTCAAAACTACTACGGGCTGTTGGTGCTTTAATAGGGTAATCAGATAATCGACAACAACCGATTTTCCTGTACCGCCACTGGATAGATTACCCACACCAATACTCGGCATTGAGATTGGCGCCTCCTTTAAAATCCCGATATCAAACAATCTATTTCTAATTTTTAGAATGAGACCGTAGATTAGTCCAAAAGGATACAACATCACGTTAATGATTTTCATGCCGATGAAGATAAATATTATATTTGTGATAATTCACTACCATTATGATCATTAAAAAAATTATTGAAATTCTAGAAGACTGGGCCCCAAAAGCCTATGCTGAAGAGTTTGACAATGTCGGTTTGCTCATTGGCAAAGATACAGAACCATGTTCTGGCGTTTTAGTCAGTCTAGATTGTACTGAAGCTGTAGTTGATGAAGCGATAAACAACCAATGTAACCTCATTATTTGTTTTCATCCCATCGTGTTCTCTGGGTTAAAAAAAATAACAGGGAAAAACTACGTTGAGCGTGTGGTGATCAAAGCGATTCAAAACAACATAAGTATTGTAGCACTTCACACTAGGCTAGACAATCACCCCGAAGGAGTCAACGACGTTTTGTGCAAACGTTTGGATTTAACAGATACTCGTGTGTTGATTCCAAAAAAAGAAAGTCTAAAAAAATTGAGTACCTATGTCCCTTCAATTCACCTTGAAAAGGTCTTAGATGGACTGCACAAGGCAGGGGCTGGTGCGCTTGGAAAATACAGCGAGTGTAGTTTCACCTCTGAAGGAATAGGACGTTTTAAAGGAAATGAAAATAGCAGCCCCTTTATAGGGAATCCACAAATAAAATCAAGTTCTAAAGAAATACATGTCGAAGTTGTCTTTGAGTCACACCTCAATCTAGCAGTACAAAATGCCCTTCAAAAAACACACCCCTACGAAACTGTCGCTTTCGAAATTTTTAGTTTGGATAATCCAAATCCAGAAGTAGGAATGGGTAAGATTGGAACCCTTGAAAAACCAATGGAACCCACTGCTTTTTTATCTTTTGTTAAAGAAAGGCTCCATACAGAACTCATACGTCATAGTCCTCCGATTGCAAAAAAAATACAAAAAGTAGCTGTTTTGGGAGGTTCAGGAAGTTTCGCGATCGAAAAAGCTAAACTGGAGGGTGCTGATGCTTTCATCACAGCCGACTTAAAATATCATCAATTTTATTCAGGGGAGGAAAACCTTCTATTGGTGGATGTTGGACACTATGAAAGTGAACAATTCACCAAAAATTTGATATTTGATTTTCTTAGCAAAAAAATGCCTAATTTTGCAATCGTTTTATCAAGTACCAAAACCAATCCAGTTAATTATTACTAGCTATGGCCAAAAAAAAAGAAATATCAGTAGAAAATAAGTTAAGAGCACTTTATGATTTACAACTTATTGACTCACGTATCGATGAAATAAAAAATCTTAGAGGTGAACTTCCCCTCGAAGTTGAAGATTTAGAAAACGAAATCGCAGGATTGGTAACAAAACTCGATAAGGTAAAAGCTGAGGTTCAAGAAAACGACCACGGAATTACTGAACAAAAGCAAATCATTGAAACAGCTAAAGAGTTGTTGAAAAAATATGAGGAGAAATTAAAAAATGTTCGAAACAACAGGGAATACAACTCTATTGTCAAAGAACAAGAATTTCAAGATCTGGAAAGCCAATTAGCAGATAAAAAAATTAAAGAATTCAAAGCGCGTATTGAGCAGAAACAAGAGGTTCTTTACACCATCAATGAAAAATTAGACGAACGTAAAGCTCACTTAAAAGCCAAAAATGGCGAATTAGATGCGATCCTCAAAGAGACGCAAAAAGAGGAAAACTTACTTCAGAAAAAATCAGATGAATTTGAAAAGTTAATCGAAGAACGCTTAATAAATGCATACAAACGCATTCGTAAAAGTGTCAAAAACGGTTTGGCTATTGTAGCTGTTGAAAGAGGTGCGTCTGGAGGATCTTACTTTACCATTCCCCCACAAGTACAATTAGAAATAGCCTCTCGAAACAAAATCATCATGGACGAACACAGTGGAAGAATTTTAGTAGACGCTGAACTTGCGAAAGAAGAGTCTGAAAAGATTCAAAAACTCATCGGGAAATAATTTAATCCCAATAATCGTAAACCAATACCGATTCTGTAAACGGTACAAACAGTTTTACAAATTTTTGATGAATGGGGTGAGGCAAATAAATGCTATCACGATCCAATGCCGTTGCAAACTTCATGGTTAAACTGTGGGTATATCCTTGATTTAAACCTTCGGGAGAAACATTCTCCGTGAAATTTAAATCAACAACCCCTTCAATTTGCTGCAAACTATAGCCTCCATCAGCAATCAACTGAAGGCTAGCTGTAGTCATGTCAGGTTTAAATTTGATAAGTACGATATGATTTAACATTTTACTTTCCGCTTGTATATTCGTTTGGTTTTTAACAGCCCTGGGATGGTAAAAAAATCCAATGATGACGGTAGTAATATAAAATAACACTACCATAAAAAGTGCAAAACGATCTGTTACTCCAAATTTTGTCATGGATGATATCTTTTTTCCCTAAAGTATAAAATAAATGAGATTCAAAGAAGGTTAAACGCAAAGTATTTAAAGGAAGAAAAAAAAACCTACCCACTTATTATCAGCTGAATAATCAAACAAAAATAAAAAATTACCAAAATGAACGCTTAAAGTGGATAGGCTAACATAAACCAATCTATCAATTAGACAGTAACATCATCATAAAGTTACATTCACAAATGCTAAAAAAATATTAAAATTTCTTCAAGGAGATCATCATTCTTTTTGTCGTAGAGGTGAAAATCCAAAAAATCTAAGCTTAAGGTAAGAAACCCTTATAAGGGACATTGTAAAATCATAAAAAGACATGAATTATTTAAAAAAGTGTAAACATGTAACCTTTACTTCTCAAAAAAATGTTAAGTTTGCGTTACATTAAATAAATTAAATTATGGATCAAAATATTATTATTCCAATTTTTGGAATGTTAACAGGAATTATTATTCCAGTAGCTGTATTTATCTGGCAATATCATGAAGGTAAAGGAAAGAGAGAAACGATTCTTGAGGTATCAAAGCATTTAGACAACCCTGCTAAATTAGAAGAATTGTTGAGTATTTTTGACGAAAGAAAAAAAGAACCAATAGATTATCGTAGAAATGGAGTAATCACAACATTTGTTGGAATAGGCTTGACACTTTTGGGGTTTGTTGCGATTGGAGATATCCTTATAGGTGTAGGTTATTTGGTCACTGCAATTGGTATTGGTACTTTGATAGCTGGGTACCTTTATCCAAATACCGGAAAAGAACTTACGAATGCTGTTGAAGAATTTGAAAAAAAATAACCTTGGGTAAGGACCATAAAAAACTCTTAAATAACCTTGAAGAGCTAAGAAAAATTGCTGGCCTAACGCAGCAAGAACTATCGGTAAAAGCTGAGGTGTCGAGAAAGAGTATCAATGCGATTGAAAATGGAATATACATCCCCTCTACCGTCTTAGCATTAAAAATAGCAAAAACTATCAAATGTGAGGTTGAAGACTTATTTCAATTACCCTGAAGAGAGTGCTTGAATAAGTTGTTTTAGAAAAAGAAATAAAAAAACCTCACTTGATAAGTGAGGTTAAAAATGTGGGCGCTAAGGGATTCGAACCCCTGACCCCTTGGGTGTAAACCAAGTGCTCTGAACCAACTGAGCTAAGCGCCCTTATATGGAGTTTTACAGTCTGTAAGCATAAATCCTAGACTCAAACACCTTTTAAGCGCTGCAAATATAGTAGACTTTTCATTCTACACAATGTATTAACTGAAATTTTTCATAGCCTTACATTTCTCATGGACATACAAATCAAAAGGAACAATAAATCCATTGATTTTCAAAAAACATAGCCTAAAATTAAGGAACACTTAATTCTATCGATTCAATGTAAACATTAAATTGGTAGGGATTACTTTCCTTCATAACACCATAGGTACTTTCATAGCGCAAAGGGATATCATTCTCCTTCTTGATTTTAAAAAAATAATCTCCAGGTCCTCTGGTCAATTTGAAGGGAGATCCATCGAGTTCAATTCCATCAGAAGTTAATCCAAAAGTAAAACCGGCAGTAGCCGAGTCTCCATAATAAAAGTTAAAGTACATTGCTTCTGGCTGTGCTGAATCTACATAAGAAAAATTTGGGTATCCAACGAGTATATCCATAGCTTCAGAAAGCTGATACAAGGTGGAAGAGACCACTGTGGTACTTGAAGTTGCAGATATAATTTTCCAGGGTGTCTCAACCATTGATTTAAATTTGACCCATTTCAAATCAAAATCACCCCCATGGTTACTTAGGTTAATGGTTCTAACTTTTTGTTCATTATTTGCATCACTTTTCAAGTAAAAATTTTGATCATTCACCACTAGACCCAATTTATTTTCGTTGTCCAAACTCGTCCCTTTGGGTAAATTTTCATGGTTAACCCGATAAGTAATATCAATTGCCTTCTCTTTGATTATGTATCTCGCTGAATAAGTATTCCCTCCTCTGATGTAATCTCCTTCTCCAAATATAATTTTAAATCATAAGTACCGTATTCATCAAAGATTTGGGAAAATTGTTTGGCACCCGTTAGCGAAAAGGTTGCTGAAACATCTCCTGTCTTCACAATTTGCAAACTAACTTTCTCATTATCTATTTCTGGGGCGAAAACTGAAATAGGCACCTCAATGTCTAAACCTCCATTGCGGGTTGCATTAGAATAGTGAACCGCTTCATAAGAAAGTGTCTTTGAGAATGTCTGATGCATGACTTTAGTCGCTTCTTCACTTTCTACTATGGCTTCTGAAGAACACCCGACAAGCAGACCACATAAAATCCCTCCAATAAAAAGAACCTTTCTTTTTGGAGATGAAAACCATTTTAATCTGAATTTTATCATGGGTTTAGTGGTTATGCTACTACAGTTTAGAAAGAGAACTAGAAACACAAATTAATTTAAAGTTCATTTTTCAATCCCTTACAACAAATTTAAAAAGAAGTGTCTCACAAACCAAGTATATTGCTTGATACTTGATATTGAGATAAACTATACTGGATGCGTGTTTTTTAAAGAAATAAGCTAAACTGTTTTTTTAAGATATGATAAAACTTCAGCCACGACGAAAGTACTTCCACACACAACAATAAGATCGCTGCTTGTGGCGGCAGCTTTTGCCGTTTCAAAAGCAATGCTTACTGATTCAAAATAATTAAAATCCCAATTCACTACACTCAAAACCTCTTTGAAGTGTTCAATGGGAAGGCCACGCTCCAGTTTGGGTGTACAGAAATAATACTTTGCCTTACTTGGAAATAATGAAATCAATTCATCAACTTTCCTTCCTTTTACAAAACCCATGACTAAATGAAGTTTTCTGTAAGTAAGACCTTTCAATTGAGCGGAAATGTGGTGTAATCCTTCTTTGTTATGTCCCACATCTACAATGATATTGGGAGCTTGAGACAAATATTGCCAGCGACCCATTAAATTTGTGTTTAGTGCAACTTTTGAAAAGCCCTGTTGAATGATCTGGTCTGTAATTCCTTTTAGATTAAGTTGTTTCAAAGCCGTAACTACTGTTCTAATATTTGCTTTTTGGTAACTACCCTTCAAATCAGAAGTAAAATGGGAGTTGCTTGAATTAACAAATAGAATCGGTGCTCTTTTTTGTGCCGCAATTGTTGTAAATACAGTATCCGTTTCATCATCTTTTTCACCAATGATGACTGGGGTTCCTTCTTTGATTATACCGCCCTTTTCTGCTGCAATCGCAGCCCTTGTTGTACCCAGAAACTGAGTGTGATCCAATCCAATATTAGTAATTACAGAAAGGATGGGATTGATTATGTTTGTTGCATCTAATCGACCTCCCAAGCCAACTTCAATGATAGCAAAATCAACTTGCTGTTTTTCAAAATAGGCAAACGCCATTCCCACCGTCATTTCAAAAAAAGAAATCCTTTTTTCCTCAAAATAACGCTTGTGCTTTTTAATAAAATCGACCACCTCAACCTCAGAAATCATGCTTCCATCAATTTTGATCCGCTCTCTAAAGTCCAATAAATGGGGTGAGGTATAAAGTCCTGTTTTATAGCCAGCTTCTTGTAAAACAGAAGCCAACATATGGGCAGTAGAGCCTTTCCCATTCGTCCCTGCTACATGAATGCATTTAAGATTTTTGTGTGGATAATGTAAATAGACATCCAAGGCCTCCATGGCTTCCAGTCCCGGACGGTATGCTGCCGCTCCGATTCTTTGATACATGGGCAATTTAGAAAACATCCAGTCCAAAGTTTCTTTATATAAACTCACCTCTATTCTCCTAATTTAAATTGAATGACCACAAAACCAATTTGTTGTGTTGGAGCATTATTATCTGGATACCATTTGTGGAGTAATGCCGTTTTCTTTGCAGGTCCCATCAAACAGGGATGTGTGTTGGTACTCCCCTTAACTCCCGGTTCTGCTGCAATAACATTCCCTTGGTTATTTACCGTAATTCGTACCACAACTGTTCCCTCTTGATTACATTCTTGAACAACTTTTCCGTTGGATTGAAGGTTTCTTCCATTCAAACCATATCCCTTTCCTTTACCTCCTAATCCAGCTGTGCTATAATAACTGGTCGCATATGGATTTCCATCAAGCTTACCCTTGTCTCCTTGAACTGCGTCGTCACCTTCTCCTGCACTTTGTTCTCCTTCTTGAGTTTTATTTTTTAATAAATTAGAAACAACACTTTTTGTTGCTTCAGAAACTTGAGGAACAACTTTTTCCGGAGGGGTTTCAACAGGTTTCTCGGGTGTTTTCTTGTCGGGTATAATTTCTTCCGGCGTTTTTTGCTTTTTAGGAACTGCAACCGTTGACTCCTTCTCTGTAACTACATCGGCTGTCTTCTCTGGCGTATTCACAGGTGGAGTGGTAACTTGTTGCTTTTCTTCTACTTGTTTCTCTTGAACTACTGAAGGCTTGGCAGCAGTGGGTTTCTTGGGCTGAACAGAACCACTCCCTTGAGCAAGGGTACCAAAATTAACCTCCATTCCATAACTAATTGGGGGATCATAATACGTTAGTCCCAAAACAAAGAATAACAACAAAAAAAGAACAGCAAAAATCACAGTAAGAACCGCTGACTTTTTTTTGTGTGGTGTATTGAGAATTTCCATTGTATTTACTGAGGTGTCTCTACTGCCAACACAACTTTAATGCCGTTTCTATTGGCGATATTCATAACATATACAACCTCATCAATAGCAACTTTTTTCTCTGTGCGTAATACAATTGAAGGGGTATTTAAAGAGCCGAGTACAGAAATTAACTTGTTTTCTAGACGTCCTTTAGTAACTCTATCAGAATTGATATAAAACCGATTTGCATTGGTGATAGTCACGGAAACGGTGTTTCGATTTTCCGTTTTACCATCGGCTTGAGGCAATTTAACTTCGATGGTATTTAATTGTTTTGCTAGGGTTGAAGCAATCATAAAAAAGATCAACAATAAAAATACAACATCCGTCATTGAAGACATGTTGAATTCGGGTCGTATCTGATTTCTCCCTCTTAATTTCATCTTATGCAGGTTCGTTTAACAAGTCTAAAAACTCTAAACTTGTAGCTTCCATTTGATATACTGCCTTATTGGTTTTAACCACCAAATGATTGTACGTAATATAACCCAATATCCCTACAATTAAACCTGCGACCGTTGTGGTCATTGCAGTATATAGTCCATCTGCAAGTAGTTGCATGTCAATATTTCCTCCAGCATTTGAAATTTCAAAAATTGAAAGAATCATCCCAATTACCGTTCCTAGAAACCCTAACATGGGAGCGGCTCCAGAAATAGTTGCTAGAATACTAATGTTTTTTTCCAATTGATACACCTCTAATCGTCCTGCGTTTTCGATAGCTGTATTTATGTCATCTAAAGGTCGTCCAATTCGTGAGAGCCCTTTTGAAACCAATCTAGACACAGGAGCATTTTCTGTTATACAGAGTTGTTGGGCTCCATCAATTTTACCATTCATCACATAAGTTCTTATTTGAGGCATAAAATTAGGACTCACTTGAACTGCCGATCGAATTGCAAAAAGACGCTCAAAGTAAATATAAACAACCATCAATAAGAGGATAAACAAAAGACCGATGATCAATTGCCCTCCCAGACCTCCATTTTGAATCAACTCAATCAAGGAAAGCGTTTTCTCTGTTTGAAGGGGCGCGGGATCTTGTGCTTGTAAAAAAATCATAAAAAGTGATATCTGTTTATTCTAGAACGAGATTAATAATAAAAAATTTTACAGTTTTAGTTAAAGAATAAAATCACGCATTAGTACAAAGGTTCCAAAGCCACCCAAAAAGCCAATAAAAGCTAGCCAGGCTATCTTTTTAAAGTACCAGAAGAAATCGATTTTTTCCATTCCCATTGCAACAACTCCTGCCGCAGAACCAATGATAAGCATGCTTCCCCCTGTTCCCGCAGAATAGGCGATCAAATGCCAAACTGGATCGTCGGTTCCCATAGAAAACATCCCCATGCTTGCAGCAACTAATGGGACATTGTCAATTACTGCAGATCCAACCCCCAAAAGGGCAATAACAATGTCAGTATTCGGGATCGCAGTATTTAACCCTTCGGCAAAATTAAACAACATTCCCAATGATTCGAGAGCCGCAACGGCAAGTAAAATTCCTAAAAAGAACAATATACTAGGCAATTCAATTTTTGATAAAGAACGGTGAAGAGGACTCGCTGTTTGGTGCGCGTCACTTTCCTCATCAATGGAAGTGATATTGATTTTAGATTTACTGAAAATTTCTGCAAAAGTGGATACTATTGCCAACGACAACATCATTCCAACATAGGGGGGAAGGTGTGTTAATGTTTTAAATATTGGAACAAAAACAATGGCGGAAAGCCCAAGGTATAACATGGTTCCTCCGCGTTTGTGTGTTTGTATATTCGGATCTTCTTCTGCCATTTTTATATTCCCTTGAAAAGCGGGCAAAAAAGAAGCGATTCCAACCGGCAAGACCAAACAGACAATTGAGGGGACCAATACATAACTAATCAATTTTAAAGTAGTTACTTTATCTCCAATCCACAACATTGTGGTGGTTACATCTCCAATGGGAGACCAGGCTCCACCTGCATTGGCTGCAACAATAATGAGTCCTGCAAACCACAAACGTGTTTCACGATTATGTACTACCTTCTGTAAAATTGTAATCAATACGATCGTTGCGGTTAGGTTATCAATGATCGCAGAAAGAATAAACGCCAAGATTCCAAAAATCCACAATAAACCTTTTTTGCTTCTTGTCTTAATGAAATTTTTGATGGTAAAAAAGCCATTGAAATAATCTATAATTTCAACGATTGTCATTGCTCCCAAAAGGAAAATAATGATCTCTGCAGTCTTACCCAGATGATGAAGCAAGATCTCATCAAGGTGGGAAGGAGATAATTCTTTGAGTTCAGCATTTACCTCAAAAACAGGCAAATGTGCTAAAGAAATAATAGCCCACATAAAGGCCATCATCGCTAAAGCAGGGATTAATTTATCTATTTTAAGGTTGTGCTCTAAGGTAATGGCAAGATACCCCAATACAAAAAGAACAATGATAATAGTTTCCATAAGAAAGTTTAGTTTAAAGCTTAAAAATATTAAAATTCTTTTCCCTACCGATCATTTCGGGGATAAAAAATAATCCCCGAACTATGATTCTTGGAAGCGCCTGTGACGGAAGCCAAGCAATTCACTTCATGTCGAAGTCTTAAAATACCCAAAAAACCAAAAACTAATGCCTCTTTAAAATCAACAACTCTTTCTTCGGGAATATGAAAAAAAGCATTGCACTGGTCTTGTAAAAGCTGGATTAAATAGGTGTTTTTTGCACCACCTCCAGTGACCAAAACACTTTGCCCCGCTGTAAAATTTCTCCCAATTTCTTCTATAACATGAAAGGTATAAGTATGGATGAGATTCTCTAGCGAGTGTTGTTTATATTTATCCAATAATGGATAAATGGTAGCATGAACCCATTCTATTCCCAAGGATTTTGGACTCGCCTTTTTATAAAAATTCAACGCTTCTAAATCAGAATAAAATTCAGAGACTAAAGTTCCACTTTGAGCTAATTGTCCTTTATTATCATAGGGTAATCCTCTTTTTTCTGCTAAAAAATTTAAAACCGTATTGACTGCACACAAATCATAAGCGATCACTTTTTCCTTTTGAGAATAAGAAGCATTAGCAAATCCACCTAAATTTAAACAGGCATCATATTCAGAAAACAATAAGGTATCACCAATGGGAACTAGGGGAGCTCCTTGACCTCCCATTGCTACATCTTGACTTCTAAAATCGCATACTACAACTTGATTCAAATGAGTCGCCAAATCCTTAAGATTCCCTATTTGTAGCGTGACTCCTCTACTGGGTTCGTGTAAAATAGTATGCCCATGAGAGCAGACCGCATCTAAATTAGAAATTTCATGAGATTGAATAAAACCTAAAATTGTTTGGCCAAGTAATGCAGTATAACGGATATTCTGAATATCCAATTCTTTTTCCGAAGCAAGATGAAGAGAGCTTAAAACGTCTTTCCACTCCGATGTGTAGGGAAATGTTTGGGCTGCTTGAATTGAAAAATTCCATTGACCTTCTTTACTAAAATGAATGTGTGCCACATCAATACCGTCAAGAGAGGTTCCTGACATAACACCCAAAACACTATATGATGACTTGATCATAATGACAAAGCTTAATTGCAACAAAGAAAGATAAAATTAAAGTATTTGCAATTTTGAGCTTAAAAAATTAAAATATTATCACCTAGGGTTACAATAATTATGACATTCTAAATGATTTAGTTTTCTTATTCAATTTAATGCATGCAGTTAAAATAGATTCTTATTTTTGTTATCCTTCAAAATTAATTTATATGTTGCCAGCTAAACAAGGACTTTATAATCCAGAATTTGAACACGATAACTGTGGTGCAGGGTTTATTTGTAGTCTTCAAGGAAAGAAAACAAATGATATCATACACAAAGCACTTGATATATTAGACAAACTAGAGCACAGAGGTGCCGTTAGTGCAGATGGAAAAACAGGAGATGGAGCCGGAATTTTAATTGAAATTCCCCATGATTTTTTAGTAACCAACTGTGATTTCGAACTCCCTGCTTTACACCAATACGCAGTTGGAATGGTCTTCCTTCCTAAAAAAGAAAACCAACGCACTTATTCCATTGGAGTATTTGAATCTGAGATAAAAAAACAAGGTCTCAATGTTTTAGGCTGGAGAAAGGTTCCCGTCAATCCAGAGGTTATGGGAAGTATTGCCGCCCAGACAGAACCTTATATCATGCAGATTTTTGTCGGCAGAGGAGACAAAGACTTGTCTGACCATGAATTCAACATCAAACTTTTTATTGCGCGTAAAATAGCGGAACATACCATCTTGAGTTCAAAATTATCTCAAGCTTCTTATTTTTATTTACCCAGTCTTTCCACACACACCTTAATTTACAAAGGGCTTCTCATTCCTGAGGACATAAAAGGGTATTATCAAGATTTATCAGATCCAGCAGTAGTCACACGATTGGCATTGGTACATCAACGATTTTCTACAAACACCTTTCCTACCTGGGATTTAGCTCAGCCTTTTCGCTACATGTGTCACAACGGAGAGATCAATACCTTCAGAGGAAACTATAGTCGCATGCAAGCTCGAGAAGAATTGCTTGAAAGCGATTTATTCGGCCCGGAGATTAAAAAAATCCTGCCTATCATCCTTAAAGGAAAATCCGATTCATCTTCCATGGATATGGTTGTTGAATTGTTATTAGCGACAGGAAGATCACTTCCAGAAGTAATGATGATGCTCGTTCCCGAAGCTTGGGAAAAGCATAGCGCAATGGACGATGACAAAAAAGCATTCTACAAATACAATGCGTGTATCATGGAACCTTGGGACGGCCCTGCTTCTATTCCTTTTACTGATGGAAAATATATCGGCGCTTTACTCGACAGAAATGGACTTCGCCCTTCGAGATATTCTGTTACCAAAGACGGATATGTTGTCATGTCCTCAGAAACTGGAGTCTTGGATATTGCTCCAGAAAACATCGAGCGTCATGGACGCCTAGAGCCAGGAAAAATGTTTTTAGTAAACATGGATGAAGGTCGTATCATTGAAGATGATGAAATCAAAAATGAAGTAACTACAAAACGCCCCTACCAAAAGTGGCTGGATGAAAACTTATTACCATTAAAAGAAGTTCCCTACACCGGAAATGTAACTCCGACAGAGAAAGAGGATTTTGAAACACGGATGCGAATCTTTGGCTATACACAAGAAGATTTGAAAACGATCATTACCCCCATGATTACAGAAGGAAAAGAAGCCATCGGATCGATGGGTATCGACACCCCTTTGGCTGTACTCTCTGAGCGTCCACAACTATTATACAATTATTTCAAGCAGCTTTTTGCCCAGGTGACCAACCCTCCCCTTGATGGAATTCGTGAAGAAATTGTAACCGATACGAGCTTAAGCATTGGTAGTGAATTTAATCTTTTTGAAATCTCAGCCAACCAAGCCAAAAAATTAAGCATTCAAAATCCTGTAATTTCCAATGAAGATTTAGACAAAATAAAATTCATTGAAAACCCAGATTTTAAAGCCACAACAATCTCTACTCTTTATGAAATAAGTGGACGATTAAATAGTCTTGAAAGTGCGCTTGAAGAAATGATATCAGCCATTGAAAAGGCAATAGATCATGAAGGAGCAAATATTATTATATTGTCAGATCGTGGAGTTTCTCCTAGCATGGCACCAATACCCATGCTCTTGGCAACATCCCACGCACATCATGCGTTAAAGCGACTCAAAAAGCGTTCCAAATTTGGAATTATCATCGAATCTGCTGAACCCAGAGAACCCCATCATTTTGCATTATTGTTTGGCTATGGTGCCAGTGCCATCAATCCTTATTTGGTCAATGAGATCATTCTCAACCAAGCAAAAGAAGGACTCATCAGCATTTCCTCTGAAAAAGCCATTGAAAATTTCAACAAAGCCATTGCCAAAGGAATTGTCAAGGTGATGAACAAAATTGGAATTTCAACTTTACATTCTTATCGAGGTGCTCAGATATACGAGGCCCTCGGACTGTCACAAAAAGTAATTGATCGCTTCTTCTGCAATACCGCAACACGTATAGAAGGAATCGGTCTCTATGAAATTGAAAAAGAAATTAACAGTCGACACACCAAAGCTTATATTCACGAATCCAACCTAGGCCTTCCTCTTGAAATTGGAGGAGATTATCGTTGGAGACGTGATGGTGAAGAACACGTTGTCAATCCATCAACCATTGCAAGTTTACAGCAAGCTGTTCGACAAAACAAACCCGAAAGCTACGCTGCTTTCGCAAAAATGATCAATGAACAAAACGAAAAATTAATGACCCTAAGAGGTCTGTTTGAGTTTTCAAGTTTTGACCCCATTCCCATTGATCAAGTAGAGCCATGGACGGACATCGTAAAGCGATTCAAAACAGGTGCCATGTCCTTGGGATCTATCAGTCAAGAAGCACATGAAAACTTGGCCATTGCCATGAACCGTATTGGCGGGAAAAGTAATTCAGGAGAAGGAGGAGAAGACAAACTTCGTTTTCAACCCGATAAAGACGGGAATTGGCGAAATTCTGCCATTAAACAAGTTGCTTCAGGGCGTTTTGGAGTTTCCAGTCACTATTTGAGCTCAGCAAAAGAAATTCAAATCAAAATGGCTCAAGGAGCTAAACCAGGTGAAGGAGGACAACTTCCGGGTCCCAAGGTAAATCCCTATATCGCCTCGGTTCGAAATTCAACCCCATACGTAGGTCTAATTTCTCCACCCCCCCACCACGATATATACTCTATTGAGGATTTAGCTCAATTAATTTATGACTTGAAAAATGCCAACCGTGCGGCACGAATTAACGTCAAATTGGTTTCAGAAGTAGGGGTTGGAACGATCGCTGCAGGAGTTGCCAAAGCGAAAGCCGATGTTATCCTAATTTCTGGTTATGATGGTGGTACAGGAGCTTCTCCCCTCACCTCATTAAAACACGCAGGGCTTCCGTGGGAACTTGGAATTGCAGAAGCGCAACAAACCCTTGTTATGAATGACCTTAGAAGTCGAATCGTCTTGGAATGTGATGGGCAAATGAAAACGGGAAGAGATGTGGCTATCGCCTGTCTGTTGGGTGCAGAAGAATTTGGTTTCTCTACAGCCCCACTGATCGCGTCAGGTTGTATCATGATGCGCGCGTGTCACCTCAATACATGCCCCGTTGGTATTGCAACACAGGACCCTGAGCTACGTAAGAATTTCAAAGGGAAACCAGAACATGTGATCAATTATATGTATTTTGTAGCTGAAGAATTACGCCAAATTATGGCCGAATTAGGATTCAGAAGTATTGATGAAATGGTAGGTCAGTCGCAAAAACTAAACATGAAAAAAGCTCTTGAGCATTATAAAGCACAAGGAATTGATTTGTCCAATATTTTATACAAACCAGAAGTTCCCAATACAGTTCAAGAACGTAATACAAAACAACAAGACCACGGCTTAGAAAATGTTTTAGACTTTGATATTTTGAGTCAAGCACACCCCGCTTTGTACAGAAAAGAAGAACAACATTTAGAATACCGTATCAAAAATACCAACAGAACGGTAGGGGCAATCTTAAGTAATGAGATTTCTAAAATCCACGGGGCGGATGGTTTGCCTAAAGACACTTTGAGTCTAAAATTCAATGGTACTGCAGGTCAAAGTTTTGGAGGGTTTGCAACGCATGGATTGTTTATGAAAATAGTAGGAACGGCTAACGACTACTTTGGAAAAGGTTTGTCTGGCGCTACCCTTGTTGCTCAGGTACCTGAAAAAGCAAGTTTTGTTCCACATGAAAATGTTATTGTTGGAAATGTATGCCTATATGGAGCCACAAAAGGAGAAGCCTATATCAATGGAATAGCCGGGGAGCGTTTTTGTGTTCGTAACTCTGGAGCTACTGCGGTTGTGGAAGGAATTGGAGATCACGGATGTGAGTATATGACCGGCGGAATTGCTGTTGTTTTGGGTGAATTCGGAAGAAATTTTGCAGCAGGAATGAGTGGAGGTATTGCTTATCTATATAGCGAGGACGGAACCTTTGACGAAAAGAAATTCAACTTGGAAATGGTTGAATTAGAAGACTTACAAGAGGCGGACCGCGAAACCCTTCACAAATTACTAGAAAATCATATTGATTATACCAAGAGTCCTAAGGCTACTGAAATCCTGAAGGGATGGCCCGACTCAAGTAAGAAATTTATTAAAGTAATGCCAACAGACTACAAACGTGCTTTGGAGATGATGGCCAATCAGGAAACTGAAAAAACAACTTAAGTCATGGGAAAAATTAAAGGATTTATGGAATTTGACCGTCTCAAGGAGTCGGTGATTGATCCAAAAGAACGTATTAAAAATTACAATGAATTTACGGTAGCTCCTGATGAAAAGAAACTTCAAGAGCAAGGAGCGCGTTGCATGGATTGTGGCGTTCCTTTTTGTCATAGTGGATGCCCCTTGGGGAATTTAATTCCCGACTTTAACGATGCAGTCTATCAAAATGAATGGCAAAGAGCCTTAACTATTTTGCACAGCACCAATAATTTTCCTGAATTTACAGGAAGATTGTGTCCAGCACCTTGTGAGGAAGCTTGTGTTTTAGGTATTGTCAATCCTCCCGTTTCGATCGAACTCATTGAAAAATATATTGTAGAACGTGGATTTGCCGAAGGCTGGATAAAACCACAACCTCCTGAGCAGAGAACCGGTAAAACGGTTGCTATAGTGGGTTCAGGACCTGCTGGACTAGCAGCTGCACAACAACTCAACCGCGCAGGGCATACTGTAACCGTTTTTGAACGAGATAACAAAATCGGAGGTTTATTACGTTATGGTATTCCTGATTTTAAGATGGAAAAAAACGTAATCGACCGTCGGGTAGACGTTTTGATTGCAGAAGGAATTGAATTTAAGTGTAATGTCGAAATTGGTAAAACCATCACAGCAGAAGCTTTAGAAGAAACGTTTGATGCCGTTGTTCTTGCCACCGGTGCGACCCTTAAAAGAGAGCTTCCTATCCCGGGATCAGACTTGAACGGAGTGGTTCAAGCCATGGAGTTTTTGCCACACAACAATAAAGCCGTTGACGGACAACACGAGCGTGAAGCGCAATTTTTAGCAACCGATCGCGATGTAATTGTTATTGGTGGAGGAGATACCGGTTCGGATTGTATTGGAACTTCCAACCGTCATGGTGCGAAAAGTGTGACCAACTTTGAGCTTATGCCCAAACCCGCTGATGGTAGAACAGAAGAACATCCTTGGCCTTACTGGCCCTTCAAGCTCAAAACTTCTTCTTCACATGAAGAAGGAATTCACAGAGAATGGAGTATTTTAACTAAAGAATTTGTTGGAGATAAAAAAGGGAAACTAACTGGTCTTAAAACCGTAGAAGTACAATGGAAAAAAATCCCTGGGGAACGTCCTCAACTCATTGAAAAAGAAGGTTCAGAAAAACAATGGCCTTGTGATTTAGCACTTTTAGCGCTTGGATTTACAGGCCCTGAAAAGTCGCTCCCAGAACAATTTGGTTTGACTTTTGATGTACGTGGAAACATCAAAGGTGAAAACAATTACCAAACTCAAAAAGCATCTATTTTTACTGCAGGTGACTGCCGTAGAGGACAGTCCTTAATCGTTTGGGCGATCTCTGAAGGGCGCGAAGCTGCTCATCAAGTAGATACTTTTTTAATGGGTAAATCAACATTGCCACAAAAAAATATGGCGGGCGATTTGATGGCCGTGTAATCTAATTCACTTATTGAAACAATAAATCCTCACTGTATAGTGGGGATTTTTTTTTGGTAAAATAAAAGGGAGTGTAACAAAACTAAATTGAATGCGTCATTAAGGAAAGTAAAACCCCAATGCGAACCCCTACATTCATCTTGTTCACTTTTCTTTCTTTTCTATTACCCGCTCAACAAATCCTGCCTACTTTTGACGGAGTAGTTTCTCCTCAGGAATGGAAAGAGGCGGAGAAATTCAGCATAAAATATGAAATTGATCCGGGAAATAATATTCCATCCCCCCATCTAACCGATGTATTCATCACCTATTCAAAAACAGATTTATATGTGGGCTTCATCGCTTATGCGGACATGGAAAATTTACGTTCTTCAATCCGAAATCGAGACGAAGGCTATCAGGATGACAATGTGCTTATTGGAATTGATACCTATGGTGATGGTCGTTTTATGGTGAGCGCGGGTGCGAACCCTGAGGGCAATCAACTGGACTTAAAATTATTATCCACAGGAAATGACGACGTCTCTTACAATATTAATTTTGAATCCAAAGCAAGTAAACACGAAGACAGTTATCATGTAGAATTAAAAATTCCCTTCTCCGTTTTACAGTTTAAAAATGCTCCCGAAATGACTTGGAAAATTTTATTGTTTCGTTCCACCTATACCGATTCTAACCGGAGTGGAAATTTAAATTTTCCCATTGATTTAAACAATCCTTGTTTACCCTGTCAAACACCCACTTCCCTTACCTTAAAAAACATTGAATCCAAAAATAGAGTAAGTCTTTTGCCCTATGTCTATGGGGGGCTCTCTGGAGAAGGAGACTCCAACGGCTTTGCCTATGGAAAACCCCAAGGAACCGTGGGCTTAAGCGGATTGTTTGATCTGAATAACACCACTTCGCTGGAATATGCGATTAATCCTGATTTTTCTCAAGTAGAAGCCGATGTTTCCAGAATTACTGCAAACAATACCTTTGCCATCTTCTTTCAGGAACGACGTCCCTACTTCAATGAAGGAAATGACATCATAGAAACAGAATTAAATACGGTCTATACCCGGTCGGTAAATAAACCTTTACTTTCCACAAAATTAATTAGTCAAGGAGAAAACCAACGCTTTTATTGGTTGACTGCCTTTGATGAAGCCTCACCCTATTTGCTTGCAGGTGAAAATCGTTCTTACTTTGGAGAAGGTAAAGCGGCTTTTTCAAATATTTTTAGATACCAAAGAAATTATGAGCATGGTAGTAATTTGGGGTTTTTAACCACCAATCGAATTTTTAGAGACGGGGGCTATGGACACACCCTCGGAATTGATGGTTTATTGCGTTTTAAAAAATCCTATACGGCCAGCTTTGAATACAATCGCAGTATCATCCTTGAGCCCCAAGCCGATTGGATTGAGGAAAATGATCGTATTGGTGATTTTTCAACCACCCTTGATGGAGAAAAATTGAATGGAAACGCACTTAATGTTTCCCTCAGTAGAAATACCAAAAACTGGAACACAGGCATCAACTACCAACAGTTTTCACCCCACTACCAAACGCCTTTGGGTTTTGTTACTCAAAATAGCATTCGAACCCTAAATGCTTATCAGAACTACCAACACTTTTTTAATAAAGAAGATTTTTTCAAACAATTAAATATTGAGATTGAAAGTGAACTCACCTACAACTATAATAACCTACGGAAATACTTAAGTTTTGATGCATATACTTACGTGCAACTGGATAATAACATTCGAAGTCAAATAAGCTATAGCCATATTGTGAATGAAGAATATGAAGGATTTAATGCCGAAGGAATGGATGTGTTTGAAATGTTTGTTGGTTATAATCCGATAGAAGCTTTTCGCCTGTCAGTCTTTACTAGCATAGGAGAGTCTATACGCTATGATGAAGAAAACCCAGCAGTGGGAAACAATTTTTTTATTGGAACCTTTAATAGTTTTCAAATGACTCCAAAAATTAGATTCAGTCCAAGTGTTCGCTATTCACAGCTAAAAAATAAGATGGATAATAGTCTCTATTTTTCAGGTTTTATAGCCCGTTCTGTACTGAATTTTCAATTCAACGATGCTCTTTCTTTTCGTTTGGTGGGAGAGTTTAATGACTTTGATAAAAACTTTTTTTACCAACCCTTACTTAAGTGGAATCCCAATCCGTTTACCATTTTTTACATTGGCGGAACTAACGGCTATTCTCAAATCAATACCAACAATCGCTATGGAATAGAAAACAGCCAACTGTATTTTAAATTTCAATACCAGTTTGATTTATAAAAGCCTACAGTGCAAAATGAGTCTGTAAAAAGAAATCAGTTCTCATTATTCAGTGCTTTATTAATAAGTTCTGCCAGATCAATTCTGTCTCCCTGCTTTATCGAGTCTGTTACCGTCAAAATTAAGACACGCTTGCCATTAAGCTTTAAATAAACCTTTTGTCCGTTGGGTAAATCTACCCCACTTCTTGAAAAAGGGTTTAGTTTAGGACTCATCACGCCAGGAATGAGTAAGGGTAAGCTTTGTGCGGTATTGTTTTCTAGGTAAAAAGCACGTTGTGGGGTGAGGGTTTGCGTGGTTTTCTTTTTTCCAGAACTCCCTTTTTGCAAGCTAAATTCTACCTTTAGCGTAGCTAAAAATCGATTTTCAAATTGCAAGTAATTCCCTGCTCCAATGGTTAATATATTCGTACCACCCTTGGGTATTCCAAAGCCTTTAACTAAGGAATCGGTCTTACGGTCATGCACTGAAACCCCCATTTCAAACTTGGATTTGTTCCATACTTTAGTTGTAAAACCTTTGAAGAAGGGATAATCAATTTGCACTATTTGTTTGGGAGGAATCAACAATTGTGAACGTTCCTTGGACTTCTGTTGCCCGAAGGAAAGGAAACAGAAAAAAAGTAAAATGGAGAGGTACTTACTCATAAGATAAAGATACAATGTTTGGTCTTATAAAAAGTTGTAAAACAGTCACGACCAAGGTTCCCACCAAAAAAAAAGACCCGATCACGATTGTGAACGGGTCTTCGAAGAAGGCGGCGACATACTCTCCCACCAAATGGCAGTACCATCTGCGCTAGTAGGCTTAACTTCTCTGTTCGGAATGG